>CXWL01002130.1_pt1 | contig 324484 bp, 281 predicted proteins | sample 590931 | NCBI WGS metagenome assembly CXWL01 (sample SAMEA3498368, study PRJEB10139) | groundwater metagenome | biome: water well; material: biofilm material | place: Germany | collected 2015-04-27 | reverse complement strand
CCTGTGGAGCGGCGAGGAGCAGGGACTGCTCGGCTCCCGGGCTTACGTCGAAAACCACTTCGCACGTCGGCCGCCGTCCGACGAGCCGGACCAGCGCGAGCTGCCGAAGAACCTCCGCCTGCCCGGCGGACCCTGGGAGCTACTTCCCGATCACGCCAAGGTCTCCGCGTACTTCAATCTCGACAACGGCGGCGGCAAGGTGCGCGGAATCTACGCCCAGGAGAACCTCGGGGTGATGCCGATCTTCGCCCGCTGGATCCTGCCCCTGCGGGACCTCGGGGTGACCACCGTGACCGCCAACCCGACCGGCTCCACCGACCACGCCGCCTTCGATCGCGCGGGCCTGCCCGGCTTCCAGTTCATCCAGGACGAGCTCGACTACGGCGCGCGCACTCACCACAGCACCGCCGACGTCTTCGATCACCTGTCCGAAGACGACCTGATGCAGGGCGCGGTGGTGCTCGCCACCTTCGTCCACCACGCCGCCCAGAGGGACCAGCGCCTGCCCCGCAAGGCGCCGCCGCGCAACGATTGACCCGCCTCTGGCAGGCGCCACGGAAGCCTCGCCCGTGGCCCCATAAATTCACGTTTCGTCGCTCTCCATCGAACTCAAGGAACGCGCCTTCCCTTCGCAAAGGGAATTCGTGTACCATGTCGCGCAACTGCCTCACAAAGCCAGTTGGGCGTGGTGCCCTCCCGATTTTCCCTGCAGATCGTGACTCCACGATCGGGCGTTAGCCTGCCCGCAGGTCATTTCGGACAATTCGAGATCAAGGAGGAGATGACGATGAGTTTCGAGACGCACGAGACGCGAGCTCGCGTTCGGGTTGCGCTGGGGACCTTGGCCCTGGCGGCCCTGGCGAGCGCCGCCACCGCCGAGCCGCTCGGGATCACCCGACTGCTGGCCGAATCCGCCCGGCTCAACCCGCCGACCTTCAAGGCCGTTCTCGGCTTGACCGGCGCGACCGCTCCGAGGACCGGCCTCGCGGTCGAGACGATGCCCGACGGCACCCTGACTGCCGACCTCGGCGAAGCCGGCTTGCATGTGTGGATCGCCGCCATCGGGGCCGACGGCTCGCTCCACTCCGCCTGCGTCGACGATCCGGCCGCAGCCGCTGGCGTCCTCGCGGGTGGCGTGATCCTCGAGGAGCAATGATCATGAGTGGGAACCTCCGCTTCCCCACCGCCCTGGTCCTCTCGGCGCTCGTCGCCGCCGGGTCCGCCGCTTCAGCCGCCACCCTTACGATCGTCAACGTCGACGGCCCCGGCGAGGGTTTCAATGACCCGACCCCCGCGGCACCCGTGGGGGGAAACCCCGGCACCACGGTCGGCCAGCAGCGCCTGCTCGCCTTCCAGTTCGCGGCCGACCTGTGGGGATCGCTGCTCGAGAGCGACGTCGAGATCCGCATTCAGGCGAGCTTCGATCCCCTCACCTGCACCGCCACCACGGGCACCCTGGGCGCGGCGGGCTCGATCACCATTTCGAGCAACTTCGCGGGCGCCGAGTACCCCAACACCTGGTATCACGCGGCCCTGGCCAACAAACTCTCGGGCACCGATCTGTCGGCCTCGAACGACCTGGTGGCCTTCTTCAATTCGAACCTCGGCATGCCCACCTGTCTGGCCAGTCGCTTCTGGTACTACGGCTTCGACACCGGCCACGGCACCGGCATCAATCTGGTCACGGTACTGCTCCATGAGCTCGGCCACGGACTCGGCTTCGCCAACTTCGTGACGGAACAGACCGGCGCCTCACCCCTCGGCCTGCCGGACGTCTTCGGCGTCTATACCTTCGACAACACGATCGGCAAGCACTGGGACGAGATGACCCCGGCCGAGCTCGTGGCGTCCGCCCTCAACGCCCGGCGAGTGGTGTGGGACGGCGTCCATGTCACCGCCGCCGTACCTTCGACCCTCGCACCGGGAACGCCCCAGCTCCGGGTGAACAGCCCGGCCAACCTCGCCGGCTTCTTCCCCGTGGGGACCGCGGCCTTCGGCCCGGCGCTGACCACCGCCGGCGTCACCGGGGATCTCGTTCTGGCCGAGGACGGCGTCGGCGCCGTGAACGATGGCTGCGAACCGATCGTCAACGACCTGGCCGGCAAGGTGGCCGTAATCGACCGCGGCCTTTGCGGCTTCATCGTCAAGGTCAAAAATGCGCAGCTCGCCGGCGCCACCGCCGTGGTCATCGCCGACAACTTGGCCGGAGCTCCACCCGCGGGCCTGGGCGGGGTCGACCCGACGATCACCATTCCCTCGGTGCGTATCACGCTGCCTGACGGCATCGCCATCAAGGGCCAGCTGGGGGCGGGCGTCAACGCCACGGTGCTGCTCGACCCGACCATCCGGACGGGCGCGGATCCGAGCGGTCGCGCTCTGTTGAACGCGCCGAACCCGGTCGCCCCGAGCTCGTCGATCTCTCACTTCGACCCCACCGCCTTTCCGAACCTCCTGATGGAGCCCGCCATCAACTCCAACCTGCCGATCGGCGTCGACCTGACCTTCGAGCAGATGGTCGACATCGGCTGGTTCTCGGACGGCGACGGCGTGCCGGACGGACTGGATGAGTGCATCGGCTCCGATCCGAGTGCGACGGTAGCGATCGACGGCTGCGACTCCGGAGTCGGCAATGCCGTGTTCTCGAACGGTTGCCGCATCTCGGATCTGATCGCGGACTGCGCGGACGGTGCGGGGAACCACGGCGCCTTCGTGTCCTGCGTCGCCCACGTGACCAACTCGCTCAAGAAGAGCGGTGCTATCTCGGGCCGCGACAAGGGTGCCATCCAGAGCTGCGCGGCGCGGGCGTCGATCCCCTGACCCCGACAGGCGGAAACAAAAAAAGACCGGTGAGCGGTCAGGGCGGCCGCTCACCGGTGAATTGGGAATCGGGCAGCTACGACTCGGAGGATCGTCGCTACCGGGTACCAAGCCTTTGAGCATGGACGGTGCCAACCGCTTCGCCAGCTGGCGGATGGACGGGAAGGCCCTGAAATCGAGGAGTTGCGAGGCCAAAGGCGGCCTCGATCGAAAGCTCGGCGGGAGCAGATCGGTCAGTTTGCCGGGTCATTTCGCTGGCGGTCGGGCAGTTCTCCCGATCGCCGGTTCGATGTTTCGTAGGTGCGTAGCTTCCTGCCGAGCGTCTTGACATCGATCCCGAGCAGGTGGGCGGCCCGGCCGCGGTGACCTCGCGTGTGGTCCAACACCGCGAGGATATGGCGCCGCTCGACTTCGGCCAGTGGCAGCGGCAGCTCGGCCGNNGGCCCCGCGGTCAACAGCGAGGCGGTTTCGACCACGTTCGCCAGCTCGCGGACATTGCCCGGCCACGCGTAGCTCTCGAGCTGGCCGAAGGCCTCGGCAGAGAAGCGCTTCCGCGGGCTGCCCGGCACGTGGAAACGCTCGAGGTAATGCTGGAGGAGGAGCGGGATGTCCTCGGGCCGCTCGCGCAAAGGCGGCATTCGGATCGCGACCACGTTCAACCGAAAGAACAGATCCTGCCGGAAGCGCCCGGTCGCGACCTGGTCCTCCAAGTCGACGTTGGTGGCCGCCACCAAGCGGACATCCACCTTGCGTGCGGAAGTGGCGCCGATCGGGCGGATCTCGCCGGAGTCGAGCACCTGGAGCAGCTTGGCCTGGAGCGCGGGCTGGAGCTCCCCGATCTCGTCCAGGAACAGCGTTCCGCCGTGGGCGGCCTCGAACAGGCCCGGCTTGTGGTCCACGGCACCGGTGAAGGCTCCACGCCGGTGTCCGAAGAGCTCGCTCTCGAACAGGGACTCCTGGAAGCCGCCACAGTTGACCGCCAGGAACGGGTGGCGTCCCGAGTACCGGTGCAGGGTCTTCGCCATCAGGCCCTTGCCGGTTCCCGTCTCGCCCAGCAGAAGCACGGACGCCCGCGCCGGCGCCACGGTCATCAGCTTGCGGAGCACGGTCTGGATCTTGCCGCTGGCCTGGATGACCGGGCCAGCGAAAGGAGCCCGCTCGGCCTCGCGCTTGAGCAGCCAGAACTCGCGGTCCCGCCGCTGGCTGCTCACCGCCCGCTCCGAACGGAGCACCAGTTCGGAGGAGCTCGTTTCGGCGCTCACCACGTCGTAGGCACCGAGGCGCAGGATCTCGACAACCGCCTCGGAGAACACGTCGTCGTCGATGATCATCACCTCGGGCGACGCCTCGCCCTGGCGCAATTCCTGAACCAGGCCGGGGACGTCGCAACCGGGCAGCCACAACGCCATCAGCACCAGTTCGTAGCGCCGGAGAGCCATCATCGAGCACGCGGTGGGACCGTCAGCGGCCACCGTCACGGCGAAACCGTGGGGTTCAAGGGCCGCCCGATAGGAGCGGGTCACACGGGCCTCAGGGTGGGCCAGAAGGACTTGCGCGATCGCGGTCATGACATGTAATTAAATGTTTACCCTAGCCACGTTACGATCGGAATTACTCCAGAGTGCACGATTCCCATCGAATCGACATCCGCGGTTGTCGTTCGCAAAAGAAAGACCTCGGTTCCCTTGCGCGATCCAGCCAACCGGAGGAACCCGAGCCGATCGGAGGGAGCCGTGGGGCCGAGCGAAGGGCGAGTCAGACAACCGTGTCTTCCGGTCCCGCTGCATCGGCGATGGTGCGGTGAAGGTACCGGATGAGCCGATGGAACCCATGGAGCATTTCCGACAGAGCCTGCTCTTCCTCCTGGGGAAGCTGCTGCTCGACGCCCAGAACATGGTAGAGGCCCGACCCCGAGTTCGTCGCCGAGCTGCGCGGGGCGGTGAATGCCCCCAGGGTAGAGAGCGGACCTGGCACTCGACGCTCATTGACCAGGTCGAGCGTGACCGAGAGCTCGGGCAAGCCGAGATCCAGGGCATCGAGGATCTTCTCTAACGTCTCGAGTGACGGTTTCTGCTTCCCGGTCTCGTAGGCCGAGAGCATGGCCTTGGTGATCCCCGCCGCTTCCGCGACCTGGTACTGACGCTTGTTCTGCTTCTCGCGCAACCAGCGCAGAGCCTTGCCCAATCCCTCAAATGCTGGCATGGGGCGAAATGTATCCGCCCCGAAGCTTTTCTGCAAGGCTAAGTTTCTGTGTGTCAGTGCGTTGCCTAATCACGAGAAATATCGCGCAAGAAAGAGTGCGGGGCTCGCTCGATCCCGTGAACGGCCCACGGCGTCGCCCTCCGAGGGGATTAGGTCCCGGCGAGCGAGTGACGCGGAGTGCCTAAGCGTTACGGTTCCGGAGGCGCCGGGCGATCCACGGGGAGGGTACCGTCGGCCCGAACCAGAAAATATCGCAGGAGGGAGTGGAAGCCCTGCAGCATCTGGCCGATGGCGGTCGCCTCCGCGGAGTCGAGAGCACGCGGCATGCGGAGGATCTGCTGGAGGTCGGCCGAGGCGTTGGTGGCCCAAGGATCGATCTCCGCGGGATGAGCCGGCTTGGTCCCGGCCGCCACCGAGGCCTTGTTCTGTTCTTCCTGCAACACGGCCCGCATGGCATAGGCCAAGCCATCGAGGTCGACTCGCAGAGCGGTGAGGATCCGCTCGAGCGTTTCAAGGGTCGGCCGCTGCTTTTCGTTCTCGTAGGACGACAGCATGGCCTTCGTGATTCGAGCGTCGGAAGCGATCTCGAACTGCTTCTTCCCCTGCCGTTGTCGAATCCAACGCAATGCGCGACCCAGCCGTTCGAAACTGCCCATGGGCGTCAATGTACTCTCTCGAGGTGCGGGCGTGCAAGCATAAGTCGTTATTCAACAGCCATTTATGCCTCAAGGATACTTTGTTTCCTGGGATCGTCACAAGCTCGATAGAAATTTCCTTCGGTGGCATGGGTGTCGACAGAGCCGGAACGGCGGCGGATGGTCCCGCGGGCATCCCCACCGGCCAATTCGATTCCGTCGGAAGGAACGAACCACGTCCCAGAGTCGAACCGCGATTCGCTAGTTCGAGACGACCGCCCGCGCCTGGAGCTGGCGTGTCTCGCGGTGGACGAAGCGGAGCCAGCGGCAGAAGCCGGCGAAGATCTGCTCGATGGCGCGCGCCTCTTCGGGATCCAAGGGGACATCGAGGCCGATCAACCGGCTCGGATCCCACCCCGGCTCGGGGGAACCGGCGAGGGCGGGAGCCGGTTCCCCCGNNGGTTCCCCCGGGGGGGCGGAAGGGTCCTGGCGGATCACCGCCATGGCCCGATGGAGCGTCACCAGATCCGCCCCAAGGGCAGTCAGAATCTTGCCCAGCGTCGTGACCGACGGCTCGCGGCTCCCGCGCTCGTAGGCACACAGCATCGCCCGCGTGATGCCGGCGGCATCCGCGATCTCGTACTGCTTCTTGTGGAGACGGAGGCGAAGGTAACGGAGAGCCTGACCGAGAGTTGCGAACGGGACCATGGCGACTCACTCCTGAGCGCCTACCCCGCGGCGGAGTGTACCCGTGGCCGTCGCCGAGGTCAATGCACGAGAGTCCTCTCCGATCTCGGTGCCAGCGAGAACCGCGGCTCAGCCTTTGACCGTCCAGCCGCGCCTCGCCAGCAGGTCGCGCAAGTCCTCCCGGCGATCGCCTTGGATCTCGACCGTGGTCTCCCCCACCGCGCCCCCCGTTCCACAGGCGCGTTTGAGCTCGCCGGCCAGATTCTTAAGGAACTCGCGGTTGCGCGGCAGCCCGTCGATCACGGTCACCGTCTTGCCCCCGCGACCCGATTTCTCGATCCGCAGCTTGGCCACGATCTTGTCCGGCACCGCCTCTTCGGCACCGGCGGCGGCGCAGCGGCAATCCTTCTCCGGCCAGCCGCATTTCGGGCAAGTGGCGGTGCGCTCGGTGGAGTAGACGAGCCGACCGGGCGGGGGAAACGGTGGGCGAGCCATCGGATGGAAGGGTACAACGTCAGAGCCGGTGCCAAGGCAGAGCGCGGACCCCGGGAACGAGCGACGAGGCGTCTCCGGCGCCACAAACCAGGAGACCCGAACCGGCCGCCGGTCCCGCTATCTCGCGCCAGCGCACGACGTTGTCGACGTGTTGGGGTCGCGGCGTGGCGGTGGCCTTGATCTCGATCGGATGGAGGCGCCCTCGGTGCTCGACCAGCAGGTCGACCTCCCAGCCGTCCCGTGAACGCCAGTACCAAAGCCCCGGTGGACGGCCCCGGTGGCTGAACAGCTTCACCAGCTCGGCCACGACCGCGCTCTCGAACAGGGCACCGGACAGGGGGCCCGTGAGTACGCCGTCCGCCGGCAGACCGAGCAGGAAAGCGGCCACGCCGGTATCGAGCCAGTAGAGCTTGGGGGACTTGATCAGCCGCTTGCCGAGGTTCTCGAAGTGCGGGCGCAGCAGCAGGATCTGGTGGCTGGCCTCGAGCACGGACAGCCATTCTCTGACCGTCGGGGGCGAGACCCCCACGTTCCGGGCCAGGTCTGCCAGGTTCAGGATCTGTCCCGAGCGCGCGGCGGCGAGACGCAGGAAGGCCTGGAAGGTGCCCAGGTCCCGCACGCCGAGCACCGAGCGGACGTCGCGCTCGAGGTAGGTCTGGAGGTAGCTGCCGATCCACAGCTCTCGGTCGAGCTTCGGGTTCCGCCACAGCTCCGGATAGCCACCCCGCAGCAGCCAGTGACCGAGGGTTACGGGCGGCCGGCGTTCTGCCGGAGCCGCCGCGAAGAGCGAGTCGAGAACGGTCTCGACGCTCTCCGCTGCGCGAGCCTCGCCGCGAATCTCGCTCCAAGACAGAGGTAAGAGGTGGAGAATCGCCACCCTGCCGGCCAGCGACTGACCGGCCCCCTCGAGGAGCGGAAAGCTCTGGGAGCCCGAGAGCAACCAGCGACCCGGGCGGCGGTCTTCATCGATCGCTACCTGGAGATAGGAAAGCAGCGAAGGAGCCTGCTGGATTTCGTCGAAGATCACCGGCGCCGGGTGGTCGGCCAGGAAGCCCACCGGATCGGCCACGGCACGCTCGCGCACATGGGGGGGCTCGAGCGAGACGTAGCGGTGGCTCGCACCGAACATCGTGCGCAGCAGCGTGGTCTTGCCCGACTGCCGCGGTCCCGTCACCAGCGCGGCCGGCATGGTTTCCGCGGCCCGCGAGAGGGCGCCCGCGAGTGTGCGTTCGATCGTCACCGGGGCAGTCTAACTTTCGCAGATCGAAAGTACAACTTTCGATTCGCGAAGATTCACGACGGTTTCTTCGCTCACACCCGCAGCGCTACCGCCGCCTGGTTGTAGCCCACCCCCGAGCCGAGCAGCACCACCAGGTCACCGGCCTTAGCCTTGCCCTTGGCGAGGGCGTCGTCGAGAGCCATGGGGATGCACGCGGAGCCGGTGTAGCCCCACTCCTCCATCACCTGGTGGGCGCGCTCGAGGGGCTGGCCGAGGGTGTCCATGACCCGCTCGATCGAGGACTTCCGTACCTGGGTGAAGATCCACAGCACCACTTCCTCGAGGGCGAAGCCGCCGTTGCCCGCGAGCTTGCGAGCCAGGCGGGGCCAGCCCTCGTGATTGACCTCGGGCGGGTAGCGCTCGTACATCTTGACCGTCGTGCGGCCGGCGAGGACGGCGTCGACGCTCGCGGGCTCCACCGTGCCCCCTGCGAGGATGGCCCACTTCTCGGCGTAGGCGCCGTCGGCCTGGAACGCGGAGGCCACAAAGCCGGGCTCGTCACCGGCCACGAGCACCGCCGCCCCCGCCCCGTCGCCATAGAAGAAGTTGGTCAGCTCGTCCGGTTCCGCAAGCCGGTGCATGAGGTAGGCACCGACCACGAGGACCGTGTCGAGGCTCGGGTTCGCCGCGATCAACCCTGCCGCGGCGGCCACTCCGGTGGGAAACGACGCGCAGGCGCAGCCGACGTCGAAGGTGCCGGCGTTCTTGGCGCCGAGCTTGTGCTGGAGGACGACGGAAGTGGCCGGGGTGATGTAGTCCGGCGAGTCCGTACCGAGGATCAGGAGGTCTACGTCCTCGGGCCGTTTGCCGGCGCGCTCGAGGGCCTGGCGGGCGGCCGGCAGGGCCAGATCGGAGGTTGCCACTCCGTCCGGCGCCCACCAGCGCTGGCGAATGCCGGTCGAAGCCTCCATCTTGTCCACGTACTCGGGCGCCTGACCGCGGAAGCGCGCCCGCAGCTCGTCGTTGGTCACGAGCCGTTCCGGCAGGTGGCGCCCGGTCGCGACCAGCCGCGCGTAGCGAGTCATGGTTTGGCGAGCCCGGCGATCGCCTCCCGGATGATCGCCGCGGTCTCCGCCGGGTGCTCGAGGGCCAGCCCGTGGGAAGCGCCCGGCACCGTGACCAGCCTGGCCCCGGCGATGCCCGCCGCCAGCTCTTCCGAGGACGGCGGCGGGAAGGTGACGTCGCGCTCGGCCTTGACGATCGTCGTGGGGCAGGTGATCTTGGCGAGGATCTTCGAGGGATCGGCGATCTCGAGGGACGCCAGCAGGCCGTCGATACCCGAAAACCAGGCCGCCGGCAGGCCCGCCACCTGGACGCGTCGGGTCTTCAGGACCTCGGCGTTCTGGGCGATCCACTCCGGCGAGTAGGTGGTGGGAACGATCGTGTCGAGCAACTTGCCGCCGTCGCCCCCCGCGGCCGCCTCCCGGGCCAGACGGCGGAGATTCTGGGTGCCCGCCACGCCCTCGGGCGAAATTTGCGCCGTGGCGGTCATGGCGATCAGCGAACGGATCCGCTCGGGATGCTCGGCGGCGAGGACCAGGCCCACCAGGGCGCCGAAGGAGGTTCCGACCACGTGGGCCTTGCCAATGCCGAGCTTGTCGAGCACGCCCACCACGTCCGCCGCGTGGCCGGAGAGGTCCGGCGGCGGCGCGCCGGCCGCGAGAGACATCAGCTGGCCCCGGAAGTCGAGCCGCACGAGGCGGTACTCCTGCCGCAGGGACGCTGCCACCGGCTCCCAGGCGAAGGCACTCATGAGACCGCCGTTCAACAGTACGACCGGCTCGCCGGCTTCTGGACCTTCGACTTGGTAGTAGATCGCCGGGGGCGCATCCATCGTCAAGCTCCTTCTCCTCGTCCGCTCGCATGTTCGGCCAGCCAGCGTGTCCGCAGCTCGCCCTTGACCACCTTGCCGTAGGCCGTCCGCGGCAGCTCATCAACCCAGACGACGGCCTTGGGATGTTTGTAGCGGGCCAGCCGCTCGCTCAGATGAGCGGCCAGATCGGCCTGCGGCACGGCTCCGTCGCGGCCGACCAGGAAAGCCACCCCGGCCTCGCCCCAGCGCTCGTCCGGCACTCCCACCACCGCGGCGTCGGCGAGGCCCGGGTGCAGCAGGAGCACGCCTTCGATCTCCGCCGGATAAACGTTGACGCCGCCGGTGATGAGCATATCTTTCGCCCGCCCGGCGATCGTGAAGAACCCCTCGTCGTCGCGGCGCGCCAGGTCTCCGGTGTGGAAGAAGCCGTCTTCGTCGAGCACCGCGGCGGTGGCCTCCGGTTTGTTCCAGTACCCGCGGCACACGTGGGGGCCACGGAGCCACAGCTCGCCGACTTCGTCGACGGCGACTTCCCGCCCTTCTCCATCCACCAGCCGCGCCTCCGTGAAGGGCAGCGGCTTGCCGATGGAGCCGGCCTTCCGCACCGACTCCTCGAGGGTCATGGTGAAGCAGTTGACGCCCACCTCGGTCAGACCGTAGCCCTGTTTGAAGCCGACTCCGCGGGCCTGGTAGCGGTCGATGACGAAGCGCGGCAACGGCGCCCCACCGCTGATCAGGAAGCGCACCGAGGACAGGTCGACCGTGGCGAAGGCGTCGTCGTCGGCGAGCCGTTCCCAGATGGTCGGCACGCCGAGCACCACCGTGGCCCCTTCGCGCTCGATCGTCCGCCAGATCTCCCCGGGCTCGAAGTCGGCGTGGAGGACGACGGTGCCGCCAGTGGTGACGATCGGCACCAGAAAGGCGCCCAGGCCGCCGGCGTGGTAGAGCGGCGTGAAGATGGGCGACACGTCCTCGGGCCGCAAACCCCAGCCCACGACGGTGTTGTAGCCGTTCCAGAGCACCTGCCGGTGGGGGACCATGACGCCCTTGGGCCGGCCGGTGGTGCCGCTCGTGTAGAGCAGCGCCCAAAGGTGCTCGGGGTCCAGCCGGGGGGCTCGGGGCGGAGGCCCCGCGGCCAGCTCGTCGCGGGCCACGGAATAGTCGGCATCGAGGTCCACGGTGCGCGGATGGACTCCGAGCGCCGCGAGCTCGGCCATGCGCTCGCGAAACTCGCCGCCATGGAACAGCACCGTCAACCCCGAATCCGCCACCACGTGGGCGATCTCCGGCGCGGTGAGCCGGGTGCCGATCGGCACGATCGTGGCGCCCGTCTTGCCGCAGGCGAAGAAAGCTTCCAGGTACTCGGCGCGGTTGCCCGCGAGAATTCCGAAGCGGTCGCCCGGCGTGAGCCCGAGGCGTTCGGTGAGAAGCCGAGCGCAGCCCCAGGTGCGGCGATCCAGCTCGGCGTAGGACAGGCGCTCCCCGGCCGGCACGGTGACCAGAGCCAGTTTTTCCGGAGTCAGACGCGTGCGTTCGCCCAGGAGATCGGAGGAGGGGAAAAAGGACCCAAAGGACTGCAAAGACTGCAAGGACTCACGAGAAGCGCTCATGTTTCCGCGTCCTTTTCGTCCTTGGTCCTTGCAGTCCTTGCAGTCCTTACAGTCCTCTTCTTCACGTCCCCACCACCAACCCGCCGTCCACGGAGATCACCGTGCCGTGGACGAAGCTCGCGTCCTCCGACGCCAACCACACGTAGACCGCCGCCACTTCTTCCGGTCTCCCGAGCCTCCCGAGGGGCGTCCTCGCGCTCATCCCCTCGACGACCTTCGGGGGCATGGCCTGCACCATCTCGGTGGCGATGAAGCCGGGGGCCACGGCGTTCACCCGGATGCCGTGGCGGCCCAACTCCCGCGCCCAGGTCTTGGTCATGCCGATGACACCGGCCTTGGTGGCCACGTAGTTGGTCTGGCCGAAGTTGCCGTATAGGCCCACGACCGAGCTGGCCGAGAGCACCACCCCGCCGCCCTGGCGGATCATGGCCGGAACGACGGCGCGGGTGGGCAGGAAGACGCCGCGGAGGTTGACCGCCACCACGGCGTCGAACTCCGCGGCCCCCATCGTGGACAGCAGCTCGCCGTCTTTCCACTTGACCAGCTGGGCATCCTTGGTGATGCCGGCGTTGTTGACCAGCACGTCGATCCGGCCATGGCTCGCGAGCACCCGCTCCACCGCCGCCGCCACGGCGGTCTCATCGGCCACGTCGACGGCATCGAAGGTGACGTCGAGGCCGCGGGCGCGGAAATCCGCCGCCACCGCTTGGCCCGTTTCCGGATTCAAGTCCCAGGCGATCACCCGCGCCCGTTCCCGGGCGAAGGACTCGACGGTGGCGCGGCCGATGCCGGCCGCTCCCCCGGTGACGATGACGACGCTGCCGGACAGACCGGTTCCACTCATGACGACCCTCGCTCCCGACTTCAGAACAACCGGTACTCAACGCTGGCGGTGACCGTGCGCGGGTTGCCGTAGGAACCCACCAGAATGCCGAGGGAAGGGATGTTGTACCCGTTGGTCAGGTACTCCTCGTCGGAGAGGTTCTTGCCGTTGATCCCGAAGCGCCATTTCGCGTTCGGCGACAGCCAGCCGACCCAAGCGTCGTAGGTCTGGAAGGACGACTGGGTGATCGGCAGGAGCGGCTGGCCCGGCCGGCCCGGATAGGGACCGCCCTCGTTGGTCAGCACCGACTCGTCGCGATGGGCCACGCCGGCACTCGCCGTCAACAGGCCGCCGAAGGCCGAGAAGTTGAGGTTGAAGCGCAGAGCGCCGGTGAATTCGGGGGCGTTGGTGATCACCTGGGTGTCGACGAAGCCGTCGCGGTTGGAATCCAGGAACTCGTCGGGCTCGGCGTCGAGCCAGCTGACGTTGCCGGCCAGGCCGAACCAGGACACGGCCTGGGAGGTGAAGTCGAACTCGAGCTCGGCGCCCTTCATGGTGGCGTCGCCGGCGTTCAGGAAGTTGCCGAAGAAGGCGTCCTCCACCCCGTCGCCGTTCGAGTCGAAGGCGGTGAAGGTCGACACCTGGATGTCCTCATACTTGCCGTAGAAGACGGCGCCGTTCAGAACCAGCTGGCGGTCGGCCACGATCGACTTGACACCCACCTCGGCCACCGACAGGACCTCGTCGTCGAAGGGCTCGGCGGAGGCCGGGAACACCGTCGCCTGGGCGCGGACGTTGAAGCCGCCGCTCTTGAAGCCGCGGGAGAGCGAAACGTAGCCCATGACGTCCTCGGTGAAGCGGTAGTCGAGGCCGAGCTTGGGCGCGATCGAGTCGAAGGACGCGGTCTTGTCGTAGTTGGCGGTCACCGCGTTGGGCACCGTGAAGGTGTCGTTGGTGAAGCCCCGGTTCAGAGCGATGCCGTTCTTGTCCTCCTGGGTGGCACGCAGGCCGAGGTTCAAGGTGAGGCGGTCGCTCAGGTCGTAGCTGCCCTCGCCGAAGAGCGCCAGGGAGTCGGTCAAGGTCTTGCCCTCGGTGGTGCCGAAGATCCGGTTGAGGAAGATGTTCTTGACCAGACCGCCGGCCTCGCCGTCGAAGTAGTAGGCCCCGAACACGCCGGTGAACTTGCCACCGCCGTCGTAGAGAAACTGGAATTCCTGGGTGAACTGCTCGTCGTAGTAGGTGGCGATGACGTCCGTGATCCGCGCCGGAGTAGTGTCGAAGTCGATGTTGTTCTCCGAGTCCGACTCGCGGAACGCGGTGATCGACTTGATCCGCCAGGCCGAGCTCAGGTCCCAGCCGATGACCAGCGAACCGCCCTGGGCGTCGGTCGAGTTGAGCGGAGCGAGGCCGGCGTTGTTGTCGAAGGTGTCGGGCAGCACCGGGCAGGTGCGGCCGAGGAAGGCCGGGCACAGGGGGTTCGGCTCGAGCAGCGAGTGGCCCTTGGGATTGGCGTCGTCCTTGGTCTTGTCGTAGGCGAACTGGACTTTGACGCCTTCCCGCGGCAACCAGTCGAGGGCGGCGCGCAGGGCGAGGGTGTCCTTGTCGGACACGTCGTTACCGGTGAAATGGTTGGTGCCGTAGCCGTCGTGCTGGAGGGACGCGATGGCCAGCTTGCCACGCAGCTTGCCGGGTACGAGGGCGCCGGAGACGCTCGCGCGGATGTCCTGGTTGCCGTAGTCCCCAGGAGTGAAGGAGATCAGGCCGGCTTTCTGATCGGTGAGCTCGCGGGAGACGTACTTGATGGCGCCGCCGATGGTGTTCTTGCCGTAGAGCGTGCCCTGGGGGCCGCGCAGGACCTCGATGCGTTGGACGTCGAAGACGTCGAGCAGCGCACCCTGGGGGCGAGCCATGTAGACGTCGTCGAGATAGAGCCCTACGCCGGGGTCGACGCCCCACAGCGGGTCCGCCTGGCCGATGCCGCGCATGAACGCGGTCAGCGTGGTCGACTGGTTGCGGCCTTGGTAGATCGACAGGTTCGGCACTTGGGCCTGGAGCTCGGAGATGTCCTGGGCCGCGGTTTCCTCGAGGGCCTCGCCCCGGACCACCGTGACCGCGACGGGCACTTCCTGGACGTTCTCTTCCCGCTTGCGAGCGGTGACGACGATCTCCTCGGTCATCGTGGGCGAGGATTCGGCCTCCTGCTGGTCGGTCTCCTCGGGGGTCGCGGTGTCCTCCGCCGGGGGCTGGCTTTCCTGGCCGAAGGCCGGCGCGGCGAGCGCGCCCGAAAGCCCGGCGAGGAACAGGAGCCCCAGGAGCGGGGCAAGTCCGGTGCGACGATTCATGATTTCCTCCTGGTGTCGGGGCCTGGTATCAGGGAATGGCCGAAGAGCTCGAGCGCGGCAGCAGTCCGAGCCGCAGGACGCGGCAGAACTCGGCCACGGCGGAAGGCGAGTCGAGGCCCAGGTGTTCCGGAACCCCGAAGCACTTCTCGACCGTGAAGTAGTAGAAAAACCAGCGCGTGGCCATCATCAGGCCCACGAGGGGGCTCGGCTCGCCGAGCTCGCCGCGCTCCTGGCGCAGGACCAGGTCGGTTTCCTGGGCCGCCCGAAAACGCTCCGCCATGCGCCGGTAGAACTCGTGGATGTGCTTGCCCTTGAACTCGATGACGTCGATGTAGATGAGCAGGATGGAGGTCGAGTTGCCCTCGACCACCTCGGCCACCGCCGCGGCGAGGTCCTCGAGATCGTCCGGAAAGCGCCGCGAAGCGAAGACCTGGTTGAGCGGGAGGTCGGGGTCCATCAGGACCTGCCAGTACTGGTCGATGAGGCGCTGGAAGATCACTTCCTTGCCCCCGAAGTGGTGATACAGCGCACCGACCGACAATCCCGCCCGCCGCGCGATCTGGCGCATCGAAGTGGCTCGGAAGCCCTGCCGCGAAAACAGCGCCAGGGCCGCCTTGAGCACCTTCCGAGTGGCCACGTCGGTTCGATCGGCCTGCGTTCGCTTGCCCATGCGCCTCCAGATACCTAACGATCGTTCGGTATGTTTTCGGCGCAGGATAGGAAGACGCCCGGGGGCTGTCAAGCCGCGCTGCGGCGGGAAGGCACCTCCCGATGGCAGACGCCTTCTCCCCTCCCTCGGCTATTGTTCTCTCCTCATGTGCGGCCTGAACGGATTTCTCCGCCTGCGTCCGGAAGCGCCCCCGGCGGATCGCGAAGAGATTCTGCGCACCCGGGACTCGATGGCGCACCGCGGGCCGGACGGATCCGGGCTGTGGATGGCGGAGGACGGCTCGGTGGCGCTCGCGCACCGCCGGCTCGCGATCCTCGATCCCTCCCCGGCCGGTGCGCAGCCGATGACCTCGGCCGATCATCGCTATCGCCTGATCCTGAACGGGGAGATCTACAACTTCCGCGACCTCCGCGCGGCGCTGGAAGCCGAGGGCGAGTACTTCCGCTCGCACAGCGACACGGAGGTGATCCTCGCCCTCTACGCTCGGTACGGAACGGCGATGCTGCCGCGGCTGCGCGGCATGTTCGCCCTGGCGCTGTGGGATTCGCTCGAGGCCACTCTGCTTCTGGCACGAGACCCTTACGGCATCAAGCCGCTCTACCTCTCGACCGCGGGCGGAGTCTTGCGCTTCGCATCCCAAGTGCGGGCCCTAGAGGCTTCGGGCGCGATCTCCCAGGTGGTGGACCCGGCGGCCCTGGCGGGGTTTCTGCTCTGGGGCTCGGTGCCCGAGCCGCGGACGATCCGCCGTGAGATTCGCGCGGTCCCGGCCGGCAGCTACCTGCTCGCCCGGCTCGACGGTGGCCCCCTGCCCGACCCCATCCGGTTCGGTGGCTTCGATTTCGAGGGGCTCGTGCCGGGCGAACCTCCGCTGCCGGAGTCGGCCGCGGAGGCACTGACCGAGAGCGTCGGGGCGCACCTCGTCTCGGACGTGCCGGTGGCCGTGTTCCTCTCGGCCGGGCTCGACTCGGCCTTGATCGCCGCCCTCGCCCAGCGCGCGCGCCCGGCCGATCCGCTCCAGAGCTTCACCCTGCGCTTCGCCTCGTTCGCGGACGCGCCGGAGGATGAAGGGCCGCTCGCGGCCGAGGTCGCTCGAACGCTCGGCCTCCGCCACCGGGAGCGCACGGTGGGGGACGAGGAGCTGCGGGGGCTTCAGAACGATTGGCTGGCAGCCATGGACCAGCCCTCGGTGGACGGCGCCAATACGTTTCTGGTCAGTCGGCTGGCGGCCGGGGCGGGGCTCAAGGTGGTGCTCTCGGGCCTCGGGGGCGACGAGATCTTCGGCAGCTACCCCTCGTTCCGGGACGTGCCGAGGTGGGTGCAAGCGGCGCGCTGGGGGCGGCTCGCTCCGGGGGCGAAGGCGATCGGCTCGAGCCTGGCGCGGCGCCTCGCGCCATCCCGCCCGAAGCTCGCCGGTCTGCTCCATCACGGCGACAGTCTGGCCGGAGCCTACTTCCTGCGCCGCGGGCTGTTCCTGCCCGAGGAGCTGCCGCGGCTGGTCGGCCGCACCCTCGCGGCGGACCTGCTCGGCGAATACGATCCCGTGTCCGAAGCACGCCGAGCCCTCGGCGGCGAGACCGGCCCGTGGCGCGCCGTACACCGATTGGAGTCGACCCTCTACCTGCGCAACCAGCTGCTGCGTGACGCCGACTGGGCCTCGATGGCCCATTCCCTCGAGCTGCGGGTGCCGCTGGTGGACGAGCGCCTGCGCCGCACCCTCGACGCCCTCGGGTTCGAGCCGGCCCGCACCGCGGGCAAGGCGACCCTCGTGCGCCGGGTGGCGCCGGAGCTGCCGGCGGCGCTGTTCGACCGACCCAAGACCGGCTTCACGGTTCCCCTCGGCGCCCTCGCCGGTCGCCCGGCCGCGTCCCGCCAAGGACTCGACGCACGGCGCCTCGCTCTCGCGGTGCTGCGTGCCGGAAACCTCGCCGACGTGCCGGAGGCGATTTGAAGATCGTCGAAGCCGTCGGGTGGTACTTCCCGACCCGCCTCGGCGGCACCGAGGTCTATGTCGCGGCCCTGGCGGAGCGGTTTCGGGCGGCGGGCCACGAGGTGCTCGTGGCGGCCCCCGACCCCGGCGGCACGACCGAACGGCTCGATCATCACGAAGGAACGCCGGTGTTCCGCTGGCCCACACCCACCGAGCCGACCCGCGCCGAGGTCCAGAGCCGGCTTCCGGTTCGCGGGGCGGAGGCCTTCGCCGACTGGCTCGCCCGCGAGCGGCCGGACGTGGTCCACTTCCACACGTTCGTTCCCGGTCTCGGCCGGTTCGAGGTCCAGGCGGCGCAACGCGCGGGGGCCCGGGTGTACGCCACCACCCATGCCTCGAGTCTCGGCTACACCTGCTTGCGCGGCACGTTGATGCAGTGGGGCGCGGAGCCCTGCGACGGTCTCGTGCGGCCGGGCAAGTGCGCCGCCTGTGCCCTCACCGACCGTGGCCTGCCGCGCGCCGCAGCGCAGCTCCTCGGGAGGGTACCGGCGCCGATCGGTGCCCCTCTCGCGGTCCTGCCCGGCAAACTCGGAACCGCGCTCGGCATGACCGGCCTCGTGGCTCGGAACCGCCGCCTGCAGCGCGAGCTACTGGCCGCCCTCGAGGCCTTCGTGGTGTTGACCGAGGGAGCGCGACAGATCGTCGTCGCCAACGGCGCACCGGCATCCAAGGTGATCGTCAACCGCCTGGGCATCGCCAGCCCCGCCCTCTCGCCGAAGCCGTCGCCCACGGAGCAACCGACCCGCCGGCCGGTGCGGGTGGGCTACCTGGGCCGGTTCGACCCGGTCAAGGGCGTTCACGACCTGGCGCGGGCAGTGGCGGCCACGGCGCGGGATACGCCTCTGCGGGTGGAATTCCGCGGCCCCGCGGAAACCCCGGCGGAGCGCCAGGTGCTGCGCGAACTGAAGGAGATCCTGCACGGCGACCCTCGGGTGCACTTCCTGCCCGCCGTGAGCCCGGCTGAAGTCCCCGCGGTGCTGGCAGGCTGGGATGTGCTGGCCTGCCCCTCGGTGTGCGCCGAGGGCGGCCCGACGGTGGCCCTCGAGGCTTTCGGGGTGGGCACGCCGGTGGTGGGCTCGAGGATCGGCGGTCTGGCCGAGATCGTCGAGGATTCGGTCTCCGGCCGGCTGTTCGCCCCGGGCGATTGGCGCGACCTCTCCCGCCTTCTGGTCGCCCTCGCCACCTCCCCGGCCACGACCATCGACCGCTGGCGCACCGCCCTGCCGGCCCCTCGGACCATGGACGAGGTGGCTCGGGATTACCTCGTGCTGTTCGACGGATCGCCGCCGTGAGCTGGCGACTGATCTGGTTCGAGCGCTGGGACGAAGTGCGGGACGAGGCCTTCGTGGCCGACTGGCAGGCGAGGAGCAAGGCCGCGGCCGGGCACCCGGGCTTTCAGCTCCCCGAGGTCGTGTTGCCCTGGCTCGCGGAGTGCGCCGAGCCGGCGGGTTCCACGCCGTGCTTCGGCCTCGCCGAGCACCCCTCGGGAGCGCGGGCCCTGCTGCCCTGGGTTCGCACCACCTACCGCGGGAAGCTCGGCAGCCGGCGAGTCGTTGGGCCCGCCCTCGGGGACCTCGCCGGTTACACCGATCCGATCTTCGAGAGCGAGCCCGTCGAGATCGAACGCCTGTGGAGTCGGGTCCGGACTAGCCTCGCCGGAACGGTGGAGCAAGGGCTCTTCCGCTTCGTCCACCGCGATCTCGCCCCCCACGGCTCCCCGGAGTCGAGCGACGAGAGCCCGATCCTCGAGCTTCCAGCCGGAGCCTCGTTCGAGGCTCTGTTGGCCCGCACCTCGGCGAATCACCGGGGGGATTTGGGACGGCGGTTCCGCCGGCTGGCGGAGCACGGAGAAGTTCGGTTCGAGGTCTTGCGCGACCCGAACATCGCCGCGGAGCAGTTCGAAGGGCCGTTTCAGGAAGCCTACGCCCACCAGTGGCGGGGAACGGTCAGCGGCTCCCTGCTCGACCGGCCTGGGGTGAAGGCCTTTCTGCGCCGGCTCCTGACGACGGAGACCGCCCACTTCTCGGCCCTGACGGTCGCTGGCGAGCCGATCGCCTGGCACCTGGGAATCCTCTTCCGCGGCGAGCTCTACTGGTGGTTCCCAACCTACGACCCCTCTTGGGCGAGCTTTTCACCCGGCAAGGTGTTGCTGGCTCGACTGCTGGAGCACGGCCTCGCGGCCAGGTGGTCTCGGGTCCACTTCTTGACTGGCGGTCACGACTACAAGCTCGCGTGGCGGCCGCGCCCGGCAGATCTCGCGACCGTGCGCTGGTTCGCGCCGAGTCTCCGTGGGCGGGTGCTCGGGATTTACGACCGCTTGCGCCGGAGCCGCTGAGGCAGCCGCCCGCCATCGACGATCTCGAGCTCCGCCAAGACCGGTACCGGGGCCACCGTGAGCCCTTCCCGTTCCGCCAGCGAGGCGAGCGGCTCGGAGCGCAGGACCGGCCCATGGAGGCTCGCGGCGTCCTCCGGCGGGGGCCGGAGGGAAGGCCGCTGGCGAGGCGGCGCCGGCATGATCAGTGGGCGAACCGGCGCGCGGCGTCGCGCACGAGGGGAAGCAGCTCTTTGGTGGAGACTCCGCTGCGCAGGGCCTCGACGACCGAGCGACCGCCGAGCTCGTCTTGCTCGGCCACCAGCCAACGGGCAAGCGTCCAACGCTCTTCCTCGGAGCCTACGAGAACGGCCCAGAGGTCAGCCAGACCGGGAAGCGTGCCGTGCCGCGGGTCGAACTGGAAGGCCGGGTAGACCCACTGGTCGTCCGCCGTGCGCAACGCGACGAGGCTGTGACTGGCCCGGCGGGAGGCGACCGCCTGGCGGGAGACGTCGCCCAACAGACGCGCCACCTGCGGAGTCGTATAGAACGGCCCGAGGGCCTCGTTCCAGGCCGAGGAAGCGGGCAAGGCGGCGAGCATCCGCTCGGCCACGGCCTCGGCCCCCCCAAGGCGCTGGACCGAGCCGCCGGCGCGCTCAAAGGCAGCCAATCGCTCCGCCAGCAGGGAAACGACCACCCCAACCTCGGGCGACCCGCCGGGATCGTAGGCCGCTGGGGCCGGCTCGGCTACCTCGAAGCTCGGCGGCACGCCGACCTCATAGGCGCGCTCTCGCCGCCGCTTGACCGGCGGTTTGTGGGGAAACCCTTTCGACTTGCGTTCGCTCATGCCGGCAACCTACCTTCGTTTCGCACCACTGTCAAGGGGGTCAAGTTGACCGAATTCAACGTGTCCCCTCCTCCGGACTATGATCTCGTTCCGTCGATGACCACACCCGCTGTGACCCGAGCGAACCTCGAAAACTACGCCTCAGACTGGAGCATCGAGGAGTACAGCCGAGAGGATGGCCTGCGAGCGGTCGAAACCGAGCTGGTGACAGAATACTTCCCGACGCCGCCGGCACAGGTGCTCGACCTCGGCTGCGGCGCCGGGAGGACGACGGGCGACCTTGCGCGGCGCGGCTTCTCGGTCACCGCCGTCGACCTCGCGCCCCGCCTGCTCGAGGCGGCGCGGGAGCGCCACCCCGGCCTCGATTTCCGAGTGATGGACGCCACCGCCCTCGAGTTCGAGGACGCCTCCTTCGACGCGGCTCTCTTCAGCTACAACGGCATCGATTGCATCCACCCGGTCGAGCAACGGGTGCGAGCCATGGCGGAGGCCTTCCGGGTGCTGCGGCCCGGCGGGGTCTTCGTGCTTTCCTCCCACAACCTCGTCGGGGCGATCTTCTCGGGGGGCTATTTCTATCCGACCGGCTACTGGAACGCGGTCCGGTTCCTGTTCAGCCAGCTGGGCAACCGGCTGGCCCGGAGCTGGTACCTGCGCTACCGTGACGGCGGCGGCGTGCAGTACCTCTACAGCGCGCCCCCCGGACGCACCGTGGCGCAGCTCCAGTCGGTCGGCTTCCAGGTGGTCGCCCTGCGCGGCTACCAACGGAATCTCGAGCCCGGTTTCATCCGACGCCGAGTCCAGCACGTCCATTTCGTGGCGAAAAAGCCGGAGGCCGGGTGAGAGCGACCGCGGCCGGGGCCGCGAAGCGCCTGCTCTTCGCCTCGGGCGCCACCGCTCGGCGCCTCGCCCGAACGGCCTTTCCCGGTGTCGCGGTGCTCGCCTATCACGGAGTCCGAGCGGATGCCCACGAGGCCATGCCCTTCGCCGGCCTCCACGTCACGGCGGCGGAGCTCGATGCACACTGCCGGATGATCGTCGAATCCTGCCAGCCGATCTCCCTCGCAACTTGGCTCGACGCCGAGGCCGGCGGTACGCCGTTGCCTGCGCGCCCCGTGCTTCTGACCTTTGACGACGGCTACCGCGGCGTGCTCCGCCACGCCCTGCCGGTGCTCGACCGCCATCGGGTGCCGGCGGTGGTGTTCGCCGTTTCGAGTGTGTCGGCCGAGGGTCGGCTGACCTGGTACGACGCATTGGCTCGGGAACGGGGCGAGGTGGCCGTCGAGGCTCTCAAGAGCGGCTCGGCCGCGGCCTGGCGGGCAGCCGTGGCCGCGGCCCCGGCGGCCGCCCCGGACGATCCCTGTGCCCTGCTGTCCCCCGCCGAGCTGCGCCAGCTGGCCGACTCCGGACTCTTCGAGGTCGGCGGCCACACCGCCCACCACCCGATCCTGGCGCGGCTCCCGCTCGACGAGCAGCAGCAGGAGATCGCTCGCGACCGGGCGGCCCTCGCGGAGTGGACCGGCCGCCCACCCCTCGCCTTCGCCTACCCGAACGGCCGCCCCGGGATCGACTACGGGCCGGAAGCCGTGGCCGCGGTGGCCGCGGCGGGCTACCGGCTGGCCTTCACCACTCGCCATGGCTTCGCGCGGAGCTCCGAGCCGCCCCTCGAGCACTCCCGGTTCCTGATGCTCGCGGGCCTGGGCCCGGCCGAGCTCGCGTACCGCCTGTTGCGCTTCGCGGAGTCGCCGTGAGCGGCACGCGGCTCGGCCGGCTGGTCCGCTGGCCCCTCGCGCTGATTCCCTCGCAAGCGGCCCTGCCCGTCCTTTCGGGGCCGGCCCGAGGTTGCCGGTGGGTGGTGGGTTCCGCACCCCACGGGGCATGGCTCGGCACCCTCGAGCGCGACAAGCTGGCCCGTTTCAACCGGTTCCTCCGGCCGGGCGCCGCGGTCTGGGACATCGGCGCCAACGTCGGCCTGTTCACCCTGCCCGCCGCTCGGGGCGTCGGTCCCACCGGCGAGGTGGTCGCCTTCGAGCCCTTCCCGCGGAACCTGGTCCACCTCGACCGGCACCTGCTCCTGAACGGGCTCGCCGAGGTGACCGTGGTGCGGGCAGCGGTGGCCGCCGAGCCTGGCTGGATGACGATGAGCGAGGGCGATTCGCCGAGCGAGTTCCATGCCGACCCGTCGGGGGCCTGGAGGCTGCCGGCGATCACCCTCGACTCCTGGTGCCGCGAGACGGGCGCGCGGGCGCCCGATCTGGTCAAGATCGACGTCGAAGGTGCCGAGGGGGAAGTCCTCGCTGGTGGCGCCGCAACCTTCTCGACCGCCCGGCCGACGATCTTTCTGGCCCTCCACAGCGAGGAAGCGCGGGCGAGCTGCCGCGGCTTCCTGGACCTCTGGGGCTATCGGATCTCCTCCCTCGATGGCGTACCCGTGGAACGCGGCGTCGAGTGGCTCGCCGAGTATGATCCGCCGGATCGATGAGCGCGCGAGTGACGATTTTGACCGCCGGGCACCTTTCGATGTGCCCGCGGATGTTGAAAGCCGCCGACGCTCTCGCCGGCGCCGGCTACCGCGTGCGGGTGGTGTCGACTCGTTTCGTGCCCTGGGGCTTCGCCGCCGATGCCGATCTCGTGGGCCGGCGCAAGGGCGCCTGGAGCTGGACGGCGGTCGACTACCGTCCCGAGGCCGGTCTGCTCCATGGCTGGAGCCGCCTGCGGCGGAAGAGCGCCGAGGTGGTCAGCGATCGCGTGGGGCTCGAACGCGCCTCTCTCGACATGCTGGCGAAGGCGGTCAACCGGGTCCACCCCGAGCTCTACAAGGCCGTGCTGGCCGAGCCGGCCGATCTGATCTATGCCGGTTCCGCCGGCGCCCTCGCCACCGCGGCCCTCGCGGGGCGCAAAAAGGGCGTGCGCTATGCCCTCGACCTCGAGGACTTCCACACCGGCGAGCGACCGGCGAGGGACCCGCTGAACGCCGTCTACGGGCGGATCGAGCGCGAGGTGCTGCCCGGCGCGTCGTTCATCACCACCGCCAACGAGGCCATGGCCACGGCCTACGAGAACGCCTACCGGATTCGCGCGCGGGTGGTCCACAACACCTTTCTCCTGCCGGCTGAGCCGCCGCCCACGGAACCCGGACCGCGGGGCCTGCGGGTGGCCTGGTTCGGCCAGACCCTCGGCCCCGGTCGCGGCCTGGAGCAGGCGGTGGATCTGCTCGGGCGAACCGGCGGACCGGTGGTGCTCGACCTGCGCGGCCGCGCCCTCGAGGACTTCTGGGTCGAGCTCGAGCAACGGGCGGCAGCGGTGGCGCCGGAGCTGGTGCTGGTGCGCCGGCCGCCGTGCCCGCCGGACGAGCTCATCCCGGCTCTCGTGGGCAACGACGTGGGCCTGGCCCTCGAGCCCGGCGAGCCCCTCAACAACCGTCTGCTGCTCTCCAACAAGGCGCTCACCTATCCCCTCGCGGGCCTCGCCGTGGCCATCACCACGACGCCTGGCCAGCGGGATTTCGCCGCCGACCTTGGCGAAGGCGCGGTGACCGGCGGGCCCGGGGACACCGAGGCCCTGGCCCAGGGCCTGGCCAGTTGGCAGAAGAACCGGAAGAAGCTCGCGCGAGCCCGGCAGGCCGCCTGGGAGGCCGCACGCCGGCGCTGGCATTTCGAGCACGAGGCCGAGCGCGGCACCTTGCTGGCGGCCGTGCGCGAAGTTCTCGGGAGTTAGGGAGCGCCGATGAACCGGCGCCTGCTGCTCGTTTCCCCCCACTTCCCGCCGGACACCACCGCCGGCACCCACCGCGCCCGGCTGCTCGCCCCCCACCTGCCCGCCCATGGCTGGGACGCGACCGTGCTGACGGTGGACCCTCGGGACTACGAGGGCCGGCTCGACCCAGAGCTCGAAGTCATGGTGCCGAGCGCCGTCCGGACCGTGCGGGTGCGAGCCCTTTCGCCCCGCTGGACGCGCCCCCTGGGACTCGGCGACCTCGGCCTGCGCGCCCTGCCGGCGCTGTCGAGGGCGGGTGCGCGATTGCTCGTGCGGGAGCGCTACGATGCCGTCCTGATTACGATCTATCCGACCTACCCGGCTGTGCTCGGTCCGCGCTGGCGACGGCGCTTCGGCGTCCCCTTCGTGCTCGACTATCAGGACCCGTGGGTCGGCGCCTGGGGTGCCACGACGGGGCCGGGAGGCCGGGTCGACTGGAAGAGCCGCGCGACTCGAAAACTCGCCGCCTGGCTCGAGCCGCGGGTGCTCCGCCACGCCAGCGGGCTCACCGCGGTGTCGGCGGCAACCCTGGAGGAGGCCCTGGCGCGCTCGCCAGGCCTGCCCCGACCGCCTACCCTCGAGCTGCCCATCGGTGGCGAGCCGGCGGATTTCGCGGCGCTCGCCGGCCGGCCCCGCCCCAACCGCTGGTTCGACCCGGCCGACGGGCTCCTCCACCTGGCCTATGTCGGTACTCTCCTGCCCCTCGGGTTCGAGACGTTGCGCGCCCTGCTCCTCGCCTTAGCGGCGCTGCGAGCCGACCGGCCCGAGCTCGCCCGGCGGCTCCGGCTCCACTTCTTCGGCACCAGCAACCAGACCGCCGCGGAGGCGCCCGCGCGCGTGCAGCCGCTTGCCACCGAGCTGGGACTGGCGGAGCTGGTGACCGAGCATCCCGCGCGGCTCGACTACCTCGACGCTCTGACCGTCCAGGTTCAGGCCACCGCCCTTCTGCTTCTCGGTTCTTCGGAGCGGCACTACACCGCGAGCAAGCTCTACCCGGCGCTCCTTGCCCGTCGGCCGCTCCTGGCCCTCTACCACGAGGCCTCGACGGTGGTCGACGTGCTGCGCCGGGCCGCTCGCCCGCCGACTGTGCGACTGGTGACCTACGACGATGAAACCCGGGCGACCGGTCGGGTCGAGGAAATCACGCGACAGCTGGCCGCGCTCCTCGAGTCCCCGCGGTTCGACCCTTCCGATTTCGAGGAAAGCGCGGTGGCAGAGTTCTCGGCCGACCGCCTCGCGGGGCGCCTGGGCCGCTTCCTCGATGGCCTCGTGGAGGGTGGCTAACGCTTGCGACGCCGGGGCCCCGGCGCCGGCTTCGGCGGCAATAGGCGCACCCAAGCCAGCGAACGCTCGACCCAGCGGACGAGATCCTCGGCGTGATCGATCCCCGCCGCGCCCAGGAACACGAAGCCCCGCATGGGCCGGCCGGTGAAGTCCATTTCGCGGACGTGGGGCTCGCCGAGAGCGGCCTCGTGGTCCTTGGGATCGAAGCGGAAGACCAGGTCGCCCTTGCCGGTGACGCCGCAGATCATGTGGCCGTCGAGCAGAAACGAGAGGCCACCGAACATCTTCTTCTCGGTGACGCCGTTGACCGGGGCGAGCGCGAGCCGAAGGCGGGCGGCGAGGACTTCGTCGTGGGCCATTGGCGGGGGAGTCTAGCAGCGGCCGCGGAACTCGCGATCCCGCCAGTAGGTCTCGAAGGACCACAGCGCGCCGATCGTCTGGACCGGCCCTTCCGCCCGATCCCGGAAGCCGGCCAGTGTTTCCGTCACCGCCGTGCGTCCGAAGACCTCTACCGCGAGGGAGCCGGGGCGCAGCACGGTGGCCTCGATGCGGGGCCAAACACGCGGGGCCACGAGGGCGGCGTGATCGTCGGTGTAGCCGCGCCGTCGGCTCGAGAGCCCCAACCGGCGTCCCGCGAAGCGCAGCGCCCGAGCCAGGTGGAAGCGCAAAGGCGAGGCGAGGACGGGCAGTCCCGTTTTCTGGTTCGGGATGTGGCGGAAGAGCGCCGGGTAGGCCTCGACCAGGAAATGCTCGTAGAGCCGGCCCGGGCCGCGCAGGGCTGGCGGCAGACCCTGGCAGAAGTCGAATAGCTCGAGGTCCGTGAACGGCTTGCGCACCCGGAACCAGGGCCGAAACGCGGTCGCCCAGCGGTTCGTGGACTGGGGCAGCTTGTGCTCGAAGAGCGCGAACCGTGCCGACGCGCCGCCGAGCTCCGCCACCAGCCCCTCGGCGCGCGCCAGGGCCTCGGGCCACGGCAGGGCCAGGGGACCGCCGAGGTAGGGCGAGGCGCCGAGCACCCCGGCCGCCGTCGTGATGTCGTGGAAGGTCGGCCCCAGAACGGCATCGCCGATGTAGCCCGAGAGGTGCACGTCGAGCTTCTCCGCCTGGAGCGGGATCGACTCGAGATGCCCGAGGTCGTGGAGATCGATGAGCCCGTCGGTCTCGAGCACGAAGCGCTCGCGACGCTCGAACCAGTCGGCGCCCTCGAGGTCCTGGTAGAGCACCAGAAAGCTCCACTCCGCCCCCGCCACTCGGGCCGCCCGCTCGGCATAGAGCGCGTCGTCACAGCTCGGCAGGCCGTAGGTGACGGCCGTGAAGGGTCCGCGGCGCGCGGCCACAGCCCGCGGAGCCGCCACAGCAAGAATCGCCCGACTGTCGAGGCCTCCGGAAAGCGTCTGGCCGGGGCGCGCGGCCCCGACGAGCCGGCGATCCACCGCCCGCTCCCAACGGACCCGCAACTCGGGCAGCAGATCGTCGACCGAGGCACCGTCCGAGTGCCGCGGAAGATCCGCCCAGCGCCACGCCCGGCGGAGGCGTGGCGCCGCCCCGGGCTCCAGGGTGACCACCGCGGCGCCCGGCAGCATTTCGACCCCGCGCACCAGCGTGCGCCCCTCCAGGCGATACCCGCCGAAGGTCACCGCCTCCCGCAGCGCATCGAGATCCGGCTCGGCCGTGATTCCGGGCGCCGCCAGCACGCTCGCAACCCGGCCGCCGAATGCGACGCCACCCGTGCCCCGAGCCAGGAAGAGCGGCAGGCCAGCGAAGCGGTCGAGGGCGATGGTCAGGCGCTCTTCCCGCGCGTCCCAGAGAGCCAGCTGGAACTCCCCGTCGAGCCCCGCGGCGATCGCTTCGAGCAGGCGTCGGCTGGCAGGCTCCCCCTCCCGCCCCNNCCCCGGCCGGGACGAGCCCGGCCGCTGCTCCATTTCATCTTGCCTTTGCCTTTCTGCAGCGGCCGGGCTCGTTCCGGCCGGGGCGGAGAGAATCGTGGCGAGCAGCGCTGCCCGAAACTCGGGCGTCCGGCAGGTCAGGGCGTCGGCACCCGGGAGCAGGGCTCCCCCGGAAAAAATCTCACCCGCCAGCCAGAAGTGGAAGCGGCCGTCCGCCGAACACACAGGATCGGAAACGGGCGGCAGGTCGAGCATCCCGATCGACAGCGGGCTCACCGTCCAGCCCGCCGAAACCTGACGGCCCACCCTCCCCGCGGCGAGCATCCGCGGCAGCGGGTCGTCGCCGCCCGGCCGCGCCGCGAGGAAGCCGACCAGCCCGCTCACGCCAGCATCTCCCACCAGCGCGCCGCGAATTCTTCGGAGCGGTAGGGGTCGTCCGGACGGGCCGCCCAGGCCAGCGCGGCCGCCGAGGCGGCGGCTCGAGCGGCCGGATCGCCCAAGAAGTAGCGGAGCCCGAGGACCAGGTCCGCCAGCTCGGGCCGCGGGCAGACCCAGCCCGTCACCCGGTGCTCGACCAGCTCGGGCAATCCGCCGCTCGGAAACACCACCGCGGGTAGCCCGGCGTTCCGCGCCTCGAGCACCACGTTGCCGAAGGTCTCGGCCTGGAGGATCGGCGCGGCCAGCACCGTGGCCGCGGCCATCAGCGCAGGCACGTCTTCGCGGGCGCCGGGGAACAGCACTTCCGGTGGCGCCCGAGCCCGCAGCGCGTCCGCCCACTGCACCAGCGCCTCCGGCCAGTCCGGCCAGCGCCCCACGATGACCAGCTGGAGATCGGGAACTTCGTCTCTCAAGACTTCGAAGGCCTCCAGGGCGAGGTCGGTGCCCTTGAACGGCGCGATCTGCCCGACGACCAGAATCGTGGGCCGAGCGCGGAGGCGAGCCACGAGGGGATCGGCCGGGTCTCCGGCGAGGCGGGGCGCGGCGGCGTTCCGAATCAGCCCGATGCGGCCCTCGGGTACGCCGACTTCCCGCAGGCGCCGCTCCCCGAACTTCGAGTTCGCCACCATCCGGGTGACGATTCGCGGCAACAGTTGCCGCCACAGGAAGCCCTGGAATCGGCCCTCGAGGGGCGCGTTGCCCACGCGCAGCACCACCGGCCGGCCCAGCGCCTTGAGGGCCAGCAGCACCGGCGCGTGGCGCAGGACCGCCAGCTCGTCGGGGACCAGCACGGCGGTGGGACGGAAGCGGCGCACGGCCCCGAGCAGCTCGACGTTCGCCGCCACGACGTCCGCGGCCATCCGTGCCAGGCGAACGGGATTGCGGGTCCGCCGATCGAGGGCGACGCGGTATCGGGCGGTCGACCAGCTGGCACCGAGCTCCTCGACCAGCGGCACGATGGCCCGGTTCTCCCAGTCGTTCAGCACGCCATGGACCGCCGCCCCACCAGCGCGTTGGGCGGCCAGCACGGCGCAGGTCTGGCGCTCGAGCCCGCCCGGGACCACCAAGCCGGACAGGAGCGCGAGCACCCGCCGTTCCGGCCGGGCCAGGCGCTCGAGGGCCGCCACGAGCCCACGGGAGGCGGCCGCGAAGGAGTGGCCGGCAACCGCGCGTCGACACACGACCGCGGGGTAGCGCCCGGCCCTTCGGCCTGCACGCACGCCCTCGAGCGCCGCGGCGAGCGCTGCGATGTCGCCCACCGGCACGACCTCACCCGAGGTACCCGGCACCACCAGGTCGGGCACGCAGCCGACCGTATCGGTAACCACCACCGGGGTTCCCGCGGCCAGCGCCTCGTGGGCGGCGAAGCCCCAGGTTTCGGACTCGCTCGGCAGCGCCAGGACATCGGCCGCCGCGTAGAGTCCAGGCAAGGCCGCTTGGTTGACGAACCCGAGCGCGATCCGCCGCACGCCGAGGCGTTCCGCGCTCGCGTGGTGCTCGCCTGCGAGCGGGCCGCTTCCCGCGACCACCAATGCGGCGCCTGCTTCGAGCCGTGCCACGGCTTCGACCAGGTCGAGAGGCCGCTTGATCGGCGCGAGCTTGCCCACGAACAGCACGGCGAAGTCGGCGTCCGAGAGCCCGAGCTCCGCGCGCACGGCGGAACGGTCGCGAGGGCTCGGGACCGGCTCGAGCGCGTGGTGCGAGGCGAAGATCGAAGTCCCGGGCACGCCGTGGGCGAGCAGGTAGCGCCGGGCCTTCGTGCCCACCGCCAGCCAGCTCGAATACCGCGCCAGTCGCCGCCGCGTGGCGAGGTGCCAGCCGATTCGGGAGAGGCCTCGGTAGGGCGTGTCGAGCGTCGAATCCCCCCGATAGATCAAGGGGATGCCGGCTCGGCGGCAGGCTGCGATCACCCGCGTCAGCGTCACCGAGTACCAGCCCGGCACGAGGACGGCGTCGGGCCGCCCGGCCACCACCCGCTCCGCCAGCTCGGGGACGTCCAGGCCCCGGAAGGCGCCCGTTCCCAGCTCGTCGCCGGCACGACCGGGGCGGACGACGGTCGATCGATAGCCCTCCCGCAGGGGCACGTCCCATTCGAACGCCCGGCCGAATCCGGTCCCCTGCTGTTCCGCCGTGGGCTCGACGGCGTAGATCACTTCGAGGTCGATCTCCGGGCAGTGGGCGGCGATCCACCGGAACCAGGGCGAGAAGTACTGGACCGGGTGGGTGAGTGCGACGGTGAGTCGGAAGGGCTTCATCGGGGTGCGGGGAAACTGTATCCCGTGCTGGTAAAGTCCCAGCTCCTCCTCCGCCTTCCTACCGATGCGCATACTCCTCGTCATGGACCCGCTGATTCCGGTGCCGCCGCGACACTACGGCGGCATCGAGCGGGTGATCGCGGACCTCGCCGCGGGGCTCGTGGCGCGCGGCCACGACGTGACGTTGTGGGCCGCGCCCAGCTCGTCGACGCCCGCGAAGCTCGAGGCCTTCGGCCGCGAGGGCGAGTGGACGCGGTGGAGCAACGTGCGCAACACCGTGCACCTGGCGGCCCGCTTCTGGCGGCGACCGCGGCGCTTCGAGGTCGTCCACAATTTCGGCCGCCTGGCCTACCTGACGCCCGTCGCCGGCTGGCGCATGCCCAAGGTGCAGACCTACATGCGGCGCATCGACCCGGCCAAGATCCGCGGCGCCGTGCGCCTTGCCGGCCGGCGCGGCGGGCCGACCCTGCGCTTCACCGCCGTCTCGGACGTCATCCGCAGGACCGGCGAGCCCGGCGGCGGCGAATGGAGCGTCATCTACAACTGTGCGCCCGTGGGTCGCTACACCCCGCGCTACGAGGTCGACCCGGCGACGGCGCCGCTGGTCTTCCTGGGCCGCCTGGAGCGCTGCAAAGGCGTCCACTCGGCCATCACCGTGGCCGAGCGGCTGGATCGGCCCCTGGTGATCGCCGGCAACCGGTCGGATCTGCCCGAGGAACAGGCGTACTTCGAGAACGAGATCGAGCCGCGAATCGATGGCACTCGGGTGCGGTACGTCGGCCCCGTCGACGATGCGGCCAAGAACGAGCTGCTCGGCTCCGCGGCCGCGATGCTGCTGCCGATCGAGTGGCTCGAGCCCTTTCCCGTCGTCCTCCCCGAGGCCCTCGCCTGCGGCACGCCGGTCGTGGCCTTTCGCCAGGGTGGGGTGCCCGAGGGCATCGACCACGGCCGCACGGGGTTCCTCTGCGACACCGTCGACGAAATGGTCGAGCTCGTGCGCCGTCTGCCCGAGCTCGACCGCCGCGCCTGCCGGTCCGAGGCAGAGCGCCGGTTCTCGGACACCGCCATCGTCGGCGAGTACGAGGCGTTGTATCGGGAGCTTCTCGGCGAGCTCCGGGAGCGGCGATGAGCTGGCAGAACCGGCTCGGCAACCGGCTCCTCGCGCCCTTCGGCCTGGTCCTTCACCGCGCGCCGACGCACCGCTTCGACGCCGTCGAAGAGGCCCTCCTCGGCCTGCGGAATAGGGGTTACCGACCGCGCCGCGTGCTCGACGTAGGCGCCAACCGCGGCCAGTGGGCCGGCAAGGTGTTGCCGATCTTTCCCGCGGCCCGCTTCGACCTGATCGAGCCCCAGCCGAGCTGCCGCCACGCCCTGGCCGAGCTGACCGGCGCCCAGGCCGGCCGCGTCGTCCACCACGCCGTGGCCGCGACCGCCCCGGGCACGCCCTTCGTCCGCATGGCCGGCACGGGCGAGGAGTCGTCGAACACCGGCGCCCACGTGACCCTCGAAACGGCCGTCGGCACCGTCGAGATGCCCGCCACCACCCTCGACACCCTCTTCGCCGTCGAGATCACGCCGGCCGACCGCGCGCTCTTGAAGCTCGACATCGAAGGCCACGAGATCGCCGCCCTGACCGGCGCCGAGCGCCTGCTAGCGGCGGTCGAGGTGATCCTCGCCGAGGTCCAATTCTTCGAGATCGAGCAAAACGGCCTGCCCACCTTCACCGATCTGCTGCTCTTCCTCCGCGACCGCGGCTTCGACTTCCACGACGTCGCCTGCCTCGCCAGCCGCCGCCGCGACGGCCGCCTGCGCATGGGGGACGTGCTGTTCGTGAGAAAAGGGAGCGAGCTTGGGGCGGATGTGCGGTGGGGGTAGGGGGATCTCGGGAATCAGGATGGGGCTGCCCCGCTTTCGTGGACACCTAAGAAGGGTCGAGAATGACCCAGAAGGAGTCAGCGATGAGCGAAGAGACACGTCGTCGTTTCCCGAAGGAGTTCAAGCGCGAGGCGGTGCAGTTGGCGTTCCACGGCGGTCGTCGTCTGTCGGAGGTGTCGAAGGAGCTTGACGTGCGTCCGGACACTCTTCGCCGGTGGAAGGAGCAGTTGGAGGGCGAGCCGGTGGCTGCGGCGGAGTCGGTGGAGCTGCGCAAGCTGCGCCGGGAGTTGGCGCGGGCGCGGGAGGAGCGCGATATCTTAAAAAAAGCCTTATCGATCTTCTCGGAGCGCCAGCCGTGAAGCGCTACGAGCTGATGAAGCGCTTCGCGCCGAAGGGTAGCGTGCAGCGGCTGTGCGGCCTGTTGGGGGTCGCTCGCAGTGGCTACTACCTCTGGTGTCGGGCGGAGCCTTCGCAGCGGCAGCGAGAAGATCGCCGACTTAAGCAGAGAATTCTGAGTATTCACGGCGCATCCCGGGGCTGCTATGGGACGCCTCGGGTGCACCTGAGCCTGCTCGCGGAGGGCGAGCACACGAGTCGCAAGCGGGTCGCCCGGTTGCGTCGGGAGCTGGCGCTCAAAGTGCGGACGGCCAAGAGCTTCCGGGTCACGACGCGGAGCTCGAAGGGGCCGGCGGTGGCGCCCAATCGGCTCGAGCGTCGCTTCACGGCCGAGGCCCCCAACCAGGCTTGGGTGGGCGACATCACCTACCTGTGGACGCCCGAGGGCTGGCTGTATCTGGCGATTCTGCTCGACTTGTTCTCGCGCAAGGTGGTGGGCTGGGCGGTGTCGGAGCGGATCGACTCGGACCTCGCTGAGACCGCCCTCGAGCGGGCGCTCGAGGCCCGGCGACCCCCGCCCGGGCTGCTCCACCACACCGACCAGGGCTCGACCTACACCAGCCGGTCCTACCGCGAGCAGCTCGCCACGGCCGGCCTGGAAATGAGCCTCAGCCGCCGCGGCAACTGCTGGGACAACGCCGTAGCCGAGAGCTTCTTCCGCACCCTCAAGACCGAGATCGGCGAACGCTTCGACGACCGGCGCCAAGCCCAGAGCGAGCTCTTCGCCTACCTCGAGGGCTTCTACAACACCCACCGCATCCACACCTCGATCGGCGGCCGAAGCCCCGCCGCCTGCGAACGGCAGTACCACCAACGAAAGTACCAGGAGGCGGGGAGCGAGCCTCTGCGAGGCTCGCTCCCCGGCCCCAAACCCCCAGAAGAACGGACGGAATCCCTGCCGGGGGGCTCTTAGAAATGCTGTCCAGGGAAGCGGGGCAGGGGCAGGAAATGCCCTCTGCTCGTCGCGGCGCGCTTCCCGCGGGCCCGACAGAACCTGGAGAAGCTGATGGGAAGCGTCAAGGATCCCTACACCACGGGCGACAACGACCCGGAGATCACCCCCGAGCGATACTTCCGGCACTACTTGTACTGCGATGCCTGCGGCTCCTTCGAGCTGGACTCGTGGATGAGCCCCGAGAATGCTGCGGACCTCGAGCGGACGCGGCAGAAGCTCGAAAGAGCGGCCTGGCTCGGTGTGCCGCTGCTCTTGGTGTCCGGGTGGCAAGCTCTCGGGCTGATCCCCTCGCCGGTGTGGCTGTTCCTCCTCGCCGCGGGCGTCACGATGGCGGTGCTCGTCCGGGTGTATTTCATGGATCTCGCGGACCCGCGCGTGCACGCGGGCCTGCGGTTCGTGAAAAGGGTGCTCCTGGGGCTGCCGGCGGTCGCGCTGGTGCAATGGATCGGCGCCGAGCTCCTGCCCCCAGGGCTCGTGCTGGTCGCCCTGGGGATCGGGATTGCCGGCTTGCTGATCGGGCGCGGAGTGCTCGGGGCGAAACTAAAATACCTGGGGCTCCGCTGTGCCGAGTGCCGAGCCACCTACGCCCACGGAACGGCCTTCTTCACGGACCTCGACGCCAACCCCCGCGGTCTCACCGTGGCCGAGGTGCCTCGCCCGCTCGGTTCATCGAGATTCCTGCGCGGGGTCGCTGTCGACGAGTGAGGTCGTCTCCGCGTATCAGCTCCTCAGGAATTCAAGCCGGCTGTCGCCCCAAGCAAGGCCCTCGTTCTGGCGACTCGAAACAGACTGCAGCTCTTGCTCCGCGACCGCAGCTTCGACTCCACGACCTCGCCTACTCGTCGATCCCGTCCCGCCCCTCGAAGGCCCGCAGCAGGTCCTCGGGGAGAGGATCGAAGAACTCGGGTGGGATGACGAATGTGCCCTTGGCGAAGCCGAGTTGGGGTTCGCGAGTCTGGACTGTTGGAATCGCGCGGAGCACAGCCACTGGCTCCTTACGACGGCAGATCAGGAACTCTTGGCCAGCTTCGCATTGGCAAAGGTAGTAGCTCAGCCGCTTCCGGGCTTCGGAGACGGTGATACGAATCAACTCCGCCTCACTCCCCCGTGAGGTGACGAGACTGGTCCTGCGTCGCTCGAGAGGGTGTGGGCTCGATTGCGCGCTTCGATCGCCGCTGCGCTTCTTGGAGCGCCTCGAAGAAGCGCTGAGGATCGTAGCCATATCGCGCCATCTCCTGCTCGCGGAGACGCTCGAGCTCACCGATGATCGGATCGTGGATCATGGATTGCCTCCCATCAGCTCCTCCGGACTTCCGGCATGGACTTCATATACGACTCGGAGAGGTGTTCGATCTCGATCCAATGGGCCGCGAGCTTCACAAGAGTGACCAAATCACTCAGGTCATGATCGGTCCACTTTCTCAGATAATGAGTCTCGTCGTTCCCGAGCCACAAGCATCGCTTTGCGACGTCTTGAATACGAGCATCGGCGATGAACTCATTCACTACAGCGCCTGAGAATTTCTCTTCGATTTCCTTGGCCTTGTCTGGAGCTTGCAGCTTTGCGTAGTCCTTAACCAAGAACTCGAACGCCTTCCGATAGCCGGGCCCCGCCACCTGCCTAAGGCCTAGTTGAGCCGCCTCCTCAGCCTCAGTGAAAACTTCGGCAAAGGTCGGTGAGATCTTCTTAACTGCGTCGGAGAAGCCCGCGATCGAGGGTTTAACAGGCTTCACCGCCAGTAGGTGACCACTGCCAAGTGAGCCGTAGTAGCAAATGAAGTAGCTGCGGCACCCAACGAAGGCGCACCGCCATACCGTCTGAACGTTTTGTCCGCTCTCGGTGCGATCGCCCTGAACGAACTGGACTTCGCTGTGTCGATGGCATAGTGGACATTCATCAGGGACGTCGGCCTGGTATCCGTGGTTTGCTACCGAGATCTGGCGCTTAATGAGCATTCGAACTCCTGCAACTAGATGGGTCCATGACGCCCAACGGCCTGCGACCTCATCTCTCTATTGGGCATCACGACGCGCTTGTTAACAGATGTCCTCGATAAGCTCCACGAGCTGCTCTAGAGTGCGAATGGTATCGCTCAAAGTGACGGTTCTGTGCGTCGAAAGCGACGTGAGCTCATGTTTGAACCGATTGGCCTCGCGCCTTATCGAACGCGCTAGGTCGCGGCGCGTTCCAGCATACTTGTCCAAGAGTTCGCTGAGTACAGCAATTCGCAGTATTGCGGAGTTGAGGAAGTATTCCGAGACGTCCAAGGAACTGGCGTTCCAATCAGGACATGCGAACACTAGGGCGCGGCTGCGGAGATAGTCGCGGTAGGCGACCAGGTCCCTCGGTCCCGTTTTATCGGTGTAACCTCGCTCGACCGCCTCCCTTAACGAGTATGCCGCGCCTAACGCCATGCCTAGAAGGGCCAACTGTTTCGTTTGAATCGGAGAGAGAGAACCGAGACGTAGCGCCAGCTGGCGGAGTGCTTGAATAGCACTGCCTTTTGAGGCTGGGTCCATTGTGGCGCTCCTCCTACTGCCGCTCTGTATCTCCGTTCGGCCGTGCTCAACCCGCCCAACTACCCTTTGATCGCCCGACTGCCAACGTGCTTCGGCCTTTACCCGTCAGCGCGTCGCGACCCCTAGTCTCTCGATCTTGTGCCGATAGTAGCAGGTACGCGAGAGAGTGTGCACTGAGGTGCCGAGCAGCGGCCCGCCTTGCTACACTCCGCCCGTGCCCGCCCCCACCCTTCCTCTCACCGTCCTCGAGCCCGGGCGTCGGGCGTTCGATTTGCGGGAGCTGTGGCACTACCGGGACCTGCTCTATTTCCTGACCAAGCGCGAGATTTCGATCCGCTACAAGCAGTCGCTCCTGGGCATCGCCTGGGCGGTGCTGCAGCCGCTCCTGACCATGCTGGTGTTCACGGTGTTCCTGGGACGGTTGGCCAAGGTGCCGAGCGACGGGGTGCCGTATCCGGTGTTCTCCTACCTGGGCCTGCTGCCCTGGACTTACTTCTCGAACGCGGTCTCGCGGGCCGGTACGAGCCTGGTTTCGAACGCCAATTTGTTGTCGAAAGTGTACGTCCCGCGAGTCCTGATCCCGCTTTCGGGCGTGCTTTCGGCGCTGCTCGACTTCGCTTGCGCCTTCGTCGTGCTGGTGGCGCTCATGGCTTGGTACGGGCTCGCGCCGACATGGTCGTGGCTTCTGCTGGCGCCCTTGGTCGCGCTCACGGCGCTCTTGGCCCAGGGCGTCGGCATGGGGCTCGCGGCGCTCAACGTGCAGTACCGCGATGTCCAGCACGCCGTACCGTTCCTGCTCCAGTTGTGGATGTTCGCGACGCCGGTCGTGTACCCGGCCTCCTTGGTGCCCGCCGAGTGGCGGTTGCTGTTCGCGGCCAACCCCATGACCGGGGTGATCGAAGCCTATCGGGCCGCGGCCCTGGGCCGTCCGGTGGACTTCGCTGCGCTGGGGGTGTCCTTGGCCGTGGCCGTGGTGCTCGGCGTCCTCGGCTGGTGGCGCTTCCGGACCATGGAGCGGGTCTTCGCCGATGTCGTCTGACTTCTCCCTCCGCGTCACCGGACTCGGCAAGCGCTTCCGCGTGGGCGGGCCGCGGGTGGCCACCAACAGCTTTCGGGAGGCCCTGGTGGAGCTCGCGCGCCGACCGCTGCGCCGGCTACGGGAGCTGCGCGCCGACGCGGTGACCGAAGAGGAGACCTTCTGGGCCCTGCGCGAGGTCGACTTCTCCGTTCAGCCCGGCGAGGTGCTCGGGGTGGTGGGCAAGAACGGCGCGGGAAAGTCGACGCTGTTGAAGCTGCTCTCGCGCATCACCGAGCCGACGGAAGGCCGTATCGAGCTCTATGGTCGAGTGGCGAGCCTGCTCGAGGTGGGGACCGGGTTCCACCCGGAGCTGTCGGGGCGCGAGAACATCTACCTGAACGGCACCATCCTCGGCATGCGCAAGCGCGAGGTGGACCAGAAGCTCGACGAGATCGTCGCCTTCGCCGAGGTCGAGCGCTTCCTGGACACCCCGGTCAAGCGCTACTCCTCGGGCATGTACGTGCGCCTCGCCTTCGCCGTGGCGGCGCACCTCGAACCCGAGATCCTGCTGGTGGACGAAGTGCTGGCCGTCGGGGACGCGGACTTTCAGCGGAAATGCCTCGGCAAGATGGGCGAAGTGGCCAGCCGCGGGCGCACCATTCTGTTCGTGTCCCACAACATGGCCGCCGTGCAGCGGTTGTGCACCCGGGCGATCCTGCTCGAGCGGGGCCGGCTGACGCTCGATGGCGATCCGCGCACCGTCACCCAGCGCTACCTCGGTGGCGAGGAACGGCCGAGCTTCCGCGCGGGCGCCCGCACGGGCAAGGCCCAGCTGCTCGGGGCGCAGCTCGTGACCCCCGCGGGCGACCCGCTCGAACGGCCCCTCTCCACCGAGCCCTTCGTGGTCGAGCTCGACTATGCCTTCCCCGTTGCGGCGCCGGGGACCCGGCTCGGGGTGGGCTTCCTGTCGACCGAAGGCGTGCCGCTGTTCACCTCGAACGTGCGCGACGTGGGGCTCGAGCTGCCGGCGCGGCCCGGCGAGTACCGCGCCCGGGTCACGGTGCCCGGCGGCGTGCTGCTGGCCGGCCAGTACCACCTGGCGGTGTGCCTGTGGAACCCGCGCGAGGTGCTCGACCTCCAGGAGCCGGCGCTGTCGCTGACGGTGGACGCGGGGCCGTCGATTCTGTACATTGACGGCCCCGCTCGAAAGGGCTTCGTCCACCTGCCGCTCCAGTGGGAGCTCGACCCGTGACCGCGCGCCGTTCCCTCCGCTCGACCCTCGCCCGCACCGCCGACCGCCTGCTCGGGGCGCGTCCCCTGCCCGTGATCGACCAGCTGGCCCGGGCCGACGCCCGCTTCTCGACCTTCTGCGCGGCCCTCGAGTACCTGAACTACGAGGCGGTGGCTGGTGACGTGCTCGAGTTCGGCGTCTTCACCGGCAAGAGCCTGGCGCTCTTCGCCCACGCCCATCGGTTCGACGAAAAGGGCATGGACCGGCGGATCGTGGGCTACGACTCCTTCCAAGGCCTGCCCGGCTCGGCCGAGAGCCACGAGCGCTGGCAGCCCGGGGACTGCGCCGTGAACCACTCGTGGCATCCGCTCCTGCCCCTGGGCGCGCCAGTGACCCCGGCGGTCCCCTTCGAGCTCTTCGCCGCCTGCGCCCTGCCGCAACCGGAGATCGAGGCCGGGGATTTCGCGGTGACCTTGCCGGCCACGATTCCCGCGAAGTACTCGAAAGTCGCCCTCGCCCATCTCGACTGCGACCTCTACGAATCCACCCGCGAGGTGCTGGCCGCCCTCGCCCCGGTGCTGGCGGACGGCGCGGTGCTGCTGTTCGACGACTGGTTCCACTACAAGGGCCACCCGGGCAAGGGCGAAGCGCGGGCGTTCACCGAGTTCCTGGCTGAGCATCCAGAGTGGGGCGCCCAGCCCTACCGCGTCTACGGCACGTTCTGCCAGTCGTTTATCCTCTACCGCCGATGAAGATCGCCCACGTCGGACCGCCCCGCGCCCGCCTCGGCGGACCCGCGGGCTACCTCTGGGAGCTCGCCCGGGTGGCGACGCCCGATCCGCGGTTTTCGGTCACCTTTCCGCCCGAGGCGCCGCCGCGGCCGGCGTCGGCGCCGCCGTCGTTCTGGGATCGGAGCCGGGCGGTCCTCGGTCCGTTCAAACGGCGGCTCCTGGGAGCTCCGGAGTTCTCGCGACCCCAGCTCGCCGATCTGGTGCGGCCCTTCGGGCCCGCGGCGGAGCTGCTGGTGAGGGCCTTCGACGAGGTCTCCGCCGAGGTGGCGCCGAGCCGCATTCAGGCCCTCGCCGAGGCGGACGTGCTCTTCGCGCACGACCCGTGGACCGCCACCCAACTGGTGGAGCAGTCGAGTCCGGATCAGAAGGTCTGGCTGTTCGTCCACGCTCCGTTCCCGCTGAGCCTCTACCTGGTCTGGAGCTGGGCGCGGCCCGAGCTCCCCTGGGAACTGATCGCGGAGCTCCACGACGTGCGTACGTTCACCGAGAGGGAGCTTGCGACCTACGCGATCGTGGATCGCCTGATCCTGCCCTGCCGCGAAGCGGGGGACGAATTCCTGCGCATCGACTCGCGCTTCGCCGAGCCGTTGGCCACCGCCGAGTTCCTGCTCACGGGCGCGGCGGGACCGGAGCGCAAGTTCTCCTGTGAAAACCGTCGCGCCCTGAGGAAGCGTTTCGGGATTCCCTTCGATCAACCGGTCGGGCTCTTTCTCGGCAACCCCCAACCCTACCGTGGTCTCGACGCCCTCGTCGCCGCGCTCTCTCGGCTCGTGCCCGGCCGCGGGGTCGTGGCCGTGGCCGGCCCGGCACGCGAGACTCTGCTGAGTCACCCGCGGCTCGTGCGGCTCGGGCGGGTGGCCGCGGTGGCGGACCTGCTCGCCGCGGTGGACTTCGTGATCAACGTCAACCGTTTCAGCTTGTTCGACCTGTCGACCGTCGAGGCGCTCGCCGCGGGACGCCCGCTCCTGCTCCACGCCACCGGCGGCAATCGAACCTTCGAAGCCCTGGGCGCCGGCTGCCGGAGCTTCACGGGCCTCGAGCCGGCAACGATCGCCCGCGAGCTCGACGCGATGTTCGCGCTCGCCCCGGAGGAGCTGGCGCGGCTCGGGGCCGCCTCGCTGCGCTGCTGGTCCGAGCATCTCACCCCGGAGCACTGGTGGGCCCGTCACGCCGAGCTCTACTGCCGCACCCCTCCCGACCGGAGCGGCCTCGATTCATGAACGCCGCGCGCTTCCTGATCCTCGGGGCCGGTCCCACGGGCCTGGGCGCAGCCTGGCGATTGGCCGGGCGTGGCCAGACCGACTGGTTGGTCTGCGAGGCCGATGCGATTCCCGGCGGGCTCGCCCGCTCGGTGGTCGACGAGCATGGCTTCACGTGGGACCTCGGCGGTCACGTCCAGTTCAGCCACTACGACCACTTCGAGAACCTGATGGACGAGCTGCTCGGGCCCGAAGGCTGGCTCTACCACGAGCGCAGCTCCTGGGTGTGGGTGGCTGGGCGCTTCGTACCCTACCCGTTCCAACTGAACCTGAAGTACTTGCCGCGGGCGGAGCAGTGGCGCGCCGTCCAGGGCCTGCTCGAGCTACGGGACCTACAAGATAGGGCGGCGCCGGCCGACCCGGCGAACTTCGGCGAGTGGATCGACGCGGTGTTCGGCCGCGGCATCGCCGAGCTCTTCCTGCGGCCCTACAACTTCAAGGTCTGGGCGTTCCCGCCGGAGGAGATGACCTGGCGGTGGATCGGCGACCGGGTGGCCATGGTGGACGTGGAACGCGCCATCCAGAACATCCTGCTCGACCGCGACGACGTCTCCTGGGGTCCCAACAACCGCTTCCGCTTTCCCAGGGAGGGCGGCACGGGTGTCGTCTGGAAGACGCTCGCCGAGCGCCTCGAGGCGGCCCACCCGGGGCGCATCGCCCTGAACCGCCGCTTGACCGCCCTCGACACCGCGAGCCGCCTGGCCTGTTTCGACGACGGTTCCACGGTCCGCTACGAGAAGCTGCTGTCGACGATCCCACTCGACGACCTCGTGGGCCTCTCGGACCTGTCCGACGAGGTCGGCGGCGCCGTGGCGGACCTGCGCCATTCCTCGACCCACGTGCTCGGCGTGGGCCTCCTCGGCGCCCCGCCCAAGCGGCTCGAAGGGAAGTGTTGGATGTACTTTCCGGAGGACGATTGCCCGTTCTACCGGGTCACCGTGTTCTCCCACTACTCGCCCCGGAACGTGCCGGACATCACCCGGACGTGGTCGCTGATGGCGGAGGTCTCCGAATCCCCCGTCAAGGCCGTGGACATGAGCCACGTGGCGCGCGAGACGGTGGCCGGGATGATTGCCACCGGGCTCGTGCACGACGCCCGGCAGGTCCACCACGTGTGGCACGCGCGGCTCCCCCATGGCTACCCCACACCTTCGCTCCACCGCGATCGCGCCCTCGGCAAGATCCAGCCCGCCTTCGAGGCCCGCGAGGTCTACTCCCGCGGCCGGTTCGGAGCCTGGAAGTACGAGGTCTCGAACCAGGATCACTCGTTCGCCCAGGGGGTGGAGGTGGTCGACCATTGGCTGGACGGCGCTCCGGAGGAAACGTTGAACGACCCCGACGCGGTCAATGCCCGGCGGCCGAGGCCGCGGACGGAAGGGGCGAAGTGAGCGCGCTGTCGTGGCGAGAGGTGCGTCGCCTGGTGGGCCGCGCCCGCCAGATCGTCCGCCCGCGGCCCGAGGTGGCCGTCCACCGGCAGATCGAGCAGCTGGCCTGGAGCCAGGGCCGGCGCGTGCCGGGCACGATCCGCGCGCTCGACCTGACCCTCGACTACACCGATCTGGTCTCCCTGTGCCCGCAGTGGAACGACCTGTTCGTGCGCGGCACCTACGACTTTCGGCCCGGTACGGACACCCCGCGGATTCTCGATGGCGGCGCCAACGTGGGCCTCGCCAGCCTGTGGTGGAAACGGCGCTTCCCGGCCGCCCGGATCACCGCCTTCGAGGCGGACCCGGAGCTCGCCGCCTGCTGCCGGCGGAACCTCGCGCGGAATCTGACGAAGATGGACGTCGAGCTGGTCGAAGCCGCCCTGTGGACCGAGAACGGTACCGTGACCTTCCACAGCGAGGGCTCGGACTCGGGCGCCGTGGACGCGGTGGCCGGCGCCGATCTCGGGGGTACCCGCCGCGAGGTCCGGGCCGTCCGGCTGCGCGATGTGCTCCTCGCCGAGCCCGGCCCGGTCGATCTGCTCAAGCTCGACGTCGAGGGCGCCGAGGAGCCGCTCCTCGAGGACTGCCGTGACGCCCTGGGCGGCGTGCGGGCCCTGGCGCTCGAAATCCACGACTTCGACCCGCGGCATCGGCGCACCCCGCGAGTCCTCGAGCTGCTCACCGAGGCCGGCTACGAGATCCGTCTCGACGAGCTACACCCCCTCGGCGAGCGCGCCCCGGCCCCCGCGGACGACGACATGTTCCCGAGCTGGCCCGCGGCCTGGGTGCTGGGGGTGCGGGCGGTGCGGCGGGGCTGAGGGGAGGGGGAGGAGAGGGGATCGGCCGGCCTCCGTGCCGGCCGATTCTTCGATGGCGCCGAGGGCGCCGAACAGCCGAACAGCCGAACAGGAGACGCTCCTTCACGCCACCAGCCGCGCCAGCCACCCGCCCAGCCGCTCCTCGAAGGCCTCGAAGGTGAAGCGCTCTTCGTAGCGGCGGCGGCCCGCCGCCCCGCGGCGCTCGGCCTCTTGCGGATCGGTCAGCAGCTCGACGAGGGCGTCGGTCAGGGCCTGCGAGTCCCTGGGAGGAACCAGCCAGCCGGTTTCGCCCGAGACGACGATCTCCGCCGCGGCGCCGCCGGCGAGGGCCACCACGGGCCGGCCCGCGGCCATGGCTTCGAGGTAGACGAGGCCGAAGCCTTCGCCGGCCGAGGGCAGCACGAGGGCGGCGCAGTCGCCGTAGAGCTCGGAGAGGGCCTCTGGCGACAGGTAGCCGACAAAGGTGACGGCGTCGCCGAGGCCGAAGTCGCGGACTTTGTGCTCGAGCCGAGCACGGTCCGCGCCGCCGCCCGCGATCACGAGCCGAGCGCCGGGGACCCGGGCGACCACGGCGGAGAAGGCCTCGAGGACCTCGTCGTGGCCTTTGTAGCGTTCGTCCGGGTCCATGCGGCCGACCATGAGGAAGGGCGCCGACAGATCGTCCCCGAGCGGGTAGGGGCACGGCATGCCGTGCCCCTCTTCCGGGGTGCCACCCGTTTCGGGGGAGGGCACGGCATGCCGTGCCCCTACCGCTACCGGAAGGTGGCCGAGGTGCACCACCGCGAACCCCGGCAGCCACGAATTGGCCACCGCCGCCCGCCGGGCTGTGGTCTCCGAGATCGCAAGGCGCGCCCGGGCGCGCTCGAGGGCGCGGAAGCGGTCGCCGCGTAGCGGCTTCCAGACCTCCACACCGAGCAGCCACACCAGATACGGCCGGCGCAGGAAGCCCGGCAGCCAGCCCTGGACACGCGCCGGCCCGGGGTGGTCGAAGACCAAGCGCAGGCCGGGGCGAGCGGCCTGGGCACGCGCCAGGGCGAGGGCGAGGCGGATCGGCGAGCCGTCGAAGTGGCGAATGGGGACGTCCGGTAGCTCCGGAACACCTTCCGCGCTGCCGAGGTGGAAGATCTCGAAGGAGTGACCGTTCCACTCCGCCCAGCGGGCCATGGCCCAGGCCACCATGCGGCCGAGGGCGGCCGCGCCGCCGCCCGTTTCGTCGAGACCGGCGGAGACCAGGACCAGCTCGCGCGAGCCGGAGCTCACGCGGACACCACCCGCGCCGTGCCGGCCCGGCCGCGCAGCACACCGCGGGTGTCGATCACCAGCCGGGCGTGGCGGGCCACGAGGTCGTAATCCACCGCCCGGTGGTCGGTCACCACCAGCACCGCATCGGTTTCTGCCAGCCGCTCGGCGGTCAGCTCGACGCCCCGCCGGCCGGCCAGCTCGGGGGCGTGGCGCGTGACGGGCATCAGCGGCACGTGGGGATCGTGGAATTCCACTTGGGCGCCCAAGGCCAGCAGGCGCGGCAGGATCTCGAGGGCCGGACTCTCGCGGGTGTCGTCCACATCGCGCTTGTAGGCCACTCCGAGGACCAGAACCCGGGCGCCGCGCACGGCCTTGCCTTCATCGTTCAGCGCCAGCTGGAGCTTCCCCACCACCCACTCGGGCATCGCCGTGTTGACCTCGCCGGCCAGCTCGATGAAGCGCGACGTGACCCCGAACTCGCGGGCCTTCCAGGTCAGGTAGAACGGATCGATGGGGATGCAGTGGCCACCCCAGCCGGGCCCGGGATCGAAGCGCAGGAATCCGAAGGGCTTCGTGGCGGCGGCGTCGATTGCCTCCCAGACGTCGACGCCCATGCGGTCGTAGACCACCTTCAGCTCGTTCACGAGCGCGATGTTGACCGCCCGGAAGATGTTCTCGACCAGCTTCGTGGCCTCCGCCGTGCGCGCCGTCGAAACCCGCACCGTGCGGGCCACGGCCTTCGCGTAGAGCGCCTCGGCGAGATCCCCGGAGCGTTCGTCCACCCCGCCGACGACCTTCGGAATCGAGGCGGTGTCGAATCGGGGATTGCCCGGGTCTTCGCGCTCGGGCGAAAAGGCCAGGAAGTAGTCGCGGCCGAGCTCGAGGCCGGAGGCGTCCAGCAGGCCGCGCACGAGCTCATCGGTCGTGCCCGGATAGGTGGTGGACTCGAGAATCACCAGCTGACCGGGCCGCAGGGTCGCGGCCACGGCCCGCGCGGTGGTCTCGACGAAGCTCATGTCGGGCTCGCGCTGGGGCGTCAACGGGGTCGGGACGCACAGGACGACGGCATCGGGCTCGGCGAGGCGCGCGAAATCCGCCGTGGCGGAGAGCGTCCCCGCGGCCACCGCCCGGGCCACACGGCCGCCGTCCAGGTGCTTGATGTAGCCCTCGCCGCGGCCGATCGCCGCGATCTTCGCCGGGTCCACATCGAAGCCGAGCACCCGAAAGCCCTTCTCGGCGAAGGTCAAAGCCAGGGGCAATCCGATGTAGCCCAGCCCCACGATGCCGAGGGTGGCGCTGCCGTTCTCGATCTTTTCGCGCAGGAATTCGAAGCTCGACAAGCGAAGTCCTCAGGGGCCGGCGAGGGCCGCGGTGGGCGCCTCGGTACGAGTGGATGAGCCGTGCTCGACGAACCAGCGGTAGGTCGAGGCGATGCCCTCGGCGAGGTCGATCCGGTGGCGCCAGCCAAGGGCGTGGAGGCGAGAGACGTCGAGGAGCTTGCGCGGGGTGCCGTCCGGTTTGTCCGTGTCGAACACGATCTCCGCCTCCGGATGGACCACGGCGCGCACCCGCTCGGCCAGCTCGCGAATCGACAGATCCTCGCCGGTGCCGACGTTCAAGTGAAGGGCGTCCTCGTAGTGCGCGAGCAGATAGAGACACGCGTCGGCCAGGTCGTCGACGTGCAGGAACTCCCGCCGCGGCGTGCCGGTGCCCCACACGGTCACCGCGCGGCGCCCCTCGAGCTTGGCGTCGTGAAACTTGCGCATCAGCGCCGGAAGAACATGGGAGCTGGTCAGGTCGAAGTTGTCGCCGGGACCGTAGAGATTGGTCGGCATGGCCGAGATGAAATTGGCCCCGTACTGCCGCCGGTAGGCCTGGCACAGCTTCACGCCGGCGATCTTGGCGATGGCGTAGGCCTCGTTGGTGGGCTCGAGGGGGCTCGTGAGGAGCGCCTCCTCGCGGATCGGCTGCGGGCAGTCGCGCGGGTAGATGCAGGAGCTGCCCAGGTAAAGCAACTTCCTGACTTCCGTCCGGTAGGCCGCTTCGACCACGGTGCCGTGGATCATGAGGTTGTCGTAGAGGAACTCCGCCGGCCGGGTGGAGTTGGCCAGAATGCCCCCCACCGTGCCCGCCACCAGATAGACGTATTCCGGCCGGTGGGCTTCGAACCAGCGGTTCACCGCCGCCTGGTCGCGCAGGTCGAGCTCGGCCCGGGGCACGGTGAGCAGGTTCGTGAAGCCCCCGGCCAAGAGCTTCCGCACGATGGCGGAGCCCACCAGACCCCGGTGGCCGGCGATGAAGATGGGGGCGTCGGGCGAGAGGGGCGGCATCGCAGGCGAGTTTGGCACAAAGCGAGACCGGGGGCCCGAAGGCCCCCGGTGAGGGGGGACGGCGCCGAGGGCGCCGGGGGGTGGGAACGAAGGGCGGTGGCGACCGTGGCCGCCGAGGCTTCCTTGGAGGGCCGCGAACGCGGTCCCGGGGGAGGCCGGTGAGTATCGTCATTGTTCTATACGCCGCAGGACCCGATTTTGTTCAGTCGGACTGATAGATTTCTCCCCCCATGGCCCGCACCCTCGAAGCTCTCGGCCGCCGGATCGGCACCTGGCGCCGCTCCCTGGAATTCGCCGCGGCCAAGAAATTCGGGGTCGCCACGGCCGAGGACCGCGCGTTCCTGGCCCTCGTGGGAGGCACCGGGGTGGTCGCGGGCCTGCTCGGCGTGGTTCTCCATCGCCTGATCAATTCGATTGAATACCTGCTTTTCGGCCCCCTGGGCCACCTGGTCGACGCCGCGCGGGACCTGCCCGCCTGGCATGTGGTGGCGGCCTTGACGGTGGGCGGCATCCTGGTCGGCGCCCTGGTCCTGGCGGCGGGCAAGGCGGTGTCCGGGCCGGGCATGTCCATCCTCATCGAGGCGGTGGCGAGGAAGGGCGGCCGCGTGCCCGTCAAGCCGATCCTGTGGTCGACCGCGGCCGCGGCCGCCACCGTCGGCGCGGGCGGCTCCCTCGGTCGCGAGGGACCCATGATCCGGCTCGGCGCCATGATCGCGTCGCGCCTCGGGGTGCGCTACAAGCTCTCGCCGCACCGGGTCAAGACATTGGTCGGCTGCGGCGCGGCGGCCGGCCTGGCGGCGGCCTACAACATCCCCATCGGCGGCGCCCTGTTCGCCATGGAAGTGATCCTCGGCAACTTCGCGCTGCCGATCTTGGGGCCCATTGTCGTCTCCTCGGCGATCTCGACCCTGATCGCCCGCGCATTCGAAGGAGACCGCCACCGCTTCGCCGCCCCCGGCTACGAACTCGCGACTGGCTGGGAGCTGCTGCTCTACGTAGGTCTCGGGGTGCTCGCGGCCTTCGTGTCGGTCGCTTTCGTGCTCGGGGTGCGACGCACCGCGGCCCTGCTCCAGCGGATTCCGTGCCCCGAGCCCCTGCGGCCGGTCCTCGGCATGGCCGCCCTCGGGGTCTTCGCCCTGCCGGTGCCCTGGGTGCTCGGCGGCGGCCAGGAGAACACCAACCTGCTGCTGCTCGGTTGGCTGGTCGACGACGTGGGCCAGGGCCGCGGTCCCTGGACCACGGCCTGGTTGCTGATGGGTCTGGCGGTGGCCAAGATCTTCGCCACCGGTCTGACCACGGGCAGTGGCGGCGTGGGTGGATTGTTCGCGCCGTCGTTGTTCGTCGGGGCCCTGGCCGGCGCGGCCTACGGCCTGTGCGTCCACGCCCTGTTCCCCGGCGCCACCGCGGGGTATGGCGCCTACGCCGCGGTCGGCATGGCGGCGATCGCCGCCGGCACTTCCCACGCACCGATCAGCGCCATCCTCATCCTGTTCGAGTTCACCGGCAACTACGACCTGATCCTGCCGCTCATGATGGCCGCCATCACGGCGACTTCGATCGCGCGTCGGCTCTACCCGTACTCGATCTACACCGAGCCCCTGCGTGGCAAGGGTATCGACCTTTCCCGGCGCATGGAGGACTCGATCGTCGGCGCCCTCAAAGTGTCGGACCTGGTGCGGGAGGACCCCGAGATCCTGCGCCCCGGTGCGACGTTCCGCGAGGTCGCCGAGAAGTTCTTCGGCGCGCCGCGTTCCCGCCTGTTCGTCGTCGGCACCGATGGCAAGCTCGAGGGGGTCGTCTCGCTCCACGATATCAAGCATGTGCTCGACCGGCCGTCCGAGGTCGAGGCGGTGGTGGCCCTCGATCTGGCCACTTCCCCGGAGCCCGTCTTGCGCTTGGACGACAGCCTGCAGCGGGCTGCGGACGCCTTCGCCCAATGCTCCTTCGAGCGCCTGGCGGTGGCCGATCGCCAGGGCCTCTTCCGCGGGCTGGTGGCCAAGCGGGACCTCCTGGCGATCTATGCCCAGGAGTTCCTGGGCCGGCCGGCGCTGCTCGCCAACTTCGTTTCGGCGGACGGCGAGCGCCTCGGCCGGCGGGTGGTGGAGCTACCCCCGAGCTTCTCGATCCAGGTCGCCGAGCTGCCGCCGGAGCTGGCCGGCAGGACTCTGGCGGAAGCCCGCCTGCCTCAGGACTTTGGGCTCCGCGTCCTCGAGATCGAGCGCCGCGGCGCCCCCGGACCGGACCGCTTCGTGCCCAAGGCGGACACGGTGCTCGCCCTGGGCGACCAGATGGTCCTGCTCGGTCCGACCGAGTCCCTCGACCGGCTGCGCCAGGCGGGCTGGGAGCCGGAGCCGGCGTGAAAGACGAAGGAGACATCGCCACGCCCGAGCAGCTCGCTCGGCTCGGCGTCCCCGCCGGACGCTGCGGCACCTGCCGCCACGCCCGCGTCCTGGCCTCGAAAACGAGCGCCTTCCTCCGCTGCGGCCGCAGCGACCACGACCCACGGTTCCCCCGCTATCCGGGCCTGCCCGTGGTGCGCTGCGCGGGGTGGGAGGCGGTGGCGAAATGACCCCCCGCGTCGTCTACGTCGTACCCGCGGCCATGGGCGGGATGCTCAACATCGTGGCGCATCTGCTGGCCCACCGGCGGCCGGACGGGCTCGGGCACCGGGCGATCCTGACGGTGAACCCGCTCCTGACGGACACGCTGTTCACGGGCACGCTGGCGGCGCCGAGCGAGCGGTTCGTGCACTCGATGCCGCGGGAGAACCTGTACTCGGTCCTGCGGCGGCTGGCCCGCAGGGTGGGCCGCGGTCCCGGCGTCCTGGTGGCGAACGACTGGATCGAGCTCGCCATGCTCTGGCGCCACGATCCGGGCACGGCGGTCGTCCAGATCCTCCACGGCGACCACGACTACTACTACGACCTGGCACGGCGCAACGAGCGGGTGGTCGACGTCTTCGTGGCCTACAGCCAGCGCATGGCGGAGCGGCTGCGCGAGACGATCCCGCACCGCGCCGCCGACGTGCTCCATCTGCCCTACGGCATTCCGTTGCCACCCCGCGTGCGCCCCGCGGGCCGGACGGGGCCCTTGCGGCTGGTCTTCGCGGGTCGGCTCGAGCACGGGCAGAAGGGAGTCTTCGACCTGCCCGAGATCGCCGCCGAGCTCGAGCGGCGTGGGATCGAGGCCGAGTGGACGGTCGTCGGCGGCGGGCCGGACGAAGCCGCTCTGCGCCGTCGCTGGCCGGACCCCCGGGTCACCTGGGCGGGCGTGCTCGACAACGCGGTCCTGGTCGAGCGCCTGGCGGATTTCGACGTGTTCGTGCTGCCCACCCGCGCCGAGGGCTTCCCCGTGGCGCTCCTAGAAGCCCAGGGCGCCGGGCTCGTGCCGGTGGTTTCGGACCTCGAAAGCGGCGTTCCGGAGGTGGTGATCTCCGGGGCAACGGGGTTCCGTCCCCCGGTCGGCGACATCGCCGGCTTCGCCGAGGCCATCGCCACCCTGGCCGCGGATCGCGCGAAGCTCGACGCCATGGGCCAAGCGGGCCGCGCCGCGGTCGAACGCGACTATCGCGTGGAGGACCGCACCGCCGCCTTCCAGGCCCTCTACGCCCGCTGGGCCGAGCTGCGTCGCCCGCGCACCGAGGTCGTGGGCCGGCCCCCCTACGGCAGCCGCCTCGACCAGCCGTGGCTGCCGAACGCGCTGGTGAAGGGGATTCGCTGGGGGCTACGAAGAGTGGGGCGGGGGCGGTGAGCTATTTCACCGAGTAAACTCCCAGGCCGATGAAAGTCCTGATCCTCTGCGGCGGCCAGGGCACCCGGCTGGGGCCGGTGGCGGGCGATCTGCCGAAGCCCATGGTACCGATCGGTGGTCGGCCGATCCTCTGGCACGTGATGTCGAGCTTCGCGCACTGGGGGTTCAAGGATTTCGGGCTGCTGCTCGGTTACCGGTCGGATCTCCTCAAGCAGTACTTCTTGAATCTTCCGGCCATGCTGGGCGACGTGACGCTCGACTTCGCGCGGGTGGCCACCTCCGTGGTTCCCGCGGGGGCGGCGCCGGACTGGCGGATTTCGCTTCTCGAGACCGGGCTCGAGAGCATGACCGGTCATCGCGTGAAGCAGGGCGCTCGCTGTCTCGAGCCGGGAGACGACCTGTTCGCGGTGACCTACGGCGACGGGGTGACCGACCTCGACTTTCGGCGGGTGGTCGAGTTCCACCGCGCCCACGGCAAGCTCGCCACCGTCACGGCGGTGCACCCGCCGGGGCGCTTCGGCGAGCTGGGCCTGGCCGCGGACGGCCGAGTGACCGAGTTCAACGAGAAACCCCAGGCCGCCACAGGCTGGATCAGCGGCGGCTACTTCGTCTTCTCGCGCGCCGTGCTCGACCGCCTTTCGGACGACCCGAATCTCGTGCTCGAAGAGGAGCCCCTGCGCAGCCTGGCGCGCGAGGGCGAGCTCGCGGCCTACCGCCACGAGGGCTTCTGGTATTGCGTCGACACGCCCCGCGACTACCAGGCCCTGAACACGATGTGGTCCGAGGGCCGCGCCCCGTGGGCGCCTTGGCGGGAGGACCGTTGAGCGTCCCCCTCGGCGCCGAGCTCGCCGCGGCCTACCGCGGCCGGCGCGTGCTGGTCACCGGCCACACCGGGTTCAAGGGCGGCTGGCTCGCCACCTGGCTCGCCGAGCTGGGCGCCGAGGTCCACGGCTACGCCTTGGCACCCTCGACGGAGCCGGCGCTCTTCGCCGCCGCGCGGGTGGGCGAGCGAATCCACTCGACGATCGGCGATGTGCGCGATCTCGCCGCTTTCCGCGCCGCGTGGCTCGGCGCCCGACCCGAAATCGTGTTTCATCTGGCCGCTCAAGCGATCGTCCGCGAGAGCTACCGCGATCCGCTGACCACGATCGGCACCAACGTGCTCGGCGTGACTCATGCCCTCGAGATCGCTCGTGAAGCCGGCGCCCCCGTCGCCCTCGTCGTCGTCACCAGCGACAAGTGCTACGAGAACGTCGAGTGGACTTGGGGCTACCGCGAGAACGACCGCCTCGGCGGCCACGACCCTTACAGCGCCAGCAAGGCCGCCGCGGAGCTCGTGGCGGACGCTTACCGCCGGAGCTTCTTCTCGGCGCCGGGCGCGCCTCTTCTGGCCACCGCACGGGCCGGCAACGTCATCGGCGGGGGCGACTGGACGGCCGACCGGCTGGTGCCCGACGCCGTGCGCGCCCTCGCCGCGGGACTGCCCGTGCGGGTGCGCCGGGGCAGTGCTACGCGGCCCTGGCAGCACGTGCTCGAGCCGCTGTCGGGGTACCTGCTTCTCGGCGCGCGGCTGCTCGCGGCGACCGAACCCCAACGTGAGGCCCTCGCCTCGGCCTGGAACTTCGGGCCGCGGGCCGGCGCCAGCCGCACCGTGGCGGAGGTCGTCCGCGCTACGGTGGCGGCGTGGGGGGAGGGCGCCTTCGAGCTCGACCCGGAGCCCACCGGCCCCCACGAAGCGGGCCTCCTGGCGCTGTCCATCGACAAGGCCGTGAACCAGCTCGGCTGGGCACCGCGGTGGGACTTCGAGACCACGCTGGCGAAGACCACCGAGTGGTACCGCGCCTTTTACCGCGGCGAGGACGTGGCGGCCGTGACCGTGGGCCAGATCGCCGACTACCTGGAGACGCCGTGACCCTGCTGCCGGCCGGCGTCGAAATCCACCCCCTGGCCGTCTTCGGAGACGAGCGCGGCGAGGTCCGCCACTTCCTCCGTGCCGACGCGCCGCACTTTCGGGGCTTCGGCGAGGTCTACTTCTCGACCGTCCGGACCGGTCGGGTGAAAGCCTGGCGGCGCCACCGGGAGGCCACGGCCAACTTCGCCGTGCCGGTCGGCCGCGTCCTGCTCGCAATCTGGAACGAGCGCACCGTCTCCACCCTCGAGATCGGCGCCGACGACTACCAGCTCGTCACCGTCCCCCCGGGCCTGTGGACCGGCTTTCAGGGGCTCTCCCTCGAAACCGCCCTCGTGGCCAACTGCGTCACCCAGCCCCACGACCCCGCGGAGCTCGACCGCCGCGACCCCAACGACCCCGAGATCCCCCATGTCTGGCGAGCTCCCTGAACGCCGCCTCGACGGCGCCCGAGCCCTGGTCACCGGCGCCAGCGGCTTTCTGGGTTGGCACTTGTGCCGTGCCCTCCTCGAAGCCGGCACCGAGGTCCACGGCCTCACCCGGTCGTCTCGATTCGGCTGGGACCCCACGCACCCCGGCCGGGACGAGCCCGGCCGCTGCCCTCGGAACATCGATGCCCCCGAATCGGCTGGCACCTCGGCGGGGGGGAGCGAGCCGGGATCAGCGGGGCGAGGAGCGCAGACGTCCGGAAGTTCGTTCGAGCACCGCAGGCACGCTGATCCCGCCTCGCGCGGGGGCGCCCCCCGAATCACCTGGCACCTCGCCGACCTCACCGACCCGTCCAGTCTCGACCACGCGATCACTCTCGCCCGACCCGACCTCGTCTTCCACCTCGCCGCCTACGGCACCACCTACGCCGAGCGGGATCGCGACCGGGCGCTGGCCGTCAACGTCCAGGGCTCGCTGGCGCTCTGGAAGGCGCTCGAGGTTCACGACGCCCGCCTCGTCGTGGCCGGCAGCTGCGGCGAGTACGGCGACGTCCGCGGCCTCGCGCGAGAAGTTCAGGCCTGCAGTCCGACCTGGTTCTACCCCGCCACCAAGCACGCCATGGTCACCCTGCTCACCACTCTCGGACGCGAGACCGGCCGCGAGGTCGTGGTGCTGCGCCCCTTCGGCCCCTACGGCCCGGGCGACGTGTCCGACCGCGTCGTCCCCGCCGTGGCGGTGCGCCTGGTGGCGGGCAAGACCGTCGACACCACCGGCGGCGAGCAGCTGCGCGACTTCCTCCACGTCGACGACCACGTGCGCGGCTTCCTCCTCGCCGCCACCCGGCCACTGCCGCGAACGGGCGCGATCTACAACCTCGGCAGCGGCGAGCCGGTGGCGCTCCGGCGGGTGATCGAGTCGATCGCCCAGGCCGTCGGCCCGGGTGCCCTCGAGCGCGTCCGCTTCGGAGCCCTGCCCTACCGTTCGACCGAGCTGTGGGAGCTGTGCGCGTCGATCGAGGCGGCCCGCCGAGACCTCGGCTTTGCGCCCACGATCGAGCTCGAGGACGGCCTGCGGGCCACGGTCGAGTGGCACCGACGACGACTCCTGGAGGTCGTGTCGTGAGCGCCAAGCCGCCTCTGACCGTCGTCGTCACCGTCTACAACCGCGCGCCCTACCTGGCCGCCTCCCTCGACAGCGTGCTGGCGAGCGGCTTCGGGGATTTCGAGCTGCTGGTGCTCGACAACCGCTCGACCGACGGCTCCCTCGACATCGCCCGCGACTACCAAGGGCGCGACTCGCGCGTCCGGTTGATTCAGAACGAGACCAACCTCGGCCAGTTCGGCAACCGCAACCGGGTCCTCGAGCTGGTCGAGACGAAGTACTTCAAGTACCACGACTCGGACGACTTGCTCTATCCCCACGGGCTCGGGACTTTCCTGCGCTGTCTGCAGGCGGCGCCCGAGGCGGATTTCGCCCTCTCCTCCGGCTGGGCCTGGGAGGGCGGGCCGGCCCCGATGGTGCTCAAACCGCGCGACGCCTACCGCCGCGAGTTCCTGGGCCGCGGAATGTTCTTCTGTGGCCCCGCGAGCGCCCTGTTCAAGACCGAGAGCTTCCGCTTCGTGGGCGGCTTCGAGGACCGTGGCGCGGCCAGCGACTACCTATTCTGGCTGCGGGTGTGCCGCGTTCTCACCGTCGCCCTGGCGCCGGCGGACCTCTTCTGGTACCGCATCCATCCGAGCCAGGAGTACTGGAGCCCCGCCGCCGCCGAGAGTTACGCCCGCGCCCACGCCGAGGGCTGGAAAGCGCTCTTCCGGCCGGACTGCCCGCTCACCGGGGACGAACGCGAGCAGGCCCGGCGCAACCAGGCCCACGGCCTCGCCAAACACACCTGGCGCGACCTGCGGGCCCGCCGCTTCCACCTCGCCCGCCTGCGCCTCGCCGAGGCCGGCTTCACTCTCGCAGACGCCGTCCGCTACCTGCGCCGCCAGAAGCGCGACCCCTACGCCGGCACGCCGCGTGACGAGGCGGGTGAGTTCTTGATCCCGAGCGGGTTCAGGCGGACAGGGCCAGGTGAGGGCTGAAGCGGAAGACTTTGTTATACGCACGATTCCCAGACCGTGCGTATAACTGCCGCGACCGAGGCGCGCGGCCCCGTGCGGTACCATCCTGCCGTGACCCTGGCGCCGACTACTTTTCCCCTGGCGCCCGCGACGCAGTCTCGGCCGCGGACGATGTCGCTCGCGTTCATTGCGCCGGTGCTCGGTTGGATCGTGGCTCAGGACTGGATCGGGGGCCTGGCGGCACTGCTCTTGTGGGCCATCTGGTACTTCCTGTCGCCGATCGAGGGGCCACCGGTGCACTCGCTCGCGCTCACCTTCCAATGGCTCCAGGTCTCCCTGGGCCTCTACTACTGGGGCACCTTTCACCGACCGCTCGACACCATCACCCAATCCAACTACCGCGTCATGGTGCTGCTCGGCCTTGGTTGCGTGGCCGCCCTGTGGCTGGCGCTCGTGATCACCCTGGCTGCCGAACGCCGCTCGCCGCGTTACGAGCTCGCCCGGCCCGCCTATGCCGTGCGCCTCCAGACCCTGCTGTCGGCCTATTTCGTGCTGGTCGGCACCATGGGGTTCATCCACGGCGTCGCCTGGCGATTTCCGCTTCTGACCCAAGGCATCCTGGCCCTCGGCTTCCTGCGCCTGGTCTGTCTCTACCTGCTCTTCCGCCGGCTCTCCGCGGGCCACATTCAATGGGGCAAACTGACGCCGCTCCTGGGCTTCGAGATGCTGCTCGGCTTCACCGGCTTTTTCGCCGGCTTCCGCGAGCCCCTCATGCTCTTCGCCCTGGCGCTGTTCGAGCGGTTCGAGGCGCGCCGGCTGCGCCATTGGGTGGCCGTGGGCATCGCAGGCCTGGCGGCCTTCCTCGCCGGCCTGCTCTGGATGAGCATCCGCACGCCTTACCGGTCGGACTTCCAGCTCGACAGCTTCGCCACCAGTCGCTCGGAACGCTTCGGGAGAATCAGCTCGCTGTCCCGCGAGTGGCTGAGCAGCAAGCCGGAAGAACTGCTCTACGACCTCGACGCCCTGGTCGACCGCCTGTGGGCCGTGTACTACCCGGCCCTCGCCGTAGCCCGGGTTCCCGAGGTGCTACCCCACGAAAACGGGCGGATTCTGCTCGGCGCGGTGCAGCACATCTTCACGCCCAGGGTGCTGTTTCCCTCGAAAGCCCGGCTGCCGTCGGACAGCGAGATGGTCCGCAAGTATTCCGGCAAGTGGGTCGCGGGCGAAGAGGAAGGCGCATCCATCGCCTTCGGCTACGCTGCCGAGTCCTACGTGGACTTCGGTGTGCCGCTCATGTTCCTGCCGGTGTTCGTCTGGGGTCTGATCCTCGGCAACATCTTCCGCAAGCTGAGACACTGGATTCTCCACCGCGAGCTGGCCGTGGGCCTGACCACGGTCGTCGTCTGGATGTCGCTCTATATCTTCGAGCGCTCGTGGATCAAGAACCTCGGCTTTTCCCTGACCCTCATGATCTACCTGGGCGGCGCCGTGTTCTTGATCGACCGCTTCCTGTTCGCCGAGAACCGCCGGCTCCGGGGCGCGCGGATCGCCTGAATTCGTGCGTCTCCTCCTGGTCTCCCTGTACTTCCATCCGGCCCGCCGCTATGGCGGTCCGGTGGCCTCCACCTGGGGGCTGACCCAGGGCCTGGCCGCCCGCGGCGTGGCGGTGCGCGTGCTGACCACGGACGCCGATGGACCCCACCGGCTGGCCGTGCCGCGCGGCTGGCGGGCGGTCGCACCCGGCCTCGAAGTCCGCCACTCCCGCCGGCACTTCGGCGAGCTGTTCGCCCCCGACTGGCTGGTCACCCTGCCGCGGGAGATCGCCCGCGCCGATGTCGTCCACGTCTCGGGACTGCTGGTGTGGGCGCTGCCGGGGATCGCCGCGCTTTGCCGGCTGCTCCGCAAGCCCCTCGTGATCTCGCCGCGAGGCATGCTGATGACCGAGGCCCTGGGGGTCAAGGCCGCCAAGAAGGGGCCGTTCCTGGCGCTGCTCGCGGCCTTGGGAGTCGGCCGCCAGGCTCGCTTTCACGCCACGGCCGAGAGCGAGGCCGAGGCGATTCGCTCCCGCTTCCCGGCAGCACGGATTTCGATCGTGGGCAACGGCGTCGAGCTGCCGCCGGAAGACGCCGCGTCGCCCTGGCCCGCGGGCGTGCCGACCGGCGACTACCTGCTCTATCTCGGCCGTCTGCACCCCTTCAAAGGCGTTACGGGGATCGTCGAGGCCTTCGCCCGAGCGAACCTCGGCGCCACCCAGCTGGTGCTGGCGGGCACCGGCGACGAGGCGTATCGCGCCGAGATCGACACCCGGGCTCGGGAGCTCCGGGTCGAAGACCGCCTCGTTCTTCTCGGGGAAGTCGAAGGCGACGCCAAGTCCGCCCTGCTCGCCCACGCCGCCGGCCTCGTCCTCGCCTCCCGCTCCGAGAACTTCGGCGTCGCCGTCGCCGAGGCCCTCGCCCACGGCACCCCCGCGGTCGTCACCCGAACGGCCCCGTGGTCCGGCCTCGAGGAGCATCGGGCCGGCTTCTGGGTTCCGCCCGACCGGCTCGCCGACGGCCTCGCCCGGCTGGTGGCCCTACCCGAGTCAGAACGCCGCGCCATGGGCGACCGCGGGCGCGCATGGGTCGGGCGGGAATTCGGGTGGGCGGCGGTGGCCGAGCGGATGGTGGGGATCTACCAGGGGGACGGCTAGTAGCCGTCCCCCTGCCTCGTAAGGAGGGCCGCCGAAGAACCCAGCAAACCTCAAGGATCGTTTTCACGCGGATGCGACCGGTTTCTGTTGTTGCTGGCGCAGCTGTTGGCCGAGCTTGAGGCGGACCAGCGTTTCGAGCTGCTCCGAGGGGCGGTAAGGATCGAACCCCTTAGACATCCCCACCAGGTTTCGTCCGATCTGCACCGGCGTCATGATGAGCCCCCACGGGAAACCCCACCAGCCGGCGACGAGCGAAAACACCGCGCCGAACGCCTGGCGCTTGCGCCCGCACGAGCGGCAGGAGAGTTGCGGCGAGTTGCTCCACGAGGTCAACACCAAGATCGACCACACCTTGAAGGCCGTACTCACGTCGATCGGCCCCGGTCCGTTGCAGCTCGGACAGATTCCATGGTGAATCTGCGCAACCTCGCGCTGTACCGCTCCCGGATCGATTCGCGCCGCCGTTTCCACGAACCACGCCGACTCCGAACATTCCTGATTGCAGTACCGAGTCGTCCCACTCGACACGCCGCCGAACAAGATCGTCGAACGGCAATACCCACACTTCGCCACAGTCCCCTCCTATCCGGGTTGTTGGAATCGCACTCGTCAATCAAGTACCGATTTCTCGAAAAGGCGTCGCCTGTTTCGAAGCTCCCAACACCAAGAAAAGCGACGACGGCAGTCGCGCCCGATCACCGGGAGGAAAGAATCTCGCCAGTGACTGAGCTCAGCGCAGCGCCAGCCACAGAATCGTTCCCCCGAGCGCCAAGCACAGCGGCGAGAACAACCGGGTGTCCCACCGGGCGAAGGGCGTTCCGCGGACCCTTTTGAAGAAGCCCACGAGCCGGAAGTCGCCGATGGCGCGGAGCGAGAACACGACGCCCACGCCGAGGGTGCCGATCTGGGTCAGGCGCGGCGAGAGGAGCGGTGGAATGAGCCCGCCCCGCGCGAGCACCAGTGCGCACGCGAGCGCAAGGGCCGCGGCCACCAAGAACGTGGCGAGGCGGGACGGCTGGAACGCCGGCTTGTCATCGACCTCCGGCAGCGCGATGGAGCGGCCGGAAACGCCCACGACTCCCCACCAGACATGCAGGAGTCCGAGGGCGGCGAGAATGGTGGCCATGGCGATGGTCATGAGCAGGGCGGCCTCTCATTTCCACTGCAGATTCAGCCTTCGATTCGACTCGGCGCAGTCCCGCAGGTACAAGTTGATCAGGCTCTGGTAGGGAATGCCCACTTCGGAGGAAATCCGCTTGAAGTAGCTCAGGGCATCTTCGTCGAGGCGAATGGTGATCTGCTTCTTGAGCTGAGGGGCATAGGGGTTCTTGCGGGCCTGGGAGAAGTCGTATTCGTGGCGCATGGTTCACCTCAAGCGGTAGTTCAGGGCTTCGGCCGCGGTGGCCTTGCGAGCCGAAATGATCCGGATGATGCTCTCCTCTTGCCGGTAGCAGTGACAAACCAGCAGGATTCTCAGCAAATCGCTAAATCCGAGCAAAACGAAACGATCTTCGTCCACCGAATGATCCGGATCGTCGATCAAGCGGGCGCGATCGTCGAAGAAGACCGATCTGGCTTCGTCAAAACTGACACCATGTTTCCGGAGGTTGGCCGCGGCCTTCTGCTTGTCCCACTCAAAGCGCAGGCGGCTCATCGGCACAGTGTAACTACAGTGTAGTTGCGAGGCAACCCCACCCCGCTTGCCTCCGCCCCCCTCGTCGGCTAGCTTACCCTCGGCAACTTTCTCGTACCCGGAGGGATCCATGCACAAGCACTTCGTTTCGGCGGCCCTGGCTGCCGCGTTTCTCGCTTCGCCCGTTTCGGCGGCGGTTCAGACCCGGACGGTCGAGTACACGGCCGGGGAGACCCAGCTCAAGGGCTTCCTCGCCTGGGACGACGCACAGACCGGCAAGCGGCCGGCGGTGATCGTGGTCCACGAGTGGTGGGGATTGAACGACTACGCCAAGGAACGGGCCAAGCAGCTGGCGGCACTGGGCTACGTGGCCTTCGCGGCGGACATGTACGGCGACGGCAAGGTGACCGACCACCCCGAGGACGCTGGCAAGTGGTCCGCCGCGATCGCCCAGAACCTGCCCGAGGGCATCGCTCGGGCCAAGGCGGCGCTCGCGCTCGTCCAGGCCGATCCGAATGTGGATTCGTCCAAGGTGGCCGCCATCGGGTACTGCTTCGGCGGCGCCGTCGTGATGCACATGGCCTACAACGGGCTCGACCTCGACGGTGTGGCGAGCTTCCACGGCTCGCTGCCCGAGCCACCCGCGGGCACCGCCTCGATCGCCCCCAAGATCGCCGTGTTCCACGGCGCAGCCGACCAGTTCGAGTCCAGCGCACAGGTCCAGGCCTTCGTGGCCGGGCTCGATCAGGCCAAGGCCGACTGGACCATGACGACCTACGGCGGCGCCGTCCACAGCTTCACCGTGGCCGGCTCGGAGAAGCGCAACATTCCGGGAATCGCCTACGACGCCAACGCGGACCGGCGCTCCTGGGCGGCACTGCAAGTGTTCCTGAACGAGATCTTCGGCCGTTGAACACCGAGGGCGTGCGGCTCGCCGAGTTCGCGAACCCGGAGCTCGACCCCGGACGAAGCCTGCTCGTTCGAGCTCTCTGGCTCGGCACGTCGCTCGCCTTCTTCGAGACGGGCTTCCCCTGGCCGTCGGCCCTCAAGGGAGCGATCTTGCGGCTCTTCGGCGCCCGCATCGGCGATGGCGTGGTGATCAAGCCCCGCGTGACGATCAAGTCGCCCTGGCGGCTCGCCGTGGGGGACCACTCGTGGATCGGCGAGCGCGTGTGGCTCGACTCCCTGGCCGAGATCACCGTCGGCGCGAACGTCTGCTTGTCCCAGGGCGCCATGATCGAGACCGGCAACCACGACTGGACCGACCCGCGTTTCGGTCTGCGGCTGGGGCCGGTCGAGATCCAAGACGGCGCCTGGGTGGCCGTACGGGCGCTGGTGCTGCCCGGCGCCCGACTCGCGGCGCACTCGGTGTTGACCGCCGGCTCGGTGCTCGCGGGGGAAACCGAGCCCTACGGCATCTACACGGGCGTTCCGGCCGTCCGGGTCAAGGAGCGGCGGCTCGCCGGCCCATGCGGCTGATTCTCGTCAACCAGTACTTCTGGCCCGATCTGGCCGCCACCGCTCAGCTTCTGGCCGACCTCGGCGAAGACCTGGCCGGCCGCGGCTTCGCCGTTTCGGCGATCGCCAGCCGCGGGCGCTACGTGGCGTCGGCCGGAGAGCGCCCGGCCCGGCGCGAGACCTGGCGCGGCGTCGAGATCCGTCGCGTCGGAGCCACGGAATTCGGTCGCGGGTCGATCCTCGGACGCCTCCTCGACTACGGCTCCTTCTACCTGGGCGCGGGCCGGCTCCTCGCCTTCGGCCCGCCCGCCGACGCCGTGGTCTGCCTCTCGACGCCGCCCCTGCTCGCGACCCTCGGGTATCTCGCTCGGCTGCGCGGCGCGCGCTTCGTCTACAAGGTCGAGGACCTCTACCCGGACGTGGCCGTGGCCCTCGGAACGCTCGCTCCCCGCGGCTTCGTCACCCGAATCACCAGCGCCCTGTCCCGGCGGGTGCTGGCACGGGCGGATCTGGTCGTCGCCTTGGACGGCGCCATGGCCGACACCCTGCGCGAACGGGGCGCCCGGCGCGTGGAGGTCGTTCCCAACTGGGCAGACGGCGAAGCGATCCGGCCGTCCCAAGACGCCGGCCGAGCACTGCGCCGCGAATGGGAGATCGGCGACGGCGAGCTGCTCGTCCTGTACTCCGGCAACCTTGGTCTCGCTCACCGGTTCGACGCGGTCGCCGGAGCGGCGCGGCTCCTGGCCGAGTGCTCGGCACCGGTTCGGTTCCTGTTCGTGGGGGACGGGCCGCGGGCCGCCGAAGTCCAGACCGCTACTCGGGGTCTGTCGAACGTCCGATTCCTCCCCTACCAGCCCCGCGAGGCCCTAGGCGATCTCTACGGCGCCGCGGATGTCCACCTGGTCACCTTGCGGGACGAGGTCTCGGGCCTGCTGGTGCCGTCCAAGTACTCCGCGGCCCTGGCCGCCGGGCGGGCGGTGCTGCTGGTCGGCGGAAACGGCACGGACATGCACGCCGAGATCGAGCGCGAAGGAGTCGGCTGGGCTCGAGGCCACGACCCGAGCGAGCTCGCAGCGACGCTTGCCGCGGCCGCCGCCGACGGGCCGGCACTCGAGCGGCGCGGTAAGCTCGCCCGCAAGCTTTTCGAGCGACAATACGAGCGTTCCATGGCTACAGCCCGCTGGGCCGAGCTCCTCGCGAGCCTCGCGCCGGGCCGGTCCGCCGGAAGGAGTGGCGAGCCGTGACGTTCGAGAGTCCTTTGGCGCTGGCCGCCCTGGCGTTGTTCGTGGCGGCCCTCATCACCAACATGCTGGTGCCCTTGGTGGCGCGGGTGGCGGTGGCCCTGCGCGCGGTCGACTACCCGGGAGAGCGGCGCCTCCAGGAGCGGCCGGTGCCGCGGCTCGGCGGCATCGCGCTGGTCTCGGGACTGGGCCTCGCGGCCGGCGGCCTGACCCTCGTGAAGTGGTCGAGCATCCACGCCGAGATCAACCGCATCGAGGTCTTCGCGTTGGTGGTCGCCACCGCCATCGTCTTCCTGCTCGGCGTCATCGACGACGTGGTGGGCGTATCGGCGGGCAAGAAATTCTTGATCCAGATCCTCGCCGCCGGCCTGGTCGTTCAAGTTGGCTGGTCCTTCGAACGGCTGAGCCTGCCGGGCGGAGTGGTGGAGCTGGGCTGGTTCGGGCCGGTCCTGTCGCTGGTCTGGATCGTTGGAGTGACCAACGCGATCAACCTGATCGATGGCATGGATGGCCTGGCGAGCGGGGTCGTGGGGATCATCGCGCTGTCGCTGCTGGCCTACGCGGTGCTGTTGGGAGAGGTCGGCACGGTGATCCTGATGGCGGCCACCGCCGGCTCGTGCCTGGGCTTCCTGCGCCACAACTGGGCACCGGCGCGGATCTTCATGGGCGACTCGGGCTCCCTGACCCTAGGTTTCCTGCTCGCCGTGGCGAGCGTCCACTCGGCGATCAAGGCGCCGGCCGCGGTGGCCATCCTGGTGCCGCTTTTGGCCCTGGGGCTGCCCGTGATCGACACCCTGCTGGTCATGCTGGTGCGCTTTCTTGCGCGGCCCAAGGGGCCAGCCGCCACGCGCTTCCTGGCCATGTTCCACGCCGACCGCAGCCACATCCACCACCTCATGCTGCGCTTCGGCGCCAGTCGCCAGTGGGTGGTGGTGTGGATCTACACCGCGGTGCTCTCCTTCTGCCTGTTCGCCATGTTGGTGGCGACCACCCAGAACCCGGTCCTCGGGGCTTTGCTGCTGCCCCTCGAGCTGGCCGTCATCGTGGCCATGCGCGGCCTCGGCCTGCGACGCGAAGCGCAGAAGATCTCGGCTCGTGAACGCTCCGAGTTGAAGAGCGACCTGGTCGGCCCCGAGGATCCGCCGCCGCCGAGCGGAGTCGTCCGGCCCATCGGCTCGCGCACGGCGCGGCGTCGAAGCTGAGCCGCCACGGTGATGGCCCCCTCCGGTTTCCGGTTTCGCCCCCCCGCATTTCCGCTCGACGACCCGGACCTGCAGTGGGTACTGATCCGCGCCTTCGCGCCGGCCGGGACCGCGGCCCCGGCGGGCGTCAGCCCGGACGCGGTCCTAGCCCGGGCGCGAGAGCTCTCCCTCGCCGCGCGAGTGGCGGCCCAAGCTGGCCGGGAGCGCTTGACCGCCGAGCTGGGCGCAGACGCGGCCGGAGAGTTTCTCGCCGCGAGCCGCGTCGCCGCCGCCCGCGCTCTGCAGCTCGAGAGCCTGCGCGGACGGGTCTCGGCCGTTGCTCGGTCGCTCGAGGTGCCGCTCGTGCTTCTCAAGTTCGCGGCCCTCGAGTCGGCGGGGCGTCTCGCACCGGGCAGCCGCTCCGCCAGCGATCTCGATGTGTTGGTGTCCGCGAGCGACGCCGGGCGACTGATCGCAGGACTCAGCGGCTCCGGCTTCGAGGCCGGACACGAGCCCGACCAGGAGCACCACTGGCCGGCGTTGTTCAGCCAGGGCGTGGCTCTCGAGCTCCACCGGCACCTGCCGGGAGTCACGGCGCCCGGCCAGGCGGGAGCCTTCGTCACTCTGCCCGTACTTGCCGAGTGCGAGGCGCTGGTGGAGGTCGAGCCCGGCCTCCACCGCCCCGCGGACGCCGTGCTCGGTGCCCACCTGCTCGCCCATGCCCTGGCCCAGCATGGTCTGACCCCGGAGGCCTACCCGGTCCTTCGCGCCTTCGGCGACCTGTCCGATCTGGGGCTGGCTTCCGCTCCCGACGAGACCTGGGAGGAGATCCGGCGGTGGCTTGCGATGGCCCTGTCGAGCGCGGAGATCGATGCCGCCCGGGAGCTGCTCCGCCGGCTCGCGGCGGGCGATCTGGAGGACCTCGAAGGGAATGCGAGGGTGCTCCTCTCGCACATTCTGGCCGGTGTCTTCGACCCGCACTACCGCTCGGCCCTGAAGCTCCGGCTCTTCGCGTCGCCGCTTTCGGAACGAACCCGCGGGCGAGCCTTCGCCGCCTTCCTGGGTCGGACGGTGTGGCTCTCGGACGCCCAGATCGACGCCATCTATGGCCGGCCACGGTCGCGCCTCGGCTACCTCGGAAGGCGGCTCTGGCGGCCCTTCGACCTCCTGGGACGGAGCGTGCGGGCAGCCTGGGCAATGGTAGGGAGAAGGGGCTGAAAGGACGGTACACTGCCCCCATGCCCGGCTTCAACGCTTCTCTGGGTCTCCGACCCGGCCCCGACGACGCCACCGTCGTCCTCGAGGCGACCGCCGCCCACGAGGTCGTCCCCGGCACCCTTCACTTCGCCGTTCTCACGACGATCGCCGAGGTGGCCGCGGCGAGCGCCGTCGGGGTGGCCGTGGTGCCCGCATCCGTCACCGTCAACCTGCTCTCTCGCGCCCAGCCTGGCCTTCTGACCGGTCGCGGTCGAGTCCTGAAGCGTGGCCGCAAGCTGGCCGTGGCCGAGGGCGAGGTCGAGCAGGACGGCCAGCTGGTGGCCAAGGCCGTCGTCACCTTCGCCCTGCTTTGAGGCCTCGAGTGAGGCTCTCGGCCGCGTTTCTCGCCGGCCTCGCGCTGTTCCTCGGAGGCTGCGCCAGGGATCTCGAGCCGGCGCCCCGGCGACCGGCCGATCCGATCGGCGCCGCGGCCTACCGGGAGCTTCTGCGGCGGGAGGCCCAGCTCGATTGGACCCCGGAGCAGCTCGTTCGGGTCGCTCGCGCGGAAGGGAAGTTCGTTCGTGCCCAGATGGACCGCCTGGCCAGCGAGCTCGGCGGGGGTGATGGGCTCGCGGCCTTCGGCCGGCTCTCCCAGGACCGTCCGCGAGAACCGGCGGCGGCGCTCGCGGCATACCGCCTCGCGGCCGAGCGAGCTCGCCGGTTCGTCGAGGAGCGGCGCCTGGTGACGATCCCGCCCGGGCGCCCGCTTCAGGTGATCGAAACGCCCCGGGTGCTGACTCCGGGGCGCTATCCCTTCGCGGCCTACCTGGGCGACAAGCTCGCCGTGACCCTCGAGACGGACCTCTCGCCCCACTGTCGGACCTGCGTGGCGCCCCTCGTCGCCCACGAGGCCTTCCCGGGGCACCACGTGGCGTTTCTGGTCCGCCGCCAGCCCAAGAAGGACCCTGGGACCGAGGTCCTGGCCCTGGCGAACGAGCACGCCGACAACCGCTTCCATGGCGAAGGCTGGGGCCAGTACGCGGAGGTGTTGATGCTCGAGGAGGGCTTCTACTCCGGCGATCCCGCTGGCGAGCTCGCGGCCTGGCGGCTGATTCTGCTGCGGATCGAGCGCGCGGCCTTGGACGCGGAGCTTCACAGTGGTCTCATCGACGGCGCTGGCCTGGTGGCTGGCCTTGTCGCGGTGGGCACGGCACGGGAGATCGCCGAAGCGGATCTCCTCCACCACCTCGAGGAACCGACGATGAAAGCGAGCTACCTGGTGGGTCTGCTGCAGATCCTGGCGCTGCGGGCGGAGCTCGAGGGTCGGCGGTCCGACTCCGAGCCGGGGTTCGACCTCCGGGCTTTCCACGACCAGCTACTCGCCTGGCCGCTGCCCTGGCCCGAGGTCGCCCGGCGGTTCTTCGCCGTCGAGCCCTTGGTGGTCCCAGACGACGGCCAGGTCCTCGCGCGGGCCTTCCGACCGGCTATGATCGGCGTCCCGTGACCGGTCGCCCGCTCCCCTCGAACCCCTTCGGCGGCATGACCCTGACGCCAGCCCCACCGGACGTGGTGGCCCTGTTCGCCGTCGTGTTCCTGACCTACATCGCCCAGTTCTTCGACCTGACCCGCATCGTGCCGGCGCTGCTCCACCTGTCGCCCGCGGTGTGGCCGGGGGGCTTCGTCTGGCAGCTCGTGACGTACCCCTTCGCCGGCTACGGCGCGGCCAGTCCGTGGATCGTCCTCGAGCTGCTGTTCGGCTTCTTTTTCGGCCGGGACCTGTACTACCGGCTCGGGCGCCGTCGGTTCTGGCACACACTCTTGACTGTCGCCCTCGTGTCCGGCCTCGCGGCCTGCGCGGTGGAGGTGGCCTTGCGGGCCTCGGGCGGAGGCCATCAAGCTGCCTTCTCACTGATGCAGGGCCAGCGGCTACTGATCACCGTCTTCATCGCCGGGTTCGCCACCTTGGCGGGCAACGCCACCATTCTGCTGTTCTTCGTCCTGCCCATCCAGGCGCGCTGGTTCCTGGCCCTCGAAGTCCTCTTCGCGTTCCTGGCTTACCTCGGAACCAAGGACCTGGCCGGCTTCGTGGGTCTCGTCGTGGCGGTGGCCCTCACCTGGGCGCTCCTGACCCGCGGCGGGCCCCGGCGGGCCATGCGAGAGTGGTGGCTCCGGTGGCAAGAGCGGCGCATCCGCGCGAAGCTCGATGGCCTACGCAAGAAGCGCGGCTTCAGGGTGATCCCCGGTGGCGGCGGAGACCGCGGCGGCGGCACCGTGACCCCCGGGCCGTGGGTGAACTGATCTCCGTGAAATAGAACCGAACTCGTTTCGGTTACAGATCCCGTGCTGAGCTCCCGCGTCGCCGTCGCCGTTCACGTCCTGACGCTCCACGCCCTCGTTCCCGAGCGCTTGCTGAGCTCGGCCTTCGTGGCTGCCAGCGTCGACACCAACCCGGTGGTGGTTCGCCGCCTCCTTGGCCAGCTGCGCAAGGCGGGCCTGGTGATCACCAAGACCGGCGCCCACGGCGGCACGCGCCTGGCGCTACCTCCTTCCCAGATCACCCTTGCCCAGGTCTTCCACGCGGTGGAGGCAGGAACGGTGTTGTCACTCCACCGCCACCCGCCGAACGCGGCTTGCCCGGTCGGCAGCAATATCGGAGCGGTCCTCTCGGCGATCTTCGCCAAAGCGGAGCGGGCTTTCGAGGAGGTGCTGGCCGCCACCACCCTCGAGAGCGTGGTCCTCGACCTCGGTCGCCAGGGCATGCCCTCGAAATGAAGGCTCCGCCGTCCCCATAACTGTAACCAGAAAGGTGCTTTTTATGTCCAAGACTCTCGTCATCACCGGCGCCACCGGCAACATTGGAAAAGTGCTCGCGGAGAACCTGCTCGCCCTCGGCCATCAAGTACGGGTGGTGGGTCGCGACGCCGATCGCCTGGCCGGGCTCGTCACGCGGGGCGCCCAGGCCTTCGTGGGAGACCTCGCCGACGGGGCGTTCCTGAGAACCGCCCTCAGCGGAGCCGACGCCGCCTACCTGATGATTCCGCCGAACTACACCGTGGAGGACTTCCGCGGCTATCAGCGCTCCATCGCCGAGGCCTTCAGGGAAGCCGTCACGGCGACCGCGCTGCCGCGGGCGATCTCGCTCTCGAGCGTGGGCGCCCACCTGGCCGCGGGCAACGGTCCGATCGCCGGGCTGCACCTTCTCGAGCAGGCTCTCGACTCGGTCCCCGGTCTCCAAGTCGTCCACCTGCGTCCCGGCTACTTCTTCGAGAACCACCTGGTCAACGTCGATCTGATCAAGAACGCCGGCATCAACGGCGCCACCGCCCGTGGTGACGTGCCCGTGCCCACGGTCGCCACGCGGGACATCGCCGCGGTGGCGACGGAGTTCCTCGCCGCCAGCGACTTCACCGGCCACAAGGTGCGCTACATCCTCGGTCCCAGGGATTACACCTTCGCGGAAGCCACCGCAGTCCTCGGCACCGCCATCGGCCGGCCGCACCTCCCCTACGTCCAGTTCCCCGAGGACGAAGCCCGCAAGGCCATGGCCGGGATGATGTCGACCGCGCTGATGGAGGACTACCTCGAGATGAACCGCGGCTTCAGCAACGGCACGATCGTGCCGACGGAGCCGCGTAGCACCGAGAATTCGGCGCCGACGAGCCTCGAGACCTGGGCGACGGAGGTCTTCGCGCGAGCGTTCGGGCGGTGAGGGAGAGACGGCGCCGGGATCGGCTCGGCGCCGAACCCGACGGCGTTCAGGCCAAGGTCGCTTCGTTCTCTGAAATCCGCCGTAGCTCGGCGAGCAGGGATTCCAAGTCACCCACATGGTCGCGAAGGATCCCGCACAACTCCTCGGCCCCGACCTCGTGGTAGAAGTGGGTCAGCCGATTCCGGTAGCCCGCGATTTCGGGGAGCCGGCTGGTGAGCTCTGGGGAGTCGATCAGCCCCTGCTCGATGGCCTTTCGGGCAACTTGGCGGTACTCGAGCCCCCCGAAACCATGGCGCTTGGCCAGCACGTGGCGCAGAGAATCGAAGAGGGCTTCGATGGCGCGCCGGAGCAGGGACTCTGCGGCCGGGGAATTGCGGGGATCAGCGAGGAATTCGTGGAGCGAGCTGCAGGGAAGCTGCCGCAACTCCCCGATCAGCCTCTCGGCCAGGTCGAGCCGGTCACCGATGACTTTTAGGTCGAACCTTCCCGGGCTCACGACGTCGACCACCCGAAGCGCATTCGCTCGATCTCGCGCTGGATCGGCAAAAGATCGGCGGCACGGCGCAAGACCGTGAGCTCGTTGAAGTCGGCAGCCGTCGAATCCGGCGCGGCGACTCGGTGGCCTTCGATGGCTCGGTGCTGGAACAGGCCATCGACCCGGTCGAGCGGGACGAGATCGACGCGCAGCGGCTCGAACAAGTCCTCAAGCTCGACCTGCAGGCGATTCAGGGCGGAGAAGTCGACGGCGGCACGGGGAAAGAACACGCCGATGTCGAGATCCGAGCCCTCGGCGCCGAGCCTCTCCCCCGCGAGAATCCGCAGCCCGTCATCGGCGCGGGAACCAAAGAGGTAGACGGCGAGCAGGCCGTGGCGTCGCGCGATCTCCACGAGCGCCGCACTCACCTCGTCGTACAACCCCTTCGCCACGGTCCCCTCCTCAGGTCGCCGCGCCCGCGGCTTCGCCGGCGCCGCCCACCCCCACCCGCGCCAGGTAGTCCTCGACGTGGAGCAGACCGGACGGGCCGGCGCGGCGGACGATGCCGAGCAGCGTCGACATGGACGAGACTTCCTCGAGCTGCTCGGTGACGAACCAGTCGAGGAAGCGCTGGGCGATGTAATTGTTCTCGTCCTTGGCCTGGTTGACGAGGCCGTAGATCTGCTGCGTCACCTGCTGCTCCCAATCGAGGGAGAGCTGCACGGCCTCCTCGGCCGAGGCGAACTCGCTCTTCGGGGCGGGAATCGCGGGGATGGTCAGCTTGCCGTCCGCCTCGTTCAGGAAGTGGACGAACTTCATGGAGTGAGTGCGCTCTTCGTCCGCCTGGCGGAAGAAGAACTTGGCGAGCTCGGGCAGGCTCTCTCCGTCGAAGTAGCTGGCAATGGCGACGTATTGCAGCGAAGCGCCCATTTCGTTGCCGACTTGCTGACTGAAGGCTTGGGCGAGCTTGGAGCTGATGAGCATGGTGATCCTCCGAAGCGGAGTCTAGCAGCCGGCTCCCCGGGTTCGGCCGATGGCCGCGACTGCCGACCAACTTACGATCGGAATGTGAATCGATCAGGTCGTTTGCCATCACAGCAGTGAAAGCAATCCGCCGACGCGGAGGCCAGCCAACGACGCCCCAGCGCGACTTCCGTGGGCAGCTGACGACTTGCCTTCTTTCCGGAGAGCTCGCCTCCCAAGTAGCTCCGGCCGCACCCGCGAGCTGATCTGAAATCAGGTTCCTGGTCTGGGACCCGGCCTTCGATCGAGTGTGCTGACCCCTCAGACTGCGACTTCTACGTAGCTTCCTCACCTCGCCTCGTCGATGGCGCGCACGACTTGCTCCACCTGCAGGGCAATCCGCGGCCAGCTGGCAGAAGTCAGCACGACGATCGACAACACCCGAGCTTCGAGGTTCTGCTGGTACTTGAGATTGCTATCGGTCGTGACGAAGACCTCGAAACCGCCCTCCTCGGCGGCTCGGAGTAGGTCTCCGTTCTTGAGCCTCATCCAGCCAAGCTCGAAGGCGGTCGAGACCCGGTGCCCGCTCAGAAAGCGTCGAAGGGGAACGGGCGTTCCCTGATCGAAGAGCACGCGCACCGTTACGCGACCGCCCGTGAGCTCTTCGCAGCGAGCTCTAGTACCGCGCGCGCCTGCTCGAGCGTGACACCTGGGAACCACTCGACGAACTGCGCGAGGGATACGTCGTCTTCGAGGTTCTCGAAGAGGGCCGCGACCGGAACTCGAGTGCCGCGGAATACCCAGGCACCGCTCACGAAGTCCGGGTCTCGTTCCACCTCGGGACACTTCGACCAGTCGATCATGGGCATCAGGGTAGCACGTTGCGAAAGGGCAATATCGAAGGATGTAGCGACCTTCGAACGGTCGAACTTCACCCGCTCGGTGGCACCGTCGCCACGCTGAGCCGCCGCACTCGCAGTCTCCGAAACCGGTCGAAGTCGCGGTCTTCGGTCAGGATCTCCCGAACCCCGTGTTCGCGGCAAAGAGCCACGATCTGGACGTCGAACACCAGGTTGCCCACTGCTCCGACCTCAAGAGTCGTCGCTGCGAGGAACTCGGAGAAGCGGCGCCCTGGGTTCAGGAGTTGGACGCTCGGCGAGGCGAGCAGGTTCTCGATCGCCGCCACGCCTTCTTGCGCCGTGTGCGGTGTCCGAAAAATCTTTGGATGGGTCACCACTCGCAGAAACTCCGTCAGACAGAAGACGGGGATGGCCCACGGCTCCGCGGATTCGGCCAGCCGGGTCAGCGCGGCGAGGGCGGCCGCGTGTAGAGGCTGGTCGTGCCGGTGGGCATAGACCAGCACGTTCGAGTCGACGGCGATCAGGAGCGACCTTCCATGTGCTCGTAGAGCGAATCACGGTCCGCGAGATCGACACCCGGCAGGGTAGTCCCAGACCTGAGTACAGGGCGGAACCGATAGCCCGATACTGAGCTTCGCGGCGGGAAGAGATACGAACGCAGCGCTCGCTCGAGCAGCTTGGTCAAGCTCTCCCCGGCTTCCGCCGCGCGAGCCTTGGCTTCCCGAAGCAGGGAGGTTTCGAGGTCGAGCGTGGTACGCATGAGGCGATTGTGCCGCCAGATGCAGAAATCTGCAAGAGGCAGCCCGGCAACAAAAAAAGGAGCCCCTTGCGGAGCCCCTTTCCCAAAGCGCCGAGGCGCCTCTTCCTCAGTACATGCCGCCCATGCCGCCGCCCGGGGGGCCACCGGCCTTGCCCTCGTCCTTCTCCTTGATCTCGGAGATCATGGCCTCGGTGGTGAGCATCAGGCCGGCGATGGACGCCGCGTTCAGGAGGGCGGTGCGGGTCACCTTGGCAGGATCGATGACGCCGGCCTTGACCAGGTCCTCCATCTTGCCGGTGGCCGCGTTGTAGCCGACCGAACCTTCCTGGGCCAGCATGTCGCGCACGACGACGGAGCCTTCCTGGCCCGCGTTGGCGACGATCTGCCGGGCCGGCTCTTCGAGCGCGCGCCGGACGATGTTCACGCCCACCCGCACGTCGCCCTCGGCGCTGACCGCATCGACCGCCTTGATGGCACGCAGGAGAGCCACGCCGCCGCCGGGCACGATGCCCTCTTCGACGGCCGCCTTGGTGGCGTGCATGGCGTCTTCGACGCGCGCCTTGCGCTCCTTCATCTCGGTCTCGGTGGCCGCGCCGACCTTGATCACGGCGACGCCGCCGACCAGCTTGGCGAGGCGCTCCTGGAGCTTCTCGCGGTCGTAGTCGGAGGTGGTCTCCTCGACCTGGGCCCGGATCTGCTTGACCCGGCCGGCGATGGTCTCGCGACGCTTGGGATCGTCGGAATCGGTGACGATCGTGGTGTCGTCCTTGGTGATGACGACCTTCTTGGCCTCGCCGAGGTCTTCCCACTTGACGTTCTCGAGCTTGATGCCGAGGTCGTCGGTGATCACCCGGCCGCCGGTCAAGGTCGCGATGTCCTCGAGCATGGCCTTCCTGCGGTCACCGAAGCCCGGCGCCTTGACCGCGGCCACGTGGAGGGTGCCGCGCAGCTTGTTGACCACGAGAGTGGCCAGCGCCTCGCCCTCGATGTCCTCGGCGATGATCAGGAACGGACGGCCCTGCTTGGCCACCTGCTCGAGGATCGGGAGGAGGTCCTTCATCGAGCTGATCTTCTTCTCGTGGAGCAGGATGCGGACGCTCTCGAGGACCGTCTCCATGCGTTCGGCGTCGGTCACGAAGTACGGGGAGAGGTAGCCGCGATCGAACTGCATGCCCTCGACCACCTCGAGGGTGGTCTCGATGCCGCGATTCTCCTCGACGGTGATGACGCCGTCCTTGCCGACCTTCTCCATCGCCTCGGCGATGATGGCGCCGATCTCGGTGTCGTTGTTGGCGGAAATGGTGCCGACGTGGGCGATGTCCTTGCCGTCGACCGGGCGGGCCAGGGCCTCGATGGACTTGACCGCGGCCTTGACGGCGAGGTCGATGCCGCGCTTGATTTCCATCGGGTTGGCGCCGGCGGTGACGTTCTTGGCGCCCTCGCGGTAGATCGCCTGGGCGAGAACGGTGGCCGTGGTGGTGCCGTCACCGGCCACGTCGGAGGTCTTCGAAGCGACCTCGCGCACCATCTGGGCGCCCATGTTCTCGAGGCCGTCGGCGAGCTCGATCTCCTTGGCGACGGTGACGCCGTCCTTGGTGATCGTGGGCGAGCCGAACTTCTTTTCGATGACGACGTTGCGACCCTTGGGGCCGAGGGTCACCTTGACCGCATCGGCGAGCTTATTGACACCGCGAAGGATCGCGCCGCGCGCGTCCTCGCCGTAAGTGATGTGCTTGGCCATTTTGAGAAATCTCCTCGAAGCGTGGGGATAGATCAGCGCGCGATGACGGCGAGGATCTCGTCCTCGCGGAGGATGGTGTACTCGTGGTCGTCGATCTTGACCTCGCTGCCCGAGTACTTGCCCATCAGGACCCGGTCACCGACCTTGACGTCCATCGGCGAACGCTTGCCTTCGTCGTTCAGTTTGCCCGGGCCGACCGCGACGACCTCGGCTTCCTGGGGCTTTTCTTTCGCGGTGTCGGGGATGATGATGCCGCCCCGGACTTGCTCTTCCTGCTCGATACGCTTGACCACCACTCGGTCGTGTAGCGGACGAATGTTCACGGCGAGAACCTCCTGACGAAACTTACTGGGGTGAGAGTGCGAGCGGCCAGCGTGTTAGCACTCACCGGCCGCGAGTGCTAACAGTTTAGTCAGTCGGCAGGAACCGTGTCAAGGCCCGGGCGTCGCGAAAGCCTTTCCCGCTTCCCCGCACGGGAGAGTTAGACTCCCTCTCGATCGTATTCTCGAGCCGTGTCCAGAAGAGCCCTCCGTCGCCGCCTGCTCGCGGCCGGTTTCGTCACCGGCCTGCTGTCGCCGTTCGTCCTCGAAGCTCAGGAGACCCCGGCGGGATTCCCGCTCATCCGCTCCATCGTGCCGGCCCTCGAGGATGCGTCCCCCCAGAGCTTCGCCTTGGCGGTGGACCCACGAGGCCTGCTCTACGTCGCCAATCTCGGCGGCCTGCTGGCCTACAACGGCGCGAGTTGGAGCTCCCTCGAGATCGGCACGGCCGGCGCCGCCATGGCGGTCGCGGTGGATTCCTCCGGGCGGGTGGCGGTGGGTGGCCAGCACGAGTTTGGGCTGGTCGAGGTGGACTCGACAACAGGGCGTCTGTACTACTCCTCGCTCTCCGCCCGGCGGCCCGCCGCCGAGCGCGATTTCGAACAGGTTCTCGACATCATCGCCACCGAGAACGGGTTCGCTTTCATCACTCAGCGTTGGCTTTGGGTCTGGAACGGGCAGACGGTCGAGCTGCTCGCAGAGTTCCCCGACTCGGGGCCGATTCCCGGTCTCTACTCCTGCCGGGACCAGAATTACCTGTGGACCCCAGCAGGGGGACTGTCGCGGCTGGTCGACGGTCGCATCACGCTGCTGCCGGGCGGCGAACGCTTCCGTGGGGAGCGGGTCCGTGCGGTGCTGCCCGGCCCCGGCGATTCGATCCTCGTGGTGCAGCGGGAAGCCGGCTTGTCGTTGTTCGAGGCGGGCCGTGTCACGCCCTTCGCGCCCGAGGCCTCGTCCTGGTCCCACCGGGCTCGGGTGCTGGCAGGAACGGCCCTGCCCTCGGGGGGCTGGGCCCTCGGTTCGGTGCTCGATGGCGTTCTTATCCTCCAGGCCGATGGCTCCGTCGACCGTCTGATCGACACCGCCAACGGCCTGCCCGACGATTTCGTGAGCGATCTGGCGGTGGACCACGAGGGCGCCCTGTGGGCCGCCCTGAACAGCGACCTGGTCCGCATCGAGGGATCGCTGCCGCTGTCGGTCTACGACCGGCGCTCGGGGATCGATGGCTCGCCCTACTCCGCGATCCGCCACCAGGGCTCCTTGTACGTGGCCACCGCCGCCGGCCTTTTCACCACCGCCCGGCCCCCCGGCCACCCGACCTCCGGCCTGCCGTTCCAACCTGTGCCGGGCTTCCGGCCCTCGGTGTGGAGCCTGCTTTCGCGCGGAGACGATCTGCTCGTCGGCACCAGTGAGGGGCTCTACGTCCACCGCTCCGGCCAGGCGCCGCGACTCGTAGCCGGTTTCGACGAGACGGTCTACACCCTGGCCGCGCCGGAAGGCGATCCGGACGCCGCGTGGCTGGGTTTGGACGCGGGTTTCGCCGTCGTTCGACGTGCCGGGAGCGAGTGGCGACTCGAGCGGATTCTGGCCTCGACCTCGCCCGTTCGGGCCGTCGCGGAGCGGGGCGGACGGGTGTGGATAGCGACCGAGACCCAAGGACTCTATGGGCTCGATCTGCCGCTGGCCCCGGCCGGAGCAGAGAAACCCCTGCGGGTGGAAGGCCCGCTCGGAATCGGCGCGATCTTCTCGATCGGTGGCCAGCTGGTGGTCCCCGCGAACGATCGCCTGATGCGACTCGACGCCGAAAACGCCCGGTTGGTGGCGGCTCCCGACCTCGATCGCCTGGCCGGGGACGGGCGACACGGCTTTCTGCTGGAAGACGACGCGGGCAACGTCTGGCGGGCCACGCGACCGCTCTCGGTCGTGCTCCGTGGCACCGACGAAGAGCCCCCGGCCATCCGAACGCTGCCTGAGCTGCCGGCCAGGAGCGTCGAGTTCTTCTACCTCGACCACGATGGCAGTTTGTGGCTGGGCGCCGAGAATGGGCTGTACCACTGGGCCGGGAAAGTTGCCGAGCCGAGTCGGGATCTGGCACCGCCGCTGCTCGAATCGGTGACCGCGGGCACCACGGTGCTGCGCGCGGGACGCCCCGGCGTGCCTGCCGCGACGATCGACCTGGCCGCCAGCCTGCGCCGGCTGCGTCTGTCTTTCGCGCCGCTGTCCTTCCGGACCGGGCTCGAGTACCAGCGCCGACTCGATCCCCTCGATGCCGACTGGAGCTCACCCAGCCCGGAATCCTTCTCCGAGCTCACCCGGCTGGCCCCCGGCGACTACACCTTCCGGGTCCGCACGGTGCGCTCGGAGCTCGAGATCGGGCCCGAAACCGGCTGGTCCTTCCGGGTGTTGCCGCCCTGGTACCGCACGCGTTGGGCCTACGGCGCGGCGGCCATCCTCGCTCTGCTCGGCCTGCGGGCCTACGGCCGGCGGCGCAGCCGGGTCCACGCCCAGCGCGCGGCCAGGCTGCAGGCCCAGGTCGACGCTCAGACGATCGAGCTGCGCCGTACGGTGGACGAGTTGCGCCGCACCCAGAGCGATCTGCAGACCGCAAACGCTCGGCTCGAGGAGCTTTCTCAGCTCGACGAGCTCACCGGTGTGGCCAACCGCCGCCGCCTGCGCTCGGTGCTCGACACCGAATGGGGACGGGCGGCCCGCCACCAGCGGCCGATTTCGTTCGTCATGCTCGACCTCGACCAGTTCAAGCTGCTCAACGACAGCCGAGGCCATCATGAGGGTGACTGCTGCCTGAAACGGGTGGCCGAGTTCCTGGACGGTGCGGTGCGGCGACGCAGCGACCTCCTGGTGCGCTACGGCGGCGAGGAGTTCGCCGTACTCTTACCGGACACCGACCTGGCCGGCGCGGTCGAGGTGGCCGAGAAGCTGCGCGAAGGCATCGAGGAGCTCGGCATCCTCCACGAAGCGGTACCCTCGGGCCGCATCACCGCCAGTTTCGGAGTCGCCACTTTGATCCCGATGGTCGGCCAGCGGCCGGAGATACTGATCGAGGCCGCCGATCGAGCCCTCTACCGGGCCAAGGCCGAGGGCCGCAACCGCGTCCTCGCCGACGGCGAGCCTCCGCGGTTGGCCATCGCGGCGAATTGAGAGCGCCGGATCGGCCGGCACGGAGTNNACACGGTAGGCTCACTTTGTTTGCAGCCTGCTGATTCGCGTCACCACCGGCGTCCCGCGTCGCGGCCGGCCTCCGTGCCGGCCGATTCGTCGATGAGTCCGATCGGTCCCTCCTACGGCACCAACCGCAACGTTTTCGCCACCGGACCCGGCAGAAACGGCGTCGGCCGCCCTTCCGCCCAGGCGTCGTGGCCGTCGCGATAGTGGGGCGAGAAAGGGTGGCCGCTCTGGCCCACGGGCATGTGGCCCAGGGACAAGGTCTCGTGGCCGGGAGCCATGACGAAACGCTCGGAGGCGCCGAACCCGGGCCCCTGAACCCGTGGCATATCGTTGTCCCCGGGCAAGGAGCGAACGGGCACGTCGAGCCAGCGGCGAGCACCGGGAATGGCCGCGGACATCGGGTGGCGCGGTCCCACCCGGTTGCGCTCGCCCCAGGTGCGGTCCGTCGAGCTCTCGCCGAACTGGCGCCAGAAGGCCAGGACCGCGTCGACCGAGGCGAGCAGCGCCTCGTCCCAGGTCTTGAACTTGGGGTCGAGCAGATGCACCGGCCGCTCACTGAGGATCTTCCACAAGGGGCCTTCGAACTGGTTGGTCGGGGTGACCGGCCGCCGGTCCCGCGGCAGATCCGTCTGGCCCGTAAGGCCTCCCCAGACCTGCTCCACGACGAAACTGCGGAACCCGCGGGTGGCGCGGTAGGCCACCGAATCGACGCTGGCACGGCCGGTCCAGGTCGACTCGACCAAGCGCTTCAGCTCGGCCCGATCCGGATTCGCGGCGATCGCCTCGGGCGTCAACGTCGCCAGCAGCAAGCCTCGCCAGCGCTCCAGGAACAGCGCCCGATCGTCGAGCTGGATGGCCAGCAGGTCCGCCGGCTGGGCGCCCTCGAGGGACGCCAGACCGTCGCGGATCTGGTGGGCTCGCGCGCCGAGGTCGTAGCCGCCGTCGCCCACCTTCTCGAGGTCGGCGCCGGAGACGACGCGGGCGTTGGCGGTCCAGATGCGGCCCGATGGCGGATCGACGATGGCCGGAATCTCCTCGGACGCCAGGAAGCCGTTCCAGCCTCGAGTCCCTTCCGCCCAGGATTCCGGGACCTTGCCCGTGAAGCCGAAGCGTCGCGGGATCTTGCCGATGATCGTCCAGGCGATGCGTCCGGAGCGGTCGCCGACGGTGAAGTTCTGAGGGGGAATGCCCGCACGGTGGGCGATGGCCAAGGCCTGATCGATCGTGCGGGCGGACTCGAGCCCCAGGAATGAGACATCCACTGCCTCCGGGTCATGGGCGATCCAGACGAGGGCGTGGCGCCGCCCCTTGCCGTCCCGGCCAATGATCGGTCCCCACAGCGTCTGCTCCACCACCAGTTCTACGGGTGCGGCGCCCTTCACCCGGATGGTCTCGCGGATGCGCTCGATTTTCTTGGGACCCTGCGGACTGCGGTAGGCCTCCGCGTCCCCGGGCGCCGACGGATCGGGCTCTAGGATCACCCGGTCGGTCCAGTCCCCGTAACTGTTGGTGAATCCCCACGCCACGTGGCCGTTCGAGCCCACCGCCACCGACGGCACACCGGGCAAGGACACCCCCGTGATCGTCACCGGCTGGCCGTCGGCCCCTTCGGGATGCTGGATCGAGACCCGGTACCAGGTGTTCGGCACGCCGATTCCGAGGTGCATGTCGTTCGCTACCAACGCACCACCATGTTTCGTGTGGGCACCCGACAGCGCCCAGTTGTTCGATCCCACCAGCAGCGGTCCCGCCTCGAAGCCGTCTTCCGGGCGCGGAGTTCGCGGCGAGGAGCGCAGACCTCCGGAAGTTGGTTCGAGCACCGCAGCCGCGAAGCCCGCGCCCGGAAGACGGGCCGCAACTTCGAGATGAACTTCCTGCTTCCGAAGATCGAGCACCTCGGGCTCGGGAATCGGCCCGGTCGAGAAGGCCTCGCCGGCCACCGGGGCGTCCCACTCGGTACCCGGCGGGGTCAAGAACTCGAACATCGCCGCCGGCAATGCGGCCTGCAGCTCGCCCAGCTCGGCCTCGTCGCTTCCGTCCTCATCGTGGAGCTCGAAGAACATGGCCAGCACCGCGAGGACCGAGTCCTCGCTCGTCCAGGGCGCCGGCTCGACCCCCGCCACCACGTACTCGAAGGGCTTCTCGCCGAGATCCGCGAGGCCCGCCGTCACCCCCTCGGCGTAGGCCGCGAGAACGGCGCGCTCGAGAGGCTCGGCCCGTTCCACCACCTTGCGGGCCACCTCGCGGAAGCGATGCACCCGGTGTCTGCGGTCGAGTGGAACGGCTGCCGCGCCGAACAGCTCGGCGAGCTCACCGGCCGCCTGGCGACGCAACAGGTCCATCTGGAAGAAGCGGTCCTGGCCATGCAGGAACCCGAGGGCCCGGTAGGCGTCGAGGCGGGTCGCGGCGCGGATCGTGGGAATGCCGAGGTCATCGCGCTCGATCGTCACCGCCGAACCGAGCCCGGCCAGCCGCGCCTCCCCCTCGAGCCGCGGCAGGCTCGCCCGCAGCCGGTGGTGGAACCAGGCACCCGCGCCCAGGGCCGCGACGAACAGGGCGAGCAGAACGAAGCCGAGGCGGCGGAGCCAGCGTCGGCGAACCGGACGGACGAGGTCGGGCGAAGTCGAAGACATGGGCGCTCCCCAAGGGTCGGATGGAAATCGCCAAAGGGTACCGCGATCGGCGCCGATCGAACACCGGACTCAATCCATCTCGCGACGGCCGAGTCGGGCGAAACGCAGCTCCAACCCGCCGAGTGCCGGCAGACCGATTCCGAGCACCACCGCATAGTGCAGGCCGCGGAACAACAGGACCGCGCTCGCCGCCTCGGCACGACCGACGCCGAACAGCCCGAAGGTGGCGATCATCGCCGCCTCGGTGGCGCCGAGCCCGCCGGGGGTGCCGAAGATCACCCCCGCGGCCTGGCCGAGCGAGACCGTGACCGCCACCGCAACCGGGTGGATGGGGACCCCGAGGGCGGCGAAGACCGCCCATTGGGCCGCCGCACCCGCGACGAAGACCGCGGCTCCGAGCAACAGGCTAGGACCATACAGAGCTCGGTCGGCAAGGAGTGAAAGCAGAACCCGGGCCGCCGTCTTGCCGCCCTCGACGGCGCTTCCGCGGAGGTTCTGGGCCGCCTCGGCGCGCTCCTCCAGCAGGCGCTCGAGCCGAGCTCGAAGCGGTCCACGATGACGCCGCCAGACCCAGAACGCGATCCCGCAGATCGCGCATCCGGCGGCCAACGAGGCCACGAACAGGCCGCGGCGGCCGACCAGCAACGCGGCCCCTACCAGCCCGGCGTAGGTCAAGCCGGACATCACGGCGAGGTGGGCCAACTGGTCGTACATCACGACCCCGAAAAACACCCGCTTGCCCTGGCGGGGCTCCGACGCGAGCGACAAGTGGCGCGCCCGCAGCAGGGCCGCCACCAGGCGCGCGAAGGGCAGCAGCAGATTGAGCGTGGCGGTGCCGACCAGCGAGAGGAACACCACCCCGAGCCCCGGAGCTCGCGCCAGCCGCCGGATCGCGAGCAACAGGCGCAGGGACCAGGCCAGCATCTGGACTCCGAGCAGCCCCACCGCCAGGGCGATGCCCCAAGGACTCGCAGCGGCCAGCCGAGCCCGGACCTCGTGCCAGCCGACCTCGGCGACCAGCCGGTGGACCAGGGCCGCCGCCAGGACCAGGACGAGGGTTCCGAGCCCGCCGCGCAGGAGGACCCGCACCCTCGCCCCCCAGGGCGTCGGGCGCTCGGAAATCTCGAGGTTCGGCACGGTCGCCGAACGATACCCGAAAGCTCGTGCCAGGATGGTACGATCCGTCCGCACTCTTCATTGTGTTTTCCGAGGGACTGCGCCGTGGCCAAGGATCGATCGGCTGTGCGGCACTCGAGGAGCGATGGGACGGCCGCGGCGTCCTCTCGAGATGGCTCCATTCCGCTCGACAGCGCCTGGCTGCGAAGCCTCGCCGATTTCGCTTCGTTCGCCATTCTCATTTATCAAGACGGCCGCTTCGTCTACGCCAACCGCGCCGCCAGCGAGTTGTCGGGCTACTCCCTCGACGAAATGCTGACGATGCACCCCATCGACCTCGTGACACCGGAATTCCGGCCGGTGTTCCTCGATCGCATCGAGCGCCGGTTGGCCGGTTTGTTCGTTCCCAAGGACCTCGAGTTCGCCCTCGCCCCCAAGGGCGGCGGACTGCGGTGGCTCGAGCTTCAGGCCACCTTGACCGAAGTGGGGGGGCGGCCGGCGATCTTCGCCATCGCCTCCGACATCACCGACCGGCGCCTCGCCGCCGAGGCCCTGGCGGCCCGCGAGCAGCACCTCTGGCTGGCCCAGAAGGCCAGCCGCAGTGTGACCTGGGAGTGGGATCCGGAGACCGACGAACTGCGCAATTCGGACCTTCTCGCCGAGCTCTTCGGCATCGCGCCGGAAGATCTCGGCCCGACCGGCGATGGTTTTCTCTCCTTCATCCATCCCGACGACCGGGCAGTGCTCAGCGGGGGCATCGTGCGCTGCCTGAAGGGTGAGGGCGACCTCGAAGCGGAAATCCGCTTCTCCTACCAGGGACGGGAGATGTGGCTCGCCGAGCGGGCCATCGCCGTGCGCGACGAGGCGACGGGTCGCACCAAGAAGCTGGTCGGCGTGGCCAGCGACGTCACCGAACGCCACCGGGCCCTGGTCCAGCTCGCCGAGCGAGAAGAGCACTACCGCCAAATCTTCGAGAAGAACCTCGCCGTCCAGTGGCTGGTGGACCCGGAGAGCGGTCGAATCCTCGAGGCCAACCCGGCCGCGGCCGCCTTCTACGGGTACAGCGTGGCGGAACTCGCCACCATGACGGTGTCCCAGATCACCGAGGTTCCGTCCGGGCTGTCGCCCCACGAGCTGCGCCGCCTCGAGCGACAGGCCGGCTCGTTCCTGCTCCAACATCGCCTGCAGTCGGGGGAAGTCCGCGACGTCGAAGTTCAAAGCTCACTCATGAATCTGGGCGAGCGGGTGGTCCTTTACTCGATCATCCACGACGTCACCGACCGGCGCCGGTTCGAGCAAGCCCTGTCGCGCGAAAAGGAGCGGGCCCAGGTCACCCTTGCATCGATCGGTGACGGCGTCATTCGCACCGACGAGCTCGGCCTGATCGACTACCTGAACCCGGTGGCCGAGCGCCTGACCGGATGGAGCCAGGCCGAGGCCCTCGGTCGCAAGGCGAGCGAAGTGCTCACGGTGGTCGACGAAAACACCAAGCGAGCCCTCCCCAACCCGGTGGAGCGCTGCCTCGAGCTTGGCCGCATGGTCGAGCTGCCCAGCCGGTCGGTTCTGATCAGCCGGGATGGCCGCGAGTGCGCCATCCGCGACACCGCCGCGCCGGTGCGCGGCGCCGACGGCCGCCTGGTGGGGGCGGTGGTGGTCTTCAAGGACGTCACCGAGCTGCTCGACATGGAGCGCGAGGTCAGCTTCCTGGCCCGCCACGATCCGCTCACCGGCCTGCTCAACCGCCGCGAGTTCGAGGCTCGGCTTTCCGCCCGGCTCGACGCTCCCCGACCCGCCGGCGAAATCCACGTGCTGGCCTACCTCGATCTCGACGACTTCAAGGTGGTCAACGACACCTGCGGCCACGTGGCCGGCGACGAGCTGCTCAAGCAGGTGGCCGCCCGCCTGAAGAGCCACTGCCGTGGCTCGGACACCTTGGCCCGACTGGGCGGCGACGAGTTCGCGGTGTTGCGCGAGGGCACCTCCAGCGCCGATCTGGCGATCTTCGGCGATACCCTGCGCCGGGCCGTGCGCGGCCTGCGCTTCAGCTGGAACGGCCAGCGCTTCAGCGTCGGCGCCTCGATCGGCCTCGTGCCACTCCTGCCGCGCGGCATCCGGAACCTCACCGAAGCCCTCTCGGCCGCCGATGCGGCGTGTTACGTGGCCAAGGAAAGCGGTCGCAACCGGGTTCACGTGCACCACCCGGAGGACAACGCCGTGGCCGCGCGCCACGGAGAAATGCAGTGGATCTCGCGCATCCACGAGGCCTTCGCCGAGAACCGCTTCGTGCTCTACCACCAGCGGATCGAGCCGCTGCGGGGCGCAGGAAAGGAACGGCCCATGGCCGAGATCTTCCTGCGCATGCGGTCTCCGGACGGCTCGCTGATCTCCCCCGGCGCCTTCGTGCCGGTCGCCGAGCGATACCACCTGATCTCCGCCATCGACCGCTGGGTGGTCGACAACGCCTTCTCCGCCCTCTCCCGGTTCCGCCTCGAGGGTGGCGAGCCGCCCTACACCTTCGCCATCAACCTCTCGGGAGCCACGCTCTCCGACCCCTCGTTCCAGCACTTCGTCTCGGAGCTCTTCGCCCGCTGGGAGATTCCGGGGGATTGGATCTGTTTCGAAGTGACCGAGACCGCCGCGGTCGGCAACCTCGCCCTGGCCTCGGAGTTCATCCGCCAACTGAAAGCCATCGGCTGCCGGTTCGTGCTCGACGACTTCGGCAGCGGGCTGTCTTCCTTCGCCTACCTGAAGAACCTGCCGGTGGATTTCGTCAAGATCGACGGCGAGTTCGTGCGGGGCGTGCGCGATCAACCGGTGCAGCGGGCTATCGTCGAGGCGATCGCCCATATCGCCCACGTGCTGGGCCTCGCCACCATCGGCGAGTCGGTCGAGGACGGCGCCACGGTCGAAATCCTCCGCGAGCTTGGTGTCGATCACGCCCAGGGGTACTGGCTCGCCCTGCCCGCTCCGCTCGAGGAATGCCTCGGCCGAACTGTAGGCTCACGGGTCGGCCCGCCCTTCGCCGTGTAAGATCCGCGTCGTCGCAGTTCCCCTTTCGAACTCCCGCCTGCTTCAGGAAAGGAGCCGTCATGTCCGTCGCCAAAGTCACCGAAATTACCGCTGGTTCGCCCAAGAGCTTCGAAGACGCCATCTCCGCCGGCATCAGCCGCGCTGCCGAAACCCTAGACAACATCCAGGGCGCCTGGGTCAATGAGCTCAAGGTCGTGGTGGACAAGGGCAAGGTGGTGGAGTACCGGGTGAACATGAAGGTCACCTTCGTGCTCAAGGAAAAGAAGAAGGTGAAGTAAGGGCCAACCGCCCGCGACGCTAACCCGACCTGGGGCCTGGCCTGGGGCGCCGCCCCAGGCTCTCCTCAGGCCATCACCACCCGGTTCCTGCCCGCCCGCTTAGCCTCGTAGCACGCTTTGTCCGCACGCGCCACCAGCTCGGCGGGATCGGCCGGAAAGGCCGTGGTTCCCGCGCCGCCGATGCTCACGGTGACCGTGAGCTCGGTGCCGCCGGGCAGGGCGAGGAGAGGTGCGCTCGCGACCGCCGTCCGCACCCGCTCGGCCACCTCGGTCACCTCGACGGGCCGAATGTGGGCCATCAGCACCACGAACTCCTCGCCACCCCAGCGAAACAGCAGGTCGGTTTCGCGCAATGCCGATTCGATGCGCCGCGCCGAGCGCGCCAGCACGAGGTCGCCCGCGTGGTGACCGTTCTCATCGTTGATCGTCTTGAAGCGGTCGACGTCCAGGAACAGGACGCCGAGCCCCAGTCCCAACCGGCGACTGCGCTCCGCTTCGCGAGCGAAAGTCCCCGCGAAGGCGCGGCGGTTGAGGCAGCCGGTCAGGCTGTCTTCCCGCGCTTCGCGCCGCTGGCGTTCTCCCATTCGGGCGAGGGAGGTCGCGAAGATTCCGGTTGCCAGGATCAGCGCCGTCGAGAGCAGTCCCAGGGCGAGGGTGATTTCGCGCAGCTTGGGGATGAGCAGCTCCCCGCTCGCCGTCCGCGTGTCGATCGCCACCTCGATCGTGCCGAGGGCCTGGTGCACTCCCAAGAACACGACCAGGCCCAGGACCGCGAAGCTGCCGACGGCGATCACCACCCCGTGGGTACCGTGAATCTCATGGATCGGCGGCGCCACGAACTGGCGGTCGATCCACGGACGCACCCGCGGACCCGCCAATCGGAGGATCGGCATGACGACGACGAGCAGCATCAAGAGGTCGCCGATCACCCAGCCGCGCGAGACGGCGAGCCCTTCACCGGGGCCGAACTCGTGGCTGTTGTTCCACAGGATCGCCCCCAACGAGCCGGTCACCGCGGCCACCGTGCCGGCGGCGGCGAACCAGAATCCGTCGCGCAGCCGGCGCAGGTCCGGATCGAGCCGCAAGGCGGCCAAGGCTCCCCACAGCATCAACGTCTCGACCACCCCGGCCACCGCGAACAGGGCGCTCATGGTCCACGGCAAGCCACTCGCCAGCCCGCTCGCCAGATTCGCCAGGTAGATCGGCACGGCACCCCAGGTCGGCCCGAGCCACAGGGCCACCAGCATCGACAGCACGAAGGCCGGGTACACCGTGACGGCGAAGGGGATGCCGAACAAGGACGTCGAAACGCCGTTCCAGCCCAGGGTCACGTTGAGCACCCCGGAGACGATCGAGATCGCGATCACCACGAGCCAGACCGAGGCCAGGCGGCGGATCCGGCCGCTCTCGGCGAGATGACGCAGCTCGCCGATGGGCCACCAGGCCGGGCCGCGCTCGAGAAGATCGAGCGCCGGAACATCCGCGGGTCGAGGGGTCATCGGCGGACTATGGCACAGGCTCACCCCGGTCCGCTGCCAGCGCAGCGTGGACTTCGGGGAGACGATCGAGACCGCTCGGGTAGACCAGCCGGCGCGTGGGCACGCCGCCGGCCAGGCGAGCCAGAAAATCGAGACGGCGGGGGGCCAGGCCGAGGGCCTCGACCAGCCGCGGGGCGTAGGACTGCCGGATCAGGTGGACCACCGCGTCACGGGGAGAGACCGGCTCGATCGCCACCTTCTCGACTGCGACGCGGCGATCGAGGAGATACAAAGCGGACAACGGCGAGCTCTCCCCGGCGAAGCGCCCCACTCCCCCGCGGCCCACCACCACTGCCCGCTTGGATTGACCCGGGAAGAACTCGGGAAGCGGCGGAAACTCCCGGGGGCCGAACAGCGCGGCACTCTCCGGGGTCAGCTTGACCAAGGGGTAGCTGGGCCTCACCGAGACGGTCGCGGCGCGATCGTCCAAGGCCAGCACATCGTCGGACACGAGCTCGGCTCCGGCTGCCACCAGGGAGGCTGCGAGGGTGCTCTTGCCGCCGGTGCTGTGGGCCAGAAACGCCATCGTGCGACCGGACCAGCGCACCGCGGAGCCGTGCAGGGCGACGACGCCGGAGCGCTCGAGCACCAGCGCGGCTACCGTCGTCAGCAGCACGGGCTCGATGGCCCAACGCGCAGCGGGGTCGAGCAGTCGGTACTCTACGGAGGATTCGTCGAGGAGAAATTCGAGCTCGGCGCCGAGCCGGAAGATCACCTTGTCGCCCAGCCCCAGGAGGGCCAGACGGGGCACCCCGCGCGGATCGCGGACGGCGCTCTCGTGGAGCAGCTCGAGCGCCGGGTGAACGTCGCCCGCGAGAGCCTCGCGAACGATGAGATCCGGGGGACCCGAGGCGTAAGGCAAAGGAACGCCGAGCGCAAACTCGCTCTCGAGGTTCCAGCCGAACAAGCGCCCCCGAACGGTCGGTGGGCTCCACCCCGGACGGGGGCCACGAGAGAGATTCACTCCGCGAAGGAGTAGCCCGCCTCGGGGGCGTCGGTGAGCGCTCCTGCCGGCCCGAAGGTCAGCTCCCCGACCCGCCCGAACGACACGAGCACCGGGATTTCGTAGCGACGACCCACACCCCGTTCCGCGCCGCGGCAGCTCGGCCGCTGCGGTCCATCCACGCCCTGTTCCATTCATCCGCCTCCGATTCCCCTGAACCTATTCGAGCAACCTCTTTCAGATCACGGTTGCCGATGGTGTCGCAGCCAGGCCTCTACACAGAGCAAACTGGCAATATTGCGATAAGGCACAGAACCGATTTCCCGTTCAAAATAATCAAAGACGAGCCGGTCGAGTGTCGAGGCGGACAACAGACCGCACTCCACCACTCGCGGCTGATCAAGTAACCGCATGATTCTATCACGCTCTTCGTGCCGGAGCCCACGCTCGACGAGCGCATCGAAGTACGCTCGCCCCCGGCGCAGTAAGACTTTCTCGGGCAGTACTTCGCTCATGGCGCGGCGAAGGACCAACTTGGTTTGCCCTTCGGAGAAGCGCAATCGGGCTGGCAGCGCGAGCGAACATTCGATCACTTTCCGGTCGAGGAACGGCAGCCGCCATTCGAAACCAAGCCACCGCCCCACCCGATCGAGACTGGCGAGGGAAGCGGCGGTCCAACCGCTGGTCAGTTGGTAATAAGAGAGTCGCGCGCTGTGACAGCCGAGGGCCGGCGGCGGTAACAGCGCCCGCGCCCGGGCCGAAGGCTCGCCGGAGGTTCCGATCCACCGTCGCAGCCGCTCCGAGATCAGGGGCCCGGCCACGGCGAAGGCGGCGAGGGCCAGGCGGGACCGCCGTCCGTAGCGCCGAAAGTGGGGCAACTCGCGGCGCAAGCGTCCCAGGGGAACGTCGGCCAGGGCACTCGCCGCTCCATAGGCCCAGCTGCCGAGGACCTGGTCTCCCCAATGACCTCCCAGAAGAGCGACGCAGCCATCCGCCACGGCGAGCCGGGCCACCGCGGCGAGGGCACCGCGGGTGATGTCCCGCTCCGGCTCGTCGAGCGGAAACCCGCCGTCGGTGCCGAATTCGCTGAGAGCCCACAGATCGTCGGAGGGCACCCGGATCGCGGCCAGGTGGTGGCAGTGCGCGAACACGGCCTCGCGGAACTCGCTTTCGTCGGCGCCCGGGCTGCGCTCGAAAGTCTGCGAGTACAGGCGGACCCGCGCGCCGAGGCCCCCGGCCACGGCCCGCTCGGCGAGACACGCGAGGCTCGAGGAGTCGAGCCCCCCACTGACCAACAGGCCGACCGGCTCTCCCTCGATCCGCGTAGCCACGGCCGCGGCCAGGGCCTCGCCGAAGGCTGCGATGTGCTGCTCGTCCGTACGATTCCGTCGGTCGATGCGCTCACCCAGGCGCGTCCAGCGGGTGACCCGCGAGCATCCGCGCGCGAACGTGAGTCGGTGGGCCGGGGGCAAACGGTGGAGGTCTCGGTGGCAGGTTTCGTCGAGCCAGCGGTCCCAACGGCGCGCGAGCTGATCCCGGAGCAGATCCCAGTTGGGCTCCGGCTCGCGGCCGAGGCCCGCGACGACCGCGGCCACGTTCGAGGCGACGATCAGCCGGTCGCCGTCTCGGGTCCAGACCAGCTGACGGACTCCGGGGGCGTCCCGCGCGGCCACGAGGCGGCCCTCGGCGCCGTCCCACACGACGAAGGCGAAGTCGCCCTCGAGGCGATCGACGCAGTCGAGACCCCACCGGCGGTAGGCCGCGAGCACCAGCTCGGCGTTCGACAGCGGTACGGATCGCGCTTCGCCGAGGCCCTCGAGGCGCGCCGCGAGGCCCCGGCGGTCGTCGAGGCGGCAGTCCACCACCACCGCCACGTCGCCGTCGACCGCCAAGGGCGACCCACCCACCGCCGTGCCGGCCAGTCCCACGGCACCCCGGGTCCAGGTCGCTGGCTGTTCTGCGACCGGCGACGCCAGGCGGGCGAGAGGAGCGAGGAGCTGGCGAGAGTCGATCGGCCGACCTGTGCTGGAGATCGAAGCGAAGAGGCCAGCCATCTTCAGGAGGTCTGTTCGAGGGGCAGAAACTCTCCGCGTCCGTGGTGCGGCTCCGCCAGCGGCCGGCCATCGTGCTCGATCCAGGCGTGAGCCAGGAGCTCCGCGCCTTCCCTCCGGACGCCGAAGCGCAGATCGCTGGCGATGCCCCGGCGGTCGAGGAGCAGCTGGAGCGTCAGAGAACGAGCCAGGCACCGGATGGTGAAGAGGTGATGATGCCCGGCGCGGGACACGGCGAGCCCCACCCGATCGGCCTCCTCGCGACGCCCCGGGCGAGTCTGACCGAGGCGCTGGCGGCTGCTGGCCAGGCGCTGCAGGAACGAGTACGGCAACGCTCGGCTGGCCGGCTGGAGCCAGGCCAGCACCAGCCAGGCCTCCACGAAAGCGACCCACTCCCGCCAGGAAAGCGCACGCGCCCGGGCGAACACCGAGGAGCTCATTCCGCTTTCACCAATCGTCGCTCGGCGAGGGTCGAGAGGAAGGCGGTCACGTCGCTGCGCAGGCGGTCCTCCGCCACGTCGTACTCGGCCATCAGGGCCGCGAGGATCGTCTCGAGGTCGCCGTGGGCGGCGAGCAAGTTCCAAATCTTCGAACCGATTTCGTTGAGGCCGAAGTAGTAGCCGCTTTCGATCTCGAGCAGCACCGCTTCGCCCTCGAGCTCCCGGAAGAGCACCGACTCGGAAATGGTGTAGCGGCACGTGGCTCGAGGTGCGACGGCTTCGGGCATCGCGAAAGGCTCCCTCTCTCGTGGCTCCAGACTACCAGCTCCAGACGAAGCAAGGGCAGGCCCGGGGGCCTGCCCTCACTCGACGACGCTTCGATGGGCCGAGGCTCAATCCGGAATCGGCGCCAGCAAAGCCGGGCAGTCTTCGAGATCGACGTTCACGTCCCCGTTGCCCTTGGTGTCGATCTTGCCGTTCTTGGGCTGGGACTTCACGTCGTAGCTCAACCAGGCCGAGGCGCCGTAGTGGAGGTTCTTGCCGTTGGCGCCGAAGCCGATCTGGAAGGCCATGTCTCCCTGGAGCCAAACGTCGGCGCCAATCATGTCATCGCGGCCGAAGAGCGAGCCTTCCCAGCTCGAGTAGTAGTACCAGGTGTCGGTGTCGATCGGGCCGCCATTCTCCGCGTAGGCCTCCGGCTTGAGCTCCTTGTGGGGAGCCTCCGCGGTGGTCTTGCCGGTCAGGGTCAGGTCGACCTCGAAGGCGATCTTCGGGTCGGCAAGGCTGCGCACGGTGCCAGCGAGGCGTGCCGTGCCGTTGGCGAACTCGTAGAGCCGGCCGCGGCCGTCGAACTGGAGATCCGTCGCGATGCCGGGCAGCCACAGAGCCTGATTGCCGAAGAACACCGCCCATTGGGGATCCGACACCGCGTGGTCGGCGCATTGCGCCGGGGTCTCGCTGTTGATCACGACGTGGGTGCAGTAGTTCTCGATCCCGTCGCGGCCCGTCTTGCAGTGGGCGTTCGGGGCCTCGAAGTTCCCCGCGCCCTGGGTCGGAGACCAGCCCGGCGGCAGGTTCTTTTCGGTCACCCAGTACCCGGTGCCGACGGGAACCCACAGGCCGGCGTTGTTGTTGGCGGGCGGCTGTTGGTTCCAATAGTCGCACTCGAGCTTGGTCGAATCTTTGGCGTAGTAGCAGTGGACTTTGCCGATCTCGCTCTCGGCGTAGATTTCGAAGTCCGGGGAGATGTCCGCGGGCGGCACCGAGGAGACCCCGCCGTCGGCGTCCACCCACTCCTTCTCGAAGAACACGTGGTACGAGCAGGGCGGCGACTTGTCGGTGGCCGAGGCGCTCTTGCCATCGAGGGTCCATTTCAGGGTCTGCCAGTCGAAAGCGGTCGCCGAGAAGGCCGCGTCCGGCCACACCGGCGTGCGTCCGGGCACGAAGGTCGTCGGCTGGCCGCGGTCCTGAGGGGTCGGCGAGAACTTGTTGCTGGCCCCGACCGGGATCGTCACCGGCACGCTGTAGCTGTTCTGGTAGCCGAAGTAGGCCGTGAACGTGTCGTCCTTGTTGTCGATCACGCACTCGACGATGGGCTTCAGCTTGATGGCGTATCCGAAGTCCACGTCGCGGCGGTTCTGATTCTCCGCCAGCGTGAGCGTGGCCTTGTTCGCCGAAGCGGTGCCGTCGAGGTCGTAGGTGCGCACCAGGTCGGAAACGCCAGAGACCACCACCTCGACCGTGTACTGGTTGGCCGCGAGGCTCAGGAACAGGTAGTTGCCGTCCCCGCTGGTGACCTCTGTGGCGATGATGGTGCCGCTCGTGCCACCTCGGCGCAGGCGCACCGTCCGGCCGTTCCAGCCCGGCTCACCCGGATCCTGGACGCCGTCCCGGTCGATGTCGAACCACACGCGATCCCCGATCGAGCCGCCGACGGCCTTGGCGTACCCGAAGTCGAAGGTCAGCACGTTCTCGTCGACCACCGTGAACGTCAACGTCTCGCCGCCCGTCGTCGAGCTCAGGTTCTCGAGCGGCGAACCCGGGTCGAAGTTCCCCGCTTCGACCCTCACCGTGTAGGTCCCGGCGTCGACTTCGAACTGGTAGAAGCCGGTGGCATCCGTCGTGGTGCAGCCGGTACCAAAGTCGCCGGTGCCGTCGATCAGTTGACCGTTCGAGTCGAGCAGACACACCTCGAGGCCTTCGATCCCCGGTTCACCGCCGTCCTGGACGCCGTTGCCATCGGTGTCTTCCCACACCAGGTCGCCCACCAGAAACGGCACCAGGCGCGGGGAACAGGGAGTCAGGTTGCCCTCGGCGTCGCCGCTGCCGGCGTCCTCGCAGACGCCGAGAACGTCGAAAGGGATGAACCACGAGTTGAAGTTCCTCATGTCCATTCCCTGCATGTCGATCATGTAGATTCCCGAGGGGAGGTTCGGCACCTCGTGGTCGGCGGTCGCCGGCACGGAACCGGGAATCGTGGTCAACACGAAGCGCTCCCACTCGAGGTTGCCCGAGGGGTTCGAATTCAAGTACGGGGTCGGATCGCCCGGTACGGTCACGGTGTAGGACACCGAGGGCGTGCGCAGGAAGGAGGCGAAGTCGACATCGTCCGGCGGTGAGCCCGTGGTCGTGCCACAGGCCCGCGGCTCACCGACCGCGACACCCTCGTAGGCCGAGGTGCCGGCGGCCCATGCCGGCAGGAACGGCGCGCCCGGGGTGTCCGGATCGTCGGTGTCGTTGTTGGTGCAGTCGGCCGAACCCCGGTCGAGGTCGCCGTCCCAGAACTCGGCCGTGTCGGTGCTCGCCCCGATCCGGGCGAAGAACTGCCAACGGCCGTCGTAACGAGTAGGCGTCAGGGTCGGGAAGGCCGGATAGATCACCGCCAGGTCCGCCGCCGTGAACCGGGCGCCGGTGAAGTTGAAAGCCTGGGGCTTCAAGGAGAGGCTGTTGGTATCGAGGGTGCGAACCTTGAAGTTGGTCCAGGCCAGCGGCTGGGCGTTCGACGCTTCGATCCGCAGGCGGTAGAAGTAGGCCCCGCTCGGAGCCTGGGCGCCTGGGCCGACCGGCACGGAGAGGTCGAGCCACGCGTTGTCCGTGAAGTCGGTCTCGATCCACTGGGCCACCTGCACCGAGCCGGTGCCGGTCGCAAAGGGATCTTCGAACAAGGTGTAGGTCAGATTGATCGTGCCCGAGGCCGACTCCCACTGCCCCGTGGTGTCCCCGTCGAAGATGCCGAAGTCGACCGTGGTGGCGCTAGCCGGCAGGCCGAACACCACCGTTACGGCCTCGCTGTTGAAGGTCGCCAGGGCGCTGCCGGCCAGACTCAGGAACTTGCCGTCCACCGTCGGCTCGTTCAGCGGCGCGCAGGTCGGAAAGCAGGTGTATTGCGCCTGTGCGGAGGTCGCGGACAGCCATAGGGCCGCGGCGAGACCGAGCTTCGGAAGGTCTTTGAACATGGTGGCCCCCTGACAGTAACAACCCATTGGACGGCAATTTCACAAGGCTGGGCGAGGCTCGCGACGACAAACGACAGGAGAGCGGTCCGCTGCCTGTCGACACTACAGGCTGGTGATTGTCGTCACGGGTCGTCAGGAAGTCGTCAGGACGAAAGCCGCTCTCCTGAGAGTTAGAAAGGGCGGCATCCGAGGTGAAAAGAAAAAGCCGGGCCCCGAGGGACCCGGCTGGTTCGATCCGGAAGGGAGTCTTGCTCAGTCGCGGTGAGGGGCGCAGAGCAGACCGTTGTTGTAGCGGTCCAGAGTCGAGTGGAGTGCGCTCGCCTCCGCCTTCGCCGCCGTGTTGGTGACGTTGGTACCCACCGGTCCCCAGGTGGCGAACCAGGCATCGGCCGCCGCGATGGTGGCCGCGATGCAGCTCGAGTCGTTCCCGATCGCCACGTTGAGCATGGCGGGAACCAACTGCTGGAAGAGCTGGATCGAGACTTTGCCGCGCGGCGCAGTCTTCAGCCAGGTGATCGCCTGGGACTTGGTGTAGGTCACGTTTCCGACCGTCACCGTTGACACGGGCCAATCGGAGGGGTGGTTCTTCCAGTACCCGAGAGTGCCCGTTCCCGGACTGACTCGGTAACCGAAGTCGACATCGAGGCGGCTTTCCGGACCGACGAGGACGACTTCCGCCCGGTGGTCGAGCCCGCCGTCGAGGTCGTAGGTCGGGAACGCGCCCGCCGGCAGCGTGGAAGTCACGACCTCGACCGTGTAGGCGCCCGGTGCCATGCCGGTGAACAGGTACTCGCCGTTGGAGCCAGTGACCTCGGTGGCCACGACCGCCGACGAGGCGTCGAGGAGCCGCACCGTCACTCCGGGAATTCCGCCCTCCCCCGCGTCCTGCTCTCCGTCGCCGTCACTGTCCAGCCAGACCCGGTCTCCGATGGCGGTCTCGCCGCAGTAGCCGAAGTCGACACCGGTCCGGTCTTCGGCCGAGGCGAGGGCCACGACGGCCACGTTGGGCGTTGCGACACCGTCGATGTCGAAGGTCGGCACGACCCCCGCGGGCAGTGAGGATTCGACCACCCGCACCTGGTAGCTGCCGGCCGGAATGCCGTCGAACTGGTACGTGCCGTCCGCGGCGGTGACCGTGGTGGCCACGACCGTGTCTCCCGCGCCGATCAACTGAACGGTGACGCCGGCGAGATCGAACTGGGTCGATGACCCCGACGAACAGCAGCAGCAGCAGCAACAGCAGCAGTTGCCCTCGTCGTCATCGTCATCGTCGTCATCGTCATCGTCATCGTCGTCGTCGTCGTCGTCATCGTCGCCACCACCACCGGTCTTGAGACTCACCGACGAGTGATTCGACGAGCTTGAACCGCACGAGCAGCAGCAGCAGTTGCCGCCCTCGTCATCGTCGTCATCGTCGTCGTCATCATCGTCGTCGTCGTCGTCGCCACCACCACCGGTCTTGAGACTCGCCGACGAGTGATTCGACGAGCTTGAACCGCACGAGCAGCAGCAGCAGTTGCCGCCCTCGTCATCGTCGTCATCACCGTCATCATCATCATCGTCGTCATCATCATCGTCGTCATCGTCGTCGTCCCCACCGCCGCCGGTCTGGAGACTCACCGACGAGTGATGGGACGAGCTCGAACCGCATGAGCAGCAGCAGTTGCCGCCCTCGTCGTCGTCGTCGTCATCGCCATCATCATCGTCGTCGTCATCGTCGTCATCATCATCATCGTCGTCCCCGCCGCCGCCGGTCTGGAGACTCACCGACGAGTGGTGGGACGAGCTCGAACCACCTGAGCAACAGCAGCAACAGCCGTTGCCGCCATCGTCATCATCGTCATCATCGTCATCATCGTCATCGTCGTCATCGTCGTCATCGTCGTCATCGTCCCCGCCGCCGCCGGTCTGGAGACTCACCGACGAGTGATGGGACGAGCTCGAACCACCTGAGCAACAGCAGCAACAGCCGTTGCCGCCATCGTCGTCATCGCCATCATCGTCGTCGTCGTCATCATCGTCGTCATCGTCGTCGTCGTCCCCACCGCCGCCGGTCTGGAGACTCACGGACGAGTGGCTCGACGCGCTCGATCCGCACGAGCAACAGCAGCAGCAGCAGTTGCCGCCCTCATCGTCGTCGTCATCATCGCCCTCGTCGTCGTCGTCATCATCGTCGTCGTCATCATCGTCGTCGTCATCATCGTCGTCGTCATCATCGTCATCATCATCGCCGCCGTGGCGCGTGCTGAATCCCGTGGTCGCCCCGAGGTCGTCCGGCGGCAGTGGAGGCGAATCGCACTGGCACGAACAGCAGTCCGTCTTGAACCACACCCGCCCGCTGATCGAGCCGGTCTCGACCGGAACGGCGCGGTAGCCGAAGTCCACGTCGGTCCGGCTTTCGGCCGCGGCCAAGGCGAAGGAGGCGAGGTTCGCCGTTCCCGGGCCATCGAGGTCGAAGGTCTGGACATACCCGGCGGGCAAGGTCGCCGCCACCACTCGTACCGAGTAGCTGCCGGCCGACAGATTGCCGAAGGTGTAGTTGCCGTCGCCCGCCGTCACGGCCGAGCCGATCAGATTGCCGCCGCCGTCGAGGAGCTCGACCGTGACGCCGTTGATTCCCGCCTCGCCGCCTTCCTGCACGCCGTCGCCGTCGAGGTCATTCCACACCCGGTCACCGACCGAGGCCGTGCCCCGGTAGCCAAAGTCCACGTCGGTCCGGTTCTCGGCCGCGGCCAAAGTCACCGCCGCCACATGGGCCGTGCCGGCGCCGTCGACATCGAAGGTCGGCGCCAGACCCGCTGGCAGTGTCGCCGCCACGATTTCGACGGTGTAGCTCCCCGCATCGAGGTTCGTGAAGCCGTAGTTGCCGTCACCCGACGTCACGTCCGAGGCGATCAGGTTGCCCCCGGAGTCCCTGAGGTTGACCGTGACGCCGTTGATGCCGGTCTCGCCACCGCCGTCCTGGGCGCCATCGCCATCGAGATCGAGCCACACCCGATCCCCCAGGGATGCCGTGCCGCGGTAGCCGAAGTCCACGTCGTCGCGGTTGTCGCCGTCCGCCAAGGTGGCGTCGGCAGAATCCGGCGTCCCGACGCCGTCGAGGTCGTAGGTCGGGGCGAGGCCCGGCGGCAGGGTCGTGGTGTCGATCTCGACGGTGTAATCCCCGGCCGCCAGCTCGGCAAAGCCGTAGTTGCCGTTCGCGTCGGTGATGTCGCTCGTGATCTGGTTGCCGCCCGCGTCGAGCAGCCGCACCGTCACGTTCGCGATCCCGTTTTCGTTGCCGTCCTGGATCCCATCACCGTCCGTGTCGTACCAGACCCGGTCGCCCAGGGTAGCCGTCGGCGTCTTGCCCTGGTAGCCGAAGTCGAACGTCAGGACGTTGTCGTCGAACACCGTGAAGGTCAGGGTCTCGCCGCCCGTCGTCGAGGTCAGGTTCTCGAGCGGCGAGCCCGGATCGAAGTTCCCCGCCTCGACCCGCACCGTGTAGGTCCCGGCTTCGACCTCGAACTGGTAGAAGCCCGTCGCATCCGTCGAAGTGCAGCCGGTGCCGAAGTCGCCGGTGCCATCGATCAGACTGCCATTGGCATCGAGGAGACACACCTCGAGTCCCGCGATCCCCGGTTCGCCGCCGTCCTGGACGCCGTTGCCGTCGGTGTCTTCCCACACCAGGTCGCCCACCAGGAAGGGCACGAAGCGAGGCGAGCAGGGATTCAGATTGCCCTCGGCGTCGCCGCTGCCGACGTCTTCACAGACACCCAGGATGTCGAAGGGTATGAACCACGAGTTGAAGTTCCTCATGTCCATGCCCTGCATGTCGATCAGGTAGGTGCCCGACGGCAGGCTCGGCACCTCGAAATCGGCGGACAGCGGGGCCGAACCCGGAATGGTGGTGAGGACGAAACGCTCCCACTCGAGGTTGCCCGAGGGGTTCGAGTTCATGTAGGGAGTCGCGTCGCCCGGCACCGTCACGGTGTAGGACACGGAAGGGGTGCGCAGGAAGGAGGCGAAATCCACATCGTCCGGAGGCGAGCCCGTGGTCGTGCCACAACCCCGTGCCTCACCAACCGCGACGCCCTCGAAGGCGGAGGTACCCGCGGCCCAGGGCGGCAGGAACGGCGTGCCCGGGGTGTCCGGATCGTCCGTGTCGTTGTTGGTGCAGTCGGCAGAACCCCGGTCGAGGTCGCCGTCCCAGAACTCTGCGATGTCGGTGCTGGCGCCGACCCGAGCGAAGAACAGCCAGCGGCCGTCGTAGCGGGTGGGTGACAACGTCGGGAAGGCCGGGTAGATCACCGCCAGGTCCGCCGCCGTGAAGCGGGCACCGGTGAAGTTGAAGGCCTGGGGCTTCAGCGAAAGGCTGTTGGTATCGGGCGTACGGACCTTGAAGTTGGTCCAGGCCAACGGCTGGGCATTCGACGCTTCGATCCGCAGCCGGTAGAAGAAGGCCCCGCTCGGCGCCTGCGCGCCCGCGCCCACCGGTACGGAGAGGTCGACCCAAGCGTTGTCCGTGAAGTCGGTTTCGATCCACTGAGCCACCTGCACCGCGCCGGTGCCGGTCGCGAAGGGATCTTCGAACAGGGTGTAGGTCAGGTTGATCGTGCCCGACGCGGACTCCCACTGCCCGGTGGTGTCGCCATCGAAAACGCCGAAGTCGACCGTCGTCGCCGTGCTCGGCAGGCCGAACACCACCGTCACGGCGTCGCTGTTGAACGTCGCCAAGGCGCTGCCCGCCAGGCTCAGGAACTTGCCGTCCACCGTCGGCTCGTTCAGCGGTGCACAGGTCGGAAAGCAGGTGTACTGCGCCTGTACCGCCGTCGCGGACAGCGACAAGGCGGCGGCGATCACCGTCGTTGCGAAATTCTTCAACATCAATGTTCCCCTCCAGCGAAGATGAAGCGTGCCGGTAACTCGAGAGTTGTCGACTCTGCCGATTGTTTCAAGGACGCGGTCGAAGCATTCGGAATCTACCTTACGAAGGGCATTAAGCGGAAGTACACCGGCGAGCACGACGGGATTCGGTTCTTGATTATCTCCCGATGAAAAAAGTTGCCCGTCGGAATCTCGGAAATCGCAGGCCGTGAGTTTCCGGCGCGGGCGGAGGTCAGAGTGAATCCGAACCAGCCTTCGGCGATCCCGAAGAGGTCGCGCTTTTTGGGGCCGTCGAACCACCCTAGTTGCCCTTGACTCTGAATCGAACTTCGGCCGGTTCGAGAGGCGGACCCCGGTGCCGGCTCCCCGCTCGAGCCGGGAGAGTCCGGTCCGCGACGGCGGCGGGGGACTGCGGCCTGGAGTAGAATCCGGCGATCCGGACCCTCCCGAACCGCTCGTCCTAATCCCAGAAGCCGACTTCGCGGCCTCGACCTGCCATCTTCCCGAAATGGCGACCGATCGAACGAGCTTTTCCCCACGACCGACCCCGCCCCCCGCACCCGACGGGGGGAAGCTCGAGATTCGCCTGCTCGGGAGCTTCGACCTTCACAAGAACGGCGAGCCGGTGGCGGGCATCGAGTCCCAAAGCGCGCGGGCGCTGCTCGCCTACCTGGTCTGCCACCCGGGCCGGGCGATTCCCCGCGAGGTGCTCACCCACCTGCTGTGGCCGGACGCCGCCGAGGCGAGGGCACGGCACAACCTGCGCCAGTCGCTCTACAACTTGCGCAGCACCCTGGGCCGAAACGGGATCGCCGAGCCCCTGATCGTCACCACGTTCCGGACGATGAAGTTCGAGCCCGGCGATTCCGTGTGGGTCGACGTACTCGCCTGTCGCGAGCACCTAGAGCGGGGCCGTGGCAACCCGGACGGAATCGTCCCCCACCACCTGGCCAAGGCGGCCCAGCTCTACCGTGGAGACTTTCTCTCCGGTTTCTACCTGCGCGACAGCGCCACCTTCGAAGAGTGGATGGTGGCGGAGCAGGAGCGCCACCGCGACGTCATGCTCGCCGGCTTGCGAAGCCTGATGGAGCACTACACCCTGACCGGGGCCTACTCGCTGGCGATCCAGTACGCCCAGACCTTTCTGCGTCTCGACCGGTTTTCCGAGGAGATCCACCGCGAGCTGATGGGGCTGTTCGCCAGGGCCGGCCGCCGCAGCCGGGCGGTGGCCCACTACCACGAGCTCACCCGCCTGCTCGAGGGCGAGCTCGGCGTGCCGCCGGCCCGGGAGACCCGGGAGCTCTACCGCCAAATCCAGGAGGCCGGCACCGACGAACCCGTCTCCGCGCGGGAGGAGCCTGCTCCCCGCCCGGTTGCGCCGCTGGTCGGGCGCGAGCGCGAGCTGGCCGAGCTCAGTCGCACCTGGGACGCCGTCCGCTCCGGAGCGGGAGCTTTGACCCTGGTTGCTGGCGAGGCCGGAGTGGGCAAGACCCGGCTCGTCCGGGCCTTCCTCGATCGGGCCGCGGCTCAGACGCCGAGCGTCCGCGTGCTGATCGGGCGCTGTCACACTCGTTCACCGGCCGAGCCCTACCAACCCTTCGCGGAGGCCCTGCACAATGCGGTCGCCTGTGAAACCGACGTCGCCGAGCGGGTCCTCGGTTCGCTCGGGAAGCGCCACCTCGAGGCGCTGTCGGTCCTCGTCCCGACCCTGGCGCAAATCGCTCCGCAGGCGTTGTGGGACCGGACGCGGCCCGACCCGACCGCCGGCTCCAGCTATGCCGGAGCCCTGTCCTCCGCCGTCGGCCGGTTCCTGGAGCTGCTCGCGGAACGGGGTGATCGCGAAACTCCGGCGACCCCACTGATCGTCTTGCTCGAGGATCTGCACTGGGCCGATTCCGCGACCCTGGACCTGCTGCTCGCGCTGCTGCCGCGGCTGGTCTTCCAGCCGATCTGGATCCTCGGGACCTTCGAACCCGAGCGGCGCGGCGAAGACGACGCCCTCGCCGCATTGGCCGACCGCTACCCGGGCCGCTGCCCGATCCACCGGCTTTCAGTGGACCGGCTGGTGGCGGCGGACCTGAGCGACCTGGCCGGCAGTCTGGTCGCCGGAACCCAGATCGAGGCCCTCGGAAACTGGCTGTTCGAGCAATCCGGCGGCCTGCCGCTGGCCGCCACCCAGCTGCTCAACGCGCTGTGGAACGAGGACCTGCTGGTGGCACAACCGGGGGGGCGCTGGACCTTCGAGACCGACGGCGAGGGGCTCGCCCGGTTCGACCACCACGACCTCGACACCGTGATCAAACGGCGCCTCTCGCGACTGCCCACCTCCGCCCGGCGCATGCTCGCCCTCGCCTCGGTGATCGGCCCGACCTTCGAAGCCTGGGTGCTCCAGTCCGCCGAGCAGGAGGACGACCGGGTGCTCGAAACCACCCTCCAGGTGCTCTGCGAGCAGTGGTTCATCCAGCCGTTTCAGCGCTATTGGGCCGACTCCCGGCGAGATCGCGACCGGGCGGCGAGCGCCGCGGGCCTCCGGTTCGGGATGTTCGAGTTCGTCCACGAGAAGATCCGCTCGGTGGTCTACGACACCCTGGGCGGCGCCCGTGCTCGCCAGCTCCACCTGCAGCGCGCCGAGTCCCTTCTGGCCTCGGACGAGGGGCCGACGGCGCAGCTTTCGGCGGCGCTGGCCCACCACTTCCAGCGCGCGGGGGCCCACGAATCGGCCTGCCTCTGGCTCGAGCGCGCCGCCGCCCACGCTCTGGATCTCGAGGCCGTGGACCTCGCCCGCGCCCACTTCGAGGCGGCCCTCACGGAGCTCGACCGGCGCGGGGACGAGATTTCCGCTGCGGGTCTGCGGGAACGGATCGCCGATGCCCTGGCCGCGGGGACTTGACGATGGAGACGCCGTGAGACCGACCCGCCTGGCGCGACTCGCGATCGCCCTGGCGCTGGCGAGTGTCGCCGCGGCCGCGGCCAAGGACGGCGGCTGGGTGGTGCGCGTCCCCCTCACGGGGCCTCCGGGGGCCGAGATCGCGGCCGGGCTCGGTGGCGAGCTGGCCGCCGCCGGGGACCTGTGGGGGATCTATCCCGAGGCCGGCTTCGCCCAGCTCGAGGTGGACGCCGCGGGCTTCGCCCGGCTCGTCGCCCGCGACTTGGCTCCGACGCACGACTGGGCCGCCACCGGCGAGCTGGCCACCGCCCGCCGCCGCGCCGCGGGCACCCGCGAGAAGGACGGCACCATCGCCGGCTTCCCGTGCTACCGCACTGTCGAAGCCACCCTCGCCCGCGGTGCCGAGCTCGCCGCCGCCCACCCCACCCTGGCCAGCTGGCTCGACATCGGTGACTCCTGGGAGAAGACCGTGTTTCCGGGCTCCGGTTACGACCTCCAGGTGCTGCGCCTCGCGGGCCCCGGCGCGGCGGGGTCGAAGCCGGTGCTCTTCGTTTCTGGCGGCATCCACCCCCGGGAGTACGCCAGCGCCGAGCTCGCCACCCGGTTCGCCGAGGAGCTCGTCGAGGGCTACGACCAGGATGCCCAGATCACCGCCCTGCTCGATCGGACCGAGGTCCACGTGCTGTTCCAGGCCAACCCCGATGGCCGCAAGAAGGCCGAGACCGGGCTTTCGTGGCGCAAGAACACCAACAATCTCTACTGCCCCGATAGCGACGATCGCGGTGCCGACTTGAACCGAAATTTCAGCTTCGAGTGGGGTTGCTGCGCCGGCAGCAGCGACGACCCGTGCTCGCCGATCTACCGCGGCACCGCCGGGGCCTCGGAGCCCGAGATCGACGCCCTCGAGGCCTACCTCCGTGTTGTCCTGCCCGATCAGCGGCCCGACGACCTGGTGAGCCCGGCCCCGGACTCGGCCGAGGGCCTGATGGTCGACCTCCACAGCCCCGGCGAGCTGGTGCTTTCACCGTGGGGCTTCGCCACCGAGGCGCCGCCCAACGGCCTGGCGATCCTCGCTTTGGCCCGCCGGCTGGCCTTCCCGGGCAACTACTTCCCCCGCCTCGGCAGCCTCGGAATCGTGGACGGGGCGAGCAAGGACTTCGCGTACGGTGAGCTGGGCGTTCCGGCCTACACGCTGGAGCTCGGCGTGCGCTTCTTCGAGCCCTGCCCGTTTTTCGATCTCCACCTGGCCCCGAAAGGGCTCGACGCGCTTTCGACCGCCCTCGCCCTGACCCGCCGGCCCTACCTGGAGGCGATCGGCCCGGCCAGCCTCGACCTCCGGCTCGACCCGCCACGGCCGATCCCCGCGGGCATGGCGACCGTCTCCCTCGCGGCGACCCTGGACGACACTCGCTTTGCCGCCACCAACGGCACCGAGCCCAGCGAGGCGATCGCCGCGGCCGAGGCCTGCATCGACCTCGCGCCGTGGGAGCCCGGCACGACGTGCGTCGCCCTGGCGGCCGCCGATGGCGCCTTCGACGAGCCGGTCGAGGTCGTCGGGGGCACCCTCCCGACCGGTGAACTCTCGGCCGGGCGGCATACCGTATTCGTCCGGGGCCGCGACGCCGCGGACCACTGGGGGGCCCCCACCGCCGTCTTCCTGACCGTGCTCGACGACACCGCGGGCAAGCTCGTCCTGCGGCTCCTGGACGGCGACACCCTGGCCCCGCTCGACGGCACCCTCTCGAGCAGCTCCTTCGAGCTCACCACGGCGGAGGACGGAAGCGCCCGGGTCGACCTGCCCGGCGGGCTGTACTCTCTGACCGCCAGCGCTCCGGGATTCGCTCCGTCGAGTCTGGCCGTGGAACTGCCCCCGAGCGGCGAGCTGCAGCGCGAGATCCGGCTCTCTCCCTTCGCGGTGACCTTCGCCGACGACGGCGAAAGCCCGGCTTCATGGACCGCGGACCCGCCCTGGGCGCTGACCACCGAGAGCGCTTCGAGCGCCAGCCACAGCTGGACCGACAGCCCCGGCGGCAGCTCCGTCTCGGGTGCGGACGTGGCATTGACCTCACCCGTACTCGATCTGCGGCTGGCCGTGGCGGTGGAGCTCGGGTTCGAGCACCGGTTCGATCTCGTCCAGAGCTTCGACCTCGGCCAGGTCGAGATCTCGAGCGACGGCGGTTCGAGCTGGGAGACGGTGGCGATCTTCACCGGCACCAACGAGACCGCCTGGCGACCCCACACCCTGGCTTTGCCCGGCCTGGCCGGCGCGGCGGCGGCGCGGATCCGCTTCCGGTTGACGTCGCGCGCGCTCACGCCCCGAGACGGGTGGTACTTGGACGACGTGGTGGTGCGCGCGGCACGGCTCCCCGCCCACCTGTTCGCGGATGGCTTCGAGACCGGCACGGTGGAGCGGTGGAGCGCCGCCGCGGGCCTCACACCCTGAGAAGAGGAAGGAGGACGCGGCGAACGGCGCCGGCCACCGCCGCGCTCGAAAAGTCCGCGGCCAGGCGCGCGCGGCCGGCGGCGGCCAACCGGGCGCGCTCCTCCGGTCGAGCGAGTAGCTCGAGGATCACCCGCTGCCAGTCCGCGGGTGTGGCGGCGACCCTCAGGTCGACCCCATCGCGCCCCCCTACCCCCGCCGCCGCGGCCGGCGAAGCCACCACCGGAACGCCCTCGGCCCAGGCCTCGAGAATCTTGATGGGCTGACCGGTGCCGGCCTCGAGGGGAGCGAGGGCCACGGTGGCCGCCGCCAGGAGCGGCCGCAGCGCGGGCGGATCGGCGAGCAGGGTCGCTCCCGTCCGCGCCGCCAAGCTGCGCAGGGATGCAGGCGGGCGAGCCCCGGCCAGAACCAGCGCGAGCTCCGGCCGAGCGGCCGAAAGCGCCGGCCAAACCTGGCGCAGGAAGCCGGTCACGCCGTGGCGGGTGGGAAAGTACCCGAGATTGCCGGTGACGATCAGGGTCGGCCGCCCGCCACCCGATGCCGGCGAGATCGGCGCGGTGGGTGGCGCCACCAGGGGAACCACGACCAGCCGAGCCGCGAGCTCCGGCGCCAGCCGCGCCGCAAGTGCCGCACGGTCGCCCTCGGCCACCACCAGTCCCACTGCCGCTCGCGCCAGGAGCCGCGCCTCGGCCCGCCGGTGGCCCCAGGCCCCCAGCCGGAAGACCGGGGCCAGGAAGACCGACCCGGCCCGAGCTCGGCGCTCGAAGTTGAGGGCCAGGCTGTCGATCAGGTCGACGGCCAGGGGCACGCCCGGCGGCAGCGCCGAAAGGGCCGGCGCCAGGCGCGAGAGCTGGAGCACGACCAGACTCGCTTCCCCCGCCGCCCGCCCGAGCCGCCGCGCGAGGTCCGCGCCCCCGAGGTAGGCCGTCTCGAGCGGCATGCCTCGGACCAGAGCCGACAGAGCCCGCGCCGGCACCGCCCAGCCCGCCGGCGGCCGGTACAGCTCGAGCCGCGCCGGCCACCCCGCGGGCGGTCCCGGCGCCCCCGCGGGCGGCACCGGCGCCAGCACCACCACGTTCCCCAGGCCCGCCATCGCCGCCACCAGCTCTCCGGTCCGCCGCTGGTCCCCGGAGCGCTCCGGCCAGGGATAGCGGGAGACGGCGAGAATCACGGACACGGACTGCCCTCCGCCGATCTGCCCCGCCCACCCCGGCCGCCACGAGGGCGGCCGCTGCCGAGGAATCGTTGGCTTCTTAGGGCAGCGGCCGGGCTTGTCCCGGCCGGGCCGGGTGGGCGGCAGACCACCGACCTTCACACCAGCTTCAGCAGGTGCCCGAGCTTCTCGCGCTTGGCGCGGAGGTAGGACTGGCTGGTGCCGGTGGGGGGGATTTCGAGGGGGATGCGCTCGGTGACTTCCAGGCCGTGGGCCTCCAGGGACCGCACCTTGGCCGGGTTGTTGGTCATCAGGCGGACGCGGCCGACTCCCAGGTCGGTGAGGATCTGGCCGGCCAGGGCGTAGTCGCGCTGGTCGGCGTGGAAGCCCAGCTTTTCGTTGGCCTCCACGGTGTCGAGTCCCCGTTCCTGGAGCTCGTAGGCCTGGAGCTTGGCCATCAGGCCGATGCCGCGGCCTTCCTGGAGCAGGTAGAGCAGCACGCCGCGGCCTTCCAGCCGGATGCGTTCGAGGGCCTCATGGAGTTGGAGGCCGCAGTCGCAGCGTTCGGAGCCGAACAGGTCGCCGGTCAGGCACTGGCTGTGAAGCCGGGCGAGGACGGGAGAGCCGCTCGCAACGTCGCCCAGCACCAGGGCCAGATGCTCCTCTCCGAGGAGGGGCGAGCGGTAGGCCACGAGCTGGAACTCGCCATAGGGTGTCGGTAGCATCGGCGCCGCCACCCGCTCGATCAGCCGCTCGCGGCGCAACCGGTGGCGCACCAGGTCCGCCACCGAGGCGATCAGCAAGCCATGCCGCTCGGCGAAGCCGATCAAGTCCGGCACCCGCGCCATGGTGCCGTCCTCGTTCATGATTTCGCAGATCACCGCCGCCGGCGTGAGTCCCGCCAGGCGGGCGAAGTCCACCGACGCCTCGGTCTGGCCTTGGCGCTCGAGCACGCCGCCGGGACGGGCGCGCAGGGGAAAGACGTGGCCCGGTCGCACCAGATCCTGGGGCCTCGTGGCCGGGTCCACGGCGGCGCGAATGGTGGCCGCACGGTCGGCCGCGGAGATCCCCGTGGTGGTCTTGCCGCGAGCTTCGATCGATACCGTGAAGGCCGTGCCGTAGGTCGAAGTGTTGTCGCGGACCATCGGGGGCAGATCGAGCTGATCGCAGCGCTCGGCAGTCAGCGAAAGGCAGATCAGCCCACGCCCATAGGAGGCCATGAAGTTGATCGTCTCGGGCGTCACCCGCTCGGCCGCGATCGCCAGATCCCCCTCGTTCTCGCGGTCCTCGTCGTCGACCAGGATGACCATCCGCCCGGCGGCGAATTCAGCCAGGGCGAGCTCGATGGGAGCGAAGGCAGAAGCGTGGGTGTGAGTCGACATGGTCCTCGAGGAGACGGCAGGGAACCGGGCTCGCGGGGAGCCCGCGAACGGGTCATTGTACCTTCAGAACGGATAGCCGATGGCGAAGTACCACTGGTAACCCGGCTGGTCGTCGCGCGCGTCGAGCTTCCGGCCGTAGCCCGCCCGCAAGGGACCGAGGGGCGAGGAATAGGCCAGCTCGAGGCCCACGCCGGTCGCGAAATCGCCGAAGTCGATGTCGTGCCAGTCGGCCCAGACGTTGCCGCTGTCGACGAAGAGGGCCACGGACAGCGCGCCGAAGATCGGGAAGCGGTAGTCGAGGTTGACCAGGGCCAGGCCGTTGCCCCCGGCGAACCGGCACTCGACGTCATCGCCGCAATCCTCGAAGACCAGGAGCGGATCGCTGCCCTCGAAGCTGAAGGCCCGGTGAGTGTAGGCGCCGCCCGCGATGAACCGCTCACTGGCCGGCACCACCTGGCCGCCATGGGGCTCGATCCCTCCCAGGCGCAGGCCGAGGGAGAGCGTCTGGCGCCCAGCGCCGAGCGGCCAGTGAAAGCCACCCAGGATCGAGACCTTCGAGAACTCCGCCTCGGTCAGCCCCGAGAGCGGAAAGGCCTCCTGAAGCTGGGTCGACAAGATCCCCCCGGCGCGGGGGTCGATCGGGTCGTCGCGAAAATCGAGGACCAGGCTGGGCACCAGCGAAGCGATCTCGGTCTCGAGGAACTGGCGGTCCTCGGGCTTGGCCAGGCGGAACCGCGAGTCGACCACTCGGTAGTCGAGGGCCAGGCCGAGCTGGTGCCGCCGGCCGGTGGTCAGGGCCACCTCGCGCTCCGCACCGAAACCCCACACCGTTTGCACCCGGGCGATCTCGCGGCGCACCGTGCCATCGTCCCCCCGGTCGTCTTCCTCATAGGCCAGCTCGTAGGAGAACGGCAGCTTGAAGCGGAAGTTCGGCTGGCGCAGGCGCACCCGAGCGAGGTGCTCGGCGCTGAAGTTGGTCCGGGCGTCCGCCCGCAGCGACCACGCACGCCCGAACAGGTTGGGTTGGGTGACGATCGTGCCCACTCGCCACTCGGACTCGGAGTCCCAGCCCGGGCCGAAGGCGATGCGCAGGCTCTGGCCTTCCTCCACCCGCACCAACACGTCCCGATCGACCTCGCCGGGCTCGCCGGACGGCGCCAGCTCCACGTCGACCCGGCGGAAGATCCCCAACCGGTAGAGCCTCCGCTCGATCTCGTCGATGGTGCGGGGGGAGATCGCCTGACCGGGGCTGAGGCCGAGGGCATCCTCGATCACCTCGCGCCGGGTTTCGACGTTGCCGCGGACGATCACCCGGTCGACCGTCGTCACCGGCCCTTCGATGACCCGAATCCGCAGGTCGACCTGGGTCTCAGCTTCGTTCCAGGTTTCCTCGGCGGACACCTGGGCAGAGAGGAAGCCCTCGTCCTCGTAGCGCTGGCGGAGCCGCGCAAGAGCGTCCTCGAGCTCGAGGGGGTGGAAGCCGGGGTTGTCGGGGTGCGGCAGGCCGAGGTCCTTCTGGACGTCCTCGACCCTGCGCGCCGAAACGCCCTCGAAAGTCACTTCGCCCACGGTGACTCGCCGGGTGCCTTCGTCGATCGGCACCTCGATGGCGAGCGCGGTGCCCTCGACCGCGATCTTGGGCCTCGCCACGACGACCTCCGGAAAGCCCTGAAGGCGATAGAAGGACCGCAGGTTCTCGAGATCCTCGGCGAGCTGGGAATTGACCAGCCGGCCGCTGCCGGGCCTCACCAGAGAGCGCGCCTTGGTGGCCATGCGCTGCTCGAGCTCGGCCACGGGCACGCTGTGCACGCCGGTGAACTCCACCGACTCGATGGTGAAGACCTCCCCCGGCTCGACCTCGAGCACCAATCGCTCTTCGCCCACGGCGCCGGGTTCGGTACGGAAATGGGCGGCGGCTTGCCAGTGGCCCTTGGCCTGTAAGTGACGAACGATCCGGGCCTCGGCCTGGGCCAGCAGGGCCTCGTCGTAGCCGAGCTCGAGGAACGGCAACAGACGGGCGCGCTCGAGCTCCTTCCGGGTGGCGCCGCGGACCACGAAATCGAGCTTGGGTCCCACGTCCACCGGCCAGAGCAGGTCCACCTCGCTCTCGCCGTGGGGCGTCTCGACGACCTCGCCGACCTGAGCGCGGGTGTGACCCTCGCGGATCAGCCAGCGGGTCAGCCGATCGCGGTCGTCACGCAGGGCGTCGCGGCGCAGCGCGTCGCCGGGATCGAGGGTCAGACGGTCGGCCAGCTTCTCGGGCGGGAAGGGGCCGAGGGCGCCGTTGAAGCCCACGGTGGCGACCCGGGTCACAGGGCCCGAGACGACCTCGAAAGTGACCTTGACCCGCTGGCGCCCCGGGTCGCGGTCGATCTCGGGGCGCACCCGGGCATTCAAATAGCCGCGCCGCTCGTAGAGCTCCTGGAGGGCGTAGACCGAGCGCAGCACGTGGTCCGCCAGCAGCGGCTGGCCCCGCTGAACCCGGATCTCGGATTCGAGGAGGCGCCGGGCCAGACCGAGCTCTCCTACCAGGGCGACCTCTTCCACCTGGAGTGCGGCCCACAGCACCACCACGACCACCACCGGCGCCGGCTCGTCGGGCCGGAGGACGAGCCGACCCACCTCCACGGCCTCCGCCGGACGGGTGAACACCGCCACCTCGGCAGCCGCCCCGGTGACCTGAAGGTTGCGCAGAGTCTGACGCACCGCGAGATCGGAAAGCGGCTCGCCGGGGACGACGGTGACCAGCCGGCGCAGCTCCTCGGCGGCCAGAACCGGGTCGTCCGTGCGTAGCTCGACTAAGGCCACCCGCGGCGGAGCCTCCACCGCGCCAGCCGAAACCAGTGCATTGAGGGCGACGAGGAGCGCGGCGAAGGCGTTCAAAACCGGGTCAACCACAGCGCATCGATGGAATAGCGCTGATCCTGCAGATCGTCCTGGATCCCGACCATGACCAGGGTCAGATTCTCCGTCACCTGCCACTCGACCTTCATTTCCCGCTCGCGGTTCGAGCCCGGGCGCTGGGTGAAGGTGACGAACACGTCTTTCGACAGCCGCTTGCCGAGGGTCACGCCGACCGCCCCGAGGGAACCCGAGCCCTGGCTCTCGTCGGGACTGATCGAAACCTGATCGAGCCCGAACAGTGTACCCACCCGCTGGCCGAGGGCGGCGCCGAGCTGGCCTACCAGGATGCGGCGGGCCGCTTCGGTGCCCGTTTCCGTGGTGGCGGCGGTGCGCTGCGCCTCCTCCGGAACCACCCCCGAAAGCAGCGAGAACACCTCGAGGTCGGGCAGCGGCGGGTCCGAGGTCAAGTCGAGCCGCAGGCGCGAGGCCGGGCCGGACAGGGCGAGGGTCACCTCGTAGCTCTTGATCCGGGCGCTCGCGGTCAGGTCCACCACCGGGTCCAGCAGGGGGCCGTTCCAGGTCAGGCGCCCCTGCTCGAGCTCGAAGCGGTTGGTGTCCTGCACGATCGTGCCTCCGGGTTCGAGGTCCACGGTGCCGAGCATCAGGGGGCGGGCCAGCGAGCCGCGGACCTGGAGCTCCGCGGTGCCGCGCAGGTCGGCCAGATTGTTGGTCACGCGCACCGCGCCCGGGGCTCGCACGGACAAAGCGAGGGCGGTCGAGCCGAGCCACGGGTCGGTGGCGGCCTCCTCCTGGCGACTGCCCTGGAGGGCCGTGCGCACCAGGTCGACCAGACCGAGCTTGACGTCGTCCAGGTAGAACGCCCGCTCGAGCTGCGCCACGCCGCGAATGCGCCGGCCCTCCGGCGTCGATTCGAGCAGCAGGTCGGCGTCACCGCGGAAGACGAAGCCCTCGGGGTAGCGCAGGTCGACGTCTTCGAGAGTGCCCTCGAACAGGTATTCGACCTGGGGTCTCGCATCGAGGTCGATGGCACCGGAGGCGGTGAGCCGGCCACCGCCCAGCCGCGCCGTGAGGGAATCGAGCTTGACCTCGGTGGGACTGAAGTAGAGCACCGCTCCCACGGCATCGAGGCGAGGAGGAAACTCCGGATCCGGGAAGCGCACCGTGGCCGACAACAGCTCCCCCTGACCCGACAGCGCGGGTTGCCCGAGGGTGCCACGGAGGGCGGCCAAAGCGTCGATAGAGCCTTCGAGCCGGGTGGTACCGAGCCAGGGCTGGAGCCAACCCGCGGCCGCCGAGGCCTGCAGCTTGAGATCGAGGGCGCGGTCGCCCGAAAGCTCGACGCTGCCGGTCAAGAACACGAAGTCCTCGGTCCCCGGCTCCTCCAGAAACAGCGACTCGAGAGTCAACGAGGTGCCGGCCATCCGCGCCCGGGCCGGCTCGCGGGTGACCAGCTCCCGGTCCCCTTGGCGCAGTTCCATCCGCTCCGTTTCGAGGGACAAAACCAGGTCCGCGGGCCGCCGGGGAGAGCCCGATACGGCCAGCCGGCCGGCCAGGGCAACAGTGACCGGGTCCACGCCGTCGGGCAAAGGCAGCGGCTGGCGGGGCACGTCGAGCACGAAGCTCAGCTCCGCCCCATCGAGAGTGAAGGGGCCGCCACCCGAAAGGCTGGCGGTGTCCGAAAGGTGAAGCTCACCGGTGAGAGCGCTGCCGTCCCAGTCGACATCGACCCGGCTGGGGGCTCCCGAACCGATTCTCCGGCCACCCAGGGTGAGCTCCGCCACCGTCGCCGCGACCACCAGCCGCGGACGCTCGAAGCTGCCCTCCAAATGCCCGGAGAGACTCGCGACGCCCTGAGCGAAGCCTTTCGTCAAGGTGACCAGAGGCTCGCGAGCGAGATCGAGCCGAGGAGCTTCGACGGTGAGGTCGAGCTCGTTCCCGATCGACGTGCCCCGCCCCCGCACCAGGCCGGCCGGCGTGTCCGCGGTGCAGTCGCGCAGCTCGACCCGCTCGGGAGCGAAGGAGAACGCGCAGTCGACGGTGCCCAGGGCGAAGCCGCGGGCCCGCGCCGGGGATAGGGCGATGCGCCCATTGCCGGTCAGGTGCTCGGCCGTGCCCGACAAAGCGAGCGTCCCGGTGGCCGGCCCCTCGAGCCCCAGCTCGAAGGGCAGCCAGGCGGCGAGGCGTCCGTCGAGGAGCCACGCCCGGGCATCGAGATCGAGGGACAACGGGGACGTGGTGAAGGGCAGCTGGCCGATCAAGCCCAGGCGCCCAGAGCCCCGCTCGAGCTCGAGGGCGAGGTCCCGCACGCCCGCCGTCGACACGTCGAAACGGCCGGTGAGGCGATCAGCCAATCCGCCAGGTGCCACCACCTCGACGAGATCGAGCTCGAGGTTGGTGGACACCTGTCCCGGGGCCACCACCAGCTCGCCCCCGAGGGTGCCCACGCCGGCGGTGGGCAGCCAGGCCGGCTCGCCACCGGCGAAGGGCGGCAGTACCGCCCGCGCCAGGGTGCCGGCGTTGCCCGTCCGCACCTGCCAGGGGAACCGGCCCGCCCGCGAGGCGAGATCGAAGGCGCCGCCGGCGGTGACCACGTGGTCCTCGCCGGGCGAGGCGAACCGAGCCCCGGTAACCTCCAGGCGCCCGGCCTCGATGGTCAACGAGGCGGGACCGGAGAGCGGCAGCGGAGCCCCGGACACGGCCCCAAGCGCCAGTTCCGCCGCGCCGTCGCCGGCGAGAGGCGTGGCGGCGGCGAAGCGATACTCCGCCGTCCCCGTCACTCGGCCCGAGAGGGGCGCCGGCAACTCGAGGCCCTGATCCGCGGCGAGCCGCCGGAGGTCGATCTCGGCCAGCTCGACGGCGACCACGACCGGGTGTTCGGGCGGCCGGATCTGCACGGTGACCGTGCCGGAAACAGCACCGCCCGCGTAACCCGCGCCCGTGAACTGGTAGCGGACCTGTTCCCGATCGATCGCCAGAGGGCCGGTAAAACCCTCGAATTGCCGGCCGGCCAGCTCGAGCCGATCGGCGTCGAGGATACCGGTGACCGAGCTTTTGCCCGGGCGCCAGTCGCTACGGCCCTCGAACCGGAAGCTGCCGACGACCAGCGGCACCTCCCCCGGTGCCGTTTCCTTCACGTAGCCGAGCCGGTAGAGCGCCGCGGCGTCGCCGGTGGCGGTGAAGGTGAAGCTCGATCGCCGGTCCTCCCGGCCGTAGTGGACGACTCCCTGGCCGCTGGCCCGCAGCTCCGTCGAGCTCACCTGGGCGCGGATCACCTCGAGGCGTCGCGGCTCGACCAGGATCTTGGCGGCCAGGGTCACCGGGTAAGGCTGGGCCTTGGGCAGACCGATCACGACCTCTCCGAGCGTCACCGACCCCTCGAGATGGGGCTCTCTGCCGTCTCCCGTTTGGGACAGCCGGCCCGACACGTCGCGGGCGGCGAAGTCGAGGGGATACTCGGTGGCGTTGAAGCGGACGCGCCCACGCTCGACCACGATCGCGGCCAGGCGGACCCGGGCCTCCTGTTGGCCGGAACGCGAAGGGAAACGCGGCAGGTTGGTCTTGCCGCCCGGGTCCATTTGGAGGTAGACCCGCGGCTCCCGCAAGTAGAGCTGCTCGATCGCGATCGTTGGCCGGCCCCAGCCGGAACCCTTTTCGAGTCGCAGATCCACCCGGACGAAGGGAACCTCGGCGAGAGGGGGGAGGGCCGGGTCCGAGCTCGCGACGACCACGTCGTCGGCTTCGAGGGAAAGGGGCCAGAAATCCCACCGCACTCGCCCGACCGTCACGCCACCGCCGGCGAGAGCGTCCGAAATGCGGGTGGCCACCATTCGCGCCAGGGTCTTTTCGCCCCTCTCGCTGGCCAACCAGGCGAGCATCCCGCCGAGGGCGATCGTCAGCAGGAGGGTCAGATAGACCGGGGCCCGAAACAGGCAACCCCGGGCACGCCGTCGCCGTGGACGGGGGCTCGCCCGGGGCGCCGGCGAAGGGTCCGGGGCGGCGCTCGAAGCGCCCGGAGGATCGCGGTCGGTCATTCGTCCTTGGCTGCAGCAGTCTCGGGGCCGTTGCCGGCGAGGTCACCCCACCGGAGCTTGCCGCGCAGGTTGTCGTAAAAAGTCCGCCCGGTGATCTTGACGAGCCCCACCCGGGCCTCCGATCGCTCGACCGAAACGGTGTCGCGGTAAGCAAGGCTGGTGCCTTCCTGGCCATCGAGCGTCAGGTAGACCTCCTCGCGGCTGGTCTCGAGCGTGATGTCGATGCGCTCGGTGTCGGGTACCACCAGCGGCCGCAGGGACAGGGTGTGGGGGCAGATCGGGGTGACCACCGCCACCGGCAGCTGGGGCGACAGGATCGGCCCGCCGGCCGAGAGGTTGTAGGCCGTCGAACCGGTCGGAGTCGAGACGATGAGCCCGTCCGCCCGCATCCGTGCCACGTTCGCACCACCCACCCGAACCGACAGCTCGATAATGCGGGCCAGGGCGCTCTTGGCGATCACGGCGTCGTTCAACACCGAGTAGTGGGCCTCCGTGCCGCCCGCACGGGTCAGGGTCACGGAGAACAGCGAGCGATCCTCGATCCGGTACTGGCCGGCGAGCACCGGAATAAGGCTGGGGTAGAGATCCGCCCGGCCGACCTCGGTCAAGAATCCCAGCCGGCCGAGGTTGACGCCCAGCACCGGAATCGACCGATCGAGGCCGCGGGCCACGGAAAGCAGCGTGCCGTCGCCGCCCAGGACCACCACCAGATCGTACGGCGCCGTGGGGTCGTAGGTGGCCACGCCGGCCAGTCGGCGAACCCGTCGGGCCGCTTCGTCGAGGGCCACCTCGAGCCCGCGGCGGACCAGCCACTCGGCCAACTCCTGGGCGGTCTGCAGAGCCTCCCGACTGGAGCGCTTGGGGACCACCGCCACCTTCTCGATCGGCTTCACGACGGCTCCCTTCGAGGCCAAGAGAACAGGGCGAAGGCCTCCCGATTGCCGCCGGTTCCGGGCACCGCCGAGTCGACCAGCCCGTGGAGCTCGAGGCCGAGGGCCGAAAGCCGGGCCACCGCCTCGTCGATCACCCGCCGACGCAGAGCCTCGTCGCGGATGATGCCGCCCTTCCCCACCTGTCCCCGGCCGGCCTCGAACTGGGGTTTGACCAAGGCCAGGATGCGGCCGTCCGGCTGCCTCAGGTGGGGCTCGAGGGCGGGTATCACTTTGGCTAAAGAGATGAAGGAAAGGTCCATGGTGATGAGGTCGCAGGTCTCGGGCAAGGCGTCGGGGGCGAGGTGGCGAGCGTTGATGCGGTCCATCACCACCACCCGCGGATCGTCGCGAAGCCGGCCATCGAGCTGCCCGTAGCCAACATCGACGGCGTACACCCGCCGGGCGCCGCGGGCGAGCAGGCAGTCCGTGAACCCACCGGTCGAGGCCCCCACGTCGAGCACCACCAGGTCCGCCGGTTCCACTTCCAGCTCGTCGAGGGCCGCCGCCAGCTTGCGGCCGGCCCGCGACGCGAAAGGCTCGGCCGGGGCCGCCACGACGAGCTCCGCGTCGTCCTTCACTGCCGTTCCCGGCTTGTCGACCCGCCGCCCTCCGACCGAGACCAGCCCGGCCATAACCGCCCGCCGGGCCTGCTCACGGCTCGGAAAGAGGCCTCGGTCGTGGAGCAGCTGGTCGAGTCGCAAGCGGCGGAATCCCCGGAAGCGGGAGTGTAGCAGGGGGCTCCGGCGTCAGACGCCATTCTTGAAGCGTGGACTTGAAGAAGGAGGTGAGGCGGGGTTGAGAAGCCTTGCGGGCCTGCACGAGATCGCCTATGTTTCGTGTATGAGTACTTTTTCTACCTATCGCCGACTCAGTGCGCTGCTGGCCGCTCTGGCCGTCGGCGGCGCTGGCCTCTCGGCCCAGGAAGTCGATTTCGGCACGACGGAACCACCCGCCGAGGAAGCACCGAAGCCCTACGACCCGGATCAGCCTTCCAGCTCGTCGAACGACCCAGGTACCGAGGAAGAAGCGCTCCTGCTCCCGGCGGCGGGGCTGCTCTGCGGCGCCACGGCACCGTCCGGCCTCGACCCGGCCTTCCTCGACTCGACCGAGGCGCCCGAGGGCGCGCCCCTCCTCGAACCCTCCGACACGCCTTTCCCTGCAGGGGACTCGTGTGTCGGCGCGAGCGGCCCGGTGGTGCCGGTCAAAATCTCCGCCCAGAACCGGCGCTATCTCGCCTTTCAGGGCAACGCGCGGATACTCGTGGGCGTCTCCGCCGACTCCGCTTGCCACTTGGAGCTGGGCCGTGCGGACCTGTGCAATCCGCAGAACTTCCCCGCCCAGTTCCTGGACCTCAGGAACAAGGGACTGAACAAGGTCCAACTCTGGATCGAGATCGTCGGCGAGCTGGGAGGCGGCAACCATCCGTTCGCCTACGTGGCCCCGGTCGGCGCCACGCCCGGTTACTGGAAGCTCGACACCAAGGCGAGCGGCGCGGGCAGCTACTTCGAACGGCTCCGAGCCGTCGTGGCCGAGGCCAAACGGCAGAGCTTGTTCGTCGAGGTGGTTTTCTTCGCGCCCTCGACCGGAGGCACGGCGGCTTTTGCTGCTGGGCCGTGGGGTGGCGGCGGGAGATTGCCCAACGCGACGGGCGAGTACTCCGCGGTGGGTTTCGTTCAGGCCCGCGACTTCTACACCACGGCCAACGGTTCCCTGCCGACTCTGTTCGAGGCTCAGAAGCGGGTCGTGCGGTGGGCGGTCGAGGAGCTGTGGTGCTATGACAACGTCTACTACCAGATCGCCAACGAGCCCGAAGGAATCGTCTCGCCGGCCTCCACGGTGGTCTCCTGGCACCAGGCGATGGCCTCCACGGTGATCGAGGCCGAGCGCCAGCACGTGACCGCGGGCCGCCTCGTGGGCGGCCATCTGATCGGAGTCCAGCCTTTTCGCATAGACACCGCCGAGCAGTTGCGGCAAGATCCCTCGATCGCGATCCTGAACGGCCACTACACGACGGTCACGGATACCGGAACGGCGTTCAAAGAACTGGGAGCGATCCGGCTCATCCGCGCTTGCCCTCGAGAACCGAAGGCGTTCGGCTTCAACGAGACGAAGATCTCGACACTTTCCAATGCCACAGGGACCGAAATGCACCAGAACGGCGTCCTCAACTGGGGGACCCACGAGCCTGCCCGAGCCGAGGCTTGGGAGTTCTTCCTCCATGGCGGCGCAACTCTCGACCATTGGAACTACAACTACACCGATCCGCGGGCTACCAAAGTACGCACCGAGCTCGGCAAGCTGCGGGCCTTTCTGCAAACACTACCGCTCAAGAACATGCAGCCCTCGACGGATGCGCCGTTCTGGATCAACCTGCCCAAGTACCCCGCTCCCACGGCCGAAAACTGGGAGCCGGTGACCCAGTCCCGGAAGTACTGGGCCGCGCTCGAGACAATCGGCGCCCAAAGCGCTAATACGGGCCGGGTTTTTCTCGCTTACATCCACCACAGCGCGCCGCGGTGCAAGAACAGTGGCGCCGACTATCGGGACTACACGGAGAGCGGAGTCCTGAAGCGGGGCTGTGATCCTTCGATTGGTCTTGATCTCCGTAAGCTCGTGGTGTTCCAAGGCTATGACGCTCGCATCCACCGCTCCTCATATCAAGAAGACGTCACGCTGAGGCTCGGCGCAGCGGCGAGCAATTTCCGCCTCGAGTGGCTGGACCCGGCGACTCTCACCGTACGCGAGGCGACCACCTTTCGATGGGACCCGGCCAATGGTGGCACCTGCAACGGAGGCGCTTGCCGCTTCAAGACGGCGTTAAAGTATAACTACGATATCGTCCTGAAGGTCACCCAGGAATAGGAGCTGCCGATGAAAGCCGCCTTCGTCGTTATCGTTCTTGGACTCTTCCCCTCGTCATTGCTCATCGCTCAAGCTCCGACTGTGGAACAGGTCCAGTGCGAGACCCGGCAACTCGCGAACCTCGCCGCGCGAGTAGGAGCTGCGGACACTGCCTTCTTGTGGCGCGGGGGAACCGGAGGAGGCTCGTACCGAGGCTTGGTCGTTCGCGATCCCTTTCGGAACTCGACGCCGAGTCAGCCAACTCGCTTCGAGTATCAGATGACCTTCGATCTAGTCTTCGAGCAAAGCGCGGATCGGCTCGGTCCCGATCGAACCCTGCTGCCACAGGCCACTCTGGTTCGAAGGGATGGCGGGACAACGCTCCTGCCGAACCCACCCCCGAACGAGTTGAACATCGTAGGGCTCGGCATCGAGCTCGGTTTGTACTTCCGCGGCCTACCCTTCCCGGGAGGACAGAAGCTCCTGTTGACCAATGTCGCCAATGACCCGTTCTTGCGCGTGAGCGGCGCCGGATGGGGAATCATTCAGGATGACTTCCAGGACAATCTGGTACGAAGTTGCCACCCCTTCGTTTCCGAGCGGGATCTGCGCATCTACCAGATTCTCGCGCGGACAATGCGGATCGACACCTGCGACGATCAGGGCTTGGGATGTGGCAACCCTCAGCCGCTGCAAATCGCCCTGTATCGTGCAACCGAGCCGGACACCTACCTCGTGGACATCTACAGCTTCAATCAGGAGACGAACCCCAGCCTGGGTGCGATACCCCTAGGACTCACCTTCGAGCGCGACGCTTTGGGCCGGTTGACCGTGGGAATGGCGAAAGTCCTGGTGGAGGGGTGTACCCCCCAGGTCTGTTCCACTCCCGGTCCGCCCGCCAACATCTTTTTCCTCCCACCCCTGACCCCCGGCCGGGACCGCCAAGGGCGAGAAGTGATCTCGAACGCTCCGCGGCTGAACGTCAGCCTGTTCGGCTCAGATAACATTCCGGAAACCACGATCGACTGGGCAGCGCTTCTGGCGGGGACCGTTTACAACGAGAACTGGCCGTAGCCTGGGCCGACCTCGCGGATTCCGTCCTTCGAGTCGGTCCTGAAATCCCCCCAGCAGCACAGGGCCACGGGGACCGCCAGGGCGAAGAGAGCCATGCGCTGGACTTCCGTATCGCCCCAGTTGTTTTCGAACAACCCGGCGACGTTGAAGGCGATGATGGCGAGGAAGGCGCCGGCCCACAGATCGGCCCGCGGTCCGGCGGCGCCACCCTCGCGCCGGAAGCGCCACAGGGCCAGGAGCGCCGCCGCACCGTTGAGCCAGAGGTAGGCGCCGAGGGCCGGCACGCCGCGTTCGGCGGCGAGATGGAGGCCGCTGTTGTGGAGGTGGGGCACCCAGCTTCGCGGTGCCGTGGGGTGGCGGTAGATCGGGTAGCGGTGGCGCACCTGGTTCGGGCCGATCCCGAGGAGCGGCCGCTCGGCGATCATGTCGAGGCCCACCGCGGCCATGCACAGGCGGTCGTAGTTGGAAGGATCGGACAGGTCGGTGATCGAGGTCGCTCGGTGAATCACCGGCACCGGCACCACCACGAACCCGATCAGGGCCATGGGCACCGCGAGCACCAGCCAACGCGGTTTGCGCAGGGCGATCAGGACGATCGAGGCCGCGCCGAGGCCCACCCAGGCGTTGCGGGTCAGGCTGACCACCAGGGCCGCGTTGATGGCCACCGCCGCGACGATCCGCCAGCCGCCCCAACCGCCGCGCCAGCCGGGACCAAAAAACAACCGGCCCAACAGCAGCAGGTCGGCCACCAAGAGCACACCGGAAAAAGTCATCCAGTGGGGAAACGGACCGATGATCCGCTCGTCGATGCCCCCCGAGCCCGCCATGTACTGCGCCAGGCCCACGGTCGAGAAGATCCCCGCTGCCGCCGTGAGAGCGTCCACCGCCAGACGCACCGCCCGCTCGCCGCGCAGCACGACGATGCCGAAGACCAGGGTGGTCAGCGAGAACCACTCGGAGAACGATCGCAGGCTCGGTCCCCAGGAAACCGCGAAAACCACCGAGACGGTCTGGAACAGCAGGTAGAAGCCGAGGGGTACGAGCACCGGTGCGGCCGGCCGTAGCTCGCGGAAGAGTTCCCGCGACCGCCCGCGCTCGAGCCAGAGAACAACCAGCAGGGTCACCCCGAGCAGGATGTTCGACAGCGCCAGGCGGTGGACGGTCAGCAGGTGGGCGAGGTACAGCCAGAAAGGCCAGCCGAGCCGCAGCAAGGAGCGGGCGCCGCGATCGCGAGCGATCGCCGCCGAATCGGAGGAGGCGGGAAGTCGAGCCACGCGTCGGCCGGGGTCATCCCGGCGTCACCCCCGACTCGAGGGCCGAAGCGAGCAGGGCCTCTTCGGCCAGCATGATCGGAATGTCCGAGACGATCGGATAGACCAAGCCGGACTGGACACAGAGCAGGCCCTGGGTCACCTGGGGCTCTTCGTCCCGGAAGTGCTCACGGTAACGATCCGCGAGCGTGCGGCAAAGCTCCGCCGGGAGCGCCACCAGCTCGAGAGGAGCCTTGCTCTTCGGGCACACAAGAATCTCCAGTAGCTCGGGATCGACGGCCATCGGGGGACCTCCACGGACCCGAGGGACTGTAGCACAGGGCCCCCCGGCTACTTCTTCACCTCCCGCGGTCACCGATAGAATGGCCACCATGTTGCTGCGGGCCTTCGGCGTCGGTTCGGCGCTCATCCTCCAGTCCCTCGGCGGGCGCCGGAAAGTCCTCCCGATCGAAGGCGGGTTCCTGCGCTACCAGGTGATCGGACCGGAGGACGGCGAGCCGTGGCTGCTGCTGCACGGCATGGGCACGACAGGCGCCAGCTGGGCACCGGTGGTGCGGGCGCTCAAGGGGGAGTGCCGTTTGCTGGTGCCGGAGCTCTCCGCCATCGGCGGCTCGGTGGTCCCGGGTGGCGCCGTCGATCTCGGCCTCGCGCCGGGCATCCTCGCCGAGCTCCTCAAGGCCGAGCTTGGCGAGCGGCCCGTGACCGTCGCCGGCATCAGCCTCGGGGCCTGGATGGCGGTGCTCCTCGCCCGCGCTCACCCGGTCCGGATCGCCCGGCTCGTACTGGTCGACGCGGCAGGTTACGGCGATCAGGATTGGGACCGCATCAGCGCCCAGGTGCAGCTCGACTCGCCGGCCAAGACCCACGAGCTGCTCGGCGCTCTGTGGGCGAAGGTCCCCTGGTTCCTTCGCCTCGGCGCGCCGCTGTTCTATAAGGTCTACACCTCGCGGGCGGTGACCCGAATCCTCGAGACGACCCGCGAGGAGCACGCCTACTGGGACCGCGACCTGGCCGGCCTCGACTTTCCCACGGCGGTGATCTGGGGCGAGGATGACGGCCTCTTCCGGGTCGAGGTGGCCCGCGCCATGGCCGAGGCGCTGCCCGTCTCGACCCTCGAAATCCTCGCCGATTGCGGCCACGTTCCTCCCTGGGAGCGCCCCGGGGCCACCCTCGCCGCCCTCGAGCGCTTCCGCCGCGCCCACCCCGCCACGAACTGACCTGAACTTGGGAGCCCAGCCATGGCGATGCCCGACTACCTGGTCTGCCTCAACTGCGAATCGCCCTGTTACGTGTTCGAGTGGAAGGACGGGGTGATCAAAGAGGCTGTCTGCGAAACCTGCGGCAACGACGACCCAGATGAGTTCATCTCGCCGGAGGAACTGGAGGAGCTGTCGGGAGGGTGAAGGGGCGGGGCTCCGAAGCCGATCCCGATCGACCTCGCCACCCGCACCAGCTCGCCTTCCGGGTCCACCCTCTTCAGCCGCTTCACGCCGTCCGCCAGAGGCACGTCGTCCACCGTCTCGCCGGACAAGCGGACCATGCGGCCGAATCGGCCTTCGAGAACCAGCCGCGCGGCCCGCTCACCGAAGCGCGTGGCGAGCAGGCGGTCGAACGGCACGGGGCTGCCGCCCCGCTGGACGTGACCGAGCACGGTGACCCGAATGTCGTGGGGCACGAGATCCGCGAGCTCGCGGGCGAGGCGCTCTCCGGCTCCGCCGAACCGAGGGTGGCCGAGCGGATCGTGGCCGACGATCGACTCCCCACCGCCGGTGGTGCTCACCGCGCCCTCGGCCACCACCACCAGCGAGAACGCCTGGCGCCGGTTGCGCCGCTCCTCGATCTTCTCCGCCACGGCCTCGCGGTGGTACGGGATCTCGGGCAGGAGCACCACGTCCGCCCCGCCGGCGAGGCCCGCGTGGAGGGCGATCCAACCGGCGTTGCGGCCCATGACCTCGAGGATCATCACCCGGTGGTGGCTCTCGGCCGTGTCGCGCAGTCGATCCAGGGCATCCGTGGCGACGGCGATGGCGGTCCAGAAACCGAAGGTGTAGTCGGTGGCGGCGAGGTCGTTGTCGATCGTCTTGGGCACGCCCACGACCGGCAGGCCCAGAGCGCCGAGCTCGAGGGCGATCTTGAGCGTGCCATCGCCGCCGATCACGACCAGGCCGTCGAGGCCCTGCTCCCGCGCGTTCGCGAGCACGGTGGCCGACTGGTCGCGGGAACCGTCCGGTCCGGCAACCGCGAAGGGATTGACCCGGTTGGTGGTGCCCAGGATGGTCCCGCCCTGGGCGTGGATGTCGCGGACGTCGGCGCTCTCGAGCCGCCGGTAGCGACCCTCGAGCAGCCCGGCGAAGCCGTCGAGCACACCGATCACCTCGGCCCGCCCGAGGGCGATCGAGCCGCGCACGAAGGCCCGAATCACCGCGTTCAGCCCCGGCGCGTCGCCGCCGCCGGTCAGGATGCCGAAGCGCGGGCGCTCGCTCACGCAGTCCCCCGGCTCGCCGCGGCGACGGGGATCGGAAACGAGCCGGTGGCCTCCCGGCTCGAGGCCGGCAGGGAGACCCGCACGGTGGTGCCCGCTCCCGGATGGCTCTCGATCGACACCGTGCCGCCGTGGGTCTGGGCGATGCGCTGGACGATGGCGAGCCCGAGGCCGGTGCCGCCCTTCTTGGTCGAGTAGAAGATCTCGAAGATGCGGTCCCGGTCCGCCGGGGCGATGCCGACGCCGTTGTCGGTCACCAGGAGGTCGACGGTGGGCCCCCGCCGCTCCGCCGCCAGGACCACCCGCGCCGGCCGGTCGGCGCCCTCGACCGCCGCGAAGGCGTTCTGGATCAGGTTGAGCAGCAGCTGGCGCATCTGCCCGGCATCGACCTGGACGGTGGCACCGCCGCTGCGGTCCTCGACCTCGAGGGCGGCGCGCTGGCTGTTGGCCTCCGAAACGAGCTGCTCGCCGGCCGAGACCAGCAGGTCCACCGCCCGCACTTCGATCCGATCGAGGGGCCGCGGCCGGGCGTAGGAGAGAAAGTCGGTCACCAGGCGATCGAGCCGCCGCAGCTCCGAGCGGGTGATCCCGATCAGCTTGCGGTTCTGGTCGAGCTCACCCTTCTCACGCAGGTCTTCCTCCAGCATCTGGACGTTCAAGTTGAGCGAATTGAGAGGGTTGCGGATTTCGTGGGCGAGCCCCGAGGCGAGAGTGCCGATGTAGGCCATCCGCTCGGACTCCACCTTCTCCGCCTCGAGCCGCCGGCTGCGCCGCAGCAGCAGCCAGATCAACACCGAGCCGCCGACCAGGAGCGCCGTCGTGACGAGCCCGATGGTGGCCGCCTGGCCGATCAGGTTCGAGCGCAGATCCGCGATGCGCTGGTCCAGACCCTCGGCGGACAAGCTCACGAACACCGAACCGAGCTCGCCGATCGGCACCACGACCGAGCGGACCTCCTCGGGCTCGAGCGCCATCGGCGGCGACGGAATCTCGCCCGGCTCGAGGTTCCAGGCCGGCTCGTCGAGGGCCGGCCCGTCGGCGGGCGCTTCGAGGTGCACCGTCCGGTTCTTGACCACCAGCGTGCCGTCGCTGTCGAAGATCTTGATCTCGCGGATGTAGCCCGTGTCCTGTACGACCGCGTCGATCACCTCGCGGATCCGCTGCTCGCTGGCCATCACCGTGTAGAGGTCGCCACCGCGGGTAAGCGCCCGACTCTCGATGCTGCGGGCGATGTCCTCCGCCTGCTTGGTGGTCTGGAGCAGGACGTTCTGGATTTCCCGCTCCGAGAGCGATCGGAAGATCAACCAACCGAAGAGGAAGAGGTCGAACAGGACGACCACGCCGAAGATCGCGACCACAACGGCGAGGCGCCGGGACGACGCCGACGAACGGAGGAAACGGGCCACGGGGCAAAGGATACCGCCTCCACCTCGCACCGCCCCCCGGCGGGGCATTTTCCACTCGAACCGAGCCAAGGCTTTGACCGTCGCGGCTTGGGGAAGTAGCATGCGGCTCGAGGGCCAGTCATCATGTCCAAGCTGTTGTCGCGCCACGGTTTCCTGGTGTTGGCGAGCCTCGCGCTCGGATCGCTCGCGGCGTGCCGCCGGGAGGCGGAGCCCAGGGCTCCCGTCGGGGCAGCAACCACCTCGCCCCTTCGCGGCGGCACGCTGGTGGCCGCTTCCATCGCCGACATGGACTCGGTCAACGAGCTGTTGTCGGCCAACTCGCGGGCCGCGGACGATGTGATCTACCGAATCTTCTCCCACCTGCTCGACGAGCAGGCCGACTTCGAAAATCACCCGCCGACCTTCGCGCCCGAGCTCGCCGAGCGCTGGGAGTGGTCGGCGGATGACCTGGTGTTGACCTTCCACCTGCGCAAGGACGCCGTGTGGACCGACGGCGTGCCGATCACCGCCGAGGACGTGCGGTTCACCTGGGAGGCCCAAAAGAGCCCGGACCTGGCCTGGGATACGGCCTACATGAAGGAGAACATCCGCGACGTCGAAGTGGTGGACCCTCACACGGTCCGCTTCCACTTCACGCGCATCGGGCCGGGCCGGTTGATCGAGGCCAACGAGGGGCTGATCCTGCCGAAGCACGTGTGGGGCCAGGTGCCGTTCGAAGAATGGCGGCAGAGCGCCGACTTCTTCCGCGACCATCTGGTCAGCTCAGGGCCGTTCAAGCTCGAACGGTGGTCGCCCCAGCAGGAGATCGTACTGGCCAGAAACGAGAGGTACTGGAATCCCGCGGTGCCGTACCTCGACCGAGTCGTGATCCGGATCCTCCCCGATGTCCAGAACCGGGTGACCCAGCTCCTCGCCGGATCGATCGACCTGCTCGAGCAGGTGCCGATGACCGACCTGCCGCGGATCGAATCCACGCCGAACTTGCGACTCCACGCCTTCTGGCACCGCAGCTACCAGTTCATCGCCTGGAACGCCCACAACCCACTGTTCGCCAACAAAGAGGTGCGACGAGCGCTGACCTTGGCGATCGATCGCCAAGGCCTGGTCGACGCCCTGTGGGGCAAGTGGGGACGGGTGGGGGACTCGCCCATCGTGCAAAACGTGTGGGCCCACAACGACGCGATCGTGCCGTGGCCCTACGATCCCGCCGAGGCGCGGCGCCTGCTCGCGGCCGCGGGTTACAAGGACTCGGACGGCGATGGCATCCTCGACCAGGGCGGTCGCAAGTTCTCCTTCGACCTGGTTACCAACCAGGGCAACTCGGCGCGCATGAACGCCGTGGTGATGATCCAGGAACAGCTGAAGAAGGTCGGTATCGAAGCCCGGCCGCGGCTGCTCGAGTTCAATGCCATGAACGAGGCCATGACCGAACGTCGGTACGACGCCGTGCTCTCGGCCTGGGGCATGCCTACCACTCTCGACCTGCGCTACGCCTTCCACTCCGACTCGATTCGGGACGGCGACAACCACACCTTTTACTCGAACCCCGAGGTCGACCGCCTGATCGAGGAGATCGAGCGGCTGCCCGACATCGGGGAGGCCAAGTCGCGGCTCGATCGGGCGCAGCAGTGGATCCACGAGGATCAGCCGATGACCTTCCTGTGGGAGTCCCAGCGCATCAACGGCTTCAACCGCCGCGTCCAGAACGCCCAGCCGAACCTGCTTTCGACTCTGTGGCACCTGCACGAATGGTGGCTGACGCCGGCCCCGTGAGCGCGCCCCCCGCGCGGGCTCCTCGCCGCCGGAAGGGCCTCGCAGAGCACCTCCTGGGCCGCCTCCTCGCTGCCCTGGTACTGCTCTGGCTGGTGGTCACGGCGACGTTTTTCCTGATTCACCTGGCCCCCGGCAACCCGCTCCAGGTGCTCGCCCCCGAGCACCATTCAGCCGAGCAGAAGGCACTCCTGGCTCGTGCGCTGGGGCTCGACCGCTCGCTCCCCGAGCAGTACGTCCTCTGGCTCGGCGACTTCCTCCGCGGCGACTGGGGCGCGTCCTTCGCCCTCGGTCGGCCGGTCCTGGCGGTGATCCGCGAGGCACTGCCGGCGACGTTCCTGCTCGGCTTGGCCGCCATCCTCATCGAGTACGGCCTGGCCATCCCGCTCGGAGTGCTCGCGGCGCGTCGGCGCAACGGCTGGCTCGACCGCTGGCTGCGCTGGATCGGACTCGCGCTGTTCTCGATGCCGGTGTTCTGGCTGGGAGTGATGGCGATCCTGGTATTCGCCTACCTCGTGCCCCTCTTCCCGGCCAGCCACATGGCCTCGGTGGGGGCGGAGCACCTGGGATTCGGCGCGCGGATGCTCGACCGGCTGCACCACCTGGCCCTCCCCGCGCTGGTGCTGGGCCTGGCCTCCGCCGGCGGGACCGCCCGCTTCGTGCGCAACCGGATGATCGAGGTCCTGGGTCAGGACTACATCCGCCTGGCTCGGGCCAAGGGGATCTCGGAGCGCCGGGTGGTGTGGCGCCACGGCTTCCGCAACGCGCTGGTGCCCTTGGTCCAACTGCTCGGGGTTTCGCTGCCGATGCTGTTGAACGGCACGCTGGTGGTCGAGGTGGTGTTCTCCTGGCCGGGGCTCGGCCAGCGGATCTTCCAGGGCATCCTCGCACGCGACTACCCGCTCATTCTGGGCTCGACGGCGTTCTCGGCGGCGCTGGTCATCCTGGGCAATTTGGTGGCGGACGTGGCCCACGCGGCGGTCGACCCGACGGTGCGCCGCCGTGTTTGACCACCGGCTCGCCCCCTGGCGCTCGGCCAGCGGCCTATTGGCCTTGGGCCTGGTGGTGGCCGGGCTGTCGGCGCCGTTCCTGGCTCCCCACGATCCGAACCGCCAGTTCGATCCCGCGGGGGGCCAGTACCGGCCCCCGGGCACGCGGCTGGCTCGGGTCGAGCTGGCCGACGGTCGCACTTGGCTGGCCGACCGGGTCAGCCGCACTCCCACGGGCGAGGTGGCGGTCGAGCGACTCGGCCGGATCGAGACCTTGCCGGCCGCGAGCGTCCTGAACGCCACCGCCGCCGGTGTCGACGACCACGAACGCTTCTGGCTCGGCACCGACGGCTTCAGCCGCGACGTCCTCTCGCGCATCCTCTTCGGCGCGCGGATCTCGCTCCTGGTAGCGTTCCTGGCCGTGTCTCTAGCGCTGTCCCTGGGCCTCGCGGTGGGCGCCGGCGCGGCACTCGCGCCGCGCTGGCTGGGCGACGCCCTGACCCGCACGATCGACGGCTTCCTGGCCTTCCCCTACCTGTTCCTGGTGGTCGCCCTGGCGGCGCTGTTCCGTCCCAGCACGGCCCTGGTGGCGGTGATCCTCGGGGCGAGCGGCTGGATGACCATGGCGCGGCTGTTCCGGGCGGAGCTCCTGGGGCTGGCCGAGCGTGACTTCGTGGTGGCGGTACGAGCTCTCGGGGCGAGCCCCGGGCGAGTGTTCTTCCATCACCTGCTGCCCAACGCGCTAAGCCCGGTCCTGGTCCAGGTGACCTTGTCCGTGGGCCAGGTGATCCTGGCCGAGGCGTCGCTGTCCTTCCTCGGCCTCGGGGTCCAGCCGCCGACGCCCTCCTGGGGCAACATGATCGCCGAGGGCCGCGAAGCGCTCACCACCGCCTGGTGGGTGGCCACCTTCCCGGGCGTCGCCCTGGTGGTCACGTCGGTGGCCTTCAATCAGCTGGGGGACGTCCTGCGCGACCGGCTCGATCCGAGGAACCCGCCCTAATGCTGGGCGTCGAGGAGCGCCAGGAGCGCCGCCCATTCCTTGGTCCCGGACCCGCCGAAGGTCCCGAGGATCTCTCCCTGGGGCGAGACCACGAAGGTCGAGGGCATGGCCGGGGGCTGGAAGTGCTCGGCGATCTTGCCGTCCTGGTCCCACAGCACCGGCAAGGTGAGGCTCAGGGAGCGCACTAACTCGTCCCGCCCCTCGCGCCGCTCGTCCACGCTGACGACCAGAATGCGCAACCCGGGCCGCTCGCGGGCCAGTTGGTCGAGTCGCGGCAGAGTCTTGCGGCACGGGCCGCACCACGAGGCGGCGAAATCGATCACCGTCAGCCGGCCCGAAGCGCCCTTCCAAGCGTGACCGCGGCCCTGTTGGTCGAGCTCCTCGGCCGCCCCCGGCAGGGCCGAGACGAGGGCGAGGAGCCCGATCGCGAGGGCCTGCCTCACAGCGTCCACCCGAAGCCGAAGGCACCGGTCAGGCCCTCGAGACCATCGTCGCGGGTGAAGTACGACAGCCGGATCTCATAGCGACGGATGCCCAGGAACCACTTGTGGCCCGCCGGAGCGGCCACCCGCAGGCCGAGCCCGTAGCGCTCGGTGTCGATCTCGCCCAGATCCCAGTCCGAGGTGAAAAACTCCTCGGCGCCGGTGAAAGAACCCGTGGGCCCGAAGTAGTCGCTGCCGGTCTGGGTGTGGAAGCGGACGAAGGGGTAGATCCAGCTTTCGCCCTTTGTGGGCAGCCGGAAGTGAGTTTCGGCCGAGATCGAGTGGGACTGGATGCCCCAGTCGTCGTCGTAGAAGCGGTAGTGGCCCCGCTGCACGACGTTGCGGCCGAAGGAGTGGCTGATGCCGAGCCCCAGAACGGTGCGGCTGCGCGAGTCCGGCAGGCGCTCGGCCACCCGCACGTCACCGGGCAGCACGACCTCGTGGAACGGTGTCGAGAGGAAGCCGCTCTGGAGCGTGTAACCGAGCTCCACGGTACCCACCGTCTTCGGGCCGAGCACCTGGCTCAGGCCGAGGGAGAGGTCGGTGGTGGCCCTCGTGTCGTCCCCGCGCTTGACGCCGTCGATGTCGTAGAGCTCGACGGTGTCGGCATAGTGCCGCAGGTTGGCCGAGAGGGTGGTGTTCTTCTCGTTGAAGTCGATCGAGTAGCCGATTCCTGCCGACACGGACTGGTAGTCGTACTCAGTCGACAGGCCGAGGGTGAAGGACACCGACGAGCGATCGTTCAGGCGGCGGGTGCCGGTGACGTCCGAGAAGGCCCGCTGATCGACTTCGGAGGCGCTCGACAGCTCGGCGTCCATGTGGTCCACGGAAGCGGCGCTGATCTGATCGATGCCGAGATTGGCCTTCAGGGTCCAATCCTCGTTGACCGCCCAGTTGACCAGGACGACCGGGGAGATCACTTCCTGCTTCTCGGTTCCGGTGCCACCGGTGACCGCCGAGTGCTCGCCATCCTGGTCGTAGTAGCTGACCAGAAAGTCGATCTCGAGGCCCCGTTCGGCCTCGGCGCCCGCGCCGTCTTGGGCAACGAGCGCTGGCGCGGCGAACAGAAGGAGGGCGGCGAGGGTCGGGGGGATTCGCTTCAGGTGCATCCGCAACCTCCGCCGGACTTGCCGCCGTTGGCGCCGGCGGCGCCTTCGCGATAGACCTCGACGTTGCGGTCGAAGCGGGCGCAGGGCGCGCCGTCGAGCTGCATCGGGGCCGAGGACAGGCCTTCCCGCTCCCACGGTCGCACCGTGGCGCAGCCGGAGAGGCCGAGGGCGAGGATCAGTGCGAAACCCGGCAGGGCCCGCTCGAGACGTCGGAACGAAATCATGGTGTTGCTCCCGGTGGCATCAACTTACCTTCCAGACCTTTCGAAAGATGGATCTTCCCCTGGTGATCGACGATCACGGCCTCGATGTCCTTGAGCCGATCGACCAGGGCGAGGCCCTTCTCGACGCCCAGAACCGAAACGCCGGTGGCCAGCGCATCGGCCAGCTCGACATCCGGACAGACGATGGTGACGCTCCTCGCCTCCCGCGCCGGATAGCCCGTGCGAGGGTCCAGGATGTGGGCGTAACGCTCGCCATCGATGACCACGAACTGCTCGTAGTCCCCCGAGGTGACGACCGCCAGGTCGCGCACCTCGAGGTAACCGAAGGGACGCTCGGGCGCGTTCGGGCTGCCGATGCCGATACGCCAGGGACGGCCGTCCTCCTGGACGCCGAAGGCCATGACGTCGCCGCTGCCGTTGACCACGCCATTCTCGACGCCCAGCTCGCGCATCACCTTCATCGCCTGGTTGGCCCCATACCCTTGGCCGATGCCGCCGAAGCCGATGCGGGTGCGCGGATGAGTGAGGAACACGGTGCCGGCCGCTTCGTCGATCACGATCTTGTCTGCCCCGACCCCGGCGAGGGCCTCCCGGATCGCTTCCGGTGCGGGCTTCTTCGGGTGCTCGGCCTTGAAATCCCACAGCCGCCCGAAGGACAGGAACGTGATGTCGAAGGCCCCGTCGGTCAAGCGCGAGACCTTGATCGACCGGCGGATCAGCCCGAGGAGCTCGGGGGAGACGGCGACGGGATGGTCGCCCGCTGCGCGGTTGAGGGCGCTCGTCTCGGAGGTTTCGCGCCACTCCGAGATCAACGCCTCGACCCGGTCGATCTCCGCGTAGGCCGCCTCGACGGCGCGCCACGCGACGGCCGGATCGGCATGGATGGCCGTGACCTCGAACCGGGTGCCCATCTTGAGGCGCGCGGACTTTGCCACCTCGGCCCCGGCGGGCAGGGCACAGGCGACGACGAGCACGGCAGCGGACCACGAACGCGCCAACATCGGGCGCACTCTAGTAGACGGGGAATGAACCCGTCGTGAACGTTTGGCCGGTTGGCCGCTGCTACACTCGCGCCGCCATGGAACGGGCTTCTCCGCCTCCCCGCCGTGCCGCCCTCGGGGTGGTCTTTTCGACCGTGCTGCTCGACCTCGTGGGCTTCACGATGTTGCTGCCGGTGCTGCCGTTCTACGCCCAGCAGTACGGTGCCTCGAAGTTCCAGGTCTTCTTGCTCTACGCCGCCTACAGCCTGGCCCAGTTCGTGGTCGCCCCGTTGCTGGGAAGACTGTCCGACCGGATCGGCCGCCGGCCGGTGATGCTGCTGTCGATCGCCGGCGACGTGGTCTCCTACCTGGTCCTCGCCGCGGCCCATGGATACGCCGTGGTCCTCCTCGCGCGCATCGCCGCGGGGGTGTCCGCCGCCAACTACTCGATCGGCCAGGCCTGGGTGGCGGATCAGACCGGGGGGCAAGAGCGCTCCCGGGCCCTCGGACTGCTCGGCGCGGCCTTCGGCCTGGCCTTCGTGCTCGGCCCGCCGCTCGGTGTCCTGGTGAGCAAGTTCTTCGGGACGACGGCCGTCCCGCTGGTCGCTGCCGCATTGTCCGTGGCCAATCTGATCTATGCCTGGCTCCGGTTCTCCGAGAGCCGTCCGCCGAGCTCGGAGGCCCGTTCCCTGGCGGCGGGAGAATGGCTGAGTGTGCGGGGCCTCGTCGAGGCGGTGTCGGCGCCGCGGGTCGGAGCCTTGCTGGTGCTGTTCTGGCTGGTCACCTTCGCCTTCGCCAGCCTGGAATCGACCCTCGCTTTGTTCTGCCAAGGCCGGTTCGGCTTCGATGTCCAAGGCACGGGCTACCTGCTGACCTTCGTGGGTCTGGTCAACGCCACCATTCAAGGGGGCGCCCTTGGCCCGCTGGTGCAGCGCTTCGGAGAGTGGCGCCTGGCCATCGCCGGGATCGCCCTGGCGGCGGTGGGCCTCGGGGCGACCGGGTTCGCCGCCGACCTGCCGCTCCTGATCCTGGCCATGGGGATCCTGGCCATCGGCGTCGGGCTCCACACGCCGACCCTGTACGGGCTGATCAGCCGATCCACCACGGAAGACCGTCAGGGCGGCGTGCTTGGAGTGACCCGCAGCCTCGCGGCCCTGGCCCGGGGTCTCGGACCCCTCACCGGCGGCCTGCTCTTCACCCAGGTCGGGGACGCCTGGCCCTTTTGGTTCGGCGGCCTGGTCATGGCGGTGACGGGCCTGCTCGCCGTCCACTTCGCCCGGCGGGCCGGTGCCTGACCCGGCCGTATCTCCCGTGCTCACCCGCGACTTCGACTTCGTGCTGCCCGCGGAAGCCATCGCCCAGGAGCCGGCGCCGCGGGGGGAGAGCCGGCTGCTGGACTTGGACGCCCGCGACGATGCTCGCCACCGGCGCGTCTCGGACCTGCCCGAAATCCTCCGCCCCGGTGACCTCGTCGTGGTCAACGACACCCGGGTGATTCCGGCCCGGCTGTTCGGGCGCCGGCGGCCGGCGGCCGGGAGCCTTCCCGATCAGGGAGGCGGCCAGGTCGAGATCTTTCTGGTCGAGCGAATCTCAGAGCGCGAATGGGACGCCCTCACCCGGCCCGGCCGGAAGGCCCGGCCCGGGGCCTTGATCGACCTCGATGACAAGCTCACCGCCGAGGTCCTGTCCCACTCCCCCGCCGACGGCCGGCACCGGGTGCGGTTCTCGGAGCCGATCGAGCCGCACCTCGAGCGCCTGGGCCACGTGCCCCTGCCGCCGTACATCAAGCGGGCCGATCGGCCCGCCGATCGCGAGCGGTACCAAACCGTCTTCGCCCGCGAGCCCGGCGCCATCGCGGCGCCCACGGCGGGGCTGCATTTGACCGAGGAGATCCTCGCGGGCCTCGCCGAACGGGGCATCGAGCTCGCCGCGGTCACCCTCCACGTAGGTCTCGGCACGTTCAAGCCGGTCACCGCCGAGCTCGTCCACGAGCACGTGATGGAGTCCGAGCGCTGGGAGATTCCGCCGGCCACCGCCCTCGCCCTCGCGCGCACTCGCGAGCGCGGCGGCCGCGTGGTGGCGATCGGCACCACCGTCGTCCGCACGCTCGAATCCGCCGCCCGCCAGTGCGGTCCAGAGATCGCCGCCGGCGCCGGCCGCACCGAGCTGTTCATCACGCCGGGATACCCGTTCCAGGTGGTGGACGTCCTGTTCACCAACTTCCACCTCCCCTGCTCGACTCTGCTGATGCTGGTCTCGGCCTTCGCCGGTCGCGAGCGGGTGCTCGACGCCTATCGCGAGGCCATCGCGACGGGCTACCGGTTTTACTCTTACGGCGACGCGATGATGGTCGCGGGTCGCTCCCACCCCGCGGTGTAGTTGGCAGGTTTCCCGCCAACCGGTAACCTTCCCGCCGTGCCCACCCCCCAAACCGCGGAGCTCCAGTTCTCGGACGTCGCGCGTCGCTTCGGGCGGCACGTGGTCCTGACCGGCCAGTCCGCGAAGGTGGGACCGGGAGAGCTGCTCACCGTGTTGGGCCGAAACGGCTCGGGAAAGTCGACCCTGCTGCGCATCCTCGCCGGCCTTTTGGTGGCGGACCGCGGCACCGTGGCCTATCACGAGGACGGTCGGGCTCTGTCCCTCGGTGAGCGGCGCCGGGCGGTCGGCTACGTGGCGCCGGATCTGGCTTTCTACGAGGAGCTTTCGAGCCTCGAGAACCTCACCTTCTTTGGTCGCCTGCGGGGCCTTGGCCCGGAGCGGGGCGCGGAGCTGTTGACCCGGGTCGACCTGCCGGCCGACCGTGCCGCCGGGGCCTTGTCCTCCGGTATGCGCCAGCGCCTGCGCTTCGCCTTCGCCCTGCTGGACCGACCGCGACTGCTGCTCCTCGACGAGCCGGTGCAGAACCTCGACGCCGCGGGCGCCACCCTGGTGCGGGAGCTCCTCGCCGAGCATCTCGCCGGGGGCGGGCTGGCGGTGGTGGCCAATCCCGAGCCCCTCGACCTCGGACGACCCGTGGAAAGTGGAGACCATGTCCTCACGCTCTGAGCTCGCCGGTTTTCTGTCCCAGGCGGGCGCCGTCCTGGCCAAGGACTGGCGGACCGAGCTGCGCAGCCGCTACGCCCTGAACAGCCTCGCGCTGTTCGCGTTCTCGACGCTGGTGACGGTCTCCATGGCACTCGGGCCGGTGGGCTCGTCGGCGGAGGCCCAGGCGGTGCTGCCAGTGGTGCTGTGGTTGATCCTGCTCTTCGCCGCCACCGCCGGGCTGCCGCGCACCTTCGTGGGCGAGGAGGAGACCCACACGGCCATCGCCCTACGCCTGGCCGCTCCACCCGAGGCGGTGTTCGCGGGCAAGCTCGGCTTCGCGTTGTCCCTGACCTTCGCGCTCGAAATCCTGGTCGTACCGCTGTTTCTGGCCATGACCGACCTCGTGCCGAAGCAGCCCGGGCTGTTCGTGGCCACCCTCGCCGCCGGGGGTTTCGGCCTCGCCGCCGGCAGTACTCTGGTGGCCGCCATGGTGGCTCAGGCGCGGGGCAAGGGGACGCTTTTCGCCGTGCTGCTACTGCCCGTTCTGGTGCCGCTTCTGGTGATGGCGGTGGCGCTGACCCGGTCGGCGGTGTCCGGAGAACCGCCCATCGTGGAGATCACCCAGGTGCTTCTGTATGATGGGATGGTCACGATCGGCGGATTCCTCTTGTTTCCGCCCGTCTGGAACCCCTGAGCCGGAGCCTCGATGAAACCAACGATCACCGTCGCGCTCGGCGCGATCTGGCTCGCGATCACGGCGGCCATCTTCCTGGCGTTCCTCTATGCGCCGCCGGCCAAGAACTTCATCGGCGAATCCTCCCGGATCCTCTTCTTCCACGTACCCATGGCCTGGGTCTCTTCCCTCGCGTTCATCATGGCGGGCATCGCCAGCGTGCGGTACCTGCGCACCCGCGAAGTCCGCTTCGACCGCGCGGCCCGCTCGGCGGTGGGTCTCGGCCTGCTCTTCGGTCTGCTCGCCACCGTGACCGGCTCGCTGTGGGCGCGGATCATGTGGAACTCCTACTGGAATTGGGACCCGCGGCAAAGCTCGATCATCCTCGCCCTGACCTTCTACCTGGCCTACTTCGGGTTCCGTAGCGCGGTCGAAGAAGTGGAGGCCCGGCGCCGGCTGGCAGCGGCCTATGCGACCCTCGGTCTGATCGTGGCGCCGTTCCTGTTCTACATCGCCCCACGCATCGCCGGCTTCACCCTCCATCCGGAGCCCATTCTCAATACCAATATGAAGATCGAGGTCGAGAGCCGCATGCGCCAGGTGCTGCTGCTGTCGTCCCTCGGCTTTACCGCTTTGTATGTTTGGCTTCACCATTTGAATTGTCGGCTCTTCGCACTGCTCGAAGCAGACGAAGCGAACGGCCACCCCTGAGCCCGGAGATCTAAGAATGCAGGCCGAAACCAGTTCCATCACCGGCGGACTTGGCTGGATCGCCGCCGTCAACGCGATCATCTGGACCGGCTTGTTCGTGTTCGTTTTTCTTCTGCACCGAAAGATCCAGCGACTGGAGAAGGACCGATGAACAAGAAACTCCTGCTGGTCGGCGGGGTCCTGATCGTGGCGTTCGCCGGCTTTTCGCTGGCCTCGTTCAAGACTGCCCTCACTCCCTACGTCGATTACCCCACCGCCCGCGGAACGGACCGCGTGGTGCAGATCGCCGGCGGATTGGCCAAGGACAGCGCCCGTTACGACGACCAGAAGCATCAGTTGATCTTCGGCCTCAAGGACGAGGCCACGGGTGACGAGCTCAAGGTCCGCTACGAGGGAGTCAAGCCGGGGAACTTCGAGGACGCTGTCTCGATCGTCGCCATCGGCCGGTTCGACTCCGCGGACGGCGTGTTCGCCGCCGACAAGCTCCTGGTCAAGTGCCCGAGCAAGTACCAGGGTGAAGGTGTCGAGGAGAAGGTCTACGAGTAACGGCGGCCCCTCCGCCCGGGAGTCCCAGGAATGTCATCCTTGACGTCGCTCTATCTCCCTGGCGCGGTTGCGCTGTGGGGTGCCCTCCTCTTCGCCCTCGCCACCGTCTGGGGGTACACCCAGGTGCTTCGGGGCCGCGACGGCTCCCTGGCCTTCGCCCGGCGGTCCTATTCCTCGTTCGCCATCGCCGTGGTGGCGGCCTCCCTGGTGATGTTCTTCGCCCTCGCCACCCGCGACTTCCGGGTCGAATACGTTCAGCAGTACTCGGGCCTCGACCTGCCCTTGCACTTCCAGCTGGCGGCCTTCTGGGCCGGCCAGAAGGGCAGCTTCATGATCTGGCTGCTCTGGGGGGTGCTGCTGGGCATTCCGCTGGTGCGCTCGGCGGGCCGCCACGAGCCCACGGTCATGGTGCTCTACACGCTGACCTTGATCGGTCTGGTGCTGATCCTGGTGCGGGAAAGCCCGTTCCTGATGCTCGGCGAGGCGCCGGCGGACGGCAAGGGCCTCAATCCGCTGCTCCAGGACAACTGGATGGTGATCCACCCGCCGATCATGTTCGTCGGGTTCGCGGCCTCGGCGGTGCCTTTCTGCTTCGCCATGTCGGCCCTCTGGCGCCGACAGTACGACAGCTGGGCGGCGCGGGCCTTCCCCTGGGCCCTGGGCGGCTTCCTGGTCCTCGGCGGGGCGATCCTGATGGGCGGTTACTGGGCCTACGACACCTTGGGTTGGGGCGGCTACTGGGGCTGGGATCCGGTCGAAAACGCCTCGCTCATCCCCTGGCTGTTCGGTGCCGTGCTGATCCACGGGCTCTACCTCGAGCGCACCAAGAACCGTTTCCGGCGCGCCAACTACGTGCTCTCGACGGTGGTGTACATCGCGGTCCTGTACGGCACGTTTCTGACCCGCTCGGGCGTGCTGGCGGATTTCTCGGTGCACAGCTTCGTGGACCTGGGAATCTCGGGTTGGCTGATCGCCCTGCTCGCGTTCTTTCTCGTGGGCTCTTTGGTCCTGCTCGTCGTGCGTCTGCGCGAGGTGCCCACCGAGAAGAACGAGGACCCGATGTTGTCGCGCGGCGCCGTGCTGGTGCTGTCGACGATCACCCTCCTGATCTCCGCTTTGGTGGTGACCTTCGGCACCTCGGCGCCGCTTCTCACGCGCTTCATGAAGAATCCCGGGCAGGTCGGCCCCGAGTGGTACAACCAGGTCCACCTGCCGATCGCGCTGTTGATCGCCTTGCTGCTGACGATCGTGCCCTTCCTGACCTGGCGCGGCGAGTCCGGTGCGGCACTCGTCAAGAAGCTCGCGCCGTCCCTCGCCGCCGCCGTGGTGGGCACCGGCGTGGGGTTCCTGGTCGGGGTCCATTCGCCGTTCCATCTGCTCTATCTGTTTCTGGCGGTGGCGGCGCTCGCGGCCAATCTCCACAAGGCGATCCTGAAGGCTCGGGCCTTGGGCGTCTTTGGTATGGGCGGCTATCTCACTCACGTCGGCGTGGGCGTGATGCTGATCGGTTTCCTGGCATCGTCGGGTTACGACCAGAGCACCAAGGTGACGCTGCTCCAGGGGGTGCCCACGAAGGTGGGAGACCTGACCGCCACCTTCAAGGGCTTCAAACCGAAGACCCAAGCCCGGGAGAAGGACGCCTTGATCGTCGAGGTCGTGCGCGAGAACGGGAAGGTCGTGACGACCTATCCCAAGCTCTTCCAGAACGAGCGCAGCGGCCAGATGATGGCGAATCCCGATGTGACGACCTTCCCGCTCCAGGATCTGTACGTCTCGCCGATCGAGTACGACGCTGGGCGCCAAGGCGCCGAGGCGAGCGTCCTCGATCTGAAGAAGGGCCAGGCGGGCCGGCTGGGAGATCTCGAAGTCCGGTTCGACGCCTTCGACCTGCACGCCGAGGGTGACGCCATGGCGCAAATGGCCCAGGGCGGCAAGATGACGATCGGCGCGCGAATCGACGTGACCCCCGCGGGCGGCTCGACGGACCGCCTCCTGGTGCTGTACCGGATCGACCAGGCCCAGGGTGCCGTCGAGGCGCCGCCCACCGCACTTCCGGGCGGCGGAGCCGTGAGCGTAGGGGGTATCAACGCTTCTGACGGAGCTGTCCGGCTACTCTTCGAGGGCGTCGCCACCGGTGATACGAGCGCCGCCGCGGGCCCCCGACTGTCCGTGGACATCTCGACCAAACCGTTGATTCAGCTGGTTTGGGGCGGGTTTTACGTCCTGATGATCGGCGGTGTCCTGTCGTTGATCCACCGGATGCGAGAAGTGCGGAAGCTCGACCAGCTGGCGGCGGCAGGCAAACTGGCGGCTCTCTAGGGGTCCATCGGTGATTGTGTTGGGGCAGCGGCCGGGCTCGTCCCGGCCGGGGAGGGTGGATGGGAGGTTTCCCGTCGCCGATGTCGAAATCCTGGCCGCGGCTCCGACTCCACTGTGACAGCGGCCCACACCGGGCGCTGACGAGGGAAAGGGAGCTCAAGTCGTGAAATTCATGTTGATGATGAACACCCCGCCCGGCGGCGAATACCAGATCATGAGCTGGCCGAAGGAGGACATCGAGGCCCACATCGCCTTCATGATCGACCTCAACAGGAAGCTCGGAGCCGCGGGGGAGCTGGTGGGAGCGGAGGGCCTGGCCTCGCCGTCCCAGGCCAGGCTGGTGCGCGCCGGCAAGGACGGCAGGCCGGTCACCGACGGCGTGTTCCCCGAGTCCAAGGAGTTCTTGGCCGGCTACTGGATCGTGGCGGTCGACAGCGCCGACCGCGCTTTCGAAATCGCCGCCGAGGCCTCGCTGGCTCCCGGCGTCGGTGGCGCACCCCTCTACCTGAGTGTCGAGGTCCGCGAAGTCATGGGCGGTCCGCCCCAGGACTGAGGAGCCGTGGAGCGAGGCGTGGGGGAGTCTTCCGACGAGGGCGTCGAGCCCCTGCTGCGCGCGCTGGCGCCGCGGGTGCTTGGCGCCGTGGTCCGCCGTTTCCGGGACTTCGCCGCCTCCGAGGACGCGGTCCAGGAAGCCCTGATCGCGGCTGCGACCCAATGGCCCCGCGACGGGGTGCCCCGCAACCCGGGGGGCTGGTTGATCCAGGTGGCCCTGCGCCGAATGACCGATCACGTGCGCGCCGAGATCGCCCGCCGGAGCCGCGAGGCGGCGACGGCCGACCGGGCGGCCGTGGTCCTCGCTCCGGCGCTCTACGCCGAGCCCGAGTTGGACCCGGACGACACCCTCGTCCTGTTGTTTCTCTGCTGCCACCCCGCCCTCTCGCCGTCCTCGGCCATCGCTTTGACGCTGCGCGCGGTGGGCGGCCTGACGACGGCGGAGATCGCGGGTGCCTTCCTGGTACCCGAGTCGACCCTGGCCCAGCGCATCAGCCGGGCGAAGCAGACGATCAGGGCTTCCGGTATTCCGTTCGAGTTGCCCGACGCGGTGGAGCGCCTCGAGCGGCTGGGTTCGGTCCTGCACGTCCTCTACTTGATCTTCAACGAAGGCTACACCTCGAGTGGGGGGCCCGAGCTCCACCGAACCGATCTGTCGTCCGAGGCGATCCGCCTGACCCGGGAGATTCACCGGCTACTCCCCGACGACGGCGAGGTCGCGGGTCTGCTCGCTCTGATGCTCCTGACCGACGCTCGGCGTGACGCCCGTACCGGTTCCCGGGGCGAACTGATCCCCCTCGACGAGCAGGATCGATCGCAGTGGAACGCCGGGGCCATCGCAGAGGGTGTCGCCCTGGTCACCACGACCCTTCGCCGCGGCTCGATCGGCGAGTATCAAGTCCTGGCGGCCATCGCGGCCGTCCACGACGAGGCCGCCCGACCCGAGGACACCGACTGGCTTCAGATTCTCGCCCTCTACGACGTCCTCCTGGGTCTTTCCGGAAACCCCATGGTCGTCCTCAACCACGCCGTCGCCACCGCCATGGTCCACGGTCCCGAGGCCGGCCTCGCGGAGCTCGCGCCCCTCGACGACGACCCGCGGATGAACCAACATCACCGCCTCGCCGCCGTCCGCGCCCACCTGCTGGATCGCGCGGGACAGCCCGCCGAGGCGGCCGAGCTCTACCGCGTCGCGGCCGAGAGGACGACCAGCCTGCCGGAACGGAACTACCTGATGATGAAGGCGGCGAAGGCCACTACACCCCCACCCCCAGCCGATCGGCCAGGAGCTTCGGCAGACCGGCCTTGAGAATTCGGCCCTGGGCCTTGGCGATCGGGTAGGGCAGGCGGAACCACCTGACGATCCGCTTTTCGCTGTCGTAGGTCATGAAGGAGGCGCGGGGATCGCCGTCGCGGGGCTGGCCGATGGAGCCGGGGTTGACCAGGTAGCGCCCGGTCGGCGAGAGCTGGAGCACGCCCGATTCGCCCTTCAAGGCGCGGACGCCGATGCCGCGACCTTCGAAGGAAAAGATCGAGGTCACGTGGGTGTGGCCGAAGAAGGTGACCGGCGCGTCGAAGCGGCTGAACACCTCGTAGGCGTCGCGGTCGGAGAACAGGTAGGCGTCCTCGTCGAGGGGCGAGCCGTGGCAGATGGCGATCGAGTCGGTGATCCGCCGCGGGCCCTTCGGCAGATCGCGCACTGCCGTGCGATTTTTGGGCGTCAGGCGGTCCGTCGTCCAGCGCGCGGCGGCGAGGGCAGTCTGGTTGAAGTTGGCGCCGCTGTCGATGCCGGAGACCACTTTGTCGTGATTGCCGCGTACCGTCCACACCACGCCACTCAAGGCGCTGATGGCGTCGACCACTTGATTCGGCGCGGCGCCGTAGCCGACCAGGTCGCCGAGCACCAGCGTGGCGTCGAAGTGCTTGCGGCGCATCCGGCGCAGAACGACGTCGAGGGCCTCCCAGTTGCCGTGCATGTCCGAGAGAATGAGGTACTTCACGCGCGCCGCCTTTGGACCAGGAGCGCGATCCGCGCGCTCACTTCTTCGGGCGCTTCGTCGTTGGCCACGGTGACCTCGAGGTCGGCCTGGCGGTAGGCCGGAAGCCGGCTGCGGTAGAGCTCGAGGGCCTGGCTCTCCGTGCCGAACAGCGGCCGGTCCGCCTTGCTGCCCTCGGCGATGCGGGCCGCCAGCGTGGCGAAGCTTGGGTGCAGCCAGACCACCAGCCCGTTCGCCTTCAGGAAGCGCAAGTTGGCGGGCTGGGCCGCGGTGCCGCCGCCGGTGGCCACCACGGCGTCGTCCGGCAAGGCGCGCACCAGGGCCGCCAGCACGTCCGCTTCGATCCGGCGGAAGAGCGCTTCGCCCCCCTCGGCGAAGATCTCCCGGATGGTGCGGCCGCAGGCGCGCTCGATCTCGTGGTCGAGATCGACGAACGCGCTGCCCAGCCGTTCGCCGAGGAGGCGGCCTACCGTGCTCTTGCCGGCACCCATGAAGCCAGTCAGAAAGATCCTCACGTTTCGGTTCGAGGACGCGGACGGGCGGCGCCGAGGGCTCGCGCCAGGCGAGCGAGGTTCTCGTCGAGATCCCCGCTGCAAACCGCCGAGAGAACCACCGCGGAATCGACTCCGGTCGCGAGCACCTCGGCGAGGTTCGCGGGTCCGATGCCGCCGATGGCCAGGAGGGGCTTGTCCGTGACCCGCCGGGCGAAGCGCAACAGCTCGAGGCCTACGGCGGGTTCGGCTTCCCGCTTGCTGGCGGTGGGAAACACCGGGCCGAAGGCGATCACGTCGACCTCCGGGTCGGCGTCCGCCGTCTCGAGCTCCGCCGCGGTATGAGTCGAGCGGCCGATCCAGACGTCCCGGCCCACGATCCGCCGGGCCGCGGCCGGGGGCAGGTCCCGCTGGCCAAGATGGACGCCGGCGACCGGGAAGAGCGCCGCGATGTCCGCTCGATCGTCGATCCACAGGCCAGAATCTGTACCTTCGAGCGCCCGGCAGGACTGTTCGACGACCCGGTACAGCTCGGCATCGAACAAGGCGCCCTTGGAGCGGATCTGGATCCAGCCGATGCCCGCCTGGGCGAAGCGGGCCACCGCATCGGGAATCGGGGTCGAGCCGAGAGCTCTGCGATCGGCGATCGCATAGAGCGGCCCGGGCTCGGGGCGACCCAGCGGCTGGCGGTGGCTGGCGGCGAAAGGTCTCACGCGCCCTCCGCTTCGGTTGCCGCGGCGGCGGCGGCGCGGGACTCGGCCCGCTCGGCGAGGAAGCGGTCCATGAACTTGGTCGACAGGTCGCCGGCTTTGAACCGGGGATCGCGCAAGATCTCCTGATGCAGCGGGATGGTCGTCTTGACGCCCTCGACGACGAAGAAGTCGAGCGCCCGCGACATGCGCGCGATGGCGGCGTCGCGATTCTGATCGTGAACGATCAGCTTGGCGATCAGCGAGTCGTAGTGCGGCGGCACCACGTAGTCCTCGTAGACGTGGGTGTCGACGCGCACCCCAGGACCGCAGGGCGGGTGGAAGGTGATCAGCTTGCCGGGCGAGGGCCGGAAGCGCTCCGGGTCCTCGGCGTTGATGCGGCACTCGATGGCGTGACCGCGGGCCTTCATGCCGCTGCGCAGCTGTAGACGTTCGCCGGCCGCCACCAGAATCTGCTCGCGCACGAGGTCCGTGCCGGTGACCATCTCGGTCACCGGGTGCTCGACCTGGATTCGGGTGTTCATTTCCATGAAATAGAAGCGGCCATCCTCGTCGAGCAGGAACTCGATGGTGCCGGCGTTCTGGTAGTCGACCGCCTCGCACAGACGGATCGCGGCCTCGCCCATCCGGGCACGCAGGTCATCGTCGAGGGCCACCGAGGGCGACTCCTCGATGAGCTTCTGGTGGCGCCGCTGGATCGAGCACTCGCGCTCGCCCAGGTGGATGCGGGTTCCATGGCGGTCTCCGAAGACCTGGAACTCGATGTGGCGCGGCTTGGTGAGGTACTTTTCGAGGTAGATCGAGCCATCGTTGAACGCCTTCGCGGCTTCCTCGCTGGCGGTGCCGAACTGACCCGCCAGGTCCTCCTCGCGCTCGACGATGCGCATGCCACGGCCGCCGCCGCCTGCCGCGGCCTTGAGGATGATCGGATAGCCGATCTCGCCCGCCAGCTTGGCCGCCGCCTTGGCGTTGGGCAGTGGCTCCTGGCTGCCCGGCAGCACCGGCACGCCGGCCGCGAGGGCCGTGCGACGCGCCGCCGCCTTGTCGCCCATCAAGCGGATGGTCGAGGGCTTCGGCCCGATCCACGCGACGTTGCACTCGCCCAAGACTTCGGCGAAGTGGGCGTTCTCGGACAGGAAGCCGTAGCCGGGATGGACCGCATCGGCGCCACTCACCTCGACGGCCGGAATCAACCGCGAGAGCTTGAGGTAGCTCTCGGTAGAAGGCGGCGGCCCGAGGCAAAAGCTCTCGTCGGCATAGAAGACGTGCAGCGAGTCCCGGTCCGCCGTCGAGTGCACCGCCACCGTGCGGATACCGAGCTCGCGGCAAGCCTGGATGATGCGCAGGGCGATCTCCCCGCGATTCGCGATCAGGACCTTCTTGAACATGGCGGCCTTAGGGCACGATCGCGAAGAGCGGCTCGCCGAACTCGACCGCGGTCCCGTTCTGCGGGTAGATCTTGGCGATGACGCCGTCGGCCTCCGCCTCCAGCTCGTTCATGAGCTTCATGGCCTCGAGGATGCACACGGTCTGGCCCCGTTTCACCCGCTGGCCGACTTCGACGAAGGCCTGAGCCTCCGGGCTGGGCGAGCGGTAGAAGGTGCCGATCATGGGCGAACGCTGGACGAAGGCGTTGTCGGGCACGCCATCGCCCGCGGCCACAGGCTCGGCGGCAGGCGGCGCGTCCGCCGAGGAAGGGGCGGCCGGCAGCGCCGGGGCCGCCACGGGCACCGCCACCGGCGCCGCCACGGGCGGCACGGCGAGGACCGGCGCCGCCGGTTGGCCGTCGATGCGGAGGCGGAACCCGGAACGCTCGAGCTCCACACCACTGAGACGGCGGTCCGCGACGAGCTGGACCAGTTCCTTGATCTGTTCGAAGGTCAACACGGCAGATAGTTCCTCTTCGGTGCAGTGGGGGACGCCGGCTGGGCCGGCTGCGTTCATCGCGAGGGTCCCCTTGCCAACAGGTGCCCGGTCCTTCGGCGACCGGGTCAGTCGAGATCTTCTTCCAGCAACAGCGTCGCCCGTTTGAGCTCGAAGCGGGCCTGACCGAGGTTTCCCGTCCCGTCGAGAACCAGGATCAGGTAGTGGTTCGCACCGACCCGGCTCGCCATCAGGGTGAGATCGTCGGTGCGGACGGTGAGCTGGCGCAGGCCACCGACCGCGAGCTCTTCCTGGGCGTCCGAGATCGCTCGGACTTGAGCCACCATCTCGGCGACCAACAGCTCGAGATCGAGATTCGGGGAGCTGCTGACCGATTCCACCGCAATGCCGTCTTCGGCGGCGATGAGGAGCGCCAGGGCGCCTTCGATTCGGTTGCTGATCCGGTTCAGCCGCTCAACGAACATGCGACCCTCGCGCTCCCCGCAGCCGCGCAAGGTAGCCGCGCAGCAGGTACCGCTTTTGCGCATCGGGCCCCTCGCCATCCCGCGTCGGCTCGAACCCTGCGAGCAGGGTCGCCGCCGTCAGGGTCTCCCCTCCGCCGGCAATGACCGGCTCCGGCTCGAGATCTGAATCGAAGGCGGAAAACGCAACCGGCTGAACGGACTCGAGCTCCGGCGTGAAGGGCGGCGGCGGTGGGGCCGAAAGCTCGACCTCGAGCGCGGCGGGCGCCTCGGTGACGAAGGCGGCACGCCGAGTCACTGCGATCTCGGCCAGTCCGCCTTGGGCGGCGAAGTTGCCCGGCTCTCGGGCGAGGACCTGGTGAAAGATCGTCTCCGCTTCGGCGAGGTGACCCTGGCGCAAGTAGAGGAGGCCCAGGGTGACGGTGGCCGCGGACTCGGGCGGTGACACCTCCAGAGGAGGGGTCGCTGGCACCTCCGGCTCGAGTGGCGTTGGCGCAGCGGTCTCCGGCAGGAAAGAAACCCGACCGAGCAAACCGGTGACGTCGAGGTCGGCGGGCCCTGGCGCCGATTCGAGATCGAAGAGCTCGAAGGCCGGTGCGACGGGCAGCGCGGTGATGGCCGGCTTCGCGGACTGCGGCGCCCCCTCGGACTCCTCGAGTCGCCATGGGATGGCCTCCGACTGCGGCGCCGGGGCAGCCGACGGCGCGGGAGAAGGGTGCCAGGACGGAGGCACCAAGTCGAAGATGGGCTCGGGCGGCAGCGCCGCGCGGTAGCGCTGGGGATCGAGGGTCAGCTCGGGAAACGGCAGCTCGTCGAACACGGCGGGAGTCTCCACGGGGGGTTCGGCGGCTACCGGCTCGGCGGCCACGACCTCGGATTCGAGCCGGTCGAAATCGTCCAGGGTGAACGGCCGAGGAGCCGGTGGCGCAGCAGGCTCGAGCGCAGGGGGCGCTTCAGGCGCGGGGGCCGGTGGCGGCTCGGGGCGGAGGGCGCCAACGAAGGTGTCTTCCGGGTCGCGATGTTTGCGCCCGACTTCGCCGATGCGGCGGCGGAGCTCGGCGATCTCGGGGTCGCTGTCGTTCAGCAAGCTGTAGATGCGCAGCCGCTTGCGGGCCTCTTCCCCATCGCCTTCGACGAGGTGGGCCTCGACCAGGAGCTTGTAGGCCACCATCTGGGTGGGATCGCGCGCGATCACCCCTTCAAGCTCACGAATGGCGTCCTTGGCCCGACCGAGGTCGAGATGACAGCGGCCTTGAACGACTTTTGCGGCCAGATAGTTGGGATTCGAGGTCAGACCCTCGGCGAGGATCGCCAGGGCCTCTTCGGTGCGACCGACCCGGCGGTACTCTTCGGCCAGCTGAACGAAGACCCGGGACGTCTTGTCCGAGTCCCAGCGGCTCTGCAGCGCCCTCAGGCGCTCGGGGGTCGAGGCGTCAGATTCGGCCATTGTCGCTGCTCTCGTGAGAGGACTTGACGCGGGGTCGAAGTCCCCGCGCGAGTTGTCGCAAAGCGCTCAAGATCAGCGGAGTATAGCAGTTGAACGCGCGCGGCTCGTTCGGGCGCCGACGAAGCAGGAAAGCAAAACGGCCGGGCAATGTGCCCGGCCGTGTTTCGAGCCTGGCCCCGCAAGCGGAGCCTCGGCGGCGGAGAGATCAGTCTTCGATCGGCCCAGCCACACAGTTCGATTCCGTGACACACACCTTGAACTTTCTGATGATGGTGGTGCTAGGACCGCTGGGCACCGTCGCAACCACAATGAAGCTCGGAAAGTCGTTCGGCAGATCGCCGTCCACGAATGAGATCGTTGCTGAGGCCTTGCCTTGGTTGTCAGTGGCATCGGTCGAAGGATTCGGTGACTTCGGCGATCCTTCTGCTTCGAAGGTTACGAGGAGACCCGAGACCGGCTCGTTCCTTGCGTTGTTGACCGCGGCTTCGATATTCACGGTGTTCGTGCCATTTGGGTTGGTGATCCGCGAGGGCGAAACACTCAGTACCAGCTTGGCCGCGAAGTCCCGGATGTTGACGCTGCTCGTGACCGCATCACTGTTGCCGAGCACGACGGTGACCGTTGCCGTGCCCGCTGTCGTGCCGGCCGTGAAATTCGAGGTGGCGACGCCGTTGCTGTTCGTTTTGGGCCTTGAGGGACTCAAGGTCCCAAGGTTCGAAACGATGAACACCTCGCGGCCAGCCTCGACGGGAGTTCCGTCTGAATTTCGAGCCAGGATGGTAACGAGGGCGGTTTCGTTAACCGCGATGCTGTTCGGATTCACGGTCACCAGCAACGTCGGTTTCGTTTCCGCCGTCTCTCCCACCTGAACTTCGACCGTTCCGCCGGTCGTCGTCGTGCCCCCCGTACCTGTCCCGCCCGTGCCCGTGCTACCGCCTGAACCCACCGTCGAGGCGGTCACGGTGGCCTTGCCCGTTCGGCCATCGGCCACGAGCGTCGCCGTGGCGGCTCCCTGACCGTCGGTCAGAACCAACGCGGGAATCGTCCCGAGGGTCGTTGTGAGACGGATCTCGGTGTCGCGCTGGAGCGGATTGCCGTCGGGCTTGCGGCCGATCACGGTGATCACGGAGGAACCGCCGACGCCGATCTTGGTCGGCGCGGCGGTCACGATGAGGGTGGTCCCGCGCGGTGCGACGGGGCCCGCCGAGTCGCAGCTCGACGCGACGACACCAGCTAGAGCGAGCGAGGCGAGGGCTGCGAAAGCACGGTTTCTATTCATCTCGGCCCAGTATACGAACCGGGGCGAGGGACCGTCTAGGTCGCTCGCCCCGGGTTCAGAGAAGAGGTAGGAAGTGGCTCAGGTGGCCGGCGGCGGCGGAATGTCGCCGCGGCAGGTGGTGTCGGTCGGCCGGTAGACGAAGCCGCCCTCGAAGGTGTCGATACAGCCGGTGATCAGGTTTTCGATCACCACGTCGTAGGCGGTGTCCTGGAACTTGTCGCCTTCCGTGCTGTCCCCGTTGTCGTCGCAGGTCACCTCCACCAACCCGTTGTTCGGGATGGCGGGTGAGCGAACCACGATGGTCGTCTCGTTCTGGCTCGTGATCGACGCGGAGAAGGTGTTGCCGCCGCGACGGAAACTCACCCGGACCGGGACTTCGAACCCGATACCGCTGATCGTCACGACCGCGCCGCCGTTCTGGCTGCCGGCCGAGGGGCTCACACCGGTGATGATCGGCCGCGGAACGATGTAGTTGAATCCGAGGGGCACAGTGGCATTGGCGCCGGTTTCGATGTTGGTCACCGACAGGCCCGTGACCTCGACGATGCCGTCCGCCGGGCACTGCGGTGCGACGCCAGCCGTCCGGAAGACGATCTGGGTACCGTTCACCGACAGGACTGATTGGCCAACGCCGCCGAGCGACAGCGCGACCGGCTCATCGAAGCCCTGACCGTTCACGGTCACGATCGTGCCGCCGGTGTACGGACCCGCGCCGGGCCCCATGGCGGTGATGATGACTTCCGATCCGTACTGGAAGGCCGAGCTGGAGACCGCGGAGAAGCCGGTGTTCAGGTTCTTGACCAAGATGCTGACGGTCTGGTCCCGGTTGTTCTGGCCGAAGGCCGTGGCCGAAGGGGTGCGCACGATGATCCGATTGGGCTGAACGTCTTCCACCGAAGCCTCGGGGCCTTGGAAGTTCGTGGAGCTCGTGCCCGTCCCGAAGAACACCTGCACCGGTGCCTCGAAGCCCTCACCGATGATGGTCACCCGCGTGTTGCCCTCGTTCGGACCCGAGGCCGGCGAGACCGAGAACACGACCGGCTGCTGGATCGTGCCGCGGCTGTACCGGAACGCGCTGTCGAGGGTGTCGACGGCCTGATTGGCTTCGTTCAGATTGACCGTGACCGAGACGGACACCAACAGGGAGGTGTTGACCGGAACCGCCGTGGCCGAGGCCGGAGTGGTGACCCGGATGGCGGTGTCGCTGACCGAACGGACGACCCCTGGAATGCCGTTGAACGTCACCCGCACGGGAGTTTCGAAGCCCCCGCCGTTGATCGTCACCGTGTCGCCGCCGTCGGGCGAACCGGTCGAGGGAGAAATCGAGCCGATGAAGAAGGTGTCGGCCTCGCGGATGGTTACGGTGCCCTGGCCTACGCTGCTCTCGAGCCGGGCTTGGAGCGTGACGGTGCCGGCGGTGGTTGGCGGGAACAGCGAGGTTTCCGCCTGGCCGCCGATCAACGTCAGCACCTGCGAGGTCTCGCCCTGGGAGCTGCCGAGCTGTCCCGCGGTGGTCGTCAAGACTACGGTGGTGCCATTGGCGGGTGCCGCGTTGTTGTCGGTCCGTCGCACCGTGACCCGAACTTGAACGGGATCGGTCGAGCCCGCCGCCACGGTCGAAGGCGACACCGAAACGGTGATGCTGAAGGTCGTGGCCGTGGGCCCACCGATCGGGGGTCCGGGCGTTTGCGTAGGCGCGGACGGGGAATCCGCCGAGCACGCACCCAACAGGGCGATCGGAAGCGCGGCCAGTACGAAGGCCGCGAAACGGTGTTGGAAACTCCTGCGCATGACTTCTCTCCCCTAGGGAACGAGCTCCAAGGTGAACTGCTGTACGTTGCTGACGACATCTCGCCCCGACAGCGTCCGGCCGAAGAAGCGCAGCGAAACGTTCAGCCGGACCACCTGCTCCCCGGTCTCCTTGTCGAAGCCCCCATTCTCGAAGAACAGGTCCGAGACCGGCGGGTTCAGCATCTGATCGGCGAACAGGATCGGGAAGGTGTCGATCGTGGTGGTGCCGTTGGGCGGAACCGTACCCAGGTAGAGCTGGACGAGCGGAGGGGGCACCCTCGTGCCGCGATCGGCCCGGGTGAACGTCACCTCGTAGCTCTTGAGCTCGATCGTCTGCAGGTTGGTGGACCCGGACGTCGGAACCTGGAGGATCGAACGCAGGATGACCTGTTCGATCAGGATGCCGCTCGACGACGCGTTGACCCCCACGCGCAGCGGTAGGCCGTCGAAGTCGGAGAGGACGAGCGACACGCCGCCCGAGTCCACTTTCGCCGACTCCGGGCAACCGAGGCTCACCCCTGCGACGACGAGGGCGATGATCAACGGAAAAAGACGCTTCTTCATGGCATCTCCAGGGACTACAGCCGCATCACCCGGGGGGTGATGAAGATCAGCAGCTCTTGATTTCGTTCCGCACGCCGCTTGTTCTTGAACAGGTGGCCGAGGATCGGGACGTTGGCGAGGCCCGGAACCCGGTCCTCGCCCTGATCGGTCGAGATCTCATAGATGCCGCCGATGACCGCGGTGCCGCCATCGCGCACCAGCACCTGGGTGCGAGCCTCCTTGGTGGCGATCGGGGCGTTGGTTGCCCCCGCTACGATGAAGGCCTGCTGCACTTCGCGTTTCTGCAGGTCGATGTCCATCACGATCGTACCGTCGGCGGTGATCTGCGGCGTGACCTCGAGGCGCAGGGTCGCGTTGACGAACTGCACGGTCACCGTGTTGTTGGCCACGGTCTGAATCGGAATCTGGAGACCGCTCTGGATCAAGGCCCGTCGGTTGTTGAGGGTAGCGATCTTGGGGGCCGACAGTATGTTGATGAGACCGTCGGCTTCCGCGGCTCGCAGCGAGGCATCGAGACGGAAGGTGTTGAGGATGTTGCCGAGCGACAAATTGAGCACGCCGTTGTTGCCGGCCGTTCCGAGCAGATTGACGCCGCCATCGCCGTCGATCGAGTTCGGGAACACCAGCCCAGTCGAGTTGCCGGTGGCGGCGGAAGCCACTCCGTCAACGCCCCAGTCGATGCCGAGGGAGCGCGAGAACTGGCGCGTGGTCTCGACGATGCGGGCCTCGATCATGACCTGGGGCTCGGCCTCGTCGAGATTGTCGATGATCGCCAGAACCGTATCGATGTAGTCCGGCAACTCCTTGATGATCAGCGTGTTGGTCCGGGTATCGACGATCACGCTCCCGCGCTGAGACAGGACTCCGTTGCGCCCACCCTGCTGCAGAATGCTCGCGACGCTCGTCGCGTTGGTGTAGGAAAGACGCTTCATGACCGTCAGCAGCGGCACCGCCAGAGCCTGGGCCTGGACCAGCTGTTGCCGGATCTGAGCCTCCTTGGACAGATCATCCAAGGTGGCGATGCGCAGGATGTTGCCTTCGATCTCGTAGCCGAGACGGTTGATGCGCAGGATCTGCTCGAGCGCCTGATCCCACGGCACTCCCTCGAGCTCCACCGTGACCCGGCCCGAGACGTTGGGCTGAATGACGATGTTGAGCCCACTGATCTTGGCGAAGCTGCGCAGTGTCTCGACCACGTCGGCGTCGCGCAGGCTCATGTCGATCGGATCGCCGAAGTACTGGCGCTCGCCCGACGAGGTCGAAGCGCCGAGGCCCTTGCGGCCCGTCTGCCCAGCCGGCAAGGGTGTCGCCATACGGACCTCGCCCCGGGCGCCGCCCGGAGCCCCGGACTCGGCGGGACGCGCGACCGGCCTGGCCGGCGGTTCCACTTCGGCCTCCACCGGCGCCATGCGGGTTTCCCCGCGGGGCGCTTCCACCTCGGCAACGGCCACCGGCACTTCGGACCGGGTGGTGTTGGCCGGCGCCACCGGCACCACCTGCCGGGACTCGGCCCGCGGGGGCGGCGGAACGGGCGCCGAGGCGGCCCGCGAGGGAGCCGAGACCCCGGCCGCCATTCGACCATCGGCCGGTCCGAAGCGGATCACCAGAGCGTCTGGAGTCCGTTCGATGCTCGGTCGTGCATTGCCCTTGAGATCGAACACCACCCGCGCGACCGGGTCCGGCTGCGCCCTGAACTGGGCCACACGGACGCGGTCGACGCTGTCGCTGCCGACCGGAATCGTGCCGCGGTCGTTGGCGTTGGTGACCCCGACCAGGTCGAGGACGAAGCGGTTCGGGTTCTGGAGCAGGAAGGTCGAATAGGTGAACTCGCCGTCCCCGTGGACTTCGACCACCGTGGGCTCGCCGGTCGATTCGACCATCACCCGGGACAGCCGAGTAGCTGCCGCGCCGGTCGGGGCCGGTCCTTGCCGAGGCTGATCGGGGGTACCGAGGTCCATCGGCTCACCATTCGCCGCCGGTGCCATCGGCACGGCGCTCGCCTCCGCCTCGGCCGCCATCGGTACTTCCTCTTCTTCCGCGATGGGCTCGAAGGCGAGGCTCGGCGACGGAGCCTCGCCGACGGCCGGCTCGGATGCCGACGCGACCTCGCTCCCGTCCACCGGCGTGACCTCGAGCGTCAGTCGCTGCCCGTCTGCCACCAGACTGTGCTCGACCACCTGGCTGGTCCGGACGACGATCCGTACCAGGGGCCGGTTGGCTGCGCTGTCGGTCTCGACCGTGACCCCCGAAATGATCCCGCCCGGCGTCACGACGTTCCTCGCCGCATCCGCGAGGGTCGCGTTCGGCAGCTCTACCACCACATTTCCGTCACCGTCGCGGAAGCTGGTCCATACCAGGGCTTCGTTGGCCGTGACGTCGAGGTAAGCCCCCGGGGCGCCCTCGCGAATCTCGAGTCCGGTCACGAGGAGCGCAGGAGTGGTTTCCCCCTCGGGCTCGACCTCGGCCGCACGAACCTCATCGACCACGCGGGCGTTGTCCGTCGACTTCGACGAGGCGCAACCCGCGAGGGTGGCGACGATCGCGAAGAGTCCAAAGACGGCAGCCACGGCGCGGCCGCGGGAACGGGACCGGTCGCGCTCCAGCGCTCCGTCCGACCTTCCACGGATCTTCACGGCGTCTCCCATGGCAATCACCTTTCGTTCGTCAGCCGGCGACATCCTCGGCTCCCTCGACAAGCTATGACCCTTCGGGTCGAAGCGTCTTGACCACTTCCCGGAACGGTTTCAAGGCCGTCGGGTCCTGGACGATCTGTTTGAATACGACCTGATTCGGCGAGATGCTCACGACATCGCCATCGAAAAGCTGGTCGCCCGGTTTGAGCAGGTAACTTCTTTCTTTGTTCGCCGATTGGACCTGAGCCAGGAAGCCCCCGGCCTTGCGAAAGATTCCCGTAATCTGGAGCTCGTCGATCATCAATCCGGGAATCCCCGGCGGGCGGACCCGCTTCTGCTCGGTCTGCTCGTTGGCCACGAGCAGGGACTTGAAAGGATCGCGGCGCTCCTCGGGATCGTAGGTCACCCCTTCGCCGGAAAGGACCGCGTCCTCGCCCTGGAGCAGCTCGCTGATCTCGGACAGGCCGGGCGTCTCCGTGGGAACGAGCTCCCCCGTCGCGGGAGCCTCTGCCGGTGGCGCGCTCTGGGCGGCGACGGCACTGGTGCCGATCAGCCAGCCGCAGAGGGCCACCAACGGCAGCAATCGGGTCGAGCGGCTCATCTCGCCTCTCCTGGCCCGCTCCCGGCTGGAGCGAGCGCGGCCTCCGGGGGTTCGGGCTCGATCTGCACGAACGTCTTGGCCGTGAAGCTCGTCGACAGGGTGTGGGTGCCCCGCTGAGGGTTGAGCGCGCTGATCTTCAGGTTCTCGATGTTGAACAGGCGCGGGTAGTTTCGGATTTTGTCGAAGAAGATCGCCAGGTTGTGGTAGCTGCCGTTCAGCTGGATCGAGATCGGCCACTCCTTGTAGAACTCCTTCTCGATGAAGCGCGGCGAGGGCTCGAAGACCCGGAGCTGGAAGTCACCCTCCTCGGCCAGGGACCGGACCTTTCTCAGAATGGCCTGGGTCTCGTAACGGGCCGGCAGGATCTTCAGCAGCTGCTTGAGATCCTGCTGGAGCTGTGCGATGCGCTCCTTCAGCTGGGGCAGCTTGGCTTCGGCCGACTTGCCCTTGGCGATCTTGGCGTCGAGCTCGACCTGTTGGGCCTCGAGCCGCGCGATCTCCTTCTTGGCCGGGGCAAGCTTCCAGATGTGGAAGACGAAAAGCAGGCCGCCGCCCACGAGTAGGCCCGCGGCGAGGCCGTAGTACCAGGGTTTACCTTCGAGTCCGGTCTGCATCGCCACTTTTGACCGCTCCTTCGCCTCAACGACCGGGCCCGGCGGGGCGAGCCGCGGGGGTCGGTGCAGGTTGTCCACTCGCTGCGGGAGTGCCGGGAGCCGCCGCCGTTTCGTCCGCGGGAGGCGCGGGCGGCGGGGCGAGAGAATATGCGACGCTGATCGAGAAGGTATTGACCTGGCCGGATTCGGCCGCACGGGCAAGCTGCGGCTCCTTGAATTCCGGCACCGCGTCGAGGTTCTCGATGAAATTGGAGATGGCGGCGTAGTTGAACGCCCGCCCCTGCAGCTGGATGAGGCTGGGCGAGACCTCCATGTTGTCGAGCCACAACAATTCCGGCAGGGCCTTCGACACCGCTTCCATCACCCGCACAGGGCCGGTCTGGTTGTTCTTGAGGTCCTGGATGACCTTGATCTTGGTCTCCAGGTCCTTCTGTGTCTTCTCGAACTTCTCGACCTCTTTGAGGATCGGCTCGAGACGGGCCACTTCCCGCTGCTTCTCTTCCACGACCCGCCGGGCCTCGTTCTCTTGCCGCCAGAGGATCCCCCACCAGAGACCGGCCGCAAGAACACCCAGCAGAATGCCGCCGACCATCGCCAGGTTGGCCCAGTCGCGATTGGCCATCGCGAGGGTCGGACGGGTCTTCCGAACCGCCGTGCGCTTGCCCTCGGCGAGGAGATTGATCTTGATCATGGGCGCTACTCCCCAACCTGGCGAATCGCGAGCCCCACCGACACGGCCAGCATCGGCGCGATCGACTCGAGCCAGCCCGGGTCGAAGTCGCTTTCTTTGAAGTGGATCCGGCGCAGCGGGTTCATCAGCTCCACGGGCACCCCGAAACGGTCACGGAGCACCTGGACGAGGTTCGGAGTGAGGGCACACCCGCCGGCGAGCATCAGCTCGTCGACGGCGCCCTCCGACGAGGTGGCCGAGAAGAAGTCGAAGGTCTTGTGGAGCTCGCCGTACATCTCCTCGGACACGGCGTCGAGCACCGCGCGGGCGTCGGCGGGCGTGTACTGCTCCACCGCGTCGCCGCGCTTCAAGGTCTCGGCGTGCTCGAAAGAGAGGTTGAACTCACGCTGGAGCGCCTCGGAGAACTGGTTGCCCCCGAAGGAGATGTCGCGCCAGAAGACGGTCTGCCCCCGGGCCAGGATGTTGATGTTGGTGACCGCCGCACCCATGTTGACGAGCGCCACGACCTTGCGCGGATCGACGTCGTAGTTGATCTCGTAGGCATTCTGCACGGCAAAAGCGTCCACATCCACGAGGGTCGGCGTCTTGCCGGTCTGGCTGATCACCGAGACGTAGTCGTTGACCTTGTCGCGCTTGACCGCGACGAGGAGGACCTCCATCGAATCACGGCCTGCCTCGCCCTCCGACAAGACCACGTAGTCGAGCCGTACGTCCTTGATGTCGAAGGGGATGTACTGCTCGGCCTCCCATTGGATGGTGTCCGAGAGCTCCTCCGCCGCGGTGGCCGGCAACTGAATCTTCTTGATGATGACCGAGTGGCCGGACAGCGACGTCGCGTAGTTGGTGTTCTTGACCCGGGTGATCTCGTTGAGCCGATGGATCGCGTCCACGACCAGGGACGAGTCCATGATCGTTCCGTCCACGATCGCCTCGGGAGATAGAGGCTCCACCCCGAGCCGCTGCAGGGAGAACTCGCCCGCCTTACGCATCTTGAGCTCGATCATCTTGAGGGCCGAGCTGCCGATGTCCAGGCCGACGACACCTTTCGGACGTGAGAAGAGCAAGTGGCTGTTACCCCCTGCGAAAGACTAGGTTCTATGCGAACTTAGGACGTGATCCTTAAAGCTTCGCTGGAGGCTAGCACCAGAAAATGGCCGTGTCAAGGGCAAAATACAGCTATGGCAATATGGTCTCTGTCTCCCTAAGACGACGCGCCCCAGGCACTTACGACCCTCAGCGAAACGCGACTGCCAGGCAATGATCCATCGCCCGCGGTCCCGCCGGGGGTTGTTCTCCCTTGCCTGATCTGGTATGGTCGCTCGTCCCGTACGGACTTTGGTGAAGGAGACCTCCTCTCATGGCTCGGCAATGTGACATCTGCAACAAGAAGACGGTCTTCGGATCGAAGGTCAGCCACGCCCACAACGTGACCAATCGGACCTGGCAGCCAAATCTCCAGAAAGTCCGCGCCCTCGTCGAGGGTGCAGTGCGCAACCTGCGGGTTTGTACCCGTTGCCTGCGCAGCGGCCACGTGGTCAAGGCTCCGGCCCGCACCTGGCGGCCGGAAGCGACCTGAGAGAAGACCGAAGGTCGAAGGGGACCGCAACGACGGCAAGGGTGACGACCCTGTCCTTGCCGTCGTTGCGGTCCTCTTCGTTTTCCCGCCCTCCCTTTCTCAGTCCCTCTCCCTCACGACCGAGCCGGCCATCTGCCGGTTCACCTCGAGTACGCCGGTCGTTTTCCGTAGGCCGGCAACGATCTTCTCGAGGTGCTTTCGATCCAGGACCTCGATCCCCATCTCGATCTGGAAATTGCCGTCTTCCTTGCCACGGGCCTCGATGTGAGTAATGTTGCTCTCGACCTCCGCCACCACCTTGGTGAGCTTGGCGAGCATGCCCTTCCCATCGCGGGTCTCGATGAACAGGGTGGTGCCAAAGACCCCGTCAACCTGCCGCGCCCACTGCACTTCGATCTCGCGCTCCGGGTGGTAGAGCAGATTGCGCACGTTGGGGCACTCGGTCGAGTGCACGGAGACTCCTCGTCCGCGGGTGATGTAGCCGGTGATCGGCTCTCCGGGGAGCGGGCTGCAGCACTTCGCCATAAAAGCCAGTAAGTCGCCGTGGCCCTTGACTACGATGGGTCCGGTGCCCCCCAAGTTGGGCAGAAAGCGATCTACGGCCTGGCGTAATCGTGACGGAACCGGGGGTTCGGGCAGCTCCTGGACGCCCGAGAGTCGTTCGAGAACCGTGCGGGTGGCGAGCTTGCCGAATCCGATGCGGCTGATCAGCTCGTCGAGGCTCGAGAGTCCTTCCTGGTGGAGCAGGTCGACCATCGCAGGACCTTCCAGCGACTTCTTCGGATTCAACCGGTACCGTTTGAGCTCCCGCTCGAGCAGGCGCCGACCGATCTCGATCGAGCGGCGCTTCTGCTCGGTGGCGAGCCAGTGGCGGATCTTGCTCTTGGCCCGAGCCGTCACCACGTAGGCCAGCCAGTCCCGGCTCGGATGCCGGTTCGAATTGGTCACGATCTCGACCATGTCGCCGCTCTGCAGCTTGGTGCGCAGGGGCACCAGCTTGCCGTTGACCCGCGCGCCGGAGCAGCGGTCGCCGAGCTCGGTGTGGACCTTGTAGGCGAAGTCGAGCGGCGTCACGTCGCGCGGAAAGGCCAGCACCTCGCCTTTGGGCGTGAAGACGTAGACCTCGTCGGGATACAGGTCCACCTTGAGGCTGGTCAGGAACGTCCGCGGGTCCTGAACTTCCTTCTGCCACTCGAGCAGCTGGCGCAGCCACAGGATGTTCGGATCCGAAACCGCCGACCGGCTCTCCCGACCCTCCTTGTAGAGCCAGTGGGCCGCGATGCCCTCCTCCGCCACCAAGTCCATCTCGCGGGTCCGCAGCTGCACTTCGAAGGGCTGCCCCCGCTCGCCCACCACCGTGGTGTGGAGCGACTGGTAGAGGTTCGGCTTGGGCATGGCCACGTAGTCCTTGAACCGGCCAGGAATGGGGCGCCATTGCTGGTGGACCACGCCCAGCGCCGCGTAGGTGTCGCGCAGGTCGCGGATGACGATGCGGAAGGCCAGGTAGTCGTACAGCTGCGAGATGTCGATACCCTGGCGGTGGAGCTTCTGGTAGATCGAGTAGTAGCGCTTGACCCGGTAGCTGATCTCGGCCTCGATGCCGGCCTCTTCGAGCGCCTTGCCCAGGCGCGCGGCGATGCGCTCGGTGGCATCGTGGCCGAGCTTGATCTTCTCCTCGATCTTCGAGTGGAGCTCGGCGAACTGGTGAGGATAGAGGTAGTAGAAGGCCAGATCCTCGAGGTCGCCCTTGACGCGCGACATCCCTAGCCGGTGGGCGATGGGAGCGTAGATCTCGAGCGTCTCGCGCGAGATCCGCCGCCGCGACTCGGGCGTCATGGGCTGGAGCGTCATCATGTTGTGGAGCCGGTCGGCCAGCTTGACCAAGATGACGCGGATGTCCCGCGCCGAGGCCAGGATCATCTTGCGGAAGGTCTCGGCCTGGGCATCGTCCCGTCGCACGTAGGCGTGACGGCCGATCTTGGTCACCCCGTCGACCAGCTCGGCGATCTCGTCACCGAATCGCTCGACCAGTTCCTCCCGGCTCGCCAGGGTGTCCTCGAGGACATCGTGAAGCAGGGCCACGGCGACGCAGACTTCATCGAACTTGAGGTCCGCGAGCAGGAAGGCGACGGCGAGAGGGTGGCTGAGGTACGGCTCGCCGCTCTTGCGCAGCTGGCTACCATGCTTCTCGGCCGAAAAGGCGTGGACGGCTTCGAGCCGCTGGCGATCGTAGCTGCGCCCTTGCTCGTCGAGCCGGGTGAGGAGATCTTCGAACTCGACCCGGGGCGGCGGCTCGACCGGCGGCGGAGGAAAAGGCCGTTCTTTCGGAGCCATGGACGACGGGTCGCTGTGGGGAGCCCGCAGCTTTCGAACCCGTCGGGGGATTCTAGCGGACCCAACGACGAACGCCCGGCGGCTGCCGGGCGTTTTCGGGAAATCCGGGCCGCTGGGAGGTCAGATCGACAAACGCTCGATCCGAGTCTGTCGCGAGGAGAACAGATCGAAGAACCAGCGGCTCACCAGGAGGCTGGTGAACACCGAGGCCAGAATACCGATCGAAAGGGTCACCGCGAAGCCGCGGATGGGACCAGTGCCGAACTGAAACAGGAACAGCGCGGCGATGAGGGTGGTGATGTTGGCGTCCAGGATCGAGGAACGGGCGTTCTTGAACCCCGCCTCGATGGCCGACTTGACCGTTCGGCCGCGGCGCAGCTCTTCTTTGATGCGCTCGAACACCAGCACGTTGGCGTCCACCGCCATGCCCACGGTGAGCACCAGGCCCGCGATGCCGGGCAGGGTCAAAGTGAACCCGAAATAGGCCAGGGAACCGAACACGAGGATCGCGTCGAACACCAGCATGAGCACCGCGTTGACGCCGGCGCCCTTGTAGTAGAAGAGCATCAGGAGGACGACCAGGCCGGTGCCGATCCAGCCGGCCTTGACGCCCTGGCGGATGGCCTCGGCCCCAAGGGAGGGTCCCACGGTCCGCTCCTCGAGCTCGACCAGGCCCGCGGGAAGGGCACCGGAGCGCAGCGTCGTCACCAGGTCCTGGACTTCCTGCTGGGTGAAGCTGCCAGAGATCTGACCCTCGTCGTGGATCTGGCTCTGGATGTTCGCCACCGACACGATCCGACCGTCGAGCACGATGCACAAGGGACGGTTGATGTTCGCCGCGGTGATCTCGCCGAAGCGGTTGCCGGCCTCGGGCGTGAGGGTGAAGCCGACCACGGGTTGCCCGTACTCGCCCTGGCGCGGCCGGGCGTTCTTGAGGTCGCGGCCGGAGATCGCCGAGCTCGCCTCGACGGCGTAATAGGTCTGGCCGACGACCCGCTTGGTCACGTCGTCCCGCTCATCCTTGGGCAGGATCACGGTGTTCGCGGGCAGCACTCCGCCGAATTGAGCGAGCAGGGCCTCGCGGCTCGCCGCACCGCCGGCCGGCGGATTGACCAGCCGGAACTCGAGGAAGGCGGTCTTCTTGATCAGCTCCTTGATGCGGGCCGGGTCATCGACGCCGGGCAGCTGGAGGATGACCCGCTCGCGCTCGAGGTCGGACGTGATCTGGGGCTCGGACACGCCGAAAGCGTTGATCCGGTTGTCGATCGTCTGCACCGCCTGACCGACGGCAAGACGCCGCACGCCGCGCTCCTCGCTGCCGTTCATGGTGAACACCAGGCGATCGCCCTCGCGTTGCCAGCCGAACACCTGGGAGGCCACGGACGACACGACCGAGTCCTGGTTCGCCGGCACGCCGCGCAGCTCGAAGGAATTCACCGCGAGCGGCGATCCGACGACACCCGGCACCTTCTCCTCGGCGAGGGCTCGGATCATCCGGTCCATTTCGCTACCGGTGTCGGCGCGCACGGCGTCGTCGGTCTCGACCTTCATCACCATGTGCATGCCGCCCTTGAGATCCAATCCGAGCCGGATCTTCTTCTCGAGCGGATAGGCCGACCAGCCGAGCAGACCGAGCAGAAGCGCGTAGAAAGCGCCACGCCACGCGAGACTGCGATTCATCACTTTCCTCCCTGGGCCTGGGCTTCCCCTTCGAGGCCCGCGATGGCGCCCCGAGACACCCGAATCTTGACGTTGTCGGCGATCTTCAGCCACACGGTGGTGCCCTCGATGGCAGCCACTTCCCCGTAGATACCCCCAGAGGTGACCACCGCGTCGCCTCGCTTCAGAGCTTCGAGCAGAGCCTGGTGTTGCTTCTGCCGCTTGCGCGCGGGCGCGATGAGCAAGAACCAGAAGACCACGAAGATCAGCAGCATGGGCAACAGCTGGAACAGCGCCCCGCCGGTGGGCGCTGCTTGCAGGAAGGCGAAGGAGGCGACGTGCGGTGTCATGTTCGAGTTCCTGTCGGGTGGATCGTCGGCGGCTCGGGCTCGGCCGTCATCGAGAAGGTGGTTCCGAAGTCGACTCCGCCGCCTTGGCGGCGAGATCAGCCAGCGTGCCGGACGCGGAAGCTTGGCGAAGTCGTCCCATAAAGTCAAGGTAAAAGGCCACATTGTGGACGGTGGCGAGGACCTGCCCGGTGATCTCTCCGGAGCGCAGCAAGTGGGCCAGAAACGCCCGGCTGACGCGCCGACAGGTAGAACATCCGCAGGACGGATCGGGCGGAGCCGGGTCGGTCCGGTAGCGGGAGTTCTTGAGCCGCAACAGGCCCTCGCTGGTGAACAGCAGCGAATGGCGCGCGTTTCTCGCCGGCAGCACGCAGTCGAACAGGTCGACGCCGGCAACGACGGCGCCGAGGATGTCTTGCGGAGTGCCCACACCCATCAGATACCGCGGTTTGCCGGCGGGTAGGAGCGGCGCCGTGAACGCGACGGTCTCCCGCCGCTCGCGCTCGGGCTCCCCCACCGAAACGCCGCCGATGGCGTAGCCGTCGAAGTCGAGCGCCCCCAGGAGCTCGGCAGCCCGTTCTCGCTGGCGCGGAAAGGAACTGCCCTGGAGTATGCCGAAGAGGCCCCCGGGACCGGGCCTCGCCGCCCACCTCTCGCGCGCCCGGGCCGCCCAGGCCACGGTGCGGTCCAGGGAGGAAGCGGCTTCTTCCTCGGAGACCGGCCAGGGCGTGCATTCGTCGAGCACCATGGCGATGTCGACTCCCAAGCGCCTCTGGGCATCGACCACGGACTCGGGCGTGAAGGTTACGAGAGCCCCGTCGATGTGACTGCGAAACGTCACACCGGTCCCATCGAGCTGCCTGCGCCCGGCCAGGCTCCACACCTGGAAGCCGCCGCTGTCGGTCAGGATCGGGCGGTTCCAACCGTTCCAGGCGTGGAGCCCGCCCAGGGCCTCGAGGGTGTCGATGCCGGGCCGCAGGGTCAGGTGGTAGAGATTCGACAGCATGATCGAGGCACCCAGGGACTCGAGGGTCTCGGGGCCCAGTCCCTTGACCGCGCCCAAGGTGCCCACCGGCATGAATGCCGGGGTCTCGATCGTGCCGTGGGGAGTCTCGAGTCGGCCGCGGCGGGCGTGGCCGTCGGTCGCGAGAACCGCGAAGGAGATCGCCATGCCGTCAGCCCGCGATCCGCTCCACCGCTACGCCCTTGGGCATGTCGAGGTCGAAACGGTCCGGCGGGATGGCGGCGTTCATCCGGAGGCTCTCGAAGCGGTATTCGGTGACGTCGCCTTGGGGGTCCACGTAGCGCAGGCGCACGGGCATGAAGCTCTCGCGATCGATCCACAGGGTCATGCCCCGCAGCCTCTTGGCCACCCGCTCGAAGCGTGGCGCGAGGTCGAGCTTGTAGGCCTCGGCCGGATCCTTGGGAAAGACGGCCGTGACGTCGAAATACTGAAGCAGCGTCTCGAGGGAGCCGGTGGCGCCGAGGTACTTGAAGACCTTCTCGGAGTAGCGGCCGATGGTCACTTCCTCGGCCCGATTCAAGTCCCGGAACCAGGTCGTCATCTTGTCCCGGTCGATCACCACCGTCATGGGCTTGGGGCTCGCGAACTCCCAACGCACCCGATCCGGGGCCAGGAAGGAGAAGGTGCCGCTCGCCTCCTGGGGAACCAGGAACATCTCGCTCTGCTTGACCTGGACGAACTTGGCCTCGAGCGACTTCAAATCCTGCTGAGCGACCTTGACCCGTTCGATGAGGGCGTTGAGCCGCTCGCGGGAACTGAGCCCTTCGGTGGCGGGGTCGGCGGTGGCCGGCGTCGCGGCTGGGAGAGGCAGAGCCAGGCTGGCGACGAGGGCGGCGCCCCAAAACACTCTCAAGGACATCGATCCGGCTTTCCTTCCTGCCACGAGACGCCCACCGGGCGGTGAGCCGAAAAAGGGGCGAGAGTCTAGCGCAGTTCGCCGGGGTTCGTCGTGGCGTGCGCCCTCGCTTCCGGGACGATCAAGGCTCCTCGCTCGCCTCGAGGAAGTATCCGCAGGTCAGCATCTCGGAGCCGTAGTAGGGATTGTTGACCTCGGGAGCCTTGGGCTGGAGCCACTTCTTGTCGGCCATCGGGCAGTACGCCACGGCAAGGTCTCCCGGGTCCGTGCGCAGCTCGAACCAACGCACCAGCGGGACCGACAGTTCGCCGAAGGCCCCACGTGCGGCTTCGATCCCCTGGGCGGAGGCCACCTTGGCTGCACCGCCGACGATTCCCTTCTGCAACTCGGCCAACTCGGCGGCGGCGGACTCCGGCACGCCGGCACCAGCAGGGGTCAGCGTGGCGCCCGCCAGCTCTTGGAGCTTCTTGGCGCGGTCCGCGATACCGTCGGCTTTGTCGGCAGCCAGAGTGGCGCGAATCCCCTCGTACTCGGTGATGATCGGCAGGAAGGCGTCGGCCGGCGCGGCGGCGCCGGTGGGGAACGAACCAAGGACGGCGAGTGCGAGGACGAAAGCGATCACGCGCGGCGCCATGGGATCTCCTAGGGTTGGCGAAAGTTGGGGGCTTGAAACAAAACGGGACCGGAGGCGTCTCCTGGAACGATGCTCGCGCGGTACCGAGAGCTCGTGTTGCAACATCAGGACCGAGTCTACACGCTCGCTCGGGCCTTGCTGCGCGACCGCGAGGCCGCCGCAGACGCCACTCAGGAAGTCCTGATCCGGCTCTGGCGCCACCTACCGGAGCTCGACGGCAATTTCAGCGCCTGGCTCGCGCGAGTGACCCGCAACTGCTGCTACGACGAGCTGCGGCGCCGGCGGAGCCAGAATGCCGCCTTCGGGATCGAGAGCCCCAGCGAGGTCCTCGAGAGCCACGCGGCCCACGGACCGAGCCCCGAACGGCTCGCCACGAGCGCCGAGCTCGGCCGGCGCCTGCGAGCCGCCGTGGCCGATCTGGGCGAGCCCTACCGCAGCGTGATCGTGATGCGTGAGGTCCAGGAAATGAAGTACCAAGAGATCGCCGACGCCCTCGAGATTCCGTTGAACACGGTCAAGATCCAGATCCACCGGGCACGGCGCATGCTGCGCGAGCGCATCGAGGAGGTGAACGGCCATGTCGCAGTCGGTTGACACGAACCCCTGCCGGTTCATCGACGAACGGCTCGACGCCTACTTCGACGGCGAACTGGGCGAGCTCGAGCACGCTCGGGTCGTACGCCATCTCGGCCAGTGCCCGTCCTGCACCGAAGCCCTGGCGGCGTTCGACGAGCTGCGTTTCGACCTGCGCGCCGCCCACTCTCAAGAAACCTGCCCGCCGGAAGTGACCGCCGCGGTCTTCGAGATCGCCCGCCGGGAGGCTGCTCGGCGGCAACGCCCGACGCTCCGCGCGTCGCTTCGCAAGTGGTTCGTCGCGCTCCTGCCACCCCCCGCGTGGCGCCCCGCCCTGGCCGCCGCGGCCGCTGCGCTTCTGCTCGCCGTACCGCTGTGGCAGGCACTGCGCAGCGGCGCCCCGCGGCCCGAGGTCTCTCGGAGCGCGGAATTTGACGCCGCCGAGCTCGCGCGGGCAGAACAGGAAGCTCGTCTGGTCCTGGCCTACGTGGCCTCCATCGGCGGCCACGCCGGCTCGAAGGTACGCCAGGAGATCCTGAACCACCGCATCGTCGAGCCGACCCGCCGGGCCTTCGGCTTCGCGAACGGCGACCCGACCACCACGGAGCAATGAACATGCACCGGAGAACCCTGTCCGTCTTCCTGATCGGTCTCCCGCTCGCGTTGGCCTTGGCGGGCTCGAGCCTCGGCCAAATGGCGGACTCGCCCCCCCCCCCGCCGCCGGACATCGCGGGTGAACCCGGCTACCTCGACTTCGACAAGCTCGAATTGGCCACGCCGGAAGAAAGCAAGGTGGTGGTCAACCTCTACGGCCCGGTGCTGCGCATGGTCGCCGAGCTGACCAAGGGGGACGAGGCGGGCTTCTCGGACCTGGTGGTCAAGCTCCGGGCGATTCGCGCCAAGATCTGGCAGGTCGCTCCCAACCGGACCGAGGCCCTGCGCCGAAGCATGACCGACCTCGCCCGCCGCCTCGAGCAGGACAAGTGGCAAACCGCCGTAGAGCTGCGCACGGGTAGCGGCGAGCTGTCGCTGATCCTCCTCCGCACCGCTCCCACGGGGGAAATCCTCGGCCTGGCGGTACTGTTCGTCGACACCTCGGGCGAAGCGGGGGCCATCAACATCGTCGGCAACGTCACGCCCGAGGAGATCGGCCGGCTCGGCCGGTCGTTCAAGATCGAGTCCCTGACGCGGTTCGAGGACGCGGAGAAGAAGCCAGGGAGTTGACGAGCGGCGTCAGACCGAAAAGGTCCGAGAGTGGCTCAAGCGATCGGCCAGCGAGCGCCGGCCGCCGAAGCTGAACACGAGCGGCAAGCCGACCAGCGCCAGGGTGAGCAGGCCGCCGAACCATCGACGGGCGGTTTCGCCGAAGGTCAGGCCGCCACCGTCTTCCGCACGGACGATCAGGTGAGCCCACCGCATCCCCGGAGTTCGGCCCCAGAACGCCAGGGAGATGGTGCTGTAGAGGAACGAGAAGACCAGCACGAAAGTCGCGAGGGCCGGAATGTCGGCCAGCTGGATCTCGATGCCCCAGCTCCTCAAACCGAGCAGCAAGCCGAGCAGCAGCATGAGGTGAATCGCGAAGTCGGCCAGGCCAGCAACCAGCCGGGAGCCGACCGTAGCGTGAAAGAACGCGCCCGGGTTCTCGACCGCCGGCGGGGGAACCGGAGGGGAAGCGCCGGCGGGCCGCGGGAACTCGCGAGCGGCTCGTCGCGGCTCGGGCGGCGGAGCGGCGGCACCGGGCGGTGCGCTCCACAGCGGCAGCTCTTCCTCGTCGGGACGGTCCCACTCCTCGCGCGGAGGCCGCGACCGAGGACGCTCGGCTTCCCGCTTTTCGACCCCGTCGCCGAGGGGCAAGTCGAACAGGGAGGGCTCGTCGTCCGGACCGCGTCGACTCATCACGCTCAACGCTGTGGCAAGTACTTGACGAAAGTTCGGTAGAGCAAATCCGGCTCGCGGCCGCCGTAAACCTGGGCGAAGCGTCGCAATCGCTGGCTGTCGGAGTCCTTGGCGGTGAGCTCGAGAACCTGGTCGAACTGCACCAGGGCCTTCTTCGGGTCGTTCTGCTGAAGGGCCTTGACGCCGAGGTTGTAGTAGGAGTCGACGAGCATCCGCAGCACGTCGCGGTTGCCCGGATCGGCCTCGCGCTTGCGCCACAGCCGCGGCAGCAGAAGGTCGTACTCGCGGTCGCGGAAGAGCAAGATGTCGTCCCGTAGCGGCTTCAGGACCAAGGTGATCCGGTCGGCCGCGGCCTGCTCCTCCGGAGCCAGCGGGCCGACCTTGGCAGCCCGCTCGTAGAGCAGCGAAGCCAGCAGCAGTTCCTGCTCCCGCTCGGCCGCCTCGGCCGCGGCGATCACCCGCTCGCGCTGGGAGTCGAGTGCGGCTCCGGCGGCAGCCGCGGCCTCTTCCTCGGCCGACTTCTCCCACGAGGCGATCATCGACTGGGCCGTTGAGAACTTCGGATGATCCGGGCGGACCCGCTTCAAGTAGGCCAGGGCGTTTTCGGCCTTCCCTTCCTTGAAGAGCCTTTCGGCGTGCTGAATGGGGTCCACGGCTTCGGCCTTGGGCGCCTGCACCTCTTCGGTGGAGTTGGGAAAGAGCTTGTCCCGGTTGGCGACCAGCAGCCAGCCGGCGGTGCAGACGAGCGCGAAAACGACGCCGCCGATCAGGAAGAAGGTCCGCTTCGAGGTCTCCTTCTTGACGGCCACCATGCGGAAGTTCTCTAGACTCGCTCCCTTGCGGCCCTCCGCCGCGCTGGCCGCGGCGCCGCCTCCAGGCGGTGGCGGCACCAGGATCTCCTCTTTGAGATCCGCCAACACCGAGGTACCCCCAAAGCCAGACAGCGGGTCGAGCTCGCTAGCCGGCGCGCCGAGACCGAGCGAGATCGAGCCGGTGCCGGCCTCCAGCCGCTCGAGGGCCTCGCGCGCCGCAAGGTGCCCGGGCTGTAGCGCCAGGACACGGTTGAACCGAGCCCGGGCGTCGTCTGGCCTGCCGCGCTCGAATTCGGCCACACCCTCGTGGAAGATCTCTTCGACCTGGCGTTCCTGCTCGGCCTTCTGGCGGCGCGCGCCCTCGATCCGCTGGGCGGCCGCGGCATGGTCGACGTCGATGAGGAAGATGCGCGACCACGCGTCGATGGCGGACTGGAGGTCGCCGCGCGCCTGGGCGGTATCCCCCTCCTCGAGCAACGCGGCGATGCGGTCGTCACCCGCGGCGCCGGCCGTTGCGGCCGGCAGCCCGAGGTCGGGCATACCGAAAGAAGCGCCAGGTGAGGCCAAGAACGAGGGCACCTCGAAAGCCGGAGGCGTTACCGCGGGCGGCGGAGCCGAGAACGACGGCAGCGACGGCGCCACCGGGGGGGGCGGCGACAGCGGCGGCGGAGTCCAAGCGGGCTGGTCCCCGAACATCGACGGCGCGTCGAGAGCCGGCAACGCATCGAGAGAACCGAAGTCGAAGCTCGGCCCGGTTGGTGGCGAGACCGGCGCGGCCGAGCCGGAAAAGGTCGGTGAGGCCGCTGGCTCGGGCGGGATCAACGGGGCGAAGTCGCCAGCCCCGGGGGTGTCTTCTTCGGGCACCAGACCGAGCGCGGCGGCCGGCTCGAGGTTCCAGTCTTCCTCGGGAATCTCGAGCTCGTAGTCCTCCACCGGCTCGGGCGCCGCGTCGAAGCTCACGTCCGGCAACTCGCGGTCCTGGATACCGCCCGGCGACGAGGCCGCGGCGCGGGCCAAATCGTCGATCAGCGGGTGACTCGGATCGAGGGAGCGGACCTTTTCGAGCAACGCCGGCACCTCGTGGGTGGCACCAGTCTGGAGCGCACGACCAGCGGCCTCGAGGTAGGTCTGAACGTAGGGTTGGGCCTCGAATCGCTCCTGGGCCAACACCGCGATCTCGCGCACTCCGGCTTGCTGGAGCAGCGCCGGAGTGGCCTGCAGGCGCGACAGGACGGAGCCGAAGTCGCGCCGGTCGAGAAGTTCCTGGAGCTCCGGGACGACCGAGGGGCCGAGCGGCGGGACCTTGATCTTCATGGTGGCGAAGCTGGGAAGCTCGCTCGGTGCGGGCGCGGGTGGCACCTGCCCATCCCGCAGATCCTCGACCGCCACGGCTCCCTCGCCCGCGGCGAGGCGGTCGCGCAGAATGCCCGCGGCCGCGAAGGACGGATCGAGCTGCAGGATGAACTCGCAACCGAGAGACGCCTCCTGGCGGCGCCCGCCGGCGGCGAGGTCGAGACTCTGGTTGAAGGTCCCCAGAATGCGGCGCTGCACTTCGGCCGACAGGGACGGATTGCCCGGATAACTCATGGCTGCCTTGTAGTTTGCCCGTTGGGTCGCGGTCGAAGCCGTTATCCTAGCATCCTCCGAACCGGACGCCAGAACCGCCGCCGCGTCGTGCCAAAGCCATGGTGAGAAAGGGCTTATCGGAGCGTTATCCGGCCGGCCGCCGCACCGGCAGCCCTCCTTGCTCGAGCATCCCGTCCAGAAAGACCTTCAGGCGAAACGCCTCGCCCTCCTTCGCCCTCTGCCCTTCGTAGAATCCGCTCACCTCGCGGTAGCCCAGGTAGTAAGTCGTCAGCTGGGGCGAGGTGGTGAGGGCGCGGAGCCAGAGATTCTTGGCGAATTGGTCGTCCTGAAAAGCCTCGGACTTGGCGAAGGCGACGACCTCGTCCTTGGTCATGTCCGCCGTGTGGACGCGGATGTCGACGATCGTCCGGGCGATGTTCTCGAGCTGTTTCTTGAGGTGCGCGAGGCGATCGAGGGGGCCACCCCAACCTTCGTCGAGGAGCAGGCGCTCGCAGAAAGTGCCCCAGCCTTCGACGGCGACGCCATCCGGGAAGAGCGCGCGGACCTTGCGCGGATGGCGGGCTGCGAGCTTGAGCTGGAGATAGTGCCCCGGGAGGATCTCGTGGGGCAGGATCATCACGTTGAAATGGTGGTTGAAGTCGCGGAAGAACGCGTCGCGCTCGGCCGGCGTGGCCCCGTCCGGCGGGGTCGGGAGGAAGAACAGCGTCTCGGCCTCGGGCGAGTAGGGCCCGGCCGGGTAGACGCCGCCGACGCTCTGACCGACGAAGTAGGCCGGTGACCGATCGGTGCGTAGCGTGAGCGGATCGGGCAGGGTGACCAGGTCCTTGCGGCGCAGGAACGCATCGAGCTCGGCGAGCAGCGAGGCGTAGTCGGCCAGAAACTCGTCGAACGTCCGCGCCCGATCCTTCGCCACCCGCTCGAACAGGCGCCCGAGGACCTCGGAATCGTCCGCGGGGGGCTCGCCGGGCAGAAAGTCCTTCCAAACGGAGCGTCCGAAGCCCGCGGCCTCGACCCGCTTCGCGGCGAGATCGTGTTGCGCGCGGGCCAGGATGGTCTCGACCGGCTCCGCCAGCCCGGTCCCCAAGCGAAAGCTCTCGGCGTAACGTGTCCCGAGCCGGGGCGAGCCCGTGGCCACCTTCCCGAGCCCCTCGAACCGCTCGGCGAGCCGGTCGAGCGCCTGCGCCGCTGTCGCGGCCGCGGTGCGCAGCCGCCCCGCGAGTTCCACCGGCTGGCCCTCCGCGAGGCGCGGGAAGCCCTCCCGGTAGAACACGGCCGACGCCCGCGCCTGGCTCGCCGCGAGGCCGCAGAGCTCGGCCGACAACTCGCCCGCCGGGGCCACCGCGAATACCTGCCGGGCCTGCTCGGCCAGGCGCGGAAGTTGGCTCGCGCGGGACACCGCGGCGCTCAGGCGGCTCGCGAGCGGCCGGTCCTCACGCAGGAGCAGCAAGACATTGGCGTTGCCGAGGATCTCGGTCCAGAACAGGGGATCCCGCGATGGACGCTTCAGTACCTCGAGCTCGAAGACCTCGCGGGCTGCCTGGCGGGCCAGCAGCTCGGCATCGAGCCGGTCGTCGGCCGGGACTTTCGGATCGGCCGCAAAGGCTCCGAACTTCGGGGCGACCGTCCGGTTCCACTCGAGCCACCGGGCCAGCCGTTCCGGGGAGAGGTCCTCGAGCTCGCGGTCTCGATCGTGGCGACCCGCCGCTGTGGCCTTCGACGGGAACATCTCGAACCAGCGCTCGAGATAGTCGTGAGCCAGATGCGGCGGCGTGTCGTGGCCGGGGGCAGGTTGCGCTGCCAGGACGAACGCGACGAGGGCGAAAGCAGCTGGTCGGATCATCGAGAAAGCCTACCGCGGGCCGCCCTGGGGCGACCCATGGGTCGCCCCTACGGTGCGACTTCGCCATCGTAGGACTCGACGAGCGCACGCAGGTGCCGCTGGCGCGGACCGAGCTCGCGCCGGTCGTAGAAGAACAGCCCGACCAGCGAAGCCAGCACTAAGCCGGCCAGTACCCCGCTCAGCGAAGTCAGCTCGTGGGGCCGCACCCGCCCGGTGTCGACCAGGTGGCTCACCCCCAGCGCCAGCGCTGGCACGCTCACGAGGTGCAGGATGGCGATCGTACGCACCCGCGTGCGGGCCATGCGGGTTTCGCTCTCGGCGGCGCGGATCACGGCGGAGAGCGGCCCCACGCCAGCCGGATGCTCGGCCCGATGGCGCAGGGCGCGGCGCAGGACCAGGGCGAAGGCCAGCCAGGCGGGCGCGAGCAGTGGCGCCAACATCCAGTCCTCGCCACCGCCCGGAGCGGTCACGAGGCGGTGAACGAGAAGGGCCGTGAGGCTGGCCAGCACGGCGCCGCCTACGACCAACACCATCGCCAGGCGCCGTGCTTTCCTGCCGAGCTGTCCGGCGAGCTCCCGGGCCAGGCGTTCGAAGTGTTCCGGCGCGGGCCGGTTGGCGGACGAGCTCCAAACGGGTTCGATCCAGTCGAGACTCATTTCCTTCTCCCTTCGAGATCGAGTGCCAGCCGTTGGCGGGCACGGGTGAGCCGGGCGCCGACGTTGGTCGCCGTGAGCCCGTGGAGGGTGCCGATCTCGCCGTAGCCGACTCCGTCGAGTGACAACAGCAGCAGCGAGCGGTCGAGGGGCGGTAAGCGCCGGATGCCGGCGTAGAGGAGCTCGAGAAGCTCGCGGTCATCCGGCGAGGGAGCGGCGGGAGCGGTTGGTTCGGGGGCCACCGTCCCGGGGGCGGGCTCGAGGGACTCGAGCCGTTCGTCACCCCGGCGCCCCCGCTTCCAGGTCAGGGCCGCGTTGTGACTGACGCGATAGAGGAAGGTCGCGGACGAGGACTCGCCCCGAAACGCCGGCAGGGCCTTCCACAGGGCCAGCAGCAGCTCCTGCATCAGGTCGTTCCGATCCGCCGGCGCAGCGAAGCCTCTCGCGGTGCGATCGAGGATGGCGCCGTGATCCCGGACCCATTCGGTGAAGCGTCGTTCGCGTTCGTTGCCGTCCATGCTCGTGACCCCGAGAGGTTAGAAGCACCGGGAGGCAGCTTCTTACAACTCGGAGCCGCGAGCCGCTCGGTGGAGGGGAGATCGGCAGTCGGCGTTCAGCGCACCTCGAGCGCGCTCTCGGTGCCGAGCTCCACCTCGACGGCATCCTCCTCCTGGCCGAGGACGATGACCGCCTCGACCGGCCCCCAGGCCCGCGGGTCCACCGTCGGCAGCAGGACGCGGCCGTCGCCGGAGGTGCGCCCCAGGCCGAGGGGCTGGCCAGAAAGTGAGCTGGCGAAGTAGAAGTCGTTCAGCGTCAGGGTCACCTCGGGGAAGCGCAGCTCGAAGGCCACATCCGGAATCGGCCGTCCGTCCCCGTCCATCACCCGCACCGTCGCCGGTTTCGCGGGAGCGGGCTCGACGGAGATTTCGGCGGCGGAGCGGAGGGAATCTCCATCGAGGATCTGCAGAGCCGCCGCGGGGTGGATGACGATCACATTCCGGCCGGCAAGGCAGTTCGGCGGGAAGGAAACGTAGCCGTCGTTCGAGCCCGTTCGGCTGCAGGACTGCCGCACGCCCTGATCGTCGAGAACGAGGAAGAAGGCCTTGGGCAAGACCTCGCCGTGACGCAGGCGAACGCGAACGCCGTCCGACTGGCTGTCCTCTGCCTGGAGCTGAATCTCGACCGTAACGGTCTCGCCGGGAAGCGGTTGGAACTCGCCGCGGTTGTCGGCGTACCCATCCTTGCCGGCGCCGTACCACGCCTTTTCCGTACCCGGCCAACGGACCAGGACACGGCCCGTAGGGCCCGTCGAGACGACGTTGGGCATGAAATTGTCGGGATCCAGGTACTCGAACACCTTGCCGTCGACGAAGAAAGTGGAAGGCGTTCGCTGGAAAACCACCATCGTCTCGGGGACCGCGCTTCCGGTGCTGGAATCAGTCGAGCGAAACTCGATGGTGCCGCCGTCGCCGAGCTCGATGTCCCAGCGCCCCTGCCCAACAATCGCACTCAGCGAGTTGAAGGCTCGGCATCGCCCGTCGAAACTACAAGCGGACAGGTATCGCAGTTGGGGCATGGCACGAGACCCAGCCGGAATGCGTGCGGCGACCTCCGACCGGAACCATCGCTCCGTGACGAGGTAGCCGAAGTAGTAGAGGTGGTAGAGGTGATCGTCATCGGTCGGGTAGCTCGTCAGCGGCAGGATCTTCTCCTTGAAGATCCGAATCTCTCCGGGGACCGGCTTCCCTCGCTCCAACAGGTTTCCGAAGACATGAAGCTCTTCGAGGGTAGCGGACAGTGGACTCGCGGGGTCATCGGTCGCCGGGTCGAGCCGTGGAATGACGCCATCTCCCAGCCCCCACACGGCCTCGTCGTCGATCTCAGCGTCCATCCGGTACTGGCCATCGTCGAGAAGGTCGAAGCGATACTCCCCGAGCCCTCTACGCAGGACGCGTTCCGTCCTCTTCCTCTCGTTGCATCTTGGCTGAATCTCGTCGGCCAGTGACAGCGGGCGATCGCCACAGTCGAGCAGCACCAGTAGTTCCTTCGCGTGGTGCCGAACCGGACGATAGTCGACGGTCACCACCAGCTCTCGCCGTGGCTTCAGGACCAGCGGGCCGATTTCGACCGCCCGGGCACCGGAGACCGACTGTTCTCGCGCGGAAGTCCGCAGTAGCGGGTGCTCGACGCCGAGTCGCAGATCACTTCCGGCCGGAACGTCGAAAAGAAAGAAGGTACCGCGGTGGCCGTTCCAAAGGCTCGCCGCCGCGGCGACTGGCGGCCCGCTGCTCCGCAGAGAGCCCCGGGCCACGACTTGAAAGTCCTCCCGTCTTGCTTCGACTTCTGGTGGCACCTCGACATGGACCATCCACTCTTCGCGGTCCCTGCCGGGCGGAGCGATCGTCTTCAGGTGAAGCTCCTGCCCCGCGGAACAGCTGCGGGGCTTGGTGATGCCGATAAGTCCCCGTTGGCCGACCGAGTAGGCCAGCCACCGGCCCGCGGGAATGCGAACCGTTGAGCGGAAGTCGATTGGGAGCGGGAAGGTGACGCCGTAGGTAGGAGAAACGAAGTCCACCCGTTCCGTACCAGGCCAGTTCTTGGCATCACTCAAGGTGACTTCACAGGCGGGCACCAGCAGGCCAACCACGGTGCGCTTCTCCGATTTGCTGGAAGCCGTGGGTACGGCCACCAGTGCACCCGCTTCGACAGTGACCCAGCCCGGCGCCTCGGCGATCCACAGCCAGGACCCTTCAGAAAGCACCGTGGGCTCGTTCGGCTTCACGATCAACCGAGGCTTGTACTCCCCGGGGCGGTAGAGCCGGATCTCGCCGTCCGGCAGGAAGCGGGCAGGATCGGTGGCCTCACCGTGGTACTCGGTCTTGGGGACCAACAGGAAGCGGACCTGGGAGTCGGCGCCGACTTCGGTCGCGAGCGCCAGGAGCAGCGCCAACCCCAGTCCGGAATGAAGGCAGCCTCCGGGCACTACCGCACCTCGAGGACGCCCTCGGTACCCAGCTCCACCTCGACGGCATGCTCCTCCTGGCCGAGGACGATGACCGCCTCGACCGGCCCCCAGGCGCGCGGGTCCACCGTCGGCAGCAGGACGCGGCCGTCGCCGGAGGTGCGCCCCAGGCCGAGGGGCTGGCCAGAAAGTGAGCTGGCGAAGTAGAAGTCGTTCAGCGTCAGGGTCACCTCGGGGAAGCGCAGCTCGAAGGCCACATCGGGGATCGGCCGGCCATCCCCATCGACCACCCGCACCGTCGCCGGTTTCGCGGGAGCGGGCTCGACGGAGATTTCGGCGGCGGAGCGGAGGGAATCTCCATCGAGGATCTGCAGAGCCGCAGCGGGGTGGATGACGATCACCTTCCGGCCCGCCAGGCAGTTCGGGGGAAAGGACACGAAGCCGTCGCTCGCGCCCGTTCGGCTGCACGACTGCCGCACCCCATGGTCATCGACGACGAGGAAGAAGGCCTTGGGCAGGGCCTTGCCGTGACGCAGGCGCACGCGAACCCCGTCCGACTGGCTGTCCTCCGGCTGGAGCTGGATCTCGACCGTCACTGTTACGCCGGGAAGCGGTTGGAACTCGCCGCGCGCGATGGCGTAGCCCGCCTTGCTCGCGCCGTAGGAGGTCTTTTCGCTCCTGGGCCACCGAACTTGTGTCCTTCCCGTGGGGCCGGTCGACATCAGGTCGGGCATGAAGTTCTTGGCATGAAGATGTTCGAAGACCTTGCCTTCCACGAAGAAGATCGAGGGTGTGCGTGCGAGACCGACCATCGCGTTCGGGACTGGCTCGCCCGTGGCCGCATCGAGCGAAACGAACTCGATCGTTCCACCTTCGCCAAGCTCGATGTCCCATCGCCCCTGGCCGACGATGGCGCTGAGCGAATTGAAGACCCGGCAACGGCCATCCGCGGTACAAGCCGAGAGATAGCTCAACAGAGGCATCGCCCGAGAGCGTGCAGGTATCCGGGCCGAGACTTCTTCCACGAACCACCGCTCGTCCGTGAGGTAGCCGAAGTAGTAGAGGTGATAGGTGAGCCGGTCGTCCGTGGGGAAGGACCGAGCAAAGTCGCTCTCTTCGCGAAAGATGCGAACCTCCCCCGCAACGGGCTCGCCAGCTTCCAGGAGATGCCCGAAGACATGCAGTTCCTCGACGGTCGAAGCAAGCGGCGGTACCGGCTCGTCGTTTTCGGGGTCGAGGCGCGGAATCAGATTCTCGCCTAGTCCCCAGACGACATCGTCATCGATTTCGGCATCCAGACGGTATTGGGAATCGTCCAGCTGCTCGAAGCGGTACTCGGAAACTCCCAAGCGCAAGGGCTGCTCCAGACGACCCCGTTCGTTGCACGCGGGATGGAAGTCATCCGCCAAGGAAAGAGGTCGAGGACCACATTCGACGAGTACCAGTCGCTGGTCGTGGTGGGGCCGAGCTGGCCTGTAGTCCACGACCACAGTAAGGTGGCGCCGCGGCTTCAATACCAGAGGGCCCAATTCCAGGGCGCGGGCACCGACTACCGAAACTTCTTGCTGGGCCGAGCGGAGCGCTGGATGCTGGACCGTCAGCAACCGATTGCTCCCCGCCGGAACGTCCAGAAAGAAGAACGTGCCACGTCGCCCATTCCACAGGCTCGCCGCCGCGAGTACCGGCGGGGGACCGCTGCGCAGCGGAGCGCGGGCAGCGACCTGGTAGTCCTCCCACTTGGCCTCGACGCCCTCGGGCGCCTCGACGTGGACCATCCACTCCTCGCGGTCCCGGCCCGGCGTCGGGATCGTCTTCAGGTGCAGCTCCTGAGCTGCCGAACAGGATCGTGGCTTGGTGATGCCGATAAGTCCGCGGGGGCCGACCGAGTAGGCCAGCCACCGGCCCGCGGGAATGCGCACAGTTGAGCGGAAGTCGATTGGGAGCGGGAAGGTGACGCCGTGGGTAAGTGAAACGAAGTCCACCCGTTCCGTACCAGGCCAGTGCTTGGCATCACTCAAGGTGACTTCACAGGCGGGCACCAGCAGGCCAACCACGGTGCGCTTCTCCGATTTGCTGGAAGCCGTGGGTACGGCCAGTGCACCCGCTTCGACCGTGACCCAGCCCGGCGCCTCGGCGATCCACAGCCAGGACCCTTCAGAAAGCACCGTGGGCTCGTTCGGCTTCACGATCAACCGAGGCTTGTACTCCCCGGGGCGGTAGAGCCGGATCTCGCCGTCCGGCAGAAAACGGGCAGGATCGGTGTTCGAAGTTGCAAAGTCAGCTTTAGGGATGATGAGGAAGCGGACTTGGGTTTCGGCCTGGACCTGGGGCGTAAGGCCGAAAAGAAGCGCGAGGGCCAGCCCAAGGACTGGCACCCGCGCGCAAGCGACAACAATGTGAGTCGATTTCATGGTCTAGCGCGCTTCTCGTCGTTACTTCAGCTGGCAGCCCTGGGCCCCGGTGAGCTGACAACCCGCCCCAGAACAGGCGGCACTGCCATCCGCGACGCAGGCGCAGATACCGACTACATCCGCGCAAGAGCCCCTCAGGAAAAGCCCTTCGCCCTTCCAGGCGGGGTCAATCCCCGCCCCCGCCCCGCCGCTGTCGACTCCGGCGAGGAACACGGGCGTGGCGGGCTGCCCAGGCTTTTCGAGGGGTTCGGCGGCGGCTCCAAGGGCGAAGGTCAGGGTGGCGACGAGGGCCAGGGTGTAGAGCACTTTCATTTGGAGTGTCTCCTTCTCTGCGAGAGACGCAGATCGAGGTTAGCATTGCTTTGCATGGAGTGGATCAAGATCAACTGAGCAGGCGGTTCGCGCGCACCTCCTTTCGGACTCGGCGGAACGCGGTAGCATTCGCGGCATGTCCTACGAAGACGAAGACCCCAAGGAGTTGGGCCTGACCTTGATGGCGCTGCGCCGAGGGGTGGGGTTGACGCAGGAACAATTGGCGGGGAAGTGCCGTGTGTCGCCCTCGACGGTGGCGCGCCACGAGGGCGGCGAGGATGCGCCGAGCGTGGTGATCCTGTTGCGCTACTGCCGAGAGCTGGGACTTCTCGAGAGCGAGTTCTTCGAAATTCACCGGGGCCTGCGGCGGGCTCGCGAGCGGCTGAAGGAAGGACCGGGTTGGGTGAAGCGGGTCGCCAAGGAAACGCCCGCTCATGGGCCGAGCGTGCTGGATGACCCGGAAGCCGCCCAGCGGTTCGCGCTCGGCGCGGCCCATATGTTCGAAGCGCTCCTGCGCGGAGGGAAACGCCCGTAAGGTCACGGCGCGCCTCCAAGAACGGCGCGTAGCTCTCGAGCCAGCGCTCGGATGCCCTCGGCGGCGCGCCGGGACGCGACTGCCTGGGCAGGCGAACTGGCTTCGGCCCGGCTGCCGATGCCCTCGGCGAACGAAGCCAGGCTCTCAAGATCCTGAAACAGGGCAGCAATGGCGAGGTCGACGGGCACGGCCTCGTGCGGCCCCGCCTCGAACAGGGCCGTCAGGCCCGTCCTCACCAGCCGCACGAGCTCGCGCAGGGCCTGCTGAACGCCGGGGGGCAGGTCGACCAGCGCGGTCTCCTGGATCGGGAGCTCGCTCGCGGCTGCCCCGCCGGGTCGCCCGGCGCCCTGCGAGCAGGTCGGTAACTTCGTCATCACGGCAGACAGGAGTAGCAAGTCGAGCCGCGCATTCGCAAGCTCGACGACTCCAGAGCGAGGCGTCGAAGTCGTTGCGTCTCTACAGGTCCCGCCCGGCTGACACGCCAGCTGGGCCGGGCCGTTCGACGCCATGCACCGGGAAGTGGCCCGCGCGATCCGTCAAATCTGACGGACTGTCGTTACACTGCCCTCGTCGCTCCGGAGCCTCCTGAATCCTCGTGCCGGGCCCGGTGACCGCGGCCGGCGGGGTGACGGAGCCCCTCCCCCTCGATCCTTTTCGACAGGAGGAACCCGCCATGAATCGCAGGCCTTCTCGTTGGATTCCGAGTCTCGCGCTGCTCGGCGTGCTGGGCCTCGCCGTCCTGCCACCGCCGGCCTCCGCGGAGATCGCGCTCCGCCCCAAAGGGGCACTTTGGTGGCCGCTAATCTGGGTGTGGTGGGCGCCGGGTAGGTCTTCGATTCCTTACTTCGAAAGCGCTCCCGCAGAAGCAGGAGTTGGAATCGACCCAGATGGGCGCGCCCTTCCGGCGCCTCCGCCGCTGCCCGTCGCCGAGGTCCAGACCGATCCACCTACCGAGCACTGAAACGGGGTTCTGTCGTGCTTGCTTCGTCGCGATTTGCGAGTAAACTCGCGCAGATTCCAACCCCTTCCCCCGTGGCCCGGTTTCGGCCCGAGGAGGCGAGCGATGAGCGAGAAGAGGCGCGGCGGCCGGCGGTGGTGGCGGTCCGCGTTCGAGCTGCTTCAGGGCGGCCAGGGCTCGCTCGTTGACTTCGAGAGCGAAGTGGGTAGCGGGCTCGTAACCGGCTGCCCCGATTGCCGCGAGAAGGCCGCGACCTTGGCGGCGCTGGTGGCGGAGCTGGCCGCGAGCCGGTCGAAGCTGGATACTGGACTTCCGAGGCCACGATCGCGTTCACGGCAAGGTCGCAGCCCGGAAAACCAGAACATCGCGGCTGCTCTGGAGCGGCTGCGCGATCTCCCGGGCTGGGTGCGGCGGCGAGATCTGGTGCGGCTGCAACACTTTCAGTTTCGGGGCGTGGCGGTGGCGCGGGCCTTCCTGGAAGAAGCTCGGCGGGCCCTACCGGCCGAACCGGAGGAGGCCGCCGCATGGGCCGCGCTGGTGGGCCTAGCCGCGGGCTTCGATCAACGGCACTACTGCGCCTCGAGCCACGAGCAGGCGGCGTTGTTCCTTCGGGCCGAGCTGTTTGTGGCGAACGCCCTGCGGTCTCGTGGCGAACTGGACCTGGCGGCGTCCCGCTTCGAGGAGATCGAAGAAGAAGCCCGGTGGAACCGGCTGCTCGACCTCGCGTTCTGGGCGGAGTACAAGAGCTTCCTGGCTTCACTGCGGCGAGATCAGCGCGACTACTCAACGGCGCTCCGCGAAGCACACTTCGCCGCCGTGTATTTCATCCAGGTTGAAGACCGGCTCGGTTCAGCGCGAGTGAGGCTGAAGATCGCCACCATCCACGAGCAGCTCGGCGAGCCCGCCGCGGCACTCGAGGCCGCTCGCGCGGCGTTGGCCTCGGTTTCCGCCGAGGCGGACCCCGATCTCTGGTTCAACCTTCGCCACATGGAGACCTCATTCCTCGCCCGCTGTGGGCGCTTTGCCGAGGCGGCCTCCTCGTTCGCGGCGCTCGCTCCCGACTACGATCGCCGTCCTTGGGCGGACAACTTCCGTTCCTGGGCATCGGGCCTCATCTCGGCGGGGCTCGGCCGGGCGGCGGAGGCGGAAGCTTCTTTTCAGGCGGCGCGGGACGGCTTTCTCTCGCGACGCAACCCCTACGATGCGGCGCTCGTCACCCTCGACTGGACCCTTCTTCTGCTCGAGCAAGACCATCCCGAGGAGGTGCTGGCCCTCGCCGCCTCCATGGGGCGATCGTTCGAAGCTCTGGGAGTCGCTCGCGAGACTCTGGCCTCCTGGGCCATCCTCCAGACTGCGGCGGAACGCCGAGAGCTGACTCGGGCGTTCACGGAGACGCTCGCTCGCACCCTCGGCTCCGATCGATCTTCCGAGCGGAAGTAGCGGTCAGCGTCTGCCTACTACCCTCAGCCGCCTTGCACGAAGCCCACGATCTCGAGTCGGTCGCCGGCTTCGAGCTTGGTTTCCGCGTAGCGGGCTCGGGGGAGGAGGTCGCCGTTTCTTTCGATGGCCACGGCTAGGGGATGGCGGCCGAGGTCGGTGAGCAGGTCGAGCACGGTGTGGCCGGCGGCCACCGTTCGCGGCTCGCCGTTGACGGCGATCTCGATTGTCACAGGAGGTGTTTCAGCTCGGCGCGGCCGACCGCTCCGGAGGCGGTGATGATCAGGGCGGCGGTGCCGCGGTCGATGGAGGGGACGGCGAAGGCGAGCACCAGAGAGCCGTCCGGATCGGTGTCGCCCTGGGCCAGGACGCGCGGGTCCGCCACCGTGGAGATCATGCGGACCTGGATGCGGGAGCCGGGCACCGGTCGGCCGGTCTTCGACGAAGTGGTGCGGAAGGCCAGCTCGGCGGCGTTGCCGAGGGCAAGGTTGCGGTCGCCATCGACGGTCAGGAGAAGTTGCTCTTGATCGGCTTCGCTGGTCAGGTACTCGAGGATCACCTGATCTAGGGATCGCTCGGACAGAGCCGGTCGCGAGCCGGTTTGGGACACGGGGCTCGGCGCGGGCGTGGGTTGGGCCGCCGCCGGGATCGGCTGGGGAGCGGTCAGATCGATCTTTTCGTGAGCGCCGGTGGCCTCGTTGTCGGTGGGGGGGCGGCGAGCGCCCAGCAGGGCCTCGAGCTTGCTGTCGAACTTGCCCTGCTTGATGGCGGCGATGACCGTCCGGTGCTGGCGGTCCATCAGATCGAGGATCGCCCGCTCGCCTTCGCCTGCCGAGAGCAGGTCGGCGTACCCCGCCCGCTTCGCCGCCAGCACCTGCCCGCCGACGTACACGAGGCTTTCGATGAACGGGTTGTCCAGACCCTTGTCCTCGGTCTGGACATGGAAGACGAACTCGTGGTGACGGACGTCCGTGTTGTAGCCTGTGATCATTCGCAAATACTCGGTGACCTGGCTCCGCCAAGCTGACCGAGGATTCTAGCTCGTAATGGGTTCAGGCTCCCCACGTCCCCACCGACGACGAGTTGCGGGAAAAAGGTAGAGGACGCCCCGGGTGTCGATCTTCGTGCCACCGCGCGGGCCGGGATAGAAATACGCGGGTGCCCGAAGAGCGATCCGTTCGCGCCCTCATCTCCTCAAGCGGAAAACTCGGGCGGGAGAAATAAGGCATGACGAGCTTTTTTTCGCGCCTCCGGTCGAGCGGCCGGCGGCACCGATCGTCCTTGCCGCGCTTTCCGGCCCGTGCAACAATCCTCGGGTTCTCGCGGGGCACGCCGCCCCGACTCCACGCTCAGCCAGATTCGACCTCAGACCGATTCTCCTGCCTCACCCGGAGGAAACCTCGATGGAACGGACCCTCGTTCACTATGAAGTCAAGGAAGGCGTCGCTTACCTGACGCTCGACGATCCGCCGTTCAACGGCTATACCCACGAGATGATGAAGGACCTCGACAACGCGATCTTGAAGGCGCGTTTCGACCCGGCGGTCTACGTCCTCGTGCTCACCGGCCAGGGCCCGAAGTTTTTCTGCGCCGGGGCCAACATCAACATGTTGAAGGCCTCGGACCCGCACTTCAAGTACTACTTCTGCCTCCACGCCAACGAGACCCTGAACCGCCTCGAGCAGACCCCGAAGATGGTGCTCTCGGCCCTCGAAGGTCACTGCGTCGGCGGTGGGCTCGAGATCGCCATGGCGGCGGACCTGCGCATCGCCAAGCGGGACTCTGGCAAGGTCGGCCTGCCCGAGATCAACCTAGGCGTCCTCCCCGGTACCGGCGGCACGCAGCGGTTGGTGCGGATCGTGGGCAAGAGCAAGGCGATCGACCTGATGACGATCGGCAACCTGATCTCCTACGACGAGGCCCTCGCCCTGGGCATCGTCGACCGCCTCTTCGACGGCGATGACTTCATGGACCAGGTCCACGCTTTCGCCCGCCAGTTCTGCCCGCCCAACAAGGCTTCCAAGGCCGCTGGACGGATCAAGCGCAGCGTCCAGTCGGGCGCCGAGGTGCCCTTCGAGAGCGCGCTGGCCATCGAGCGGGAGCTGCAGCAGCAGCTGTTCGAGTCGAGCGACGCCAAGGAAGGCCTGGCGGCGTACATCGAGAAGCGCACGCCGGTGTTCGAGGGGAAGTGACCTTCCGCCAACAGGAGGGCGGGTCGCAGACCCGCCCCTACGAAATCGGCGTGTAGGGGCGGGTCTGTGACCCGCCCTGTTTCGCAGGAGACCTGCCCATGACCCGCATACCCCTCGTTCTCGCCGCCCCCGTCCGGACGCCGATCGGGAAGTTCGGCGGCGGCTTGGCTTCGTTGTCGGCGGCGGATCTCGGTACGGCGGCGGCGCGCGGTTGTCTCGAGCGCGCCGGGCTGGCCCCCGAGGCCGTTGACCAGGTGATCTTCGGCCATGGTCGTCAGGCCGGCGGCGGCCCCAACACGGCGCGCCAGATCGGCTATCGGGCCGGGGTGCCGGTGGATCGTCCCGCCTTCACGGTCAATCAGGCCTGCGCCTCGGGACTCCAGGCGGTGCTCTCGGCGGCGCGCACGATTCTCTGCGGTGAAGCCGACGTGATCCTCGCGGGCGGCACCGAGAGCATGTCGAACACGCCCTACCTCCTGCCCCGGGCCCGTTGGGGCTATCGCATGGGCCACGATGAGGTGGTCGACGGCATGTACCGCGACGGCTTCAACGACCCGCTTTCGAAGCTGGTCATGGGCGAGACCGCCGAGGAGCTGGCCGTGGAAGCGGGCATCGACCGCGCCGCCGCCGACGCCTGGGCCCTCACGAGCCAGAACCGCTCCGAGCGGGCGCGCGGCGAGGGCCGCTTCGTCTCCGAGATCGTGCCGATCGAGGTGCCGGGCAGGAAGGGCGCGGTGACGATCGCGGCCGACGAACACCCGCGCAACGGCGTGACTCCCGAGGAACTGGCACGGCTCACTCCAGTCTTCCGGGAAGGCGGCACCGTCACCGCCGGCAACGCTTCGGGCATCACCGACGGTGCGGCGGCCATCGTGGTGGCCTCGGAAGCGGCCGCCGAGCGTCTGAATCTCCCGGTCATGGCCCGGCTGGTGGACTGGGAGGTGGTCGGGGTGGACCCGAGGATCATGGGCATCGGTCCGGTCCCGGCCTGCCGTCGCCTGCTCGCGCGCACTGGCCTCACGGGCGACGACATCGACCAGATCGAGCTCAACGAGGCCTTTGCCAGTCAGGTCCTGGCGTGCCTGAAAGACCTGCCGTTCGACCCCGAGCGGGTCAACCCGGACGGCGGCGCCATCTCCCTCGGCCACCCGATCGGCGCCACCGGCGTGCGCATCCTGGTCACCCTGTTGCACGGCCTCGAGCGGCGCGGCGGCCGGCGCGGCATCGCCACTCTGTGTGTGTCGGGCGGCATGGGGGTCGCCGCCCTCGTGGAGCGGATCTAGCGAACCATGGACTCCCGACCGATCTTCATCTCCCTGGGTTGCGTCGAGGGCGACAAGGCCCCCGCCTACGTGGCGGCGCTCCTGGGCCTCGACGTGGCCGCCGAGCGGGTTCGCCTGCTCCTGCCGGGCCAGGCTGTCGACTACGCGGCCCTCGCGGCCGGCGCCGCGGGCCTGGTGCTCGCGGGCGGCGACGATGTCGAGCCGAGCCGCTACGGCGAAGAGCCCATTCCCGAGGCCGCGGTCGAGACCACCCCGGAGCGCGACGCCATGGAGCTTGCGCTGCTCGCGGGGGCCCGCGAGGAACGCACACCGGTATGGGCGATCTGCCGCGGTCTGCAGGTCGTGAACGTCTTCCAAGGCGGCACGCTGTACCAGGACTTGCCGCTTCAACGGCCGTCCGCCATCGACCATTCGATCACCGAGCCCCAGGACGCTCTCGCCCACGGCGTGACCGTGCTCGAACCCGAGCACCGCCTCGGAGCGATCCTCGGAGCGGAGTCGCACCAGGTCAACAGCCGCCACCATCAGGGCATCAAGGACCTCGGCGCAGGCCTCGTTCCGGTCGCTACTTCCCCCGACGGCCTGGTCGAGGCGATTGCCCTCGGCGAGCCGGACTGGTGGGTCCGCGCCGTCCAGTGGCACCCCGAGAACTTGACCGCCCTCGCCCCCCAGCTGGCGCTGTGGCGAGATTTCCTGGTCGCCACGGAGGCTCGGCGATGACGGTTCACCTCGACCTCCAGGGCCGGCGGGCGACCCTCACGATCGATCGGCCGCCCCTCAACATCCTCGACCTCGGCACCCTGGCCGAGCTCGACGGCGCCCTCGACCGCCTCGCGGAGGCCCCCGAGCTGGCCCTCGTGGTCGTCCGGGGCGCGGGAGCGAAAGCGTTCTCCGCCGGCGTCGCGGTCGAAGACCACACGCCCGACAAGATCGAGTGGATGCTCGCCCGCTTCCACCGGGTCTGCACCCGGCTGGCCGCTCTGCCGGCACTGTCCATCGCCCAGGTCCAGGGTCACTGCCTGGGCGGCGGCATGGAGCTCGCGAGCGCCTGCGACTTCGTCGTCGCGGCGGAGGAGGCCCGTTTCGGCCAGCCGGAGATCGAGCTCGGCTGCTTTCCGCCCCTGGCCGCCGCCTTCTACCCGGCCCGCTTCGGTCGCGGCTGGACCCTCGATCTGCTCGTGACCGGCCGGATCGTCGGCGCCGCCGAGGCCGAGCGCCACGGTTTCGTCTCGCGGCTCGTGCCGCGGGACGGGCTCGACGCGGCGGTCGAGGAGCTGGCGACGGCGATCCTCGCCAAGTCCACCGCCGTGCTCCGCCTGACCAAGCGTGCCGTGGCCGCGGGCGAAACGTCGGCGGCCCCGACCGCCTTGGCCGAGTGCGAGCGGCTCTACCTCGACGAGCTGGCCGCGACCGCGGACATGACCGAGGGTCTCGCGGCCTTCCTCGAAAAACGCCGGCCGGAGTGGCGCCACCGCTGAGACTCGCTGTAACCGCCGCGCCCCGAGCGGCTAACCTCTGAGTTTGGAGGCACCGCCATGCATCTCGACCGCAGACCTTTGCTCTCGCTCCTGTTCTGGGCCTTGCCCGTGCTCGCCTGCACCGCCACCGGTTCCGCCGACAGCGCCATCCCCACCCGACCCGCCCTCGATCTCGCCGCGCACCCGGCCACCCTCGAGAAGGTCGAAAGGACCCCCGAGGAGTGGCGCAAGCTGCTCACCACGGACCAGTTCCAGGTGCTGCGCGAGCAGGGCACGGAGCGCGCGTTCACGGGTGCACTGTGGGACCACCACGAGAACGGCGTCTACCGCTGCGCCGCCTGCGGCCTCGAGCTGTTCGCCTCGGTAGACAAGTTCGACTCGGGCACCGGCTGGCCGAGCTACACGCGGCCGATCGTTCCGGGCTTCGTCGAACAGAACACCGACACGTCCCACGGCATGGTCCGCGACGAGGTCCACTGCGCCCGCTGCGGCGGCCACCTGGGCCACGTCTTCGACGATGGCCCACCGCCCACCGGCAAGCGTTTCTGCATCAACTCGGTCTCCCTCGTCTTCACCCCCGCGAAATGAGGTCCGCCATGCAACGTTCTCTACTGCTCGTCGGTCTCGTCGCCCTTGTCGCCTGCGGCCAGCTCCTGGCCGGCCCCGAAGGCGACGGCAAGGCGCGCTACGTCGTTCCTGCCGAGCTCGAGGCCCGCGTCAAGAGCGGCGAGCTCGTCGATGCGGTCTTCGCGGGCGGTTGTTTCTGGTGCATGGAGGGGCCCTTCGAGAAGCTCGATGGCGTCGTGGCCGCGATCAGCGGCTACAGCGGCGGCGACGTGGTGGACCCGATCTACGAGCAGGTCGGCACCGGCCGCACCGGCCACGCCGAGGCCGTGCGAGTGATCTACGACCCGAAGAAAGTGTCCTTCGCGGCCCTCGTGGCGGTCTTCTGGAAGAACATCGACCCGCTCCAGGCCAACGGCCAGTTCTGCGACCTCGGCCCTGAATACCGCTCGGCCCTCTTCTACGGCAACGACGCCGAGAAGGCCACCGCCGAGCTCACCCGCGACACGGTGGCCGAGAAGCTCGGCAAGACCTTGGCGACCGAGATCGTGCCGAGAAAGCCGTTCTACGCCGCCGAGGCCTATCACCAGGACTTCTACCGGACCAACCCCGAGCACTATCACCGCTATCGCGCGGGCTGCGGGCGGGACGATCGGTTGCGGGAGCTGTGGGGGAAGTGACGGGTCATGCGGGTTCGGCCTCGACCAAGGCTCGACGGAGCAGATCGGCCACACCGAGCGAATCGGCCCACCGTTCCAGGTAGGCGCGATCCAGATGGTCCCGCTGAATTCGTAGGACGCCGGACAGGTCATACCACTGACGGTCCGAAATCCGGTTCCCCTCCGCGTACCACACCAGCTTGTGGAGCACGATGTCCTCCGGCGAGGTGACGAAAACCCGTCGCTCGATTCCGGCGACCTCGAGCTGCACGCGGCGCGCGAAACTAGAACGGGTGAACGGTGAATCCGGCGGAATGAACAGGTCCACCTTGTACATCGTCTCAAGGTGGATGACATTGAAGCTCCGGCGCGAGCGAATTGCCTGCTCTGCCCGGTCCCGATCGGCATAGAAGGACGGCCCGAGGGCTTCGAGGAAGCGCCTGACATCCCCCAGCTGCAGGTCGACTGCGAGATCGGCATCCTGCGTCGCGCGGGCGACACCCGTGAAACTGCTGGCAACGGAGCCGCCGATCGCGTAGTCGACCCCCACCGCCTCGAGGGCCTCGATCACCGGAAGCAGGGCGCGCCAGAGGTCAATCATAGAAGCCCATTGCGCGCCGTCGCTCGACGATTAGGGACGCCAGATCCGGGTCGCCGTAGAGTTCCCGCATCAGGATTTCGTCCCGCTCGGGCTGCGAAGCCGCCGGGTTGGCGCGGCCAATGGCTTCCTTAGCGGCCTGGCGGCAGAAGTCGGAGAGCTCTGCCATGCGGTTCACAGACCAAGCGGGGCCACGAGCGCGTAGGCCCGCCAACCAGATCTCTTCCACCTCGAGCGGGGTATCCGCCGACAGGGGTTTGCGTGCCACGACGCCATCGTCACGTAGATGGCAGGCAGCGTCAAGCGAGCTGCCCATCGCGCGCCGTGCTAGCCTCTCCGGGTCCCGGCCCGGTACCCCACCGGGCCCTTCCGACCCAAAATCCAACCTCCCGGAGAGCTTCGATGGCCGAAACCATCCTGCGTGAAACCGAGGGCCGCGTCGCGATCCTCACCATCAACCGCCCGGACAAGCTGAACGCGCTCAACCAGCAGGTGCGCGACGAGATGCTGGTGGAACTGGCCGCCATCGAGAAGGACGACTCGATTGGCGTGCTCGTGATCACCGGCGCGGGCGAGAAGTCGTTCATCGCCGGGGCGGACATCGGCGAGTTCGAGGGGCGCAGTCCCTTCGATCAGCGCGAGGCCATGGCAGCGCCGCGGATCTTCGACATGATGTCGAGCTTCCCCAAGCCGGTGATCGCCATGATCAACGGGTTCTGCCTGGGCGGTGGCTGCGAGCTGGCGTCGTCCTGCGATCTGCGCATCGCCTCGGACAAGGCCCGCTTCGGCCAGCCCGAGATCAAGCTCGGCCTCATCCCGGGCGGTGGCGGCACCCAGCGGCTGCCAAGGTTGATCGGCATGGGCCAGACTCTCCGTCTGGTGCTGTCGGGCGACATGATCGACGCTGCCGAGGCCGCCCGCATCGGTCTCGTCGAGATGGTCTTCCCCCACGACGAGCTGCGCGCGAAGACCCTCGAGCTCGCCGCTCGCATTGCCGCCATGAGCCCCCTCACCCTCTCCGTCGCCAAGGAAGCCGTCCGCGCGTCCGCCCGCATGCCGGTCGAAGAGGGCGTGATGTACGAACGGGACCTGTTCTGCCTGTGCTTCTCGACCGAGGACAAGAACGAAGGCGTTGCGGCCTTCCTGGAGAAGCGGACACCGGTTTGGCAGGGGCGGTGAGCTCGGGAACCGGCAGCGTGACACCGCGCCGCACCCCTGGCGGCCACCCCGACGGACGGCGACATCCCTCAGCGATTTGGCCTATGCTTTCCGGCCATGAAGTACCTCGCGTGGTCGTCTTTGCTGTTTCTCGCCATCGTTCCCCTGGCGATCCCGCACCCGCCGACCTTCATCGAAGTCCTCGTGCTCCTGGCGCTGCTCATCGTGCTGGGTACAACCGGGTGGCGTCTCGCCGGGTGGCTGCTGCCGGCCGAGTCCGGCGCCACCCGGATCAGCCTCGCCGTTTTGGCGGCCACGGCCCACGCCACCGTGCCGGCCACCGTGCTCGGTCACTTCGGACAGTTGTGGCCGGCTCCGTTCTTCGTCGCGGTGGCCTCCCTGGCGGCGGCCTTCGCCCTGGTCCATCCCGGTGAGCGGCTCGCCCGCGTGCGCCGGCCGTCCCTCGGGCTGGCCGAGTCCGGTTGGGCTCGGGCGCTCGCGGTCGCCGCGGTCGTCGCGCTGATCGCCTCGGCGGCCTTCTCGATCCACCGGGAGCGCTACGCACCCCCCGGGTTCCACGGCTTCGACGACAATTCCTACCACCTGGCAACAGTCGCCACCTGGATCGAACGGGGTGACCTGGCGGGGGTCAAGTTCAGTCATGGGGACCGCTCGACCCCCTACTACCCGATCGTGGGCGAGCTGGTCAGCTGGGTACTGCTCGCGCCCTTCATCGACAACGACGCGCTGGCTCGCTGGTCCCAACTCCCCTACTTCCTGGCGACCCTCGCGGCGATCGCGGCGCTGGGCCGCCGTCTGCGCCTGCCGCCGCGGTGGACGACGCTGGCGGTCCTGCTATACGCCGGGCTCAAGCGGGCATTCCCGATCCTCGCGCTCGGCGCCGGCAACGACCACGCGGCGACCTTCTTCACCCTGGCTGCGCTCGACGCGGCGCTGCTCCTTGCGGCGCAGCCGGGCCTCGGCGTCGGGGTCTATCTCGGCCTCTCGCTGGGCCTGCTGCTGGGGACCAAGTTCCTGGGCCTGCTGTTCGCGCCGCTGGTCATCGCCGTGGGGATCGCGGCTCTGGCCCTGCGCGGGCCGGCCACCGTCTGGAGCCACGCCCGGGTTCTGGCCCGAGCTGCCGCGGTGGCGGCGCTCGTGGCCACTATTGCGGGCGGCTACACCTACCTGCGCAACGCGGTCACCACCGGCAATCCGCTCTACCCGGTGCCGATCGAAGCCGCCGGCTGGGAGCTTCCGGGCACCCCTGGGGTGACCCTCGCCGAGCGGCGCCACCTTTCGCCTTTCGCCATTGATCTGCCGTGGTTTCTGTTCCGGGGCGATCTGTTCGGCTCTTTGGGTCGGTTTCTGTGGGTACCGGCGGCCCTCCTCGCCCCCGGCCTCGCCCTCGTCTTCGCCCTTCGCCGACCGACCGAGCGACGAAGGTGGCTGACCGAGGCCGCGGTAACCGCGCTACCCCTCGCCTTCTTCCTGGTCTTTCTCCACCAGATCCACGACCACCGTGACAGCCGCTATCTCTTCCCCGCTCTCGCCGTGGCCGGCCTCGGCGCGGCCCGGCTGATCTCCGAGGCGCGCGCCCGGGGTCCCCTCGGGGCTTGGCTCGAAGGGCTGTGTCTCGGCTCGACGGCGTTCTTGGCCATCAACCGCCACCGGCAGGACCTCGAAGCGGTAGTGGCGCTCACGGCCCTGACGGTTGGCGCCTACGCCCTCGTACACTGGGGCTGGCCCGTGGTGCCCCGCCTCGCCCGCTCTCCGGCCCTCGGGGTGCTCCTCCTGGGTGCCCTGCTGCCGGGGGTGGTGCACTCGGTGGCCGAGTACCCGGAACGCAAGCTGCGCCGCGGGCCGACGGCGGCCCGGGCCCTCGAGCGCGAGATCGGGAGCCAGGGCACCGGCGTGGCCTACGTCGGCTTCAATTACCCCTATCCCTATTGGGGCAGCCGGCTCCAGAACCGGGTCGCCATCGTCCCTCGCAACTTCCTGCGGGACCAACGCCTGTACTCCTGGAACGGCTCGGCGATCGACTTTTCGGCGCACCGCGGCCGCTACGAGGCGTGGCAGCGCAACCTCCGCGCCCTCGACATCCGCTACGTGGTAGTCGTCAAGGCGGGCGAGGAGGACCCGGAGCGACGCTGGATGCTCGACCGACCCGACCGTTTCGAACGGTTCTTCGACGACGAGTGGGTCGAGCTTTGGCGGATCCAGTGGACCAGGCCTCAATCCCCCAGCAAGTACGCGAAGATCAATGGCGCGACGATCGACGCGTCGGACTGAATGACGAACTTCGGGGTGTCGACGTCGAGCTTGCCCCAGGTGATCTTCTCGTTGGGCACGGCACCGGAGTAGCCGCCGTAGGACGCCGGCGAGTCGCAGATCTGGCAGAAGTAGCCCCAGTAGGGAATGTCGTCGCGCTGCATGTCCTGGATCCAGGAAGGCACGGAGCAGATCGCGAAGTCGCCCGCGATGCCGCCGCCGATCTGGAAGAAGCCGATCGACGGGTGACCCTGATCGACGCCGTGATTGGCGGCGTACCACTCCATGAGGTGCTGGAACTGCTCGGTTCCAGTCTTGACGCAGGTGTGGTGGGCCACCTCGCCGCGCATGACGGCTCCAGTGAACATGTTGCCGGTGGTCGAGTCCTCCCAACCCGGGGTGTAGACGGGAATGCCCATTTCCATGGCCGCGTAAAGCCAGGAGCTCTTCGGGTCGATCTGGAAGTGCTGCTCGATTCCGGGCGAACGCAGAACGTCGAAGAGAAACTCCGGCGGCGTCTTGCGCTCGCCGGACCGGCAGGCGGCGGCCCAACCCTCGATCAGGCGCCGCTCCACGTGGCGCATGACGCCTTCGGGAATGCACGTGTCCGTGACCCGGTTGAAACCGCGGTCGTAGAGGGCTTTTTCGTCGTCCGCGGAAAGGCTGCGCCAGTCGCGGATGATCTCGTACTCGTCGTGGGCGACGAGGTTGAACACGTCCTCTTCGAGGTTCGCGCCGGTGCAGGAGATCAGGTGGACTTTGCCCTCGCGAATCATGCGGGCGAGGATGATGCCGATCTCTGCCGTCGACATCGCCCCGGCCAAAGACACCAGCATCTTGCCGCCAGCGGCGAGGTGTTGCTCGTAGGCGCGGGCCGCGGCCACCGTCTCGCGAGCGTTGAAGTGGAGAAAATGCTGGTCGAGAAAAGTGCGAACTTTGGACATGTGCCCTCCCCGGTCGACATCGGTACCGCGCCAGTTCTTCCGGCGAGCGCGGTGGAATTCTCGGGCGGGGAAACTACCAGAAAAGTCCCATTCGAGCCTTCCGCTGCACTGATGAGTTTTGGAAACAAGAGAACCGAAAGAGTCTCGAGGCGGATATCATTCCGCCGGGCTCCGCCTGAAACCGCTTTCGCCACCCCTCCTGTTCCACGACGGGCCACGGGTGAAGAGGTGCAGCGCAGTTGAACGCTCGAACTCGCAGTCTCGTATCGAGCGGCCTCGTGGCCGTCATCGCCGTCCTCACCGCCGTGGTGACCCTCAGCGTTCGTTCCCAGTCCCTGGCTCGGAGCGAAGCGGGCCGTACCCTCGCTGCCGCCGTCGAGGCGGCTCGACGGCTCGATACCGCGGCCCATGAGCGAGCCGGCACCGACGCCGCGCTGATCGCCGAAGCGCTGCGGCTGGCCGGGTCAGACCCGGATCGGGCCGAGCCCCTCCTCCGCCAACTGCCGTCCCGCGATGCCAGCCTGTGGCTGCTGTGCGACGCCAAGGGAGCCGTGGTGGCCCAGGTCGGCCGGCGCGCCCTCAAGGATGCATCCCTATGCTCCGAGCGTCCTTCGCCACCGCTGCGGACGCTGGCCTCGCTGCCCGTCGAAGTGGTCTCGATCGACCTGCCCGGTGAGCTGCCCGACAGCACCGCCCGGCGCCTGGTGGTGGTCGAGGAGCTCGACCTGGGGCGGCTCCAGAGCCTGGCGCACCAGGTGCGGGCCGAGGTGGTGGTGGTCGCGGGCGGCCAGGTACTGGGCGGTACGTTGCCCGCCGAGGCCGCCCAGGCGGTCGCCCAGCGGCTGCCGACCTTGGCTTCGGGACCCCACGAGATCGAGCTCGACGGCCGGGACTTCTGGGTCCAGCTCCTGCCCGTGCGCGAGGGCTCGCAGGAGGGTCGCGTCTTTCTGGCCGGGATCGATTCGATGGCGCCGGCCCTGGCCGGCTGGGTCGGCAACGCCGCCCTCGCGGTCCTCGGCGGGTTGATACTCGGCCTGCCGCTGTCCTGGGCCATCCACCGCCGGTTCCACAGGTCACTCGACCGGTTGGTGGATTCCATGGCGCGGGCGGCCCAGGGGGCGGAGCTCGACCTCCAGCCCCAGCCGATCGAAGACGCTGGCCCCGAGGTGCGTCGTCTCGACCATGCCTTCCGCGCGCTGACGGCCAATTTCGTGGCCAGCCAGAGGGACCGCGAACGCTCCTACGTCGAGGCCATCGGCGCGGTGGTGGCCGCCATCGACGCCCGCGATCACGAAACCACCGGCCACTCCTTCCGGGTCGCCCACTACGCCCTGGCCTTGGCTCGCGCCATGGCCATCGAAGGCGGGCCTCTGCGGGCCATCGAGTGGGGCTCGCTGCTTCACGACGTGGGCAAGATCGCCGTACCGGACGCCATTCTGCGCAAGCCCGACCGGCTCTCCGAAGAGGAGTGGTTCGTGATGCGCCAGCACCCCAACTGGGGCTTCGAAATGCTGGCCGACGTCAAGTTTCTGGAACCCGCCCTCGAGATCGTCTACAGCCACCACGAGCGCTGGGACGGCTCCGGTTATCCGCGCGGCCTCGAGGGCGAAGAGATCCCCCTCGGCGCACGGATCTTCGCCGTGGTCGACACCTACGACTCGATCACCTCGGACCGCCCCTATCGCCGTTCCCGCGGCCACGCCGAAGCGGTCACCGAGCTGTGTCGGGTGGCCGGTAGCCAGCTCGACCCGGAAGTCGTCGAGGCCTTCATCCGCATTCCCGAAGCCGAGATCCGCCGCCTGCGCGAGCTGTCGGAGGAGTTGGACTTGCGAGTTCGAATTCCGCGCGCGCTGGTGGAGGGCGGGGAGCTGCGAGCTCGGGTGAGCGGCTAGTAGGGGCGCACGGCCGTGCGCCCCTACTGCATTCCCAGCCGCTTCCTTCTCTCCCACAAACTCTTCCGGCTGATCCCCAAGAGCCTCGCGGCCTCGGTCTGGTGGCCTTCGGTGTACTCGAGCGCGCGGCGAATCGCCTCCGCTTCGACTTCCGCCAGACGCCTCGGAATCTCCGACGGCTGCCGCCGGCTCCGGGCCGGGGCCTCGGGCTGCAAGGGCCGGCCAGGCTCGGCGAACAGTACCGCCCGCTCGAGCACGTTCCGGAGCTCGCGCAGATTGCCGGGCCAGCGGTGCCCGAGCATCCAGGCGCGAGCCTTGTCCGCGAGCTCGAGACCCGGACGGGCGAAGCGCAACGAGAGGTCCACCAGGAGACGATCGATCAACCCCGCCAAATCCGCGGTCCGCTCGCGAAGGGGCGGAACCCGGAAGGCCAGAACCTCGAGCCGGTGGTAGAGATCCCGCCGGAACGCACCCCGTTCGAGTCGCTCGGCCAGATCCTCGCCGGCGATCGAGAGGATCCGGACGTCCGCCGGACGATCGACGTCCCCCAAGGGAGCGAAGAGCCCCTCGGAGAGCACCCGGAGGAGCTTGGGCTGCACCAGGAGCGGCAGCTCTTCGACGTGATCGAGGAGCAGGGTACCGCCCGCGGCACGCGCAACGCGCCCGAGCGAGGTGGTGGTGGCGCCGGTGAAGGCGCCAGGCCGATAGCCGAAGAGCTCGCTCTCGAAGAGGGCCACCGGTACCGCTCCGGCGTCGAGCTCGACCAGCGGACCCAAGCGCCGTGGACTTTCGCCATGGAGTGCGCGGGCGAGCGCGGTGCGACCCGTGCCCGGCTCTCCCACCAAAAGCACCGGCGCCTCGCTCGCCGCGGCGCGAGCGAGGGCCGAAAGGTCTCGGGAGAGTCGGGGTTGCCCCGCCAGAAGGTCGGCCAGAGGCGAGTGCGCGCTCACCCCGGCCTCAGGCGGCGACGAAGTGCTCGGTCTCGTCCGGGGCGTCGGACCACAGCCGCTCGAGGCCGTAGAAGGCCCGCGGCTCGGGCTGGAACACGTGAACCACGAGGTCGCCGTAGTCGACCAGAATCCAGTGACCGACCCGTGCGCCTTCGACGTGCAGCGGCCGCACGCCTTCGGCGCGCAGAGCGTCCTGGATGGCATCGGCGATGGCCTGCACCTGGCGCTCGTTGGTACCGGTGCAGATCAGGAAGTAATCGGCGAAGTCGGAAACCGGGCGCAGGCAGAGCACGCGAAGGTTCTCCGCCTTCTTGTCGAGGGCGGCGGCCACGGCGCTCTTGACGCGGGTGGTGGTGTCGGAGGCGATCTCGGTGGCGAGGTTCATCGATAGAAGTCGTATTTCTGGACGTAGTCTAGCACCAGGTCCGGTAGCCAATCGGCGGGCAAGGGCTCGCGGGCGGCGAGCCGACGGCGGATTTCGGTCGAAGAGAGATCCCAGTAGACGTCCTCGATCAGATCCCCTCGACCCTCGTCGAGGAGCGCCCGGAGCTCCGGGGCCAGCTCGGCCCGGCGAACCGTCAGGTCCCAACCCGGCCGGGCGAGCACCACCAATCGAGCCAGCTCGGCGAGCTCCCGCCAGCGGCGCCAGGTGGGCAGCTGAACGAAAGAGTCCGCGCCCACGATCAAGTGCAGCTCGGCCTCGGGCCATTCGCGGCGGAAGTGCTCCAAGGTCTCGACCGTGTAGGACGGAGCGTCGCGCTCCTGTTCGTAGGGCGACGCATAGAGGCCCTCCTCAGCCAGGATGGCCATCTCGACCATCGCATAGCGTGCGGGGGCGGGCGCCCGCGGTGCCAGGTCGGCGTCTTCCTTGTGGGGCGGCCGGGCGGTGGGTAGGTAGAGGACCCGCTCGAGGCCGAGCCGAGCCCGGGCCGCCTGCACCGGACGCAGATGGCCGAGATGGAAGGGATCGAAGCTGCCGCCGAAGAGACCGAGCTTCACGGCGTGCCCTCGCCGGCGTCCTCCGCGCGTGCCTCGGCCAGCTTTCGGCCGAGCGCCGCCACCAGGGCCGGCAACCCGGCGCCGGTCACGGCGGACAGCTCGAAGAGCGGCAAGTCGCGCTGTTCGGCAGCCCGGCGCAGAGCCGCCCGCCGCTCGTCGGTGGCCGAATCGAGCTTCGAGCCGACCAGGAACCGCGGGCGGGTGAGGAGGTCTTCGCGAAACGCCCCCAGTTCCTTCTCGATGGTCTCGAGGTCCACCGAGGCGTCTCCCTCGGCGGAGAGATCGACCAGGTGGACCAGCACCCGACAACGTTCCACATGACGAAGGAACTGGTGACCGAGTCCGGCACCCTGGGCGGCTCCAGCGATGAGCCCCGGCAGGTCGGCGATGACGAAGGGTTGGGCGAGCGGGCCCTCGGCGACGACGCCGAGGTTGGGCACGAGGGTCGTGAACGGATAGTCCGCGATCTTTGGCCGGGCCGCGGAAACGCGGCTGATCAGGGTCGACTTGCCGGCGTTGGGCAAACCCACCAGACCGACGTCCGCGAGCAGCTTGAGCTCGAGGCGCAGCCGCCGCTCCTGGCCATCGCGCCCGGGCTCGGCGTAGCGCGGAGCCTGCTTGGTGGGAGTCGCGAAGCGTGCGTTGCCGCGACCGCCCCCTCCGCCCGCGGCGGCCGCCAACCGCTGGCCGTGCTCGAGCAGCTCCCCCACGACCTCGCCGGTGGCCGCGTCCTGGACCACCGTGCCGAGCGGTACCCGAACCTCGAGGTCCGCCCCGTTGCGGCCGGTCTTGTTGGAGCCCTCGCCGTGGCGGCCCCGCTCGGCCGCGTAAAGCTGTTGAAACCGAAGGTGATAGAGGGTGTTGATCGAGTCGTCGCCGATCAACCAGACGGTACCGCCGTGGCCGCCGTCCCCGCCGGACGGGCCGCCCTTGGGCACGAATTTCTCGCGCCGGAAGGCGATGCAGCCGTTACCGCCCCGTCCGCCGTGGACTTCGATGATGGATTCGTCGAGAAAGACCACGGGGAGGAGGGCTCCGGCGGAGGAAAGGAATCGAGGAAGACGAGGCCCGGCGGCGCCGGGCCCTGGGAGGGCGGGTCGGAGACCTGCCCCTACTGAACGGTGGGCTGGGCGGTAGGAACGACGCTGACGAACTTGCCGCGTCGGCCCCGATCCCGAAACTCGACGACACCGGCCGCCGTGGCGAACAGCGTGTCGTCCTTACCCTGGCCCACGTTGGTCCCTGGAAAGAACTTGGTGCCGCGCTGGCGGACGATGATGGCACCGCCGTTGACGGATTGGCCGCCGAAGACTTTGACGCCCAGATACTGCGGGTTCGAATCGCGGCCGTTCTTCGACGAACCCTGTCCCTTCTTGTGAGCCATCGCGGTTTCCTCGATACGCGAAGCGCCGAGCGCCTCAGACGTTGATGTTTTCGATCTGGACCTGGTGGAGGTTCTGGCGGTGTCCCTTGGTGCGGCGGTACTGCTTGCGCTTCTTGTACTTGAAGACGCGGATCTTCTCGCCGCGCATCTCGCCCAGAAGGACGCCGCCGACGGTGACACCCGCGAGATCTTTGCCCGCCTTGATGCCCTCGTCGTTGGAAACCAAGAGCACCCGGTCGAACGTCACTTTCGAGCCGGCTTCCGGCTCGCCCGCGAGAAGCTCCACTTGGACGACGTCGCCCGGGGCGACGCGATACTGCTTCCCGCCCGTTTCGATCACGGCATGCATGATGTACACACTCCTAGAAGTCGGCCCCTTTGGGCGCGGACCGCGAAACCTAGCATGGGGGCGGGCGAGGCGTCAACTTACTGCCGCCGCTCCCAGACCACCAACTGCTTGGTCCGATACGGCACCACCAGCGTCGCCCCGCCGAGCCTCTCGGGGGGCAGCACTTCCTTGGTTTCTTCGATCACTGCGCCGGTCGGGTTTGCGGCGAGCCAGGCGTCGATGGTACCCGTCGGAATGATCTCCATGGGGTGCACGAGTCGACCGGCGAAGTTGAACTCGCCCTCGTTGTTGCGCACCCGCGCCAGCGGGCGACCCTGGCGCTCGAGAACGCCCATGTAGACCGCCGTCTCGCGCACGTCGTAGGCCGCGTCCACCACCGGCGAGAAGGCCACCAGGAGCCCAGCCACCAGCACCACCGAGACCAGGCCGAGGCGCACACCCGCCGTGGTGAGGTCGCGGGCAAGGAACAGAGCCGCCCCGGTGAGGGCCAGCGCGGCCAAGAGACCCGCTCCCGGCGCCACCTGGCCCAGCCAAGCGGGCGCCGAGATCCAGCTCGGAAGCTCCCGCGCCAGCAGCAGCCCGATGGCGACGATACCGGCCGGGATCAGGGGTCCGGCGAGGTCCCGTCCACGGGCCGCCGGAGCCCGCTCGAGCAGGTACGCCACCAGGAGGGCAATGGGCGGCAGGAGCGGCAACAAGTAGTGCGGCTGCTTGCCGCTGATCGCCAGAAAGGACAAGAACGGCGGCACGGTCCAAGCCAGGGCCAGACGGACCACCGGCGAGGAGCTGGCGCCCGAGCCCCGCAGCCGCCCGAGGGCTCGCCAAAGAGGCGGCCAGAAGAAGAACGGGAAGAGCACTGCCGGCAACAGGGGGAAATACCAATACCACGGCCGCTGGTGCGCGAAGGAGTGGACCACCCGGCCCGCCGTCTGATCGAGCAGAATCGCCCGGCGGTACTCCTCGCCGCCTGCGAAGGCGGCGGGCAGGGCCCACGTGCCGGCCAAGGCGAGGCCGGCCAGAAGGGCAGCCCCGAAGGCGGCGTAGAAGCGTGCACCGAGAGGCCTCTCCCCCCGCAGACCGCGCCCCCACCACGGGGCCAGGAGCGCCGGTCCCGCCACGTGCAGGAGCACCACCGGCCCCTTGGTCAGCAAGCCGGCGGCGAGACCGAGGGCGACCAGGCTCCACCCCCAGCGTTCGCCGCGCACCGCCCGGACCAGGCCCAGGATGGCGACCATGACGAAGAACGCGAGCACCAGGTCGAACATCAGGGCGACCGAGAAGACCACCCACAGCAGCAGACCGGCGAGGATGCAGGGCACCGCCTCGACGCCCCAGCGAACCCCGGGACCGATCCGCCGGGCGATCGCCGAGATGACTCCCAAGCTCGCCGCGCTGAAGAAGGCGGGCACCAGACGCGGCCACCACTCGCCGACGCCAAAGGCCGCCCACCCGAGCTGGATCAGCCAAAACAGCAGGGGCGGCTTGTCGCTGTAAGGCAGGCCGTTCAAGTGGGGAACCTGGAAGTTGCCCGTGTGCCACATTTCCCACGCGACCGACAGGTAGCGGGTTTCATCCACCGGCAACGGCGGGCGGGTGATCAAGGCGAGGGCCGCGAGCAGCCCCAGCCAGATCATCGGCGTCATCAAAGGGCGCCACCGAGCCCAAATCCGGGCTCCCTCGAGCAGACTCCGGGGCCGCGGAACCTCTAAGTCGTGAACTGTCATTTTCGAAGCACCTAACGCCTTGGCGGGAAAACTTTACCAGCTAAGTATGAACCGCCGATGAACTCGAGGGAGCTTCCGACGTGAACAGGTGATGAACCGGGGGCGCACGGCCATAAGATCCGCGCGTGAGGCTCCTCCTGATCGAAGACGAACCCGCCCTCGCTCGGGCCTTGTCGACCGGGCTCTCGGAGGAGGGTTACGCCGTCGACGTGGCACCGACCTTGGCCGAGGCCGAGCTGCTGGCCTTCGAGGTCGACTACGACATTCTGGTCCTCGATCTCATGCTGCCGGACGGATCCGGGCTCGACCTCCTGCGTCGCCTCCGGCGCGCGAGCAAGGCGGTGCCGGTGTTGGCCCTGACCGCCCGGGACCAGCTCGAGGACAAGGTGCTCGGCCTCGACGCCGGCGCCGACGACTACCTGACCAAGCCCTTCGCCTTTGAAGAGCTGATGGCCCGCCTGCGCAGTCTCATCCGGCGCCGCTCCAAACCGGTCGAGGAAATCCTCGAGATCGGCGACATCCGGCTGGACCGCACCCGCCGAGTCCTCTTCCGGGCGGGCCAGGCGATCGAGGTGACCACCCGCGAGTTCTCGCTCCTCGAGTACCTCATGCTCCACGCCGGCATGCCCCTGACCCGCGGCCAGATCGCCGAGCACGTCTGGGACCTCGGGTTCGAGGCCCGTTCCAACACGATCGACGTGCTGGTCGGCCGGCTCCGCTCGAAGCTCGCTCCGTCCGCACCCATCCGGACGTTGATCGGCGTCGGCTACGTCTTCGACCGGCCTGGGGACACCGCGCCATGACGGCGTCCAGCCGATCGCTCAAGGCCTCGATCACGTTGTGGTGCGCCGGCCTCTTCGCGCTGCTCTACCTCGCCGCGGCCCTCCTCGTGCTGGCCCTCGACCTGACCAACAGCCGGCGCGAGCTCCACGTGCTGCTCTACTCCCAGGCCGAGGCGCTGGCCTCCTACCACGCCGCCACCGGGCGGCTCGACTTCCCCGAGCTGGTGGCGGCCGAGCGCGAACCGCGGCCGGTCTGGCTGCGGCTGCTCGAGAACGAGCGGGTAGTGGCGGCCACCCCCGGCTTCCCCACGGACGTTCCAGCCGCTTCCCCCGGTGCCGCGGACGAGGACGAAGGGGAGATCGAGGTTTTCGAGCACCCCACCGCCGGCCCGCTGGCCCGGGTCTGCCACGGGGTGTGGCGCCGGCCCGGTGTGCGGGTCGAGGCGATCGGCTCGGCGGACCTGCTCGGGCGCAGCCTCGAGCGTCTCGGCGCCGCCCTCGGCCTCGCCCCGTTTCTCCTCGTTCCCTTGGCGGCCCTGGGCGGGCGACTGCTCGCCACCCGCGCCCTGCGCCCGGTCGAGCAGTTGCTCGCGTCGATCGACGGCATCGATACCCGCAACCTGTCGACCCGGCTCGCGACGCCTCCCGGGACGGCCCAGGAGATCGCCCAGCTGGCTCACGACTTCAATCGCCTGCTCGACCGGGTGGAGAACGCCAACCTGGCCATGCGCCACTTCACCGCCGATGCCTCCCACGAGCTGCGCACGCCCATCGCCATCCTGCGCACCTCGATCGAGGTCGCGCTGCGCCGTCCCCGGCCGGCGGAGGAGTACGAACAGCTGGCGGCGAGCTGCCTGCAGGAGATCTCGCGCATCCAGCGCACCGTCGAGAGCTTGCTGATCCTCGCCCGGGACGCCCCCGACACCCTGTTCAAGCCGCCCGACACTCGGGTCGATTGGTCGGGGTTGGTGAGCCGCACGGTCGCCACCATCGAGCCCATGGCCCGGGAACGGGGGGTGGTACTGGCGACTCGGGTGGCGCCCGGCCTCGAGGCTCGCGGCGATGCCGACCTGCTCGGGCTGGCGGTGGTCAACCTGCTCGACAACGCGATCAAATACACTCCCGCCGGCCGGTGCGTCGACGTCGAGCTCGATCGCGACGGACCGAAGTCCCGGCTGGTGGTTACGGACGAGGGCCCGGGGGTGGCACCGGACGACCGCCTGCACGTGTTCGATCGCTTCTACCGCGGCCAGCGCGCGCCGGTCACGGGCGGGCATCGGGCCGGCGGCGGCGGCATCGGCCTCGCGGTGGTGCGCTGGGTGCTCGAGAGCCACGGAGGCTCGGCCCGCCTCCTCGACCGCGCCGCCGGTGCCGCTTTCGAGCTCGAGCTGCCGATCCCGACCTGAATCTCCGAGGACCTCCAGGTGACACCCGAGATCTCGATCGTCGTCCCGGCCTACAACGAGGAAGAAAGTCTGCCGGTGCTCGTGGACGAAATCCACGCCGCTTTGGCCGACCGCGCCTTCGAGCTGATCGTGGTCGACGACGGCTCTACCGATCGCACCCTCGCGCTGGCGACCGACCTGGCACGGCGGAGCCCGAGCGTCCGGGTGGTCCGCCTGACCCGGAACAGCGGCCAATCCGCCGCTCTCGCCGCTGGCTGGCGGGCCGCTCGGGGCACCGTGGTGGTCACCCTCGACGCCGATCTCCAGAACGACCCGGCGGAGATTCCGCGCCTGCTCGCCAAGCTCGAAGAGGGCTGGGACGTGGTGTCCGGCGTGCGCCAGAACCGGCAGGACACGTGGGTGCGCCTCGCCTCCTCGCGCATCGCCAATCGGGTCCGCAACTGGGCCACCCACGATCAGGTCACGGACGTGGGCTGCACGCTGCGGGCGGCGCGGCGCGAATTCCTGACCGACCTGCCGATGTTCAACGGCATGCACCGCTTCCTGCCCACACTGCTCAAGATGCAGGGTGCCCGGACGACCGAGATCCCGGTCCACCACCGGGCTCGGCGCTTCGGCGTCGCCAAATACGGCATCGGCAACCGGTTGTTCCGCGCCGTGGCGGACCTGCTCGCCGTGCGCTGGATGCAGAAGCGTTGGATCGACTTTCGCCGGGCCGAGGAGCTCGACATCACCCGAGGAACTGGATCGTGACCGAGCCCGTCGACCCCCGAACCCGGCGCCGAGACCTTCTTCTGCTCGCCGCGTTGGCGGCGCTGCTGTTCCTGCCCGGCATCGCCAGTCGCGACCTGTGGAATCCCGACGAGCCCCGCTACGCCGAGGTGGCCCGGGAGATGCTGGCCACCGGCGAGTGGTTCGTGCCCCACCTGAACGGCGAGATCTACTCCCACAAGCCGCCGCTCCTGATGTGGCTGATGGCCGGCAGCTCCTTCCTGACCGGCGGCCTGAACGAGGTGGCGGCCCGGCTGCCCTCGGCCTTGGCCGCCATCGGCGCGACCCTCCTCACCTACCTGCTCGGGCTGACCCTAGTGAGCTCGCGCCGCGCCGCGCTGTTTGCGGCGGCGATCCTGGCCACCTCCGGGCGCATTCTCTGGCAGGGGCGGGTGGGGCAGATCGACATGCTGCTGCTCGCCCTCGTGGCGCTGGCCGTGTGGTTCTGGGCGCGCGGCTTCCAGGAGGGCCGGCCGGGCTTTTACCGGCTGTTCTTTCTCGCCACCGGCTTCGCCACCCTAGCCAAAGGGCCCGTGGGCCTGCTGCCGGCCCTGTTCTCGATCCTGGTCTTCCTGCTGGTGACCGGCCGCCGGGCGGAAATCCGGGCGATGCGAATCCCCACCGGCTTGCTCCTTTGGGCTCTGCCGGTGCTGCTCTGGCTGATTCCCGCCGGGCTCACCGCCGGCCCCGGGTACCTTCAGGAGATCGTCTTCCGCCAGAACGTGACCCGCTACGCCGATCCGTGGCATCACCTCCAGCCCTTTTACTACTACCTCCAGACGGTGCCGGGGGACTTCTTTCCCTGGAGCCTTCTGGTTCCCGGGGCGATCGTGCTCGGTCGCCGCAAGCTGACCGGGGCGGCCCGCCAAGGCTGGCTCTTCGGGCTCCTCTGGGCGGCCACGACGATCGTGTTCTTCAGCCTTTCTCCCGCCAAACGCACGGTTTACCCGCTGTCCATGTTCCCGGGTATGGCCCTGGCCGTGGCGGTGGTGGTGGACCGACTGGCCGGCGAGGGATTCCGCACCCGTTGGCTGACCGTGCCCTTCGCGGCGGTGGGCGCCATCGGCACCCTTGCCCTGGTCGGGTTGCCCCGAGTCGCCACCAAGCAGGCGGCGGTGCTCGCTCTGCTCGGGGACGGCTTTCTGGGCTTGGTTCGCGTGCTGTTGGCGATCCTTGCGGTGGCCGGTGTCGCCGCCGCGGTGTTGGCTCATCGGGGCCGGCCGGCGCGAGCCGCGGCGGTGCTCGCGGCCGGCATGGCTGCCCTATCGCTCTGGGCCTTCACGGTGGTCGTGCCCCGATTCAACGTCTTGAAGACCGCCCGCCCCCTGTCCACCCAGCTACTGGAGCGGATGGGGCCGGGCGAGCCCTACGCGATCTATCCCCGTTTCGACGCGCCGTTCGTCTTCTACACCGGCCGCTGGGCCACGGTGGTGCAGGGCGAACAGGAGCTCCAGGCCTTCGCCCGCCGGCCGGGTCGAGTCTGGGTGCTCGCCGAACGGGACGACCTCGCCAAGCTCGTCGAGCCCCTCCCCTTGGTCGAAGTGGCCCGCGCCCTCGAACCCAAGGAGGGCTACGTCCTGCTCACCACGCCGCCGGCCGGCGAGCGATAGTCCGGCGAGCGACAGTCCGGCGCGCGATCTGCCCGTCGAGCGCAGATCGAAACAAGACGGACGTGCCAGACGTCACCTTCGACGCGGACCGCCGCCGCGAGGGTGCTCGGAGTGCACCGGTTTAGCCGGCGTACGGGAGATCCAATGACGTCCAGGCTTTGCGCGTTGGGGCTTTTCATTCTCGCAACCGTTTCTTGCGCCGTTCGGAGACCGGACGCCGGACCTCCTACCTACCTCCTCAGTGCTCCACTTTCCGAAAGTGGGCGGACCAAGGTGCTGATTCTCGCCACCGAGCACCTTCGCGCTCTGGGCGAAGACTTCGACCCCGCGCTCTTGACCTCGCTCGTCGATGGGCTCGGAGGCTTCGGCCCCGATGCTGTCGCTGTCGAGGCGTTACCGCCCGAGGAGATCTCGCGACTGATTGGTGAGGCTTCCGAGAAGCCCGTCGGGGCTGCCGCAGACCTGCTCGCAGCGTTCGCTGGGGACGCGGCGCGGTATGGACGCGAGGCCCAGGAATCCTTGGGACTTTCCCGTGCGGAGGCGGCGGCTCGAGCGGACTCGGACCTCGCCGCTCTTCACGAACCCGACGCAGCGGCCAGGCGCGCACTGGCGTTGCACCTCCTTGCGGCGTACGACCTGCCGAGCGCGCTACTCCAGTGGGCGTATCTGCCCGAGGAGCATCGCAGCGCCGAGGGTGCCATGACCGCGTCGATCGCGAGCTTCCTGAGCCGTCGCCTCGAGAGTCCCAACGAGATCGTATCGATCGGAGTTGCGGTGGCGCGTCGGCGTGGGCTGAACCGGCTCTTATCGGTGGACGACCACGTGGATGACGAAGTTGGACTCACGACCGGCTTGAACGAGGCGCTCGGGCGCGAGCTCCCAGGGAACTCGGCATACGCCGAGCTTCTCGCTTCTTCATACACCCAGGAAGCAAACAGTCGTCTCCCCAAGGCAGCAAAAGAGGGCGACCTCCTGCCTCTGTATCTGCGGATCAACTCTCCTGAATTCCTCAACGAGGACGTCTCACGGCAATGGCATCTGTTCTTCCGGACTGAACTGCCTTCGAAGGCCGACCGTGCTCGGGTGGCCCTGTGGGAGGCACGGAACCTCAACATCGCCGGCCGAATCCGGGCCGCGAGTGCTGGCTACCCACGCGGCCGGGTTCTGGTGGTGATCGGCGCCGCCCACAAGCCGTTCCTCGACCGCTATGTCTCCCAGATGATGGACATCGAGGTGGTCCAACTCGGTTCCGTGCTTCGGCCCAAACAAGACCTCACCTTGCATCCTCACCCCGCCCGGTGAGCGGCCAGCAGCTGGTCGACCACCGCCGGCTCGGCCAGGGTGGTGACGTCGCCCAGCTCGTCGGTTTGATCGGCGGCGATCTTCCTCAAGATGCGGCGCATGATCTTGCCGGAACGGGTCTTGGGCAGGCCCGGGGCGATCAGGATGCGGTCGGGGGTGGCGATCGGGCCGATGACTTTCCTCACCTGTTCCTTGAGCGCGCCCACCAGCTCGGCCGGGTCGGTGCCCTCGTAGTCGGGGTTGATCAGGACGTACGCGTAGATGCCGGTGCCCTTGACGTCGTGGGGATAGCCCACGACGGCGGCCTCGGCCACCGAGGGGTGGGCGACGAGGGCACTCTCCACTTCGGCGGTGCCGAGGCGGTGGCCGGAGACGTTCAGGACGTCGTCCACGCGGCCGGTGATCCAGTAGTAGCCGTCTTCGTCGCGCCGGCAGCCGTCGCCGGTGAAGTAAAGGCCCGGGAAGCGGCTGAAGTAGGTCTCGCGGAAGCGCGAGTGGTCGCCGTAGATGGTGCGGGCCTGCCCAGGCCAGGAGCGCTTCAGGCAGAGGTTGCCCGAAACGTTGTTGCCGAGGAGCTCGTGGCCCGCGTCGTCGACCAGCACGGGCTCGACACCGAAGAAGGGCAGGGTGGCGGAACCGGGTTTGGTTGCGATGGCGCCGGGCAAGGGCGTGATCAGAATGCCGCCGGTCTCGGTCTGCCACCAGGTGTCGACCACCGCGCAGCGGCCCTGGCCCACCACGTCGTGATACCAGGTCCAGACCTCGGGGTTGATCGGCTCCCCCACCGTGCCCAGAATGCGCAGGCTCGCGCGGCTCGAGCCCGCGAGCCAGGAGTCGCCCTCGCGGGCGATGGCGCGCAGTGCCGTGGGGGCGGTGTAGAAGATGCTGACCTTGAGGTCATCGATCACTTGCCAGTAGCGGCCGGCGTTCGGGTAGAGCGGGACCGACTCGAACATCACCGTGGTGGCGCCGTTGGCGAGGGGGCCATAGACGATGTAGCTGTGGCCCGTGACCCAGCCGATGTCCGCGGCGCAGAAGAACACGTCGTCTTCCTGAAGATCGAAGACCAGCTTGTGGGTGAGCGCGGCGTAGACCATGTACCCGGCGGTGGTGTGCAGCACGCCCTTGGGTTTGCCAGTGGAGCCCGAGGTGTAGAGGGTGAACAGCGGGGACTCCGAGTGCATCCACTCGACCGGGCAGGTGGAGCGCTCTTTGGCCATTTCCTCGGCGAGCCACAGGTCCCGGCCTTCGCGCATGGGCACCTCGGCGTCGGTGCGGCGGGCCACCAGGACCCGCTCGACCACCGCCAGGCCGTCCACGGCGTCGTCCACGGTCTTCTTGAGCGGAATCCGCTTGCCGCCGCGCAGGCCCTCGTTGGCGGTCACCACCACCTTCGCTCCGGCATCCAGGATGCGGCCGCGCAGGGCCTCGGCGGAGAAGCCCGCGAAGACCACCGAGTGCACCGCGCCGATGCGGGCGCAGGCGAGCATGGTGGCCGCCAGCTCCGGAATCATGGGCAGATAGATCGCCACGCGGTCGCCTTTGGTCACACCCTGGGCGAGCAGCACGTTGGCGATGCGGCAGACCAGGTGCTTCAGCTCCCGGTAGGTGATCGCCCGGTAGTCGCCGGGCTCGTCGCCGGCCCACAGGATGGCCGTCTTGTCGCCGCGCGTGGTCAGGTGGCGGTCGACGCAGTTGTAGCAGGCATTCAGCCGCCCGCCGCCGTACCAGGAAAAATCCACCTCGTGCAGATCCGCGTCGTACACCTGGCTCGGCGGGTGGAACCAATCGAGGATCTCCGCCTGCTCGCGCCAGAAGCCGATCGGGTCCTCGAGGCTGCGCTGGTAGGTGGCCTCGTACTGCTCGAGGGAGGCGACGTGGGAACGGGCCTGGATGTGACTCTTGAGGGCGATCATGGGGCTCCTTTCGGTCCAGGGTCTATTTCACAATGAAGGGTGCAGCTCGGGGAAGCGCCGCGCGAGAAGCAGGTAGAGCTCCGCGGTGGCCAGCGCGTCGGTGAGGGCGTGGTGGGCCGGATACGGTGGCAGGCCGAAGAAGGCACGGGCCTGGGCGAGGACGGTCGGCACCGCCGCCCGGCCGGCGGTGGGCAGGCGGGCCCCGAGGTGCACTCGGTGGCGCTCGAGCCGCAGCAGGAAGTCGAGGGTGTCGAGCATGGGCCCCGGGGCACCGCGCCGGCCGAGGTACCGCGCCGCCGCCCGCCAGAAGCGGCGCTCGATCCCGGCGCCGTGGACCAGGAACGCCGCCCCAGCTGCCACTAAAGTCTCGAGTCGGTCGAAGGCCGAGGCCAGCGGCAGCCCCCGGCGCGCCTCGGCGGGCAGGATCTGGTGGGTGCCGAGGGCCTCGCCGCCCGGCGGGCGACTCACCCGCGGGTCCGCGATCAGCGAGTAGAAGCGCTCGCCCCAGCGGACCCGGCCCGCGGTCACGGGCACCAGGCCGAGCGCCACCAGGCCGTCCCGGCGGGGATCGAGCCCCGTGGTTTCGAAGTCGAAGGCGACCAGACGGTCGCGCGGGGTACCGCGGCGTCTCCACATCGGCGTCACACCGCGTAACGCTCGCCCAGGGCGGCCAGGAACGAACGCAGGAAGCCGAAGATGTCCTTCAGGAAGCGCCGTTCGAGAGCGTTCAGCTCGTCGAGCTCCACCCGGTGGCTGCCGTGGCCCGCCGGCCGCGGACGCAGCAGGGCATGCTCGAGCCGCAGCGCGACGAGCACCCGGAAGGACTCGGCGAGGGTGGCGGCATCGCCGCCCAGAACGGGCTCGGCGTCGCGCAGGCGATCGAGGGTGCTTTCGGCCGCGCTGCCCGCCTCGAGGGCCGAGAGTCGCGCCACCGCCACGATGGCGAGGCTTCCCCGCTTCAGGTCGAAGCCGCCCTCCCCCTCGCGCAGGCCCCCGAAAAGCCCGATGGGCAGCGACCAGCGGGCGCAGTCCTCGGCCAGCCGGCGCAGGAGATGGCGACTCGCCCCGGCACGGCGACGCAGCTCGGCCAGGGGGGCGAGGTCGAGGCCGCCGGCCACCCGGCGCAGGTCGAGGAGCGTCGCCAGGTCGACCTGGTCCTCGGGGCGCGGCGCCTCGATGAAGGCCTCGAAGCGCTCCTGCCAGAGGGCCAGGGGATCCCGCCAGCGGGTCGCCATGAAGCCGCCGGGGCAAAGGGGGAAACCGGCCCGCTCGAGGTCCGCCACCAACCTTTCGGCCAAGCGCTCCACCCGCTCCGGCGGCGGCTCGGTCGCGCTCGCCACCACCAGGGCGTTGTCCTGGTCGGTAGGCCACAGTTGCTCGCGCCGGCCGTCCGAGCCGTGGACGCAGAAGGCCACCGCGCCCGGGTCGATGTCGAGCTCGGCGCAGGCCGCGGCCAGCAGGCGCCGCGCCAGGGCCTCGTGGAGCGTGGCGGCCAGCGGTCCGAGCTGGACGGCCTCGAGGCCGCTTCGGGCCAGCTCGGTGATCGACCGGCGGACCTCGTCCGCATAGCGCGGCAGGAGCTCCTCGAGATCCTCCCGCTCGATGCGCCGGACGAGGGCCACCGGGTCCCGTGCGCGCAGGCGCGCCAGGTCTCCGGCGGAGATCACGCCGACCACGAGGTCGCCATGCACGAGCGGCAGGTGCCGCACCTCGTGGGCGGACAGCTCGACCAGGGCGTCGAGCACCGTGGCGTGGTCGGACAGGGTGCGCAGGGGGAAGCTGGCGATCTCGCCGACCGGGGTCTCGGGCCCACGCCCCCGGGCCAGCACCCGGTTGCGCAGATCGCGATCGGTGACGATCCCGGACACGGCGGCCAGCGGCAGCGGTGCGTCGGGCGGCCGCTCGCCCCCGGCGACCAGGAGTGAGCCCACCCGCGCCTCGGCCATGCGGCGAGCGGCCTCGCCCACCGACGCCGCGGGCGCGATCGTCAAGGGCCGCCGGGGCGAAAGCTCGCGGAGCGATCGCACCAAGGGACCGGCGACCTCGATCGAGCGTTCGGGCGGTTCACTCGACAGGCGCTCGGGCGCCCAGCCCGCCAGGCGCTCGGCCAACCCGTCGAGAAAGAAGCGGGCCGCACCGGGCTCGTCGAGCAGCTGGCGGAAGGACTCGGGCGGAAAGCGGAACAGCAGGCAGTCCTCGGCCGCCACGGCGTCACGCAGGGGCGCGCCCCGGCGCAGCAGCGACGGGTAGCCGAAGGCCTCGCCGGGACCGAGGACTTCGTCCACCACGCCGTCGCGCTCGAGCCGGACCTGGCCCTTGCGCACCACCCACAGGGCCTCGGCCGGTGCGCCTCCGCGGCGCACCAGGATCTCGCCGGGCGCGGCGTACTGGATTTCGAGGGTAGCCTCGAGGCGATCGAGTGCGGCGGTTGGAAGTCGATCGAAGGGCGCGTGCCGGAGGAGGAACTCGCGTGGGGGCAGCGGCAGCTCGGAAGTCATGGGCCAGCGGACCTCGGCGCCGGGTCGATCATCCGGGAAGAACGATCTCGGTGGTGATCACGAGCACGAGCCAGAGCGCGGTGATCGCCAGGGCGGTGCGCACGAGCAGAGTGCGATAGGGGGTTTCGGGCGGCTGGAAGCGGGCCATGACGGCGGTCAGAGGCGAGCAGATCAGGCGCGCGAAGGCGCGCAACTTGGAGTCGGGGTTGCGGCTCTGCCACTCCACCACCAGGCCGAATCCGACGTAGATGAGCCCCATGTAGGCCACCAGGCGGGCGAGGAGCAGCAGTTTCACGACCCTGGGGTCCATCGGCGAGCTCCTCCTCGGGAGAAAACCCGGCCGGACCGCGGCGGTCCGGCCGGGAAGAAACATCGAAGTCGAATCTCAGTGGCCGGCGTTGATCGCCCGCGTGGCCTGGTTGCTCTTCGGATACCGCACGCTGGTCACGAGCTCCTGGGTGGCCGCGTCCGGCGGCGCCGTCAGGAGCGACACGACCCAGGTCACCAGGAAGCCCGCGGGCAGGCCGAACACGGCCGAGGCCACGGTGGAGGTGCCGAACCAGGAAACCCCGTAGAAGCGGCTCCCGATCATGTAGTACAGCGTGACGCCGAGCCCCACGATCATACCGGCCAGGGCGCCCGGTTTGTTGGTGCGCTTCCACCAGATGCCCATCACCAGGGCCGGGAAGAACGACGCACCGGCCAGACTGAAGGCCCAGGCCACCAGTTCCACGATGATCGCCAGCCGGAAGGTGGCCACGTAGGCCGCGATGAGGGCGGTCACGATCAGCAGCACCTTGGTGATGGTGAGGCGCTTCACCAGGGTGGCCTTGGGGTTGATCACGTTGAAGTAGAGGTCGTGGGAGATGGCGTTGGCGATCGTGAGCAGCAGGCCGTCGGCGGTGGACAGCGCGGCGGCGAGGCCGCCGGCCATGACCAGGCCGGTGATCACGAAGGGCAGGCCGGCGATCTCGGGCGTCGCGAGCACCACGAAATCCGAGCTCTTGACGACGAAGTCGGCGAACTGCACGACACCGTCGCCCGCCTTGTCGATGACGTCGAAGAGACCCGCGGGCTTCCACAGGGTCACCCAGGAGGGCAGATCGGCGATGTTCTGGCCGACCAGCTTGGTGAACACCGAGAACTTCGCGAAGGCGGCATAAGCCGGCGCCGTGAAGTAGAGCAGGAAGATGAAGAACAGACTCCACGCCACCGAGGTGCGGGCCTCCTTCACCGACGGCGTCGTGTAGTAGCGGGTCAGGATGTGGGGCAGGCCCGCGGTGCCCACCATGAGGCAGAAGGTCAGGGCCAGGAAGTTCCACATGCCGGTGCCCTTGGGCACGGTCAGGTAGTTGCCGATGGTGGCCTCGGGCGAGGCCGCGGGGGCCTTGGCCTGATTGGTGCCGGTGGTCTTGGTGGCGGTGGCCTTGGCGGCGTCGGCGGCAGAAAGCCCGCCGGCCTTCAGCTGCGCCGCGGCGGCGTCGGCCTCGGCCTTCCACAGGGCGCGGGTGGCCTGCTCCTGGGGGTCGGCGGTGAGCTTGAGCTCGTACTGGTTGTTCTCCTGCAACACCTTGCCGTAGGCCAGCTGGGGCAGCGGATTCGCGAACAGCTGCCAGGACAGCACGACCACCGGTACCAGGTAGGAGACGATCAGGATGATGTACTGGGCCACCTGGGTCCAGGTCACCGAGCGCATGCCCCCGAGCACCGAGCAGAACAGCACACCGATCAGGCCCACGAAGACGCCGACTGAGAAGTCGAGGCCGATGAACCGCGACACGATCAGGCCGACGCCCGTGACCTGGGCGATCAGATAGGTAAAGGAGCACAGGATGGCGGCGAGCACACCGACCATGCGGGCCGAGTTGCCGCCGTAGCGGGCACCCAGAAAGTCGGGAATCGTGTAGGCCCCGAACTGGCGCAGGTAGGGCCCGAGAAACACCGCCAGCAGCAGGTAGCCGCCGGTCCAGCCCATGACGTAGGCCAAGCCCGAGAAGCCCTGGATCGACAGGGTGCCGGCCATGGAGATGAACGACGCCGCGCTCATCCAGTCCGAGCCCGTGGCCATGCCGTTGTAGATGGCCGGCACTCCTCGACCGGCGACGTAGTACTGGTCGGCGTCGGAGGTCCGGGTGACGATGCCGATGACGATGTAGATGCCGATCGACAGGCCCATGAAAATCCAGCCGATCCACCGGTTGGGCAGGTCGAACATAGCCTCGGCGATGCCGATCAGGATCGTCACGGCCAGAAAGCCGACGGTGTAAAGGGTGAAGACTTTCCGCAGGTTCACGGCGCCGTCCTTTCCTCGTTGATGCCGTACTCACGGTCCTTCTTGTTCATGAGCCGGGCGTAGACCGCGATCTCGATCACGAAGACGGCCAGGGAGCCCTGGGCGGCGATGTAGTAACCGAGGGGGAAACCGAGGAAGGAGAAGCGGTTCATGGCACCGGCGAAGACGCCGCCGAGGAGGTAGGCGACGACGAACCAGATCGCCAGCAAGGCCAGGGTCAGGCGCATGTTGTAGCGCCAGTAGGAGTCTTTCTGCTCTTGGGTCAACTCGGACATGGGGCCTCCGGGAGGGTTCAGAAGCGGAACAGTTGAAGCGTCAGCTGGATGACGTCGCGGTCGTCGGCACCGTCCTTGCCGAGCTTGCCGAAGGCGATCCGGGCCACCGTGTTGTGCTTGGCGGCGCGGTAGTTGAGGCCGACGTAGAGCTGATCCTCGTCGGCCGCCCCGGCGGCGGCGAAGTCGCGGGTCGAGAACTGCACCCAGGGCTGGATCTTGGCCTTGCCGAACAGGTAGCCGAGCTCGAACATCAGCGTGTCCTGCTCCGGCAACGCGGCGAAGGTGTCGCCGCCGTCGTAGTTCATGAGATCGGCCTGGAAGGTGACGGCGTTGCCGTCCTTGCCGATGGGCTGGTCGTAGAACAGATCCGCGGCGATCGCCTGGTAGTCGTCCTGGACGTCGACGCCGGCCCCGAGGGCGAGCTGGCGCTTGGCCCCGAGGTTGTTGCCGGTGTAGAAGAACGCCGTCTCGGTATCGAAGACGTTGTAGGCCACGCGGCCGACGAACCGGAGGTCCTCCGAGGCGTTGGCCCCGCGAGCGCCGTCGAACACCCCGACCCGATACTCGAAGTGGTCCTTGGCCAGGTAGCCCCGGAGTTGGGCGCCGTAGTCGCGCCCCACGCGGGAACGGGTAGGCGCGGAGTTGAGGAAGGAGTAGGGGCCGTAGTCCGAGGTCAACATCGTGGCGGCGGATTGCAGCGAGTTGCGCGACAGGGGGATCAGGATCAGGCCGAAGTCGGCCTTGAAGCTCGGCTTGGCGTCGTAGGTCACGAAGGCGTCTTGGATGAAGACGTCGCTCGCGTCCTTATTGCCGGCCGCATCCGACTTGCCGAGGTTCGGGCTGTCGGTCTCGATGAAGTAGGCCCACTTCTCCGCCAGCTTGCCGCCCCAGAGCAGGCGCAGGCGACGGAAGAACAGGTTCTCCGCCGTCTCGCCGTTGGCCAGCTCTTCGCTCTCGGCCCGCATCTGGAGCAGGTAGCCAAATTTGACCGAGGTCTTGCCGTCCTCCGTCTTGATCTCCCACTGGGCCGCCGCCGGCGTCGCCCAGCTCACACCGAAACCGGCGACGAGCATCGCGAGAAGCGATGCCCGGGCCCCTTTGGAACGCAGGGTGCGTGTGAACCTCACCTGATCTCCTTTCTGGCCACGATGGGCCACAGGCCCCCCCGGTGGGCCGGAGGGGCGCCTCTTGAGCCGAGCGCAATCGATCCGGTCGATCTGCGGACGTTTGGAACTGGTAACGGAAGCTAGCAGAGCTTGTGCCATGGTACGGCGCAGCATTGCCGGGGGATTGGGCGAGCACCGCGGCCTGGACGCGCTACACCTGTCTCGTTATGGGACATGCGATCGACTCGAACTGCTACACTCTCGCTCCATGCAAGTCGCCGAATCGCCGCTGCCGGCCCTGGTCAAGATCCTGGCGGCGTGCCCCGTGGCGACGGTGGTGATCGAGCCCCCCGGGCGGATCACCTCCGCCAACCCCGCGGCCCACGCACTGCTCGGGCCGGGGCTGGTCCAGGGCGCCGCGGCGCGGGACATTCTCGGCGTCGGCTGGCGTGAGCTCGAGCTCGTGGGGAGCGAGGGCCGGGGGGACTTGCTGTGGGATCTGCCGCGGGCACCGCCGGGCCGGCGCCGCGAGGGCTGGCGGGCGCGGCCCGAGGCCCTCACGGATGGCGCCGGGGAGACCCGGGCGGTGGTCGTCTACCTCGAAGAGCCGGTGGCGAGCCCCGCCCGCGGGTTGCGGGCGGTGACCTTCGACGACCTGTTCGGCACCGACCTCCGCACCGTGGCCGCGAAGCACGCGGCCCTTAAGTTCGCCGCCACCCGCCTGCCGCTCCTGCTCCTGGCCGAGACAGGCACGGGGAAGGACCTCCTCGCCCGCGCCATCCATCAAGCCAGCCCACGGCGCGACCGGCCCTTCGTGGCGATCAACTGCGGCGCGCTTTCCCCCAGCCTGCTCGAGAGCGAGATCTTCGGCTACGCGCCCGGCGCCTTCACCGATGCCCGGCGCGAGGGCCAGGAGGGCAAGATCGGCGCCGCCCGGGGCGGCACCCTGTTCCTGGACGAGGTGGCGGAGATGCCGCCGCCGCTCCAGGCTCTCCTGCTGCGGGTGCTCGAGGACGGCACCTACTTCCGGGTCGGCGACAACGTGCCCCGCCAGGCCGACATCCGGCTGGTCTGCGCCACCTGTCGCAACCTGCCGCGGCTGGTTGAAGACGGCGCCTTTCGTCAGGATCTCTACTTCCGCATCGCCGGTGCCGTTTTGAGCCTGCCGCCGGTGCGCGAGCGCAGCGACGTCGAGGCCCTGATCCACCACGTGCTCGAGCGCCTCGGCGCCGAGCTCGGCGGCCCGCCGCCGCGGATCGACCGCGCCGCCCTGAACGAGCTCGGGCGCCGCCCCTGGCCGGGCAACGTGCGGCAGATCAAGACCACCCTCCAGTACGCCCTGATCCTCGCCGACGGCGGCGAGATCCGCCCCGAGCACCTGCCCGCCGCCAGCCCCCAGGCCGCCCTCGCGCCGCCCGCCGCGGCCCCGGAGCGGCCCGGCCCCACGAGCCTCGCCGAGATCGAGGACGACCTCATCCGCCGCACCCTCGCCGAGGCCGGCGGCAACCTAACGGCTGCCGCCAAGCGCCTCGGCATCGCCCGCTCGACCCTGTACCGCCGGCTGCCCGGCGGGCGGTGAGTCGAGCGCGGCGTCCAAGATCCAAGGGCCCTACCGCCGCAGGCGCCAGAAGGCCTGGCCGTCGTGCACCGCCGGAGCCAGGCGTTGGCGCGGCGGCGCTTGGCCGTGGCGCATCAGGTCGTAGAAATCGTGGAGGAGCGCCTCGGCCTGGGCGAAGTAGCGGTGGCCGAGAGCATCGACGTCGAAGTCCGGCACGGCGATGGTGTCGATGCCCGGGGCCACGGTGTAGGGCTCGAAGTAGCCCGCCCGCGGAGAAGCATGGATCTGGCCGGAGAACTGGACGGCGAGGTCCGCGCTCGAGGCGTAGAGGGTGGTCCGCTCGGAGTGCCGGGGGTAGAGCGCCGCGAGGTCCAGAAAAAGGTCGCGGTCGACGTCCGGCGCAGCCAGGAAGATCTGCCCGAAGCGCACCTTTCCCCGCGTCTCCGCCGTCGCCGCGATGCGCTGGAGCGCCCGCAGCAGGCCGCGATTGCCCATGCTGTGGGCCACGAGGTGCACCCGCTCGGCCCCGCAGTGGGCCACGAAGTCGACCAGAAAGTCCGCGATCGCCCCCTCGCTGGCCTCGATCGAAGCCTCATCCGCCAGGTAGCCGGCGAGGGTGCCCTGGGACGGCCAGCTGAAGAACGCCGTCGCTCCTTCCACGGACAGGTCGAAGCCGATCTGCGCCGCGCGGATGGCCGCGCGCTCAAAGGTGTTCTTGTAGCCGTGAAGGTAGACGAGCGCCTGCGGCTCCCCGCCCACCGTCGCCATCACCTCGCGAATCTCGTCGTAGAACTCCGTCCGGGTCCGCCGGTCCACCCGCTGCAACTGCAACCGGTCGTCCTTCAACTGGAAGCGCAGCAGCCGCTTCCAGAACGGCGTCCCGGTCTGACCGAACCGGTGCGCCTCCGGCACGAACACGAGAGCCCGCCCGAGCGTCGTCTCCCGACTCCGCTCCGTTCCGAAGCCGCCCTGGCCGTCCGGCTTGCGGTTGGTGCCGAACCAGACGGGGTAGACGGTGCCTTCGGGCGTGGCGGAGCGCGGAGGATCTCCGCGTTCGAGAGCAGCGCCCGGTGCCGGCGGCGTCATCGACGCTGCAACAACCACTGAAGACCCCAGACCTTCGACATCTCCAAGCTTCCGTTCCGTCCGCGATTGGGTGGGTGGCCTTCGCTGCCTGCCGAGCACCATTCGGGCGAGCGTCTCGAACCGAACTCGTTCAGCCGGTTCCACCCTCTCCCGCTCCAGCCGTTCGATCAGCACCCGCGCCAGAGCTCGAGCCCGGGCCCGGTCCCCGGAACGGACGGCGGTTTCGAGCTCGGCGAAGAGGGCAGAGAGGGAAGGTGGGTGGTTGGAAGCCATCGGTAGGTACCTCGGGTTTCTGCAGCGTATGGCCATCCGGCCCGTTCCCCGCCCACCCCGGCCGCCACGAGGGCGGCCGCTGCCCACAAATGATTGATTTTCCAGGGCAGCGGCCGGGCTCGTCCCGGCCGGGGTGGGCGGGCGGTGGTGTCGTCCCGCCGAGGGACGATTTCCCTAGCGAGGGGTTCCAATCCCTCGCTGCCGTTCCAATCCCTCGCATCTTCGTCAATCCCTCGCTTGGGGGACCCATTGGCCGCGAGCCGGCCGCGAGCGAATGAATTCGCTCGCTACGGAAGACGTCCCTGCCGGGACGAAGAGAGCTTTCCTGGGCGCGCCGAGCTCCAGCTCGGCGGGAGGGTCTCGGGAAGAGCGGAAGAGTGAAGAGAAGATCTGGGTAGGAGAAAGACATGGGCGGCGGTGGAACGCGGGTCTTCAAGGCTCGGCCAGGGCGGCCTGGCGAGCTTGGTCGAGGAACTGGTCGATGTCCGCTTGCAGCTCGCCGAGGTCCACTTGCCGCCCCTCGAGCCAGGTCCTTAACGGGTCGAAGGCGGGATCGGCGAGGAGGTCGGCAAGGCGGGGGGTAACGGCTTCCGTGCCCGCGGCGCGAGTACGGCGGAAGGCGATCCTGTAGTTGTGGAGTGAGGACTTGAGGTCCTGGCCCAACTCGGCCTCGAGGCGATAGACCAGGGCCGCCAGCTGCTGCCGGGGCGCTTCGTCGAGGGCAGCCGGGACGCCCTGGCGCTCCAGGTAGCCCGCCAGGTTGTTGTGGGAAATAGCGCGGTCGCCAGGGTCCGGCAACTGCTCGCAGCGTGCGAGGGCGCGCCGCTCCTGTTGGATGGCTTGGGCGACGTCGCCTTGCTTGTCGAACAGGTCGGCGAGGGAGCTGAGCACTTTGGAGCTGGCGGCGGGATCGTTCCGGAAGACCTCCAGGCAGGCTTCCAGCTCTGCTCGGGCTTCGCCGAACCGACCCAGTCTCAATAGTACGTTGGCCCGGTTAAATCGCATGGCGTCGAAGTCCTCCGCCGGGCGCTCCAAGTCCCGTCTGACCTCCAGCATGGCCTCGATCCGGACCAGGGCGGATTCCCAGTTCTTCAGGGCAAAGTCGGCGTCCGTGGCGATGTCCAGCGTGCCAATGTACACGCGGGCGAGGATCTCGGCGTCCGGGGCCTCGGGCACGGGCTGGCCGGCGCGGTGCTGCCGCCACCAGCCCGCCACCCGCTCGAGCCGCTCCTCCACGGCCGGCAAGGCGGCGGCCACCTGGCCTTGCTGGATGTCGATCCGCAGGGCCTCCAGCTCGTTGCCAATTCCGTAGATGGCAGGGTGGCCGGCATTCTGGTGGGCATCGGCGGCTTCGAGCCGCCGTTCCCGCGCAGTTTGGAGGTTGCCGGTCCGAAACAAGGCGGCCGCCGAGTTGCCGGAAATCAAGGCCAAGCCGGCCCAAGCCTGGCGCGAGTCCTCTCCCTCGGCCTTGGTGGCAACGCGGGCCAACGCGGCAGCCTGCTCGAAGAATGGCAGGCTGGCGTCGTGGCGACCAGCGTTATCCAGGGCATCGGCGAGATAGCCGAGGCAAGACCAGCGCGGCTGGCCCTCGGCTGCGGCCTCGGCGGCGGTCCTCAGGTGCGGGATCAACCCCTCCAGCAACCGCGGGTCCCGCGAACTGGTGACGACCTCGCTGGCGAATCCCCCCAGCCGGTCCCACGCCTCGGCCTGGACGCAGTAGACCAGGGCGCGGCTGCCCGCTTGCAAGGCGAGCGTCATGTTCCGGTGCTGCAGCGCCTTGAAAAACGCCGCCAGCCACTCCGCATAACCGAGGCGGACCGAGTTCTCCGTCTTCCCACCCAGCTCTTCTGCCTTTTCCTTCCCCCAGGCCAGCGCCCGCTCCCGGACGAGCTCGTGGCACGAGAGGTCCGGGTTCTCATCCTCCGGCCCGGTGCGTTCCTCGGTCACCAGCCCCACGCCGACGAGGTGGCGGAGGAACGGCTCGATGTCGGGGACCTGCGGCGCCGGAGGCAACGCGTCCAGCACCGCGCGAAACTCCGGAGGCATTGGCGGCAGCTTGGCCTCGGCCTGGGCTCGAACCTCTGGCGGCAGGTTCGGCAGAGCGTCCAGAAACGCCTTGAACTGCCTCAGCTCGGTCTGCTCCTGGCTCTCCCCGCCCCACACCGCCCGCACCAGCCCCAGCGCCACCGGCTCGTTCGCCACGGCGATCATCCACAGCAGCCGCCGCGCTTCCGGGCTGGCGCCGGCGATCAACTGGTCGATGGATACCACGAGGGCGTCTTCGAGATAGGCGGTCTCCTTCAGGTCTCCCCGTTCTGTGGTGAAGAGCTCGGGGAGCGTCTCGAATCCGGTTCTCGACTCGAGGCTAACGAGGACCTGCTCAAGTTGGGAGAGCAGCTCTGGGGTCGCGGTCAGTTTCGCGAAGCGGTCCATGAGGAGCGGGTGGAAGCGGCTCGCGGCGAGGAGCCGCTCGGCGAGCTTCCGCTCCTCTGCGTCCTTCCCAAAGAACATTCCCCCGAGCGTCGGGTGCTCGCGCAGGAACAAACGGGCCTCGCCCGCCGGTAGGGGGCCGAGCGGCACCCGGTGGGCCACGCCGCCGGCGAGCGCGGCCGGCAGCCTTCGGCTGGTCACCAGCACTCGCGAGCCGGTGCCGGCAAGGCCTGTTGCCAGTGCCCCGAGCAGCGCATCCCACGCCGGGTCCTGACACTTCCACACCGGTTGGCCGTCGATCCGCGCCTTCTCGTCGGTCGGCCTCAGGTTCGTCTCGAAGTTGTCCAAGACCAGCAAGATCGGCTCGTCCTTTAGTGCCCGCACTAGGTTCCGGATCAGCCGCGCCTGCCGCTCCTCGCCGGTGAAGTCCACCGTGGCGTCGCGGTAGATCGCGTCCGCTGGGTGCTTCGCGACGTGCTTCTGGTACACGCCCAGCTCTCCCCGCAGCTTCAGATCGAGATCCCGCAGAAACGCCTCGAAACCCAGGGCGTTCGGCTTCGCCTGATACGTCGCCACCCAGTCGAACCGCGACTCCCACAGGTCCAGCACTTCGGCCACCAGCGCCGTCTTGCCCATGCCGCCGAGGCCGGTGACCACGGCCACCGGCTTCACCGCTGGACTCTTCTTCGAGCCGAGGAAGTCGGCGCCCAGGCCGTCCAGCTCCCAGGTTCGGCCCACGAAGGACTCGTGGCTTGCGAGCGTCAACTCGGCGATCGGGTGCAAGCGCCGCTGGCGGCCGTCGAGCGCGGGGCTGCGGCCGGGCGGTAGGGGGAGCCCGGCGTCCTCCGCGCCGTAGAGCACCGGCGTGGCCGGGTCCGCGGCGGTGAACCGGGCGTCCGTGCCCTCGAGCAAGGATTTCCGCGCCTGGTTGAGCGCCGTCGCTACCGTCTTCGGCTTGGCCGCGGCGAACACCGAGCGATAGAAATCGAAGGCCAGCTCCCGGGCGTACTCGTCTCCCACGCTGTCGCGCATGGCCACCACGGCGGGCACGCCGGCCTGGAGGAACGCGTGGGCCGTACCCGTGAAGCCAGGGGCCTCGGCGAGGTCGAGCTCCCGCGTTTCGGCGGCGCTTCGCTCCGCCGGCTCGCGGCCCTGGGCCACGGCCTCGAGACTGGTCCAGTCCCTCACCCGCAGCAGGCCGCCCGAGTGACAGGCGCTCAGGAAGGCGAAGCGGGGCAGGAAGCCGCCGGCCGACTGGAAGAGATCGAGCAGGCGCTCGCCCGAGATCGAGTCCTTGGTACCGCCCGGCTTCGCCAGCTCCAGCCGGTTCTGGTGGCCGTGGCCGCTCCAGTGGACCACGTGGTAGCCGCCGTGGTCCTCGATCTGCTCCTCGAGCCGCTCGCGGGTGACCCCGTGGACCAGGAAGTGGGCCTCGACCCGACGGCTCGGGTAGATCTCCTCGCGAAACAGCCGTTGCAGCGCCCGCCGCTCGCGCCGGGCGCCGAGGGGCGTCGAGCCGCGGGCCTCGGCGAAGACGAAGAGCACGCGGAGCGGCTCTTCCAGCCCGAGCTCGAGGGGCGCCGACGCCGGCGGAGCCGTGTCGTGCACCACGCGGACCACGAGGTTGCGTTCGAACAGGGTCTCGGATTCGACCCGCGGCCGGGCGATCTCCCACGGCAGGCGAGCGAGGGCGGCGACCAGCGGGTTGTCTTCGTCCCCGGCACCCGGCAGCCGGATGCGCAACGTGCGGTGGGACTCGGGGCGCCACAGGTGACCGAAGATCTCCGCACCCAGAACCTCCTCGGCAATCACCACGCCGAGCTTCTCGACCTCGGCGTGTTCTTGCCCCGGCTCGACGTAGGTCCGCAGGTAGTTCCGCAGCTCGAAGAGCAGCTGCAAACGGCTCGCGGGAAAGGGCTTGAAGTCCACCGCTCGGTAACCCAACTGGGCGCCGGCCGCGTCGAGCAGGCGCAGCTCGGCGGTGAGCGCTTCGGAGTCGGCGGTCAGGACGAGGTCGAAGGTCTGGGCCATGGTCGACGCGCGCTCCGTCGTGGGTGCTCGATTTCGGATTTCCGATTCGAGTCGAGGGCACGCGAAGTGTCAAGCGCCGTGAGCCCCCCTCACCCGATCGGCCTGCGGCCGAGGGCGCGAAGACTGGCGCCGCCAGGTCTCCCGCTTCGAGCGCCAAGAGACCCTGGAACGGAGCATCATCGAAGAATCGGCCGGCACGGAGGNNGGGCCTCCGTGCCGGCCGATTCTTCGATGTGACGCCGAAAGCGCCCACCCCGACCCCTCACGACTCAAGCGTGAGCGGGCGACCGCCCCCCCTCACCCCTCCCGCAGCATCTCGATCGGCCTCCGGCCGAGGGCGCGCAGGCTGGCGCCGAGGCCGGCGGTAACCGACAGGGCCACGCTGGCGACGAGGCCGAGGGCGAGGGGGAGGGGCTCGAAGGTCCACGGGGCTTCCATGCCGCGGGTGAGAATCAGCCAGGCCAGGATCGCCGCGCCGCCGGTGCCGAGGACGCCGGCCACGAGGCCCACGAGCGCGTGCTCGACGGCGAAGAGGGCGAGCACCATGCCGCGGGTGAGGCCCAAGGTCTTCAACAGCGCCACCTCGCGGCCGCGCCGCGCCGCGGTGGAGGAGACTGCGCCGGCCAGGATGGCCACCCCGGCCAGGGCCGTGAAGCCGCCCAGGAAGCGCATGCCCAGGCTGATCTTGTCGAGCACGGCGATCACCTTCTCGAGGATCTCGCGGATGCGCAGCATCGTCACGTTGGGGAAGCCCGCGGCCAGCTCGTCCTGCACCCGGTCCTCGCTGCCCGGCACCAGGAACGCCGCGGCCACGCGCTGCTGGGGCGCGCGGTCGAGCACGCCGGGCTCCACGATCAGGAAGAAGTTGATGCCGAAGGTGGCCCAGTCGACCGTGCGCAGGCTGGTCACCTGGAGATCGAAGGGTACGCCCTGGATGTCGAAGGACAGCCTCGAGCCGAGCCCCACGCCGAGATCCTGGGCGAATTCTTCCTCGACGCTGACCTCGGGCACTTCCGGCTCGCTCCACAGCGTGCCCGCGGCCAGGGTGTTGCCCCGCGGCAGCTCCGGCAGGTAGGTCAGCCGCTGCTCGCGGGTCAAGGCCCAGCGCCGGCTGCCGTCCCGGTGATTGTCGGATTTCGCCGACTTGGCCCGCTCCTGGGCTCCCTGGCCGTCGATGGCGGTGAGCCGCGCCATCACCACCGGCACGGAGTCGATGTTGGTGGCACCGGCCTTCGCGAGCACCGCCTCGACACCGGACCACTGGCCGGGCTGGACGTCGACCAGAAACACCGAGGGTGCCTTCTCCGGCAGGTCCGCCCGGAGCTCGCGCGACAGTCCCCGTTCGATCAGCCACATGCCGAGCACCACCACCACCCCGAGGCCGAGGGCCACGACCCCCGACAGCGTGGCACTGCCCGGGCGACCGAGGGCAGCGAGGCCGTAGCGCAACCAGAACCGCCGGGCCGGCACCTTCGACACCCCGCGAGCCACCAGGCGTGCGGCCAGGGTGAGGAGGCCCGCCGCCAGCAGTGCGCCGGCCGCGAACTGGAGGCCGAGCACGGGCGATCGCGCCTGGACCGCGGCCGTCCCCCAAATGCCCGCGAACAGCAGCAGGCCGAAGGCGAGGCGCCGCCGGAGCGAAGGCGGCAGGGGCTCGACCGTGCGCCGCAGCACCCGGGCCGGCGCCACCGACAGTACCGAGAGCAGCGGCGGCAGGCTGAACAGGGTGGCGATGCCGACCCCGAGGCCGAGGCCGCGCAGGAAGGCCCCGAGCTGCCACGGGTCCACCAGCTCCCGCGGCACCAGGTCGCCCAGGACGGCGGGCAGAAGGAAGAGCAGGGCCACGCCGCCGGCCACGCCCACCAGGCTGCCGAGCAGGCCGAGGCCGAGGCTTTGGCCCAGGTAGAGGGCGAGGACTTCCCGCGGACGCATGCCGAGGCACTTGAGAACTGCCACGGCGTCGAGCCGGGCGGTCAGCCAGGCGCGCACCGTCTGGGCCACGCCGATGCCCCCGGCGAGGAGCGACAGGAGCGCCACCAGCCCCAGGAAGCGCTCGACCCGGGCGAGGCCGTTGCGCAGGGCCGGCTGGGCCTCGGCCCAGGTTTCGATGCGATGGCCGCCCCCGGTTTCAGGCAGGAGCTTGGCGAGCTGCTCTTTGGCCTCCTGGGCGGCCTCGCGACCGGCCCCTGGGGGCAGGCGCAAGAGCGTGCGGTAGGTGATCCGGCTGCCGGTGGCCTCGAGGCCGGTGGTGGGGAAGTCCGCGGCGCCCATCATCAGCCGGGAGGCCACGGCGAAGCCGAACTCGGAGCCCACGCGGTCCGGCTCGGTGCGGATCTCGCCGCGCACGACGAGCTCCCGGGTGCCGACCCGCAGGGGGCTGCCGGGGGCGAGGCCGAGGCGCGCCGCAAGCTCCGGGGCGACCAGGACGCCGCCGTGGGCGAGAAGGTCGGCCAGCTCGCCCGGAGGATCGGTCGTGAGCGCGCCGTAGAACGGGTACCCCGGGGCCACTACCTTGAGCTCGACCAGCTGGCTGCGGCCCGGAGTGCCGTCCGGCGCCGGAGGATTGGCCACCACGGTCACCAGCTCGCGCAGATCCGCCCGCGCCACACCGGGCCCGAGCTCGGCGATGCCGGCCGCGAGCTCCGGCGTGAGGGGCCGGCGCCCCTCGATCACCAGGTCCGCGGCCAGAAGGGGCCGGGCCTCGGCCCGGACTTTCGAGTCGAGGCTCGCCGCCAGGCCCGCCACGGCGACCACCGCGGCCACGCCGACCGCGAGACAAGCTACGAAGAAGGCCAACCGGCCGCGAGCGTGGCGGCTCTCGCGGGCGAGGGCACGGAAGTAGGAGCGCACGGTCACGCCGCGGCCCCCGAGCGGCATTCGATCCGGTCGATGCGGCCGTCCAGGAGGTGCACCCGGCGGTCCGCCCGGGCGGCCAGAGCCGGATCATGGGTGACCAGCACGAGGGTGGTCGACTCCCGCGCCCGCAGCCGCTCGAGAATGGCCAGCACCCGTTCGCCGGTGGCGCTGTCGAGGTTGCCCGTGGGCTCATCGGCCAGCAGCAACGACGGTCGCGCGGCGAAGGCCCGAGCCAGGGCCACGCGCTGACGCTCGCCGCCGGAGAGCTGGGCCGGGTAGTGGTGGCCCCGCTCGCCGAGGCCCACCTCGGCCAGCAGCTCGTCCGCCCGCGCCCGTGGGTTCTTGGTGTCGACCAGCTCGAGCGGCAGGAGCACGTTCTCCCGCGCGGTGAAGTTGTCGAGCAGCTCGAAGGACTGGAAGACGAAGCCGATCTCGCGCCGGCGCAGGAGCGCGAGCTCGTCCTCGGTGAGGGTGTGGATTGGCCGGCCGTCGAGCAGGACCTCTCCGGAGGCCGGCCGGTCGAGTCCGGCCATGAGGCCCAGCAGGGTGGACTTGCCGCTGCCCGAGGGCCCGAGTATGGCCACGAACTCCCCTGGCGCAATGGCCAGGTCGACGTCGTCGAGGATGGTGAGCAGGCGATCCCCCGACGGCAGCCGCTGGCTGACCCTCCGGAGCTCGATCTTGGGAGGAAGGGAGGTCGAAGGAACTGCGGTCACGAACACCTCGTGGGTTGGCGGAACGGCGATCCGGCACACCGGGTCCTCTGGCAGAACGCGGTGAGGGGGGCTGGGCTTCCCGGAGGGAGAGGACTTGACGAAGGCGATGGCTTCTTCCATCGTGCAGCAGACCCGCAAGCCATCCAAGGGGGTCACTACTTTGGAGATCTCGATGCCCAAGAAACGGGGCCAACTCGACGCGCCGACGCCGGAGCGACAGCCCGAACCCGAAACCACCTCGAAAGCCGATACTCCGACTCCCATCACCGACCGGCTGGCAGGAAGTCTCCGCGGTTCGAACCTGAGCATCGAGGATTACCGCCGGCACCTCGTGGAAAAATTCGGTCCGTTCGCCCTCGCCGTCGGATTGTTCCTCGCCTGCTCGCCCCAGGGCTCCAGTCCGCCGATCTCGGCGACGCCGCGGCCGATCACGATGGACGCGCCGGCGCCCGAGGCGGAGCCCCTGGCCGGATTGCCGCTGGTCGCTTACCTGGGCGACAGCTTGACGGCCGGGTTCGGATTGGACGCGGACCAGGCCTTCCCGGCGCTCGTCACGGCGCGCCTCACGGCCGAGGGCGTCGCCCATCGGATGGTGAACGCCGGGGTCTCGGGGGACACCACGGCGGCCGGGCTGGCCCGCCTCGACTGGGTGCTCGATCAGAAGCCGGCGGTGCTCGTCGTCGGCCTCGGGGGCAACGACGGCCTGCGCGGGCTGCCGCTCGCGGAAACCGAGCGCAACCTGCGCCAGATCGTCACCCGCGCTCAGGCCGCGGGAGCGCGGGTGATCCTCCTCGGCATGAAGATCCCGCCCAGCTACGGAGCGGACTACGTGCGCGGCTTCGAAGCCCTCTACCCGAAGCTCGCCGAGGAGTTGCCCGTCGCCCTGGTGCCCTTCCTGCTCGCGGGCGTGGCGGCCGACCCCGGACTGAACCAGCCCGACGGCATCCACCCGACCGCCCAGGGCCACGGCATCGTAGCCGCCACCGTGGCCCCCTACGTGCGGGCCGCGCTGGCGCAGGTGGGGATCGAGGAGCGGTAATCGGACCTGGAGCGACGCCCCAGGCTGACCCCGTCGCTCGACGCGCCACGCATCCGACCTGGGGCGACGCCCCAGGCTGGAAATGGATCGGGCCTTCGGCCCTTGCGGAATTCCCCCGCTGCTCGCCAATCGCCCGTCCCCGCGCACAATGTCCTCCCGTGTGGCCCCCACCCTCCCCGGCCGGGACGAGCCCGGCCGCTGCCCATGACAAAACTCTGATTTTGCAGCGGCCGCCCTTGTGGCGGCCGAGGTGGGCGGGGGCGCTCCCCGAGGGCCGAAGGCCCGACCGAGTCCCAGCCTGGGGCGGCGCCCCAGGCTCTGCCCGCGGCTCATCGTGTCGGGGACTATTCCGCCGCGAGGCCGAACCGCCGGAGCTTCGCTTTCAGGGTGTTGCGGGCCACTCCGAGCGTCCTGGCCGCCTCGCGGATGCGACCGCCGCAGCTCGCCAGGGCGGCCTCGATCAGCTGGCGATCGAGCCGATCGAGCGCTTCCTGGTACGAAAGGCCGTCGTCGAAGGGCACCGGCGCGGGTGCCGCGGGCCGGTCCACCGGCCGGGGGCTGTCGCCGGTGGCCAGGGCGATCCAGGCGAAGTCCTCGACCGTGAGCCGCTCGTTCGGGCTGAGCACCAAGGCGCGGTGGATCGCCGCTTCCAGCTCCCGCACATTGCCCGGCCAGCGGTGGCGGTGGAACAGCTCGAGCACCTGGGGCTCGAGCTCCTTGGGGCTCTGGCCGAGATCGCGCCGGATCCGCGCCAGGAAGTGCTGCACGAGGTAGGGAATGTCCTCTTTGCGCTCGCGCAGGGGCGGCAGCACGATCGGAATGATGTTCAGGCGGTAGTACAGATCCTCGCGGAAGGTGTCGCGCCGGATCGCCTCCTCGAGATCGAGATTGGTGGCGGTCACGATACGCACGTCGACCTTCACCGTCTGGGTGCCGCCCACCCGCTCGAACTCCTTGTCCTCGACCACCCGCAGCAGCTTGGCCTGGACGCCCAAGGAGACCTTGCCGATCTCGTCGAGGAAGATGGTGCCGCCGTGGGCCAGCTCGAAACGCCCCGGCTTCCTTTGCACGGCACCGGTGAAGGCGCCTTTTTCGTGACCGAACAGCTCGGACTCGATCAGCGTTTCGGGCAGGGCCGCGCAGTTGAACGCCACGAAGGGGCCCTCGCGCCGGCTCGACACATGGTGGAGGGTGCGGGCCACGAGCCCCTTGCCGGTGCCGCTCTCGCCGCGCACGAGCACCGTCGAGCTCGAGCTGGCGATGCGCTCGAGGGTCGACTTGAGCTCCTCCACCGCCCGGCTCTTGCCGACCAGGGCGCCCAGCCGGTGAGTGGCCAGCATCTCCCGGCGCAGTCGCTCGTTCTCCTCGGCGAGGCGCCGCCGCGAGCGGTCGATCTCGCCGTAGAGCCGGGCGTTGTCGATGGCGATGGCCGCGCCGTCGGCGAAGGCGACCAGGAACTCGAGATCGTGGGGCGTGAAGACGTGGCGGCTCTTCCTGTGGTCGACGTAGATGGCGCCCACCAGGCGGCTGCGGATGGCCAGCGGCACGCACAGGATCGACAGGATGTGGGAAGCCGCGATCGATTCCGCGCCGGCGAATCGACTGTCGACCACCGCGTCCACGGACAGGATGGGCTCGTTTCGGTCGAGCACCCGGCGAACCACGCTCTCGGAGAGCCGGCGGCCTTCGTCCGGCCCGGCGTCGCCCGCGGGCGCGGCGCCCAGATTGCGCGCGGCGGCCACCTCGAGCTCACGGGTCAGCGGGTCCTGCAGCACGATCATGCCGTGCTCGGCCCGCAACCGTTCGAGCGCCAGGTCCATGGTGCGGTCGAGCACTTCCTGGAGGTCGAGGGACGAGTTGATCACCCGCACGATCTCGGGCAGCGTCGGGTCCGGGGCAGGGCGCGCTGCGGAGGCGAGGCGCATCCAGGCACCGCGCGCGCGGGCCGCCTCGATGGGAGCACCCAGTTCCATGAACCGCTCGGCGGCGGCGGCCAGGCGCTCGCGGGCGTGAGCCGGGGCCACCGTGGCGAGGCCGTGGGCGAACTGGGCGCGGGCGCCATCGTGGGCGGCACCGGCCTCGGCCAGAAGAGCGCGAGCGCGGTCGAAGGCGTCCTCGGCGGCGGCCGGGTTGACCGCCGCCAGGCCTTCGAGGGTCAACAGCCGGCCCTCGGCGCGGCGGTCCCCCAGGGGCTCCACGAGCCGCCGCGCCTCGGCCAGACGCTGGCGCGCGGTGGCGGCGTCGGCCTGCTCGAGCGCCAGCTCGGCGGCGGCCAGGAGCAGACTGGCGAGGCCCTCGGGAGAGCCCGCCGCCTGGGCCTCGGCGAGGGCGGCCGCGATCTCGCGGTCGGCCGCCGGCCGTTGCTCCCGGGCAGCCAGGGCCAAGGCCAGCTCGCCCCGGGCGGCCGCCCGCAGGCCGGTGTCGGCGTTGCCCAGGGCTCCGGCGAGAGCCTCGCGGGCGGAGGACTCGGCCCGCGCCGTGTCGCCCCGCTTGCGGGCCAAAGAAGAGCTCCTCACGAGCGCCGAGATGCGATCCGGGTCCTCCGGCGGTGAGCTCGCGAGCAGGTGCAGAGCCCGATCGAGGAGCACGCCGGCCCGCTCGAAGCTCCCCAGCACCTCCTCCACCTCCGCCAGATTGACCGAGGTCAGAGCCTCGGCGGGCCGTTGCCGCAGCCGGCGGGCGAGATCCAGGCTCGATCCCAGAAGCTCCCGGGCCGGGCGCCAATGGCCCCGGCTCGCCTCGAGAATGCCGAGGTTGTTGAGTGCCGTCTGCTCTCCCCACACATCGCCGGCCGCGCGGCAGGCGGCGAGCAACTCTGAAAACAGCCGCGCCGCGCCCGACAGGTCGCCCCGCCGCCAGCGCTCGATCGCCAGGGTGTTGGTGAGCACGATCCGGGCGGCGACCTCCCCGGCCCGCTCGGCCAGCCATTGGCCCCGGCGCGCGAGGCGCTCGGCCCGCCGGCCATCGCCGCGGGCGCTGGCCAGCCGCGCCAGCGTGTTCCACAGCAGAGCCCGCTGGCGGGCATGGCCCGTGGACCCGAGCCGCCGCAGCGCCGTGCGGGCCGCCACGAGGGCCTCGGCGGGCCGGCCGGCGTCGCGCAATGCGACCGCCAATCCCTGCCGCAGCTCGAGCTCGAGCTCCAGATCTCCTGCAAGGGGCAGCGCGGCGAGCCCGGCCTCGAAGTGGGCTCGCGCGGCGGCGGGCTCACCGAGCCGCCCGCGCAACCGGCCGGCCTCGAGCCGCAGCCGGGGCTCGGGCTCCGCGAGGGCCTCGTCGTAGCGCGCCAGGGCGGCCACGGCATCGCCCGCGGCGGCCAGGGCACGGGCCGCCGCAATGCGCGCCCGCCGCGTGTCCTCCGGCAGGCCCGCTTCCTCGGCCGCAGCGAGCGCCCGAGAAAAGTGCCGTGCCGCCTCGGCGTGGGCGAAGAGGGCGGAGGCCCGCTCGCCGGCCATGAACAGGAAGGGAAGGCTTGCGAGCCGTTCGCCGGCCCGCCACCCGTGCTCGGCGGCCGCTGCCGCCGCCGCGAGATCGCCGCCGCGGGCGCGCCCGCCGTACTCCTCGAACAGCCGCCGATCGAGGACCTGACGCCGGGTCGCCGGCAAACCCGCCAGCACCTCCTCGGCCAGGGCACCGTCGGCCACCGTCCAGCGCCCGCCGTCGGCCTCGGACCACCGCTCGGCCAGGCCCCCGGAGGCCAGCGCTTCGAGGTCGGCGTAGACCTCGATCGGATCGCGACCGAGCCAGCCGGCCACGCTCTCGAGCCCGTGGCCACCGCCCGCCACGGCCAAGGCTTCGAGAACCGCCCGCACCGCCGTTCCCAGGCGATCGATGCGCCCGCGGTCGATGGCGGCTCGCTGGCCGGTCAGCCGGGCGAGCTCCTCGGCCTCGAGGCGCCACCGGCCCTCGCGGTGAACCAAGGCACCGGCGTCGAGCAGCTCGCGCAGCGCCCGCTGGACCCGGCCGGGCGAGCCCTGGGCCGCCCGCTCGAGCCATGGATAGAGCTCGACGGGCAGTCCGGCCTCGCCTTCGAGGGCCAGGCTGCTGGCGATCACCGCGCGCAGCTCGACGGGGGACAGAGGCTCGACCGCCAGGCAGACGACGGCTTCGTCGGGCTCGTCGTCGACCGCCGGGCCCAGGCTCGCGACCAGGAACACCCGGGCCGCGCGGATCGTTCGCGCCAGATCCCGCACCAGGGCCAGGGCTTCGGGGCCGGCTTCGTCGAGATCCTCGAGCACCACCACCACGGGACTCGCGGCTTCTCCCGCGACGCTGAGCAGCCGCTCCGCCAGCTCGTCGTAGAGACGAAAGCGGGCGGCGGGCTCCTCCACCGCGGAGACCTCGGAGGACGCCGGCCACACCACTCCCACCCGCGCCAGGGCCTCGATCAGGGGGTCCAGAGAGCCCGCCGCACCGGCTCGCGGGCGACCCCAGCCGACCCGGGCGCCGTCCGCCGCGGCGTGGCGCCGCAGCTCGCGCAACACCCGCGCCTTGCCCACCCCCGCCGGACCGACCAGAAAGAAGGTGCGCCCCTGGCCCGCGCCGGCCTGCGCCAACCCACCGCGCAGGGTCGCGAGCAGATCGTCCCGGCCGATCAGCCGGCTGGCCAGCACCGTGCCCGAGCCAAGCCAACGCTGGCTCGTTTCCCCGAGCCCGGCGCGCCCCAGTTCGGCCAGGAGGGCACCCGCGTCCGGATATCGCCGCTCGGGCTCGCGCCGGGTCAGCCGCACGAGCAGCGCCGCCAGGTCCTCGGGCATGGCGGGCACGAAGCGGCGTGGGTCGGGCAGCTCGCCGTGGAGATGGAACAAGAGTGCCGCGGTATCCCCCCCTGCCGCGGGAAGAGTCCCCGTGGCGAGCTCGAACAGGGTCAGGCCCAGGCTGTAGAAGTCGGCCCGGTGATCGAAACGGTCCTGGAGCAGCACCTCGGGGGCGGTGTAGGCGAGGGTGCCGCGGATGGGGCAGTCCTGGTCGTCCCGGCCCCGTTCGGCGGCGAGCCCGAAGTCGAGGATCACCACCCGCGGTACGCCGCTTTCTCCGGGCTCCCCGAGACCCAGGTTGGAAGGCTTCAGGTCGAGATGGATCAGCCCGTGGCGGTGGATGTGGCCGAGCCCCGCCGCCAGGGCGGTGGCCACTTCGCGGAAGAGCTCGGCGTCGAAGCCACCGGCGAACAGGCTGACAACGGGGCGCTCGCTCAGGCGCTCCATCAGGAGGTAGGTCGCCGGCCCGGCCACGACGCCCGCCTCGAGCACCTCGACCACGTGGGGGTGCCGCACCTCGGCGAGCAGCCGCGACTCGTGGCGAAAGCGCGCCAGCTCCTCCGCCGAGCTCACACCGCGGCCCACTTTGAGCGCCAAGGGGCGGTCGCCGTGGGCCGGCGAAGTCACGGCCCACAGAGCCGAACGAGTGGTAACGGCGAGCGGGCGGCGATGCTCGAGCGGCCCGAGTTGGCGCTCGAGCTCGGGCCAGGGAAGGAGCGGGGAACTCGAAGTCGAAATACCGGTATCCTTCCGTGTGTCGGATCGCACTCCCCGGGGACCGGGTCAGATTTTGACCCTAGACCACCACCGCTCCCGGGTCAACCGAGGATCACTCCATGTCGACCGCTGCCGTCTCCCCTGCTCCCCTGCCGACGACCGTGGGTCGTCAGAGCCAAGGGCTCTTGATCTTTCTGCTGGTCGCCTCCCTCGCCACCGTCTTCTGGCCCAAGGCCGGCGCCGCGCGCGCCCCCGGCGGGTTCCTGTTCGACGGCGGCGGCCGGCCAGTGCCCATGGGCGAACGCCTGGCGCCGGTCACTTTGGTCCATTTCTGGGCCACCTGGTGCCCGCCCTGTATGACCGAAATTCCTTCCCTCGGCCGCCTTTCCGAGCACATGGCCGAGTACCGCGGGGACTTCACGATCCTGATGATCGCCGTGGCCGACGACCAGGACCGCGTCGGCCAATTCGTCGGCAACCGCATCGGCGCCGTGCTCTTCGACCCGGGTTGGGACGTGGCCCACCGGTACGGCACCCGAAAGCTGCCGGAGACCCATCTGGTAGTGAACGGCGAAGTGGTGAAGAGCTATATCGGTGCCCAGAACTGGGACGACCCGGAGATCCGCAAGATGGTTCTCGACGCGGTGTTGCAGGCGCGACCCGCGGCCTAGCCCGCTACCGCTCGACGTCCGACTGCATCGCTTCCTTCTCCATGGCGAGCAGCCACTTCTTCTTGTCCTTGCCGCCGATGTAGCTGCCCACGCCGGACTTGTTGGTCACCACGCGGTGACACGGAATGAGCACCGGAATGGGGTTCTCGATCAAGGCGGCGAGGACTTGGCGGTAGCCGTCCGGCAGGCCGGAGGCGGTGGCGATGCGCTGGTAGGTGCGGGTGCGGCCGAAGGGGATCTTGGCGACCTCGTGGAGCACCTTGGCCTGCCAGTAGGGAACGCCCGTCGCCGCGAGGTCGTAGGTCAGCTCGGTGTCCTTCCGAGCCCCGGCGAAGTACTCGGAGAGGCGGCCGAAGGCCTCGTCCAGAAAGTCCGAGCCGTCGATCTCCTCGAAGGGAGTGTAGTCCTGGCGCTGGTCCGAGGTGGGTTCGATGAGGAGCCGGGTCACGGTTTCGCCCGTGAGCTCGAGACCGATCTGGCCGATCGGGGAGGGAAAGAGGACTTTGAGCACCTCGGCCGACCGGCGGATGGTCGGTTCCTCCTGCTTTTCCGGCATGGCGCCGAAGATTACCACGTCATTGGAGGGCGTCCGCCTCCCCTTTGCGCCGGAATCTCGCCAGGGCGAAAGTGACCACCGTGACGGCCACCACGGCCCCCGTCATGACCATGGGGGAGGTCCGCGTCGAGAGCCAGGAGAGCAGCGCACCGAGGACGAAACAGGTCGGTAAGGTGAAGAACCAGGCGGAGAGGATCTTGGCGCCGATGCCCCACTGGACGGCATGGGCACCCTTCGCCGCGCCGACGCCCACGATGGCGCCCGTGATGGTGTGGGTGGTCGAAACCGGCACGCCCAGCTTGGCGGCGATCTCGAGCACCAGCCCGCCCGCCGTCTCCGCCGCGAAACCCTCGACCGGGGTGATTCGGGAGAGCTTGCTGCCGATCGTCTGGATCACCCGCCAGCCGCCCACCGCCGTCCCGAAAGCCATGGCGCTGGCGCAGGCCAGGATCACCCAGGTCGGAATGTAGAGATCCGCGATGTTGGTGATGACGATGCCGTCTTTGTGCAGGAAGCCGCCCACGAACAGCGCCAGAGAGAGCACGCCCATGACCTTCTGGGCATCGTTCTGCCCGTGCTGGAAGGCCATGAAGCTCGCCGAAAAGATCTGCAGCTTGCCGAAGGTCTTGCGGCCCATGCGCGGCGTCATGCCCCGAGCCATCCAGCTCACCGCCACGATGAACAGGTAGCCAAGCACCATTCCGATCAGCGGCGAAGCCAGGAGCGCGATGAGGATCTTGTTGAGCCCCGCCCACTTGACCGTCGCCCAGCCACCCGAGCCCACCGCCGCGCCCACGAGACCGCCGACCAGCGAATGGGAGCAGCTGATCGGCAGGCCCAGGCGGGTGCACCAGGTCACCCAGCCGGAGGCCGCGAGCATGGCCGCCAGCACGATCGCCACCGACGACAGCGCAACCGGCAGGTCGACCACGCCCGAACCCATGGTCTTGGCCACTTTCACCGAGGCGAGGGCACCGACGAAATTGAGCACGGCCGACAGACCGAGGGCCTGCCAAGGCGACATCACCCGGGTCGAAACCACCGTCGCGATGGCGTTGGCGGAGTCGTTCCAGCCGTTGGTGATGTCGAACAGAATGCCGGCCGCGACGGCCAGCACGATCAGAACGAACGGGTCCATGGGAGATCAGCAGTTCTTGAGGACGATCGACTCGATGACGTTGGCCACGTCCTCGCACCGGTCGGTCGCGGCCTCCAGATCGGTGTAGAGGTCCTTCCACTTGATGACGACGATCGGATCCCGCTCGGTCTCGAACAGCGAGGCGAGGGCGTGTTGCTCGATCTGGTCGGCCTCGTTCTCGAGGGTGTGGATCTCGACGCAGGCGGCCATCAGGCTCTCCACCGCCGCCTTCGACGACAGCCGGCGCAGCCGGGGCATGGCGTCCTTGATCTTGGCGGTCGAACGCACCAGGCAGCGCGACAGCGCCCGGGCGTCGTCGGTGGGCGCCACGATCTTGTAGAGCAGCATGCGATTGACGGCGGCATCGACGAAATCCAGGATGTCGTCGAGCCGCGCCGCCAGCTCGTGGATGTCTTCCCGGTCGAGCGGGGTGACGAACGTCTTGTTCATCCGCTCGATCATTTCGTGCGTGAGGCGGTCGCCCTCGTGCTCGATGTCTTTGATCTCGGGCGCCCGCGCGGCGATTTCGTGGAAGTTCTCCATCAACTCCACGAGCTTCTCCGCCGCCAAGTGAACGTTGGCCGCGGAGCGCTCGAAGAGATCGAAGAAGACTTGTTCTTTGGGAAGCAGGCTGAACACGGGGCGCGATTAGACCACGCCCACGACAAGGTGACAACCGCGTGGCCAGCAGGCAACGAATCGGTTACAGGATCGACCGGAATCAGAAACGCAAGAGCGCCGTCAAGGCACCGTCTCCCGCCAACGACTCCTTCGGACCCACGAACACCTGGCCGCGCCGAGTGAGCACCTCGGCGATGGCCCGGTCGGTCAGGTCCTCGGCTCCCGGATCCTCGGACGTGGTCTCCCGCGCTTCACGGGTCGACTCGTCCCAACGACCCCACAGAGGCGGACCGTCGGCCACGAAGAGGGTCTCCACGGCACCATCGGCCGCGGCCTTGACCACCGCCGGCACCGCGACCGCCCGGCGGTGGGCCGGAGCCCGCTCCCAGCGCGCCCGGGCGAGCTCGAGGCCGCGGGCGAACAGCGGCGAAACGACCGGCAGGGCTCGTTCCCGCAGTTCCTCCGCCGACGCCTCGTCGAGATTTCCCGCGAGGCCTTCCGGCACCAGATTCGGATAGTCCGAGACCTCGCGGTAGATCGACTGGACGTACTCGACCCCGGCGAGCACCAGCGGCGGCTGGCGATCCTCGAGCCGAGCCAGGACTCCGTGGTCGACCTGACGGAGGAAGCGGCGAAGCTCCTCCTTGTCGGTCTCGTCGCCGGCCAGAAGGTCCGGGTCCGAGATCGGCCCGCGATGAGCCTCGAGGGATCGCGGCGTGTCGGCGAGATCGAGCTCCCGGATCGCCGTCCGGGTCGCCTCGAACAGCCGAACCGCGTTGTGCGAGAGCGTCAACAAGTAGAAGCGGCCGTCGGCCGCGAAGTAGCGCAGAAGCGGGCCGACGTGGAAACGCTCCGCCACCACGACGAGCTCGGGCAAAGCGAGCGGCACCCGGAACCAACCAAACACGCCGCCACCCACGAAAACCGCCAGGCCGTCGGAGGGAGCCGCCCACAGACCTTCATCGTCGAGCAGCGCGCGAGCGGGGGCCAGCACTTCGCCCTCGCCGGCCAGCTCGTTCTCGGCCTGGCGCAGCAGGTTCTTGAATCGAATCGGGTTCTCGGCCGTTTCCCGGCCGGCCCGGGCGGTGGGCAGATAGATCGAAACGCAGGGACCGGAGCGACGTTCGAGCAGGAATTCGAGGTCGGCGGATTGAAGTGGTCGCACGAAGAAACCTCCTCTTGGACTCGACTGGACGGGGCCATCGTACCCGAGGGCCGGCGCCCCGAGGGCCACCCGCCCGTGTGGTATCTTGGCGCGCTTGAACGAACGAACCGAGCGAAAGGACCTCTAGACACCATGCGACGGCTACAACGGATTCTCCCGGCCTTTCTTCTGGTGCTCCTCGCCGCACCGGCCTGCGCCCAGGCGCCGGCGGCCCCCGCGGCACCGGAACTGACGACCGACGACCAGAAGACTCTCTACGCCCTCGGCCTGGCGATCTCCCAGGGCCTCGCCACCTTCAGCCTGACCGAGCAGGAGCTCGAGACGGTCCGCGCGGGCCTGGCCGATGGCGTGCTCGGTCGGGACCACAAGGTCAAGCTCGAGGAGTGGGGGCCGAAGATCCAGACCCTCGCCCAGACCCGCGCCCAGGCCGCGTCGGTCCGCGAGCGCGAGGCCGGCGCCAAGGTGGTCACGGACGGCGCCGCCATGGCCGGCGCCAAGAAGACCGGGTCCGGCATGGTCTACATCGAGACCCAGGCCGGCACCGGCGCCTCCCCGGCCGCCACCGACACGGTGCAGGTCCACTACCGGGGCACCCTGCGCGACGGCAAGGAGTTCGACAGCTCCTACGGCCGCGGCACCCCGGCCACCTTTCCCCTGAACGGCGTCATCAAGTGCTGGACCGAGGGTGTCGCGATGATGAAGGTCGGCGGCAAGGCCAAGCTCATCTGCCCGCCGGACCTCGCCTACGGTGACCGCCCGGCCGGAACCATCCCGGCCGGCGCCACCCTGACCTTCGAGGTCGAGCTCCTCGCCATCAACCCCCCGGAGGCCGCGCCGCCGGCCGGCGGCACGCCGTAAGCCGAATCGACTTCGTGCCTTTCGCGAGGCCCGCTCCCGAAGAGGGGGCGGGCCTTTTTCGTCCCTACCGCGTCTCCTCGTGCACCTTCTTGACCGCGGAGAGCTTCTCGAGCGTCCCCAGCCGGTAACCGGCGAAGACGGCGACGGCGAGGACTCCGAGGGTGAAGACGGTGTCGAAGGTGGCGTCGAGCGGCAGGAAGCGCTCGGCCGTCGGGCGGGTCAGGAAGAGGACGACCAGAGCCCCCAGGGCGAGGAAGGCCATGGCGCGGGCCTTGCGCCGAGCCTGATCGAGAACGTAGCGTTCGGCGCGGTCGAGGGCGTCGTCGTCGAGCTCGCCGGTCTCACCGCCCTCGCTCGGACGAAGACCGGCGATACGCTCGACCAACAGACTGCGCACGGCGCGTTTCCTCAGCATGTTTCTTCCTCCCGGGGCTGGTGGCGGGATCTTGCCACGGCCGGCGAGGATTACCATGGTGTGAACCCGAAGGAGGAGGCCATGAACCGAGAGCACGGAGTGCGTCCGCTTCCCGAAGACGAGCAGGACTGGAAGCGCCAGCTGAACACCGAGCAGTTCGCCGTCTGCCGGCTGGGCGCCACCGAAGCGCCCTTCACCGGCAAGTACTACCGCCACAAGGCCCACGGTCTCTATCGCTGCGCCGCCTGCGGCGCCAAGCTGTTCCGTTCGGGCGAGAAGTTCGATTCGGGCAGCGGCTGGCCAAGCTTCTGGGAGGCCGCCGAGCCGGGCGCGATTCGCAAGCGGACCGACTCGAGCCACGGGATGATCCGTACCGAGGTGATGTGCGACCGCTGCGGCTCCCACCTGGGCCACGTCTTCGACGACGGCCCCGAGCCGACGGGCCTGCGGTACTGCATCAACTCGGTGGCGCTGGAGTTCGAGCCGGCGGAGGGGTGAGGCAAGAGGGCGGCCACAGGGGGCCGCCCCAACGGAATTTCTGGCGCCGGGGAGGGCGGGTCGCAGACCCGCCCCACCGATGGGCCCGTGGCCTACCGCCCCTCCGCGTTCCACAACTCCGCCGCCCGGCCGATCAGCTGGGCCAGCTCGGAGACCCGCACATCGCCCGCGAAGTCGTCGGCCGCGAGGCGTTCGGCGCGCAGGAACAGGGCTCGCAGGTCGCCCTCGCGGGCCCAGTAGGTTCCCTTCAGAATCTCTCCGAGCTCGGCCACCACGGCGGCGAGTTGGAGGGCTCGCGGACTGCGCTCGAAGCTCTCAGCGAGGTCGCGGGCGAGCACGGGCCGTTCCTGCTCGATCACTCGGCCGGCGGCGACGCTCCGGTAGCGCAGGCGCAGGGTGGCGATCACCGCCTCGGGCGGCACTTCGTCCTGGAGCTTGAGCTCGTAGAGGGCGGTGACCGCGTGGCCGGCGCCGATCTCCCCGGCGTCGACCTTGTCGTCGCGGAAGCGGTGGTCGGCCACATCCCGGTTTTCGTAGCCGATCAGCCGGTAGCGGTCGACCCAGCGAGGGTCCAGCTCGAGCTGGGCCTTGGCGTCCGCGGCCACGGTCTCGAGGGTGCCGGTGAGCTCTTCGACGAACAGCCGGCGCGCCTCGATCAGAGTGTCGACGTAGGCGTAGCGACCGTTGCCACGATCGGCCAGCTGCTCCATCAACACGTCGTTGTAGTTGCCCATGCCGAAGCCGATGGTGGTCAGCTCGATGCCCTCGCGGGCCTCGCGGCCGATCCGATCGAGAATCGACTCCGAGCCCGTGGCGCCGACGTTGGCGACGCCATCCGAACACAGGATGACGCGGTTGATGGCACCTTGACGGAAGGTGCGCCGGGCGAGGTCGTAGCCGGTGCGCAGGCCTGCCTCGGCGTTGGTGGCCCCCTCGGGCACGAGCCGCTCGATGGCCGACCGCAGCCGCTCGAGGTCGGAGGTGCCGGGCTCGATCACCCGGGCGTCGTCGCCGTAGACCACGAGCGCCACCCGGTCGTCTTCGCGCAGTCGGTCGAGCAGGAGACCGAGGGCCTTCTTGACCAGCCCGAGGCGATTCTCCTGGTCCATGGAGCCCGAGACGTCGACCACGAAGGTCAGCACGGCGCTCTTGCGATCGGCCGCGTCGATCTCCCGGGCCTTCAACCCGAAACGGAGGACCCGGTAGCGGTCGCCCATTCCAAAGGGCGTGGTCGCGCCCTCGGCGTGAATGGCGAAGTCGCCTTCGCGCGGGGCCTCGTCCCGGTAGTCGAAGGCATTGAGCAGCTCTTCGACCCGGATCGCGGCGGCCGGGGGCAGGTGGCCGTCGCCGAGGTAACGCCGGACGACGCCGTAGGAGCCGGTGTCGACGTCGAGGGCGAAGGTGGAGAAGCGGTCCTCCGCCGGGTCCAGGAACGGGTTGGTGCCGTAGTCCTGGTAGAAGACGTCGCCGTAGGGCTGGTCGTTGGGCTCGGCGGTACCGCCGGTGGAAGGCTGGGGGACCTGCTTGGCCGGAGCCGGCTGCGGGGCTCCGGGTGGCACCCTGAGCTCCTCGAAGGAGTCGTAGTTGTAGTACCGATCGGTGGCCGAGGTGGGCCGCGAGGGCGTTCCGCCAACCGTGCCGCCGGGCACGCCGCCGGGCACGCCGCCCACCACCCCGCCCGGAATGCCGCCTTCGACGCCCCCCTCGACGCCGAACTCTACCTCCGGGATTTCGACCGGCTGGACATCGGCGCGACCCTTGGCACCGGGGTAGCCGAGAGACTCGAGCTGTCTCCGGGTTTCCGGGAGGATCTCGGGTTCTGCCCCGTCGTCCACGGCCAATGCGGTTTGTTCTACCAGCTTAGCGGCGGGCGGCGGCGGCGGTGGCACCGGAGTCCCGGGAGCGGCGAGGGCGGCCTTCTCGGCGGGTGGGGACACGGGTTCCGGGCCCTGCTCGAGCACCCGCAAGCCGACGAAGGTCCCGCCCACCACGGCAACCAAGGTGGCCGCGAGGGCCATCCAGCGGCGGGGGTTGCCGAAACTGGGACGAGCCACGTTCGGCGGATCGGCGATTTCCGGTGCCAAGGTGAGCCGCGGAGGGAGCTCGGCGACGAGCTTGTCGAGCAGGTCGGCGGGCGGCTGGGGGTTCGGGCCGAGAGCGGCGAGGCGCTCGGCGAGGTTCTTCTGGATCGAGGGATTCACGACTTCACCTCCTCGAGCCGCACGGCCAGGAGGCCCATGGCTTTCTTGAGACGCTTGCGGATCGCCATGCCGGTCAGCCCCTCCTCGCGGGCGATCTCGGCCACCTCGAGCCCCCGCCAGTAGCGGGCGGTGACGGTAGCGCGCAGATCCTCGGGCAGCGCCACAACAGCCCGGCGCAGGGCCTCGGCCGAGTCGGCACTGGTGGACAGCTCTTCCGGGTCGGGCGACGGGTCGTCGACCGTGGCCGCGACCTCGTCGGACAACGGGACGATGCGGTGCGGCCGCCGAATGTGGTTCAGGAAGGTGGTGTACGCGATCCGGTAGACCCAGGTGCCGAACCGAGCCTGACCGCGGAATTCACCGATCGATGCCCAGGCCTTGCGATAGGCCTCCTGGGTAAGGTCGGCGGCGAGCTCCGGGTCGCCGGTGGCCCGGCACAGGAACGCGTAGATGGTGCCGTAGGTCGCGTCGATCAAGCGCCGCGCGGCTTCGGTGTCGCCCGCCGCTGCGGCCCGCAGGAGCGCGAGCTCCTGGTCCGCCGCGGGGGCCGTGGGCCCGGCGCTCGCCCCTCTCATGAAGAGAAAAGGTGGCGAGGCCGGTTCCGGAGTACGGAGGGTGGTGACCATGTCCCCTTGGACACGGCGGGTGGGCCGGAGGAAACCGGTAGCGGATTCCCGCCGCGGAGCATCGACCTTCCCGCTGTAGGGGCGCAGCATGCTGCGCCCTCTTGGGCGGGGGCGCCCTGGGGGGCACGGCATGCCGTGCCCCTACACAGAAGCACTGACTGCGAATTCAGTTCCGGCCTCCCCCTCTCCCGGGGGCGGGTTCAGGGGCGGCAAGGGAGAGGGGGATCGAGGGGGTGAGGGCCAACTGCGCCACCAGCTCCATGTGACCGGTCTGGGGAAACAGGTCGATCAACGTCAGCCCCTCGAGCTCATAGGCCTTGCCGAGGGCGCGCAGGTCGCGTGCGAATGTGGCCGGGTGGCAGGAGACGTAGGTCACCCGCCGCGGTCGCCGCTCGAGGAGCGCCCGCACCACCGGGCCCTTGAGACCGGTGCGCGGCGGGTCCGCGATCACCCGATCGACCCCTTCGGGCAAGTCCGTGATCCAGCTCTCGACCGCCTGGTCGATCACCTTGATCGCCCCCGTCGAGCCCTCCGGACGGGCCTTCACGTTGGTCCGGGCATAGCGCGCGGCGACGCGGTCGCCCTCGATGGCCAGCACCCGCCGGTAGCGGGTGGCCAGAGGCAGGCTGAACAGGCCGACCCCGGCGTAGAGGTCCACCGCCAGCTCGCCCGTCCACTCGGCCGGCCCGAGGGCCGCCGCCACCAGGTCGTTCACCAGGCCGCGGTGGCCTTGGAAAAAGGTGCGGGCATCGAAGGCATAGCGAAAACCGCCGGCATCGAGGGCGATCGGACCGTGCGGCAAGGTTCCCGCCACGGGTGCGGTCGAGATCTCGCCCCCCTCCCCCGCCGCCAGATCCAACCGGTGGGGCAAGTCCCCGGGCGCGGCGCCCAGTAAGCTCGGCAACTGGGGCAGCATCGCCTCGAGCTCGGGCACCAAGATCGGACAGGTCTCGACCGCCACCAGCTCGCGGCTACCGCGGGCGAAGTAGCCGACCCGGGGCAGCTCGCCGGGATTCTCGGGCCGCGCCGTGTGGAGCTGGGCGCGCAGCCGGTAGCCCCAGCTGGCTCCGGTGACCACCTTGAGGTTCGCGGGCACTTCGACCTTGCCCATGCGCACGACGGTTTCCAACACCGCTGCGGCCTTGAGCTTCGACTGGAGCGCGTCCTCGAGATGTTGGAGGTCACAGCCGCCGCAGCGGTCGAAGTGCGGGCAGGGCGGCAGCCGCCGGCCCGGGCCGGGAGTCAGCACATCGAGGATCTCGGCCCGGCCGTAGTCGCCGTGGCGCTCGACCAGGCGGACCCGCAGGCGGTCGCCGGGCGCCGAGCGGGGCACGAAGATCGGTACGCCCTCATGGCGACCCAGGCCCTCGCCGCCAGCCACGAGCTTCTCGACCGTTACTTCGGTGATCTCACCCAGGGCGAGCTTCAGGGCACCGATCGGAGGCGCGGGCTCCGGGTATTCCGGCCCCTCCGGCCGGACGACCAGGGCTTCGTCGTCGACGACCTGACGGGGATTCGAGCGGCGCCGAGGGGCAAAGCCGCCAGGACGGATGTCGGTTCGGGACGGTCGATCGCCCTTTGAGCGACGCGGATCGGCCGGCACAGAGGCCGGCCGCGACCCGGTAGGTCCGTGGGAAGGTGACCTCTCGCCCAAGTCAACGTTGCGCGTCGCGGCCGGCCTCTGTGCCGGCCGATTCCCTGCAGGCTCCGATCGTTCCCCTTCGCGCGGCAGCCAGAAGGCCTTCTTCTGGGGCGGCGGTGAATCCGGCGACGGACCGAAGAGCCCGAATTCCCGGGCCTTCTTCTTCGCCTCGTCGTCGCGGTGAGTGGTGGTCCGCCTCCCCTCTCCCGCCTGCGGGAGAGGGGCCTGGGGTGACGGTTTCGGGTCGCGACCGCGAGGTGGAAACGGCGGGCGAACCCGGGGGGCCGCCCCTACGTCGTCCTTGTGCGGCGGGGTCGGGGGTGAGGGTTTGGCGTTCTCGGCCTGCCGGCGCAGCGCCTCGGACCAGATCGACCGCGTCGAGCTAGGGGTGGCAGGTCCCCGTCCACCCCGCGGCGGCCCTCCCTGGCCCCCTGGCCGCTCTTGATCGCCCCGTTTTTTCATCGGACTCCTTGTGACTTGCCGAAGACGTGCACTCGCCCCGCGAGCCGCGGCAGGCTCCGCGCCACCTCGGCCAGGAACTCGTCGGAGCGGTAGCGCCTCGATACATGATGAAGCACCAGAGCCCGATTCTCGAAATGATCTTGCCGGACGGCGAGGTCTTCGAGGTGGAGATGCTGGAAGCGACGCGCCAGGTCGCGATGATCGGAGCCCGCGAACGTGCACTCGAGCAAGAGCACCTGGGCGTTGAAGATGCGTGGAGTCAGCTCGAAGACTTCGACCCCGGTGTCGCCGCAGAACGAGAGCGCCAACTCCTCGGTTTCGTCCTCGATCGACTCGCCGCGCGCCCGGCGGCCGGCCAGCTCGGTTCCGGGCAGCCCGCGCAGCTCCTCCTTGAGCGTCCGGCGCCGGCGCAGCAGGTGATAGCCCAGGGAGGGCACGCCGTGGCGCGTGGCAAAGGCCTCGATCACGAGGTCCTTCCCCACTGCCACGCGGTCTCCGGGCTCGAAGCCGCGGAGCTCGTAGTCGTACTTCGCGGCTTCGAGGCGCTCCGCGGCGGCGATGAAGGCCGTGAGGTCGTCGACGATCGGCGCCGGACAGAACACCCGCGTCTTGCCCTCGCCGTGGAGCGACCGCTGGGAGATCACGAAGGGCACACCGAGCGCGTGGTCGAGGTGCCCGTGGGACAGAAAGAGGTCCGGAGCACCCTCGAGGGCGAGCGCACCCCGGCCGGCATCGAAGGCGAGCCCCGGCGGAAACACCCGGAACCAGGTTTCGACCCCGGCCGAGGAGTGCCCTTCGAGGGACAAGTCCCCGAGCTCGAGTGTCGTAGGTCCCTTCACCGCGCTGTCAGATCTCTCGATAGATGTAACGGCGCACCGGCGACAGCCGCCGCTGAACGCTGGTCCAGTCGGGATCGATCAGCCACAAGGTGCCGGCGATCGACGACAGCAGCGAGTTGCCGTCCTGGGGGGTGAAGCAGAAGCCGTAGACCTCGCGCCCGTGGCGCACCGCCACGGTCGGCTCGACCACCACCGTCTGGGACAGGATGCGGCCGTAGTAGCCGTGGTCGCGGCCGAAGCTGAAGATCAGGTTGGCGTCCTTCTTGGCGGTCATGGCCACCCGCGGGTTGGTGCGGAAGCGCTCCACGATCTCGTCCCTGCTCACCTCGCGCTTGGTCACCAGGTGGAACCACATCGAGTGCATGTACTGGGTGTTGAGCTTGACCGCCGAGCTGAACAGGTCGAGCTTCATGCCCAAGGTCTCGAACAGGCTGTGGGCGTCCCGCGCGTGGTGGGTGCCGAACTCGCCGTCCTTGTGGGTGCCCACCTGGGGTGCCGGCACGAAGCTCTCGACCTGGGTCACGTCGTTCGCGCGGCGCATGCAGACGAAAATGCCGCGCTCGAGGTTGAAGTCCTCGGCCATGGCGGGTCGCGAGAGGCCGGGCGTGCCACCGTCGATCTTCGGGTCCCAGTGCTCGTCGGCCACGGTCTTCAGGAGCGTCGTGATGTTGTGGGTGTTGCAGGAGACGATCAGGAGGAAGCGGTCGTCCCCCGGCACCAGTGCCTCGTCGTTGATCCCGCGGGCGTAGGGCTTGCCGAAGCCGAACTCGCTGCCCTGGGCCAGGAAGCCCTTCGGCCCCTTGAGATGCTGGTAGTACTGCTCCTTCATCTTGTTGCCGGCGGGCGTGCAATCGATCACCACGGTTGCGCGCTCGAGGGCCTCGCGGGCGTCGTAGGACACCTTGTGGCCGATCGTCTCGAACTCGGCCACGACGTCCGGGTCGGTCGCCAGCTTGGCGCCGCGGGCCATCAGGTTGTTGATCTTGGCGCGGTCGGAGACGAGCGGAGTGCGCTTGTGGAACGTGACCTCGTCGATGCCCATTTGCTCGCGGAAGTCACTGAATAAGCCGATCAGGGGCTCACCGATCGTGCCGGTGCCCACGATGTGGACGATCTTCTGGCTCATGGGTTGGCCTCGTCGTAAGGATGGGTCGAAACGGCGGCGCGGGAGCGCGGCCGGGGGAAAAGTAACATGGACGCTGCCCCGAGTGAGCGCCCTACTCCTCGGCTCCCGCGTGCACCTTGCCACCCCGCCAGGTCGGGTCCCGATTCGCGAACTCGTCGAGATCCACCGGCACCTCGATGTAGGTCCGGGTGACCGCGGGATCGCAAGTGTCGTTCTCACACTCGTAGGTGTAAACGTTCCACTCGGCGCGCCGTCCATAGGCCGCAAGGGTCTGATAAGTGTTGCAGTTCCCGCACTTGATGGAGATATTCCGGATGTTGACGGTGTTCATGGTCCGAGCTCTCCGGCCGGGAGTTTCTCCCCGGCGCCGCTAGGCTAACACCCCGCGCTCCCCCATAATCGGCAGAATGGACGTCCGGCGCACCCTCGTGCTCGCAAGCCTCGGAGCGAGCCTGATCGCTTCCGCCCAGACTCCGCCGCCGCGCTTCGAGGCCACCGTGGCGGTCTCCACCCTGCTCGTGCCGGTCATCGTGCGCACCGAATCCGGCCGCTACGTCGACGACCTCGAAGCCCGCGACTTCCGCCTCCTGGTCGACGGCAAGCCGGTGCGCATCGATGCCGTGGACCGCGGCACCGACGCGCCGGTGTCGATCGTCTTCCTTCAGGACCTGTCGGGCAGCATGGCCAACGGCGGCAAGCTCGAGGCCAGCCGCAGGGCACTCGAGTCCCTGCTCGCGGCCGCCGGACCCGACGACGAGTTCGCCATCGCCACCTTCGCAGGCGAACGGCTGCAGGTCGAGGTTCCCTACACGTCGAACAAGGCCACCCTGACCGAGGCTCTCGAGCTGTGGGAGGGCTACGGCACCACTTCGCTTCACGACGCGGTCGCCTGGCTGCCCGAGATCTCCGAGACCTCCGCGGTCGGCAACCGCGTGGCGATCCTGGTCACCGACGGCCATGACAACGCGAGCCGGATCAGTCCGAGCGAAGCGGTGGAGATCGTCCGCGGCGCTCGGCTTCCGGTTTACGTGCTGGGCCTGGACGCCCTGGGCGCGCCCCGACGGGACGCGACCGAGCGCGATCCGGCCGGACCCTACCTGTACGCGGACCTGCTCCGGAACCTCGCATCCCGATCCGGCGGCCGCTATTTTCAGGCAGCCGATGCCGAAGAGCTGACCGCGGCGGTCCAAGGCATCTTGACCGACCTGCGCCAGCGCTACGTAATCTCCGTGGCCACCCGAGCGGAGGGTGCCCGGAAGGATCACGAGATCAAAGTCGAGATAGGGCGCCGAGGCACCTATCTCCTCACCCATCGGCGCGGTTATCGCGGCACGTTGCCGTTGCCGCCGGCTCGGCCCGAGAAGTGATAGAATATCGTCTATAAGCTATGGGAGTACCGACCATCGGACTCCCCCTCAAGGAGAACCCATGAACAAGACCACCCTCGCCCTTCTCGCAGTCGCTGCGCTTCTTTCAGGGGCCTGCGCGACCAAGAAGTACGTGGCCGAACAGACCGGCTCCGTTCACACCCGTGTGGACGGCGTAGAGAAGCAGGTGGAAGAGAATCAGCAAGCCATCCGCAAGACCGACTCTCGGGTGACGGAAACCCAGGAGCGCGTCGGCAAGAACGAGCAGGCCACGGCAGCTGCCTCGAAAACCGCCCAGGAAGCCCTGGTCCGCGCCCAGGAGGCGGGCAAGCTCGCCGAGGGCAAGTTTCTCTACGAGTCCGTTCTGACCGACGACAAGGTCCGATTCGGGTTCAACGCCGCGGAACTCTCGCCCGAGGCCAAGGCCGCTCTCGACGAGTTCGCCACCACTCTCGCTGCCCAAAACAAGAGCGTCTACCTCGAGATCCAGGGACACACCGACTCCGTGGGCAACGACACCTACAACGAAAAGCTCGGCCTCGAGCGGGCCGAGGCGGTCCGGAACTACCTGAACCGCACCCACAAGTTCCCTCTGCACCGGATGAACTCCATCTCCTACGGTGAGTCCGAAGCGATCGCCGACAACGGCACGCGCGAAGGCCGGGGACAGAACCGCAGAGTGGTGCTGGTGGTGTTGCAGTAGGAGCGACCCACGCGTCGTCTTAGATCAAGCCACCCCCGCCCACCCCGGCCGCCACAAGGGCGGCCGCTGCCCCTAAATCATTGGTTTTCTTGGGGCAGCGGCCGGGCTCGTCCCGGCCGGGGCGGCGGGAGGGGTTTCCGTCACGGGCTGTTACACTTCCCCCCTCATGAAACAGATCAGCCGCGAAGACGCGCTCGAGTATCACCGGCTCGGGCGCAAAGGGAAGATCCAGGTCGTTCCGACCAAACCCACCGCCACCCAGTGGGACCTGTCGCTCGCCTACACCCCTGGTGTCGCCGAGCCTTGCCGCGAGATCCAGAAGGACCCGCTCGCCTCCTACGACTACACCGCCCGCGGCAATCTGGTCGCCGTGATCTCCAACGGCACCGCCGTGCTCGGGCTGGGCAACATCGGCGCCGCGGCGGGCAAGCCGGTGATGGAAGGCAAGGGCGTTCTCTTCAAGCGCTTCGCCGACATCGACGTGTTCGACCTGGAAGTGGCCACCGAGGACCCGGAGGAGTTCATCCGTACCGTCCGGCTTCTCGAGCCCACCTTCGGCGGCATCAATCTCGAAGACATTCGGGCGCCCGAGTGCTTCGAGATCGAGGCGCGGCTCAAGAAAGAGATGAGCATTCCGGTCTTCCACGACGACCAGCACGGCACGGCCATCATCTCCGGCGCGGCCCTCTTGAACGCCGCCGAGCTCGCCGGCAAGCGCCTCGAGAACTTGAAGTTGGTGTTTTCCGGCGCGGGCGCCGCGGCGATCGGCTGCCTGTGGCTCTACCTGAAGCTCGGTGTCCGCCAGCACAACGTGATCCTGTGCGACAGCGAGGGGGTCGTCTACCGCGGGCGCACCGAGAAGATGGACCGGTTCAAGGAGCAGTTCGCGGCGGAGACCCCGGCGCGCACTCTGACCGAGGCCCTCGTGGGCGCCGACGTGCTGATCGGGCTGTCGAAGGGGGGCGTCGTCTCGCCCGCCATGCTGGCCGGCATGGCGCCCGACCCGATCGTTTTCGCCATGGCGAACCCGGATCCGGAGATCGGCTACCGAGAAGCCGTCGAAGCCCGGCCGGACGTGATCATGGCCACCGGCCGCAGCGACTATCCCAACCAGGTCAACAACGTGCTCGGCTTCCCGTTCATCTTCCGCGGCGCCCTGGACGTGCGCGCCAGCGACATCAACGACGAGATGAAGCTGGCCGCCGTCCGAGCCCTCGCCGAGCTCGCCCGCGAGGACGTGCCGGACTCGGTCCTGCGGGCCTACGACCTGACCTCGCTGCGCTTCGGCCGCGAATACCTGATCCCCAAGCCCTTCGACCACCGAGTCCTGCTCACGGTGCCGCCGGCGGTGGCCCGGGCAGCCATGGCGACCGGCGTCGCCCGGGCACCGATCGAGGACTTCGACGCCTACCACCGGCGCCTCGAGACGATCATCAGCCGGCGCCTCGAGCTGATGCACGGCATGAAGGCCCGCGCCCGGCGCCAACGCCAGCGCATCGTCTTCCCCGAGGGCGAGCACGAGAAGATCCTGCGGGCGGCCAAGGTGCTGGTGGAAGAGGGCATCGCCCATCCGATCCTGCTCGCCCGCCGCGAGGTCATCGCGCAGCATCTCGCCGATCTCGACCTGCCCGAGGACCAGATCACCATTCTCCACAACGAGTCCTCGCCGGACTTCGAGCGCTACGCCCGCCGCCTCCACGAGCTGCGGCGGCGCAACGGCGTGACCCTCGAGGACGCCCACAAGCTGATGCGCTCCCGCAACTACTTCGGGGCCATGATGCTCGAGCAGGGCGACGCCGACGGGCTGGTCTCGGGGCTCACCCAGTACTACCCGGACACGCTGCGCCCGGCGCTCCAGACGATCGACACCCGGGCCGGCGTGAAGCGGGTCTCGGGGACCTACATCCTCATGCTCAAGGACCGGGTGCTGTTCTTCGCCGACACCACGGTGAACATCCGGCCGAGCGCCGAGGACCTGGCCGAAATCGCCCTGCTGACGGCCGAGTTCGCACGGCGCTTCGACATCGTGCCGCGGGTCGCCATGCTGTCGTTTTCGAACTTCGGCTCGAACCAGCACGAGGAAGCCCGCAAGGTGCGCCTCGCCACCGAGATCGCCAAGGCGCGGGCGCCGGAGCTCGAGATCGACGGCGAAATGCAGGCCGACAACGCCCTGATCGCGGCGATCCGCGAGGAGGAATACCCCTGGAGCGATCTCAAGGGGCCCGCCAACGTGCTCGTGTTCCCCGATCTCAATTCCGCCAACGCCGCCTACAAGCTGATCTGGCGGCTCGCCGACGCGGAGGCCATCGGCCCGATCCTCCTCGGCATGGCGAAACCGGTGCACGTGCTCCAGCGCGGCGTCGATGTGGCCGACATCGTGAACGTCGCGGCGATCTGCGCCGTCGACGCCCAGGAGTTGGCCATGGCCCGCGGCGGCGAGAAATGACGTACTGCTAGGGGTGAAACGAACTTCGCCGCCGCTCCACACTGGGACGGCGGCGAGCCCAACCCGAGATAGAATCCGGCCGTTCGCCGTCTCCCCAAGGAGGATCCCAATGACTCGACGTTCTTTCGGTTTCGTGACCCTCGTCGCCTTCGTGGCGGCGTTGGCTGCCCCCGCGTTCGCCGCCCAGTCGGACAAGCCCCGTATCGCCGTGCTCCAGTTCGAGAACAAGGCCGACAATCAGTGGTGGTACAGCCGCGGCGGCGCTGCCGCCCAGGACAAGTTCGTCACCGAGCTGGTCAAGAGCGGGAAGTTCCGCGTGATCGACCGCGAGCAGCTCGAGGCGATCATGCGGGAGAAGAGCCTGACGCTGTCCGGCGACATCGACCCCAAGACCGCAATGAAGATCGGCAAGCTGCTCGGTGTGCAGTATTTCCTGGCCGGCGCGGTGACCGAGTACGGCGCCCAGGAGACGGGTGCCCACGCGGGCGGCCTGTTCTCTGGGGGCAAGAAGACTTTCACTGCGGCCCTGACCGCGCGCATCATCGACGCCCAGACCGGCGAGATCGTCTGGGCCGACGAGGCCCGCAAGGAAGATGCGAACTTCAAGCTCTCGATCATGGGCGTCGGCGGCGGCGTGCAGAACGACGACCGCATGTTCGACAAGGTCATGACCCCGTGCATTTCGGAGCTCGCGGCGAGCATCAAGGCCGCCGACCTGTGATCGCCAGGGGGCGGGTCACAGACCCGCCCCTACAGGCCGATCGTGTAGGGGNNTCTGTGACCCGCCCCTCTTCGTTTTGACCCGCCCCCGCCCCCCTCAATCCAGCAGCACGATCGGCTTGGTGCCTGGACGTCCTTCCTGCTTGGCGAAGGACGGATCGAGCAGGAAGTTGCCGCCGATTCCTTCGCGGACCTCGCTGCCGTCCTGACCGGTGGTCAGGGTGTAGGACTCGGTTTCGGCGCTGTAGCGTAGGGTGCGGCCCTGCGCGTCTTCGAGGTCCGACGCCGCGAGCAGACCCCGCTCGACGAGCGTCTCGAGCCGCGGCGGAAACTCTCCCTGGACCAGGTAGTAAGTCTTCGCCGCACGGTCGATCTCGAGGAGTGCCGCGGACTCCCGGTCGCGTTCGAAGGCCGCGGCTTCGCGATCCAGCCAGGGAAAGGGCAGGAGCACGGTCGCCGGTCGCAGGATCGCCACGGCCACCACCGCTACCGCCAGGGCCGCCGCCAGGGCTGGGGAGGGAGCGATCCGCACGCTTCGCGCGGACTCCGCGGTGGCCGACTCGACGGGAAGCGCCGGAAGCCTCGGGGCCACCTCGTCGGCCGGCCCGAGGCGGTCTGCTGGATGGCCGGCGGGAGCGACGACGGGCGGCGGTGGCGACGCGGAAGGTGCCGCCGCGAAGTCCTGGGCGTGGAGCAGCACCTCGTCGACCCCGATCGGATCGAAGCCTTCCTCGAAGGAGACTTCGTCCCCACCGTAGAACTTGTACTCCCCTTTGCGCCACTCGAAGATCTCGTAGAGCAGGCGCTGGGTGCGCCGGCGCAGGGCGCCGAGCAGCTGGCGGCGGTCGAGGTAGCCGCCGGTCACGACCAGGTCGGCGAGCCGCTCCTCCCCCGCCAGAAGCCGCGAACGTAGGCGCCGGAGCAACTCGCGATCGATCAGCCCCTCTTCGACCAGCACCTCCCCGAGGCCTTCATCGGCCGTCTCGTTGAGCGCGTCGGCGGCCACCACCCGACCTTCGAGGAATGACACCGCGACGATGTCGTCCGGGCCTTGGACGGTCAGGATGCCGGTCTTCCGTTGCTGCGCGATGACCTGGAGAATCTCCGGCAGCTGAAAGACGTCGAGAGTGCCTTCGATCGCCACCTAGCGGTCTCCATAGGCGGCCGCGGCGCGGTACCAGGCCAGGCCCGCCAGACCGAGGACGGCGATGCCCCAGGCCAGAAGGCCGGGCGGAGCCATGCGCCAGGGAATGCGGTAGGCGAAGTGTTCCGCGGCCGGCAGCAGTACCAGCGCCACGGGCAGGAGCACCGCCGCGAAGGCGCCCACGCCGTGGCCGGTGCGCGCCGACTCGAGGCCCGGCACGAGGCCGCGCCAGCGGCCCTCGCGCCGGTGCGACTTGGGCTCCGGGGCCGGGCGTCGCTGGTAGGGCCGGAAGCGCCTGCGAGCGAGATCGAAACCCACCGCGAGAGACATGGCGCCGAGGGCCAAGAAGACCGACAGATAGCGGCGGAACCAGAGCAAGCCCGGTGAGCTGGTCCCGGTGCGGGTGCTGTCGTCGCCCAAGGCCCGGTGGATCTCGCCGAGGCGAGCCAGACCACCATCGACCACGATCAGGGGTTCGCCACTCGCGTTCCACTGGGTGACCGCCTGGGCGTCGAGCGCCTGGGCGCGCCGGATGGCCTCGCCGCCTTCGTCATAGTGGAGCGCCGCGTGGAGCGCTTTGCCGAGATCGTAGTGGGCCACGGCGGAATCGGGGTCGGCGGCGATGGCACGCTTGAAGTAGTCCTGGGCGGCGCCAAAATCCTCCTTGTTGAAGGAATGGGCCCCCAGGTCCACCAGGGCGGCGACGTTGCGAGGCTCGGACGCGAGCAGCTCTCGGTACCGGCCGCGAGCGTGGTCCCACTGGCCGATCTTCCGGTACACGTCCGCCAGGAACTGGTTGACCGCCGAGTGATCGGGCAACAGGCCGGGCAGCGCGCCGAGATCCGCGAAGAGGCCGCCCGGGAGCCGGCCGGCGATCACGTCCTCGGCAGCCCGGAGCGGCGGGGAAAGCTCGAGACCAAGGGGTTGCCGCAGGCGGTCGACCGCCAGGGGCGCGGCGCCGAGGAGCAGCCACAGGCCAATCGTCAGCCACCGCTCGCTGCGCGAGCCGAGCCCCCAGACCAGCACCGACCAATAGCCCGCCAGCCACAGCAAACCACCCGGTAAGGCGAGGGGCCAAACCAGCACCGCGAGCACGAGGACCATGCCGCCGGCGCCGTCGAGGGGTCGCTTGAGCGACCGCGACAGCAAGTGGGTGAGGTCGGAGAGCAGCTCGGTCCCGTGGGTGAAGATCAGCAGGGCCAGAAACAGCACTGCGGACACCGCCACGGCCGCGAGCAGGAAGAACACCAGGTTGGCCCGCGCCAGCCGCCACTCGAGCCCCTGCCCGGGCAACCGCAGGTAGCCGCGAATCTCGTCGAAGGGGACCTTGTACCAACGGCCCAGATGACGGTTCACCCGGGCCGCCCCGAAGGCCGCCTCGGGCCGCCCCGGGTCCAGCCGCTCGGCGGCGGCGAGGGCCCGCTCGGCGCGTTTCGCGTCCTTCTCCCGGGCGGCTTCCTCGGCCTTGAGAAGCGCGCCCGCGGAGAGGTCGGGCAAGCGCGACAGGCCGAGCTCGCGGGCGGTGCCGAGAAGTCGATCCTCGATCTCGGCGAGTTGGGCTCCGTCGTCCTTATAGAGGGCGGCGGCCCACTGGGTCCAACCGTCCTCGAGCCGGTCGAGGCTCTGCCGCGTGGTGGGAGTGAGGTCGAGCCCCAAACCACCGCCCGAGGAGATCTGGGCGGAGGCGCCCGGGGGGATCGCCCAGAGAACCGCCACGCAGACGAGGGCCCCGGAGAACCTCCGCGCGACCGCTCTGTCCGCGCGCCGTGAGTGTCGCTCAGCCTCGCTTCTGGACATACCGGACACGCAGTCGATAGAGGAGGTCGGCGAGCACGCTCGACTCCTGGACGCTCAGATTGCCGGCGGTCTTTTGGCGCAGCACGTCGAGCAGGTCGATGTAGAAGCGTGCCGCGTCGAGGTTCTCGCCCGTGGTGCCGTCGGGCATCGGCGCGTCGCCCAGGTAGAACGGAATCGGCTCGGCGAGGGAGCTCAACAGATCGATGAAGCTGGGCCCGGCGAAACCGGTGGATGGCAGCTCGAGAAGTGGCGGCTCCGCGACCGGAGCGGCCGGCGGCGGCGCGGCGGCCTCGCCGCGGGGGGGCTCCTCGGGGGGGGCGGCGGGAGCCTCGGCCGCGCTGGTCGCCTCGGCGAGAAAGCTGTACTCTTCGCGCAGTGCGCCTTCCGGCGTGAACATGCGTTTGTCGGTGACTTTGATCGTCTTGTTCACGAGATCGTCCTGAGCGCCCGGGATCTCCCCCAGACCGCTCCTTGCAGTACGCGGATTCAAAAATGGATCGTAGCAAGCCCTCTCTCGCCGCATCAACCGCCACCCCGCCCCAAGGCACCGTTCGATGAGCGATCGACCCGTCCGCGACCTGGGCCGGCTGGTCGAGCTGGTCGCCCGCCTGCGCGCCGAGAACGGCTGCCCGTGGGACCGCACACAGACCCTCCCGGATCTGCGCGCCTACTTGATCGAGGAGTGCCACGAGGTGGCCGCGGCGATCACGGCGGGCGATTGGGACGCGATCGGCGAAGAGCTCGGCGACCTGCTCTTCCAGGTCGCCTTCGTGGCTCGCCTCGGCGAAGAAGCCGGCACACTCGACCTCGGACGCGTCATCGAGGGGATTCACGCCAAGATGATCGACCGCCACCCGCACGTCTTCGGCGCCGCGGAGGAGCTCGTCGACGCCCAGTCGGTCCGCTCCGCCTGGGAGCGCCGCAAGGTCGAGCGGGCCGCCGACCAGGGTTCGGCGCGCTCGATCCTCGACGGGGTTCCAGCCTCACTGCCCGCCCTCGTGGGCGCCTACCGGGCGAGCCAGAAGGCGGCCGGCGTGGGTTTCGATTGGCCCGACGCGGCCTCCGTCTTCACCAAGTTGAGGGAGGAAATCGCCGAGCTCGAAAGCGCCCTCGGGGGACCGGCGGGGGAAACGGTGGATCGGAGGGCGGTCGAGGAGGAGCTGGGAGACCTGCTCTTCACCGTCGCCAACCTCGCCCGCAAGCTCGAGGTCGACCCCGAAGGAGCCCTCGCCGGCACCAATCTGAAATTCCGGCGCAGGTTCCAGGCGATCGAGCGCAAGCTGGCCGCTGAGGGCCGCGATGTCCCCTCGACGAGCCTCGAAGTGCTCGATGGACTGTGGCAGGCGGTGAAGGACGAAGAGCGGGCGTCTTCGCGTTGACACACCCCGTGCCCGCGGCTACACTTCGCCTTCCCAACGCCGTGGGGCCGTAGCTCAGTTGGGAGAGCGCTTGAATGGCATTCAAGAGGTCAGGGGTTCGATTCCCCTCGGCTCCACCAGTATCTCCTCTTTTTCGGCACGGTCCCGTGCCTTCTCGGCGCCCCCCGTGGGCGCCGTTCGCGTTTCCAGCGGGCATTTCTCCAGCGATCGAGCGTTTTCGACTTGTCCCGCGTGGGTGTCTCGAAGCACTGTTCTTCCGAGTAATCCTCGGAAATGCGGCCGAGTGAAACCGGAGAACACCGTGCACCCCAACAAGATCCTGGTCGTCGACGACTCGAAACTGATGCACAAGATCTACGAGGTCATGTTGAGGCAATACCCGCTCGTCTACGCCGTCGACGGTCGCGATGCGTTGGCCCGGCTGGCCGAGCATCGGGACGTCGACCTCGTTTTGCTCGACATCAACATGCCGACCATGAACGGACTCGAGTTCCTGGCCGAGGCCCGCAAGCGGACCGAGCTCACGGATCTGCCCGTGATCATCATCAGCACCGAGGGCCGCGAGGAAGACACCGCGCGGGGTCTCGAGGCGGGCGCCATCGCCTACGTCAAGAAGCCGTTCCGTAGCGAGGAGATTCTCGGTACGATCGCTCGGCTGAAGGTGGACACCGCAGCGTGAACGATCCTTTTGGACCCCGCGGCGCAGCCGACCGTACGGCGACCGAACCGAGCACGGAGCTGCTGTCCGAGCTGCGGTCGACGTTGGATCGCGCCAATACGCTGCTGACCTCCTTGGGAACCGACGCCGCGACCGTGCCCTGGGGCACCCTGCCGCCGGGCGAGCGGGTGCAGGACCTCGAGCGCCGACTCGCCGCGGCGGAGATGGACGTCAAGGAACTGGCCGCCCGGCTGGTCGACTCCGAGCACCACGCCGGCCGGCTGATGAACCTCTACGTGGCCACCTACCAGCTGCACGCCACCCTGATGCCCGCGGAGGTCCAGCGCACCATCGCGGAGATCGCCATCAACCTGCTCGGTGCCGAACAGTTCGTGCTCCTTCTGAAGGGGCTGGATGACGAGGGGGAAGCCTGCGAAGTCGCCCTCGCCGAATGCGTCGAGGATGATCCGCTGTACGCCCGCGGGGTGTATCGTGGCGGCGACAGCATGGTCGACGAAGCCCTCGCCGACGGTGTCCTGCGTCTCGGTCCCCTGGACGGCTCCCGCGCCCTGGCGGCGGTGCCCCTGCGGGTTCACGAGGCGGTCGTGGGTGCGCTCGTGGTGATCAAGCTGTTCGATCACAAGCCCATGCTCCGAGCCGAGGATCGCGACTTGTTGGACCTGCTTTCCGCCCACGCCGCCTCCGCTCTGTTCGCCGCGCGGCTCTACGCGGCCAAGGACCGCAAGCTGCGCACGCTCGAGAGCCTGGTGAAGCTGGCTCGGGGCGAGGAGTAGTCGGTCATGGCGATCTCAGGATCTCTCGAGGATGTGTCCGTCGCGGACGTGATGCAGTTCATCCACCTCGGTCGGCGCACCGGGGTGCTCGAGCTGGTGCGCGAGGGCAAAGCCGCGCGGGTCGGTTTCCACACCGGCAAGCTGGTCAGCGCCCACGGTCCTCGGAGCGCGCGATTGGGGGACCTGCTGATCCAGGCCGGCCTGCTGCGACCGGAGGTGGTGATCGAGGCGATCGCCATCCAGAAGTCCGAGAGCGCCGACGAGGCACGCAGCCTCGGTCAGATCCTGCTCGCCATGGAAGCGATCAGCCCCGAGAATCTGAAGCGGGTAATCTCCACCCAGATCGAGAGCACCATCTCGGATCTGGTCCACTGGGACCGCGGCACCTTCGAGTTCATCGTCGACGACCTCCGAAGGCCGGTCGACGACATCGCGCTCTATCCCGGAGATCTGCTCCCCGACGCCGACATCAACACCCAGATGGTGCTCCTCGAGGCGGCTCGGATCTTCGACGAGCGGAATCGCGACATCGCCGCTCTGTCGCTGGGGGAAGACACCAACCCCACCCTCGTGCTCTCGGGCTTCGGTCCCATCGTCAGCGAAGACGACGCGCCGGTGGCCGAACCGTCGTTGTGGCCGGCCGAGCCGGCCGGCGAGGTCGAGATCGGAGTCCACCGGCTCCAGCTGGTCACCGCCGACGCGAGCCTCGGCGAGCGCCTCTCGACCGCCCTGCCGCCGGGCTTCGCGCCGGTCGAAGAGGTGCCCATCCGCGGCGCCGGCCGGCCTCACCCGGGCCACGAAACGCCGATCGTCATCCTCGATCTAAGGAACGGCGCCGCCAGCGTCGAGGACCTGGCCCGCCTGCGCCGCATCCGGCGCGGCACGCCGCTGATCGCCTTGGTCCCGCCGACCGTGTCGAGCGGCTCGATCTACCAGGCCGGCGCCCTGGCGGCCCTGCCGGTCGAGATCGAGGCGATCGTGGCCTGCCTGACCAACCTCGTCCGCAACCGCCGGCGCAGCGCCCCCCAAAGCGGCCCGGCCCTGCCCCAGGGCACCGAGAGCGTGGCTCGCCTGCGACGGGTCTTCGGCGACCTGCGGTCGGGGCTGATCTCGGCCACCGTGGCCTTGAACCTGATGCACATCATCTCGGAGTCGGTGGAGCGGGCGGTGCTGTTCCTGGTTCGCCGCGACCACCTGACCGCGCTCGGTGCCTTCGGTTCCGGCGTCGGCGGTCGCTCCCTCGCGGAGCTGACCCGCGGCCTTCACCTGCCCCTCGACGAACGCCACGCCTTGACCGACTGCATTCAGACCGGCGAGGTCAGCGCCGTGGCCTTCTCCGAGATCGAGCTGCCCCTGAGCTTCTCTCGCCTGGTCGGCGAGCCCACCAACGGCCAGGCCGTGATCTTCCCGGTCCTCGGCACCCAGCGCGTGATCGCCGTGATCTACACCGACAATGGCGAGAATGAGCAGCCCATCGAAGACATCGAGATCCTCGAGCTGGCCACGGCCCAGGTCGGCATGGCGTTCGAGAACGAGTTGCTGCGGAGGCAGATTCTGCAGCAAGGATGAGGGATCTGCAGCGAGGGCGAGGGAGAGGTCAGAACCCGCTCATCGCCGTCATCGGATTGAAGTCCACCTTCCGGTACTCCGCTGGCACGTCGAAGGTGCCGGCCGGGGCGGCCTTCGTCTCCACTGCCACCAGTTCCTCGCGGTTCTTGGTCGTGGCGCCTCGGAAGGCGACTTCGCGAAGCACGGGCACGCCGTCGATCTTCATCAGCTCCTCGACCCACTTCGGGTCTCCGGGCATGAGCGAAGCGAGGTTGCGAGTGAGGATCTTGAACTGGCCGAGGTCGACGCCCGGAACCGTCCCGGCCCAGATCACCACGTCGATTGCGAGCCCCATCTTGTTCGACAGGGCCACGTCGTAACGGCGCGTCTTCCAGTCCTTGCCCAGGGTCTTGCGCTCCTCGGTGGCGGTCACGGTGGCCGTCACCTGCATGGCCTGGCCGAGCTGCTCGATCGAGGCGCGCTGGGCCTCCGGCACGGAGGCCGGGAGGTTCACCGGCAGAGCCAGCTCGACGTAGGTCTTGGCCCCGTGGTTGATCACGTAGAGCTTGTTCCGATCGAGCCGGACGACCGTCGTGGAGCCTCCCTGGTCGCGGCGGAGCTTCTGGGCGGAGAGCCACACCGACGACTCCGAGGCCGGAGTCGTTCCCGGGACGGTGCTGTTCGAGAAGCGCAGAAACGTCTCGGCGGAAGCGGCCGAGGCGGACAAGGCAATCAGCAGCGGCAGGACGATACGACGCATGGGAGACCTCCGCGGCCGCGGTGCGAGCGGCCGACCGCGAGAGCTTACCAGGGGCCGCCGAGCAAGATCGCGGCGCCTCGGGGGTTCCAGCCCGCGAGAGGTCGTCGTCATGAGAAGCCCCCGCCCCCGCACCGCCTTCGCCACTCTCGCCCTCCTTCTCCCTAGCCTCCTTCCCGTTCCCGCCGGCGCCGCCGCGAGTTGGCCCCATCGCTCCCTCGGCTGGAGCGAGCGCGAGGCCGCCGCCCACCTGCTCGACCGCTTCACCTTCGGCCCGCGCCCCGGCGACCTCGATCGGGCGGTGGCCTTGGGAGTCGAGGCTTGGTTCGAGGAACAACTCGCGGCCCGGCGAGAGGAAGCCGCGCTCTCCGAGCGGCTCGCCCGCTACCCGAGCCAGTCGCTCGGAGCGCGCCAGATCCTCGAACAGTACCCACCGCCTCAGGAGATCCTGCGTCGCGCCAGAAGCGAAGGCGTGAAGCTCGAACGGCTCGAGCCGAACGACGAAAGCGAGGTCGGCGAGAAGGACCGGCGAGCGCTCCTGCGCTTCGTTCGGGAGTCCGGACTCGGGACGCAAAGGGAGCTCGCCGCCGAGGTCCTGGGCCAGAAGCTCGACCGGGCGCTCCTGGCCGAGAACCAGCTGGCCGAGGTGATGACCGACTTCTGGTTCAACCACTTCTACGTCTCGGCCACCGATCGCCAGGCCGCCCCCCTCGTTCTGCCCTACGAGCGGGACGCCATCCGCCCGAACGCCCTCGGTTCATTCCGGACCCTGCTCGATGCCACCGCCCGCCATCCGGCCATGCTGCTCTACCTCGACAACGCCCGCTCCATCGCCGAGCCCGGCGCACCGACGTCGACCCCCACCCGTCGTGGCCGCGAGCGTTCTCGGCGAGCCCCGAGCAACGAGCGGGCCCCTCAGGGGCTCAACGAGAACTACGCCCGCGAGCTCCTCGAGCTGCACACCCTCGGGGTCGACGGCGGCTACGACCAGAACGACGTGGTGGCGGTCGCCCGGGCGTTCACCGGCTGGACCGTGATGCCGCCCGCGGAGCGCCGGCAGCTCGACTCGCGCACGCTCGCCCGGGCTCGAGCGATGGGCTTCGTCCAGGAGGGTGACTTCCTGTTCCGCGCGAACGTCCACGACGCTGGGCCGAAGACGGTGCTCGGCCACCGCCTACCCGCCGGCCGCGGCATCGAGGACGGCGAGGCGGTGCTCGACCTGCTGGCCCGCCACCCCTCGACCGCCCGGCACCTGGCCCGCAAGATCGCCGTGCGCTTCGTGTCGGACGACCCGCCGCCGAGCCTCGTGGAGCGGCTCGCCCGCGCCTTCGAGAGCTCCGGCGGGGACACCCGCACCGTGCTCCGAGCCCTCGTGACGGCCCCCGAATTCTGGGCCAAGGAGGTGCGGGGAGCGAAGATCAAGGCGCCCTTCGAGGTTGCCACCTCGGCTCTGCGCACCCTCGACGCGCGGGTCTACGACGGCCGTGGCGTCCTCGAGTGGGTCGCCACCATGGGCCAGCCGCTCTACCGCTACGGTGCACCCACGGGCTTTCCGGACCGCGCGGAACAGTGGGTCTCGTCGGGCGCTCTGCTGGCCCGCATGAACTTCGGCCTGGCCCTCGCCGGGGGGCGGATCGTCGGCGTAGTGGTCGACCCCCGCCGGCTCGAGCCATCGCCGGAGCGGGTCGGCCAGCAGCTCGGCGCCCCCGAGTTCCAACGTCGCTGAAGTCCAAGGAGGCAGCCATGTTCGACCGCCGCATCTTCCTCAAGGCCGGCGCTCTGGCGCTCTTCTCCCTCGGCCCCGGCCCCACGTTTCTGACCCGGGCCGCCCTCGCGGCCGCGGCGCCGGCCGCGGGACGCCGCCGCAAGGTGCTGGTGACGGTGTTCCTGCGCGGCGCCATGGACGGCCTCGCCGCTGTACCACCCCTCGGCGATCCCGGTTTGACCCGCCTGCGACCGCGAATCGCGCTGCCCTCGGGACGCGGAGAATCGGCTGCGCTCGATCTCGATGGCCGCCACGGGTTGCACCCCGCTCTCGCGCCCCTCGCCCCGTTTTTCCGCGATCGCCAGCTGGCGATCATCCACGGCGTGGGCTCGCCGGACCCGACCCGCTCCCATTTCGACGCCCAGGACTTCATGGAGAGCGGCACACCCGGGAGGAAGGGCACCGCCACGGGCTGGCTCAACCGCGCCGTGGGCCGCCTCGGACACGATGCCACGCCGTTCCGGGCGGTCGCCACCTCCGCGGCGCTGCCCCGCTCCCTCTACGGCCCGGAGCCGGCCCTGGCCATCGCGGATCTCGAGCGGTTCCGGCTCGGCGGCGGCGCAGGGCGGTCGTTCGAAGAGCTCTATGCCGAATCCTCCGCCGACCTGCTGCGCCGATCCGGGGCGGACACCTTCGAGGCGCTGCGCCAGCTGTCCCGGGTCGAGATCGCCGGCTACCGGCCCGCCGGCGGCGCGACCTATCCACGGAGCCCGCTGGGCCAGGCCCTGCGCCAGATCGCGATCCTGATCAAGGCGGGCGTGGGGCTCGAGGTCGCCTTCGCCGAGAGTGGCGGTTGGGATACCCACGTGGGCCAAGGCGCGGCCCAGGGCGGCTTCGCCCGCTCGGCGCGGGACTTGGCCGACTCCCTGGCCGCGTTCTGGACTGATCTCGGCGCCGATCCGCGGAACTTCCAGGACGACGTGACGGTTCTGACCATGACCGAGTTCGGGCGGACCGTGGCCGAGAACGGCTCCGGCGGCACGGACCACGGCCACGCCTCGTGCTCGTTCGTGCTGGGGGAAACCCTCGCCGGCGGCAAGGTCCACGGCGCGGTGCCCGCGCTCGATCGCGACGCGCTCTACGAGGGGCGGGATCTGCCCGTGGCGGTCGACTTCCGGGCCCTGTTCGCGGGTGTCGCCGGGCGCCGGCTGGGGATCGAGAATCCCGCGGCGCTGTTTCCGGGCTGGAGCGGGAAGGTGCTGGGGTGATGCTATCCTGCGCGCTTTCCGCCCCCAACCCCCGGAGTCGATCGAACCACCATGCGAGTCGTCGTCGCCCTTGGAGGCAATGCCCTCCTTCGCCGCGGTCAGCCCATGACCGCCGAGAATCAACGTGAGAACGTCCGGCGCGCCGCCCAGTCCCTGGCTCCACTGGCGCGGGAGCACCAACTCATCATTTCCCACGGCAACGGCCCCCAGGTCGGGCTCCTGGCTCTCCAGGCGGCCTCCTTCAGCCAGGTCGAGGCCTACCCGCTCGACATTCTGGGCGCCCAGACCGAGGGTATGATCGGCTATCTGATCGAGCAGGAGCTGGGCAACATCCTGCCCTTCGAGCAGCCCTTCGCGACGCTCCTGACGATGGTCGAGGTCGATCGCGACGACCCCGCCTTCACGAATCCTACGAAGCCGATCGGGCCCATCTACTCGGAAGAGGAAGCGCGGCGGCTGCAGGCGGAGAAGGGCTGGTCGATCGCCCGGGACGGCGAGCACTGGCGGCGGGTGGTGCCCTCGCCCCGGCCCCAGCGGATCTTCGAGATGCGGCCCGTTCGCTGGCTGCTCGAGCGCGGCGCGATCGTCATCTGCACCGGCGGCGGCGGCATTCCGACCATGTACCGCGAAGACGGCGCCCGCGTCCTCGAAGGCGCCGAGGTGGTGATCGACAAAGACCTGGCCAGCGCTCTTTTGGCCCGCGAGCTGCCCGCCGAGGTGCTGATCATGGCCACCGACGCCGACGGCGTCTACCTCGACTGGGGCACCCCCGAAGCCCGCCGCATCCCGCGCGCCACTCCCGAAGAGCTCGAGGCCCACTCCTTCGCCTCCGGTTCCATGGGCCCCAAGGTTCAGGCCGCCTGCGAATTCGTCCGCGCCACCGGCGGCCGAGCCATCATCGGCGCGCTCGAAGACGTCGAGCGCATGCTCGCTGGCGGGGCGGGGACGGAAATCGTGGCGGGTTGAGTTGGTGCTATCCTGAAATTCGCTGATCGAGCGAGGAGCCCAACACCGAAACCATGGCCCGCAACACCGTCATCGACGATCTCCGCCTGAAGCCGCGGTACATGATCGCGGAGGCGGCTCGCTACATTCCGGGCCTTTCGGCTTCGACCCTGCGATCCTGGGTCTTGGGCCGTCGCTATCCTGCGGACAACGGGTACCGGTTCTTCGAACCGCTGATTCCCTTGGCCGACGGGCGGCTCTCTTTCGTGAACCTGGTCGAGGCCCATGTGCTGCTCGCGCTACGCAAGCAGCACCAGCTCAAGATCCGGGCCGTCCGAGCTGCCTTGGACTACGCCCAGACCGAGCTTCGGCTCGACCACCTGCTAACCCGTCGCGAGTTGCTGGTGGCTCCCGGCAACCTGTTCCTCGATCGCTTCGGGCAGCTCATCAACCTCTCGAAAGCCGGCCAGCTCGCCCTCCGGAGCGTGCTCGAGGCTCACTTGCGACGCGTCACGTTCGATGATGAGGGCCGAGCGGTGCGGCTCTTTCCGTTCCTCCCCGTGGGCGACGATCTCCGGGAAGTCGCCATCGACCCGCGCGTTGCCTTCGGGCGTCCGCTCCTGATCGAACGCGGCGTCACGGTCGACGCCCTGGTCGCTCGGGTCAACGCCGGTGAAACCGTCCCCGACATCGCGGAGGACTATGGCCTCGAACCCGCGACGGTCGAGCGGGCGGTCACCTACGCCGCCGCCTGAGCCGACCTTCTTCGCCGATCGCAATCTGACCGGGCGAGGGTTCTTGGCGTGCAAACAGACTTCGAGCCAATGTCTAGATGGACCGCCGTCGGTAGTAGTCTGACACCCGTCGGTAGTGCGGATCCTGGGCTAAGGCAGGCTCGGTTCGATTGATGTCCTCCAAGCAAGACCCCAATTCTTCGGGCGGTAACGGCTGGTCATCGATCACCGCATCCAACAGCCGCAGGGCGTCGGCTGGAAACCGTGTGCACAAGCCGGACTCGGCGAGCTTGTCGACAACGAAGTGCGGGTGCTCAATTGGTTGTAGCCATCCAAAGACCGCTGTCAGTGCTGCAGGGAATTGGGCGCGCGCTGCGATGCTGAGCCGAGCCAGGCTTTCCGCCATGCCCTTCGAAGCCAACCGGACGGATTTAGGCCAGATCGCTTGCCAGAACGGCTTGATGCGATGGGTCCAAAACTCCTCGCTCTGCTCGCCCGCACCCTCCAGAGCTTGGGCGAGCGCTTGCGCCGCTTCGTCAAGTGCCTCCTGAGGCAACGCCTCGAATGCGAGCCGGAAATCTTGGGTAGTGTAAGTATCCGCAGGGTCCAGCGCAGCAGAGGTCAGGAACGCCGCGAACTGTCGGGACATCCCGCCAAGATTCGCGTAGTGGTGAGCGGTCTTGAGAAACTGTGCTTTGAACGCGACCTCCAGGGGCCGGAACAAACGCGGGGACCAGAGGAAGCCCTGCCAAGCGGCCCGCGCCTCGACGGCATCGATCTCCCAGTCGAACCGAGGCAGCAAATGGGACTCCGTCCAAGGACGATCCACGCGGAAGAGAGTAATGAGGCGAGAAGCCAGCAACACGCGGCCGTGGCGGAAGCATGCCTTCTTGGTGTCGCATAACTCGGTAAAGATGGGCTCCAACTTTGCCGGCAGGCCCTCATTGTCTTTGACCTCGCTTCTGAACCACAGATTCAACAAGGCTTGTGTGACGAAGCCCACCGGGTGATCGAGCGCCCTGTTGACGGCCCGGTCGGCTTCTTCGTCTTCCGGGTGCGGCAAGGCTAGGACGCGTCGGCACAGTTCGAGAAGGATTCCTTCCTGGCAATCCGAGGACTTGGAGGCAACCTGCAACCACCAGCTGATGCCGTGGGCAAGATCCTTCACCTGATCTTCCGGCATCGATTTGACCAGCGGGGCGATGAATCGCCACGAGCGCATCACCTGCCCTTCGTCGCTCCAGGCCTGCAGCGCCTCGCGCCAACGTCCCCTAGGCCAGTTCCCCTTCTTCGCAAGCTCACACAGCGCGTAAGCGCAACGGTAGGGATTCTGGCGGCAGGTCTCGCGCCAATCGTCTTCTGAAGTACTACCGCCTGGGGGTCTTGGCCGCTGCAACCAGTCAACAAGCTCTCGGCGATTGCGGGGCGCATGGTTGACTACATGCCGGTCTTCAAAGTCGGGGTCGCCAGGGCCGCTCAACCATGAGGAGAACTCATCGCTTTCGTTTTCCGCGAGTTTCCAATCAGGGTTCGCTTTCGACAAGGCAGCAAGTCGTTCAGCGGCGTCCTGATCTAGGTTTGCACCCGACGACCTCAGCTTGGCCAGCCTCGGCCAAACTGACCGATCCACTAGCGCTTGCCACTGTTCTTCCTCGAGGTCATCTCGATACATCGCCCGCGGAGGACCGGTCAAGATCGCTGCTTCCAGCCGGAATTGCGCTTGCGGAGAAAGCCCACGACCTTGCTGGACCACGAGGCTTAGAACCTCGCGCTCCGTTTCGTCAGACCACAGCCACCAGGAGTCGTCATCTACGAGCCAATCGACCCATTGAGCCGGATCGATGCAGTCGTCCTGGCGGGCTGCAAAGAGCGCCAATCGCTTGAACGCGGCGTAAGGCACGGCGAACCAGTCTTGGGCGATTCGGGTGGCTCGGGCGGGTTCACTCTGGCGAACCGCGAGCCAGCCATCGCGAGTCATCTCGATCAGCTTCACCCAATCACGGTAGCCACGGTTCTGCCAGCGTGGACTGATGGACGGCAGGTCCCGACGGGAGCGGTCACTGCGGTCGTCGGCCACCCCCATTTCGCGCAGCAAGTCCAGAGCATCGCGTAAGAGCTGCTGCGAATCATCGAGCAGGGCAAACAGGATGCCTGGCGATCGAGCAGGGTCCGACAAATCTCTGATGACGGAGCCAATGTGATCACCTGCCAGAACCAGCTCCCAATCAACAAGGTCATTCAGGCGCTCGGGAGCGTCTGGCTGGGTTTCGTGACCGGACCATCGAAATGGACTCCTCAGTGAAATCCTGGGTGCCAGCAGCTCTCGGAACTCTAGGCGCAGCGAAGTGGTCAAGCCGTCCCGCTTGAGCCGGTCCTGCCAGCGATGGAGATCCAGGTCTGGCCCCGGCGATTTCACACGGCCGGTGAGCAAGAGGCGCCAAAGAGTGCGCAGAAGCAGTCGAGGGATGGCGTTTGGGGCTTGCGCCCTGATGCGGACTAGATCATCCGTTTTCCCCTCCCGATCCAGGCTAGCGATTGTGTCGAGGCTCTTGTCGATCAGGCGGGCGAGCCGAGCGTGCAGCTGGCCACCGCGCTTAGCAAGCCACAGGATCAGAGCAGGATCGTCAAGGTGTCGCACCAGCCAGCGAGCCAGGTGGAAGGTGACTTCGTCCCATTGGCTCTCTGTTCCGCCGCCCGACACCACCATCATCCAAGGTGAGAGGGTGTAGGGCGCAGGCCTTCGAAAGAGGCTGAAGCGAAGGTTCTCGTCCGCTTTGTCAAGTGGCGGCACGCCGAAGCGATTCAGATCAGAGTGCTGGAAGCGATCCTCTGATAGCGCCTCCAACCAATCCAGCGAGGGCACTGGATCGAAGTCGGCAAATCGTTTAGCGGGCAGACCCGACTTGTCGGACAGCGCCCAAAGCATCCGCCCGACGAAGTCATCCTGCTGAGTGCTCGCGGAGGGGCGCGCTCGCGCGTAGTCCACCACGATCCGCTCTTTACCTTGGATACCGTCGCGATAGGTTTCGGACCAAGCCTTCAGGGTCCGATGCAAGGCCGAATGGTCCTTCGTGGTAGGTGCCTGATAGAGAACGGGGACAACGCCCTTGGCTTCCCATTCGATGATCTTGGTCTTCTCTTTTCCGGGTGTGTAGTCGCTCAGCGCGTAGGCCTGGGGCGTAACCTCACCCAGCATCCGGTCAGCAGCCAGCGCGTCCATCATGTAGCGCAGCACGGGGTCATTGATGCTGTAGCCCACGAAGCAGACGACGAAATTGCGGAACAGCTCGCTGACAAAGCGGGCCGCCCACCGTTCAGTCAGGTAGGCCAAGCCAAAATCACCACTGGTGAGCACCAACCGGTTCAGGGCAATCTCGTCGGCGTGCTCCGGCAGCAGTCCATGCAGGTATACCAGCCCATTCCAACGGCTCTTCTTCGGCATTGGCAGGAGAGGCGCGGGGTATGCCGGCACTGCCGGTTTGCTGCGCTTCGTTACCCGCGCAAAGATGCGGTCAAAGTTGGTAGTGACCAAGCGCAGCGAGCCTTCTCGGCTTCGTGCCAGCAGCAGCAGGGCCCGGTGGGTGTCTGTGGCACCTTTGGGGCGCAGGTTTGGCTGTAGCACTTCAACCAAGGTGCTGCGTACCGCCAAGCGTCCGCCTGGATAGCGCCGCTCGAGGAGGTCTAGCGTTGCGTCGAAATGGCAGCGACGGTAGGCCGCCTTTTCGATGGGATTGAGCGTGGTGCCGAGGGTGCTGAAGATATCGTCCACCAAGCCTCTGAAGCCTTTGAGTCCGGCCGGGTAGGAGATGCCCGCGCCGCAGAAGAAGACCACGCGGCCTTCCTCGTGCGCCTGCAGCAGCGAGTTTGGGATGTCGGGGCCGTTCGCTACGAACTGCATTTCTTGACTATGACATTCAAGAGCATAGGCAGGGAATCGCCGACAGCCGCTGGACTTGAACCATGGTCACACTTGAACCGAGCCCACCCCCCGCCAGCGGTCGTGCATCCACAGCCACAGTTCGGGCTGGCGGCGGATCTCTTCTTCGACGTTCTGCAGGTACCGGCGGGTGAGCTCGGCCACGGCTTCCTCTTCGTCCTTCAGCTCGTCGACCGAGGTGGGCTCGATCGCCGGGCGCAGGACGACCCGGTAGCGGCCCTTCGGCAGGGGGTAGCCGTAGATCGGAACGACCGGGGCGCCGGTGCGGCGGGACAGGCGGGCGAGGATCGGGTTGGTGTGGGCGGGCAGGCCGAAGAACGGCACCGAAATGCCCTCCTTCGGCCGCGCGCGCTGGTCGATCAGGATGCCCACCCGGCCGCCCGCGGCGAGGGTCTTCAGGATCGGCCGGGCGGCGCCGTGTTTCGAGATCAGCTCGTTGCCGAACTTGCGGCGGGTGCGGATCAGCTCGGCGTCGAGGCGCGGGTTGTCGAGGGGCCGGCCGACCACGTAGAGCGGGCCGCCGTAGATGCCGGGTGGGTAGGCCGCCGTTTCCCACAGGCCCAGATGCGCGGACATGACGAGCACGCCCTGCCCCCGATCCGCGGTCTGGAGGTGCTCCCAGCCCTCGATGTCCATGCGCCGGCACAGCTCTTCGAGGTCGAAGCGGCGGGCAGAAAGCGCGTCGCAGATGGCGAGGCCGAAGTTGGCGAAGCACTCGCGCGTCATGCGCCGATGATCCGCCGCGGAAAGTTCCGGGAACGCGAGAGCGAAGTTGCGCCGGGCGATGCGCCGGTGGCGAACGTCGACCCGGTGGCCGACCCACCCGAGGCCGCGGCCCAGCCGGCGGGCTGCCTCGTGGGGAAGCAGGCGCAACGTCGCCTTGACCGCCAGGAACAAGGCGTATTCGAGGGCGTGGAGCGCGGGCGCGCCTTTCATTCGGACTTCCCTCCCCGGAGGGCCTCGAGCCGGCCATCGAACCAGGTCCAGAACCGCTCCTCGGGCCGAACCAAGACGGGCAGCACCGCCACCGGCAAGGCGAGCCGGCCGGCGAGCTTGACGTGGTCTTTGGCGGTGGTCAGCACGACCTCGGCGCCGGAGGCCTGGAACGCGCGCCCGATCCGCGCGAGGTCACCTTCCGAATAGGCGTGATGATCGCCGAAGCGAAGCTCGCCGGCGATCTCGAGGCCGGCCTCCCGCGCCGAGGCCGCGAACCCTTCCGGCCGGGCCAGGCCGGACACGAGGAACACCCGGCTCCCCGGTGGAACGGCCCGGCCGTCCTCCCGCCGCGGTTCGCCGACCTCGAGCGGTGCGGCGAACGCTTCGCCTCGGAATCCGAACGGCCTCAACCCCGCGACGAGCCGCTCCGGGTCGTCGGGCGCCGGCCGCCCCGTCACCAGCACGGCAGCGGCGCGGACGCTCGCCGCCAGGGGCACTCGCAGCCCGCCGCCCGGCAGCAGGCGCCCCCGGGCGAAGAGGTCCGCGCTCGGGAACAACAGCAGATCGAGGTCCCGCTCGAGGGCCAGATGGGAAAAGCCGTCGTCGAGCAGGAAGAGGTCCGGTGCGGGCTCGAGCTCGGCCAGCGCCCGCCGCCCCGCTTCCGCGCGCCGCGGGGAGACCACCACCGGAACGCTCGACAAGGCCTCGGCGAGGTGCGCGGGCTCGTCCCCCACCTCGGTGGCGGAAGAAACCCGTCCCTCACCGCGGCTGGCGAATCGCACGCCCCGGCCCTTCGATTTGTACCCGCGGGACAGGATGGCCACCCGCCAGCCGCGCTCCGAGAGATGTTCCGCCAGGGCCACGACCAGGGGCGTCTTGCCGGTGCCCCCGAAGTGCAGATTGCCGATCGAGACGACCGGCACCGGCAGACGCTCGGCCCGGGCCGCGTTGCGCCGGTCGAAGGCGCGAAGCCCGGCGGCATAGAGCCACTGCCAGGGCGACCGCGGCGGCGTGGGCAGAGCGGCGCTCACGGAGGGCTTTCCTTCAGATAGGGACGGAGCAGCTCCAGCGTCCGCTCGAGCGCCCCGCGATTGCGCTCGATCAAGGCCCGGCCCCGCGCGCCGAGCTCCCGCGCCGCCTCGGGCTCGTCCAGACAGCGGCGAAGGAAGGCGCCGAGGGCGGCTCCGTCGGCCACCCGCGTCCAAGCCCCCTCCCGGTCGAACTCGTCGGCCATCTCACGAAAGTTGTCCATCGAGGGACCTACCGCCACGGGGATTCCGAAGCGGGCGGCCTCGAGAGGGTTGTGGCCGCCGGTCGGCGCCAGGGTGCCGCCAATGAACGCGGCCGCGGCCCGGCGGTACACCCCGGCGAGCTCGCCGTAGCTGTCGAGCAGGACGACCGCGGGCCGCTCGGCTTCCTCGAGGGCCGACCGCCGTGCGAAAACGACACCTCGGGCTGCGAGCTCGGAAGCCACCGAGTCCCACCGGTCCTGATGCCGCGGAGCCAGCACGAGCAAGGCGCGCCCCGGGCCGAGCATCTCCAGCGCGTCGAGCACCACCGCCTCTTCACCCGCCATGGTGGAGCCGGCGACCAGGATCGGCCGGCCCGCGGCGAGCTCCGCGATCCGCGCGTGGAGCTCCGGCGCCGGAACCGGCTCCGGGGTCTCGTACTTGAGATTGCCGGTCACGGTGATGCGCTCCGGTTCGACGCCGACGGCGATCAATCGCTCGCGATCCACCGCGGTCTGGACGCCGAAGTGCTCGACCGGCCGGAAGAACAGAATGTTGGCCAGCCAGCGCACGCGCATCAAGCGCGGGAAGCCGCGGTCGCTCACCCGGCCATTGACCACGAGCACGGGCACCCGGCGGAGGCGGGCGAGGCGCAGCACGAGGGGCCAGTGGTCGCCTTCGATCAGGACGAGCACCCGCGGAGCGTGGCGTGAGAAGAGCCGAACCAACGGCAGGAGCAACTCGAAGGGCAGGTAGGTCACGGCGGACCGGCCCGTGAAGGTCTTTCGCGCCTGCTCCTGGCCGGTCGGTGTGACCGTCGTCACGAGCGCCGGCTCGTCCATGGGCAGCCCGCGCGCGAGGGTCGCCGCCACCCCTACTTCCCCCACCGACACCGCGTGCAGCCACACTCCCCCGCGTCGCACCGCACCGACCGGCTCCTCGAGCCCCAGACGCCCTCGGAGCGAACCGCGGTAGTGCCGGCCCCGCGCAAAGAGAAAGAACGGCCAAAGCCCCAAGAGCGCCACGCCGACCAGCAGCTGATAGAGCCACCAGAGCGGCGCGGTCACGGTGGAAGAGCGGAACACGGCAGGGGAGTATAGAGGGGGACGAGCGACGGGTCGGCCGGCCTTCGGGGCCGTTTCCCGCGGAAGTTATACTTCGAGGCTTCCCACTCGTCCCGACGAGTCCCGGAACCCCTAGACGCGAACGACGGGCGGCCCGTATGCAGGACGACGAAGACAAGGAGTCGCAGACCGGAATGCCAGAGCTCGTTTATTCCTCCACTCGCAAGGTCGCGCCCGTTTGGGCGGACAAGAGCGATCGCGAGTTGCTCGCGGCCCTGAAGGCCAGCGAGGAGGCCGCGCTCGACGAGCTCATCGCCAGAAAGAGCGGACCGCTGCTCCAGCTGGCGTACCGCATTCTGGGCGATCGCGAGGAGGCTCGCGACGTCGTTCAGGTGGCGTTCTTCCGGATCTGGGAGCATCGCGACCGCTTCGACGACCGCTTCAGCCCGAACACCTGGATCTATCGCATCGTCAACAATCTCGCCATCGATCACCTGCGCTCCCGCCAGAGCCGCGAACGCAGCGTCGAGCCCGTCCGGCAGCACCTGCGCCAGGTGGCCGACGGCCGTTCCCATGGTTTCCTGGCTAGCCTCCAGGGCGGTGAGGTGATGGCGATCTTTCGCGAGCTGGCGGCGGAGCTGACCGAGAAGCAGCGCTCGGTGTTCCTGTTGCGCGAGCTAGAAGGCCTTTCTTCCCAGGAAGTTGCGGAGATCGTCGGCTGCCAGGAATCGACCGTGCGTAACCATCTGTTCAATGCGCGACGCGTGCTCCGCAAGGCTCTCGTGCAGCGTTACCCGGAGTACGCGGGCGGCTTCGCCGGCCTCGGGGAGGGCGCGTGAGCACCGTTCGCTCGTCCGCCTGTCCCGATTGGCGCACTCTGGCGGGCTCCCGCGATCTCGAGGAAGCGCGCTCAGGCTCGAAGTGGGTGGAGGCTCTCGATCACCTCGATGGCGGCTGCCAGGCCTGTCGCGATGCCGCCTATGCCGCAGACCCCACGCTCGTCTTTCGGCGCGCGCCGACGATCGAGGCGACGGCCGGCGAGATCGCCGATCTTCAAGCCTCGGTCCGCGCCATGATCCGCGCTGGCCGGGTCGAGGGCGCCACCACCCCGCCGCCGGACACCGTTCTCGCTCCCCTGGCCGACGAGCCGATCGCCGCGCGGCAGCGCCCGGCCCTTCGCTGGCGCGCGGCCTCCCTGGCGGCCGGAGTCCTGGCCCTGCTCATCGGCACCGCGCCGGACCCGGTCGGCAACATCGGATCGGAAGGCAGCGGCGAGGTCGTGGCCTCGGCGGTCTTCGCCGAGGGGGACTTCGCGGGCGTGATCCCAGTGGCCTACTCGAAAGGAGCCGGGGGCGATCCGGTGGAAATCGAGACCCTCGATCGCCCCTCCGCCAATGTCTATCAGTTCGACGACCCCGGCATGGACGTGGTGCTGATCGTCGACGCCGGGCTGGACGTTTGAGCCCGCGCCCGGGTGCCCGGCCTTTGCGGATGACACGAATGAAGCGATTCTCCTTGCTCGGGCCGGCCGCCGGGGCCTTCGTCCTGGCGCTGGCGCTCGTGGCGCCCTCTGGGTCGGCGTGGGCTCAGGGCTCGCGAGTGTCGCCGCCCTGGCCGCCGCCCGGCACGTCGGCGGTTCCCGAGGCCCTGAAGGCGACGACGACGGTGTACGCGTTCACCTGCCGCAACCGCGCCTGTGCCGACGCCTTGCCCATCTTGCGCCCGCTCCTGTCGCCGATCGGATCGGTGGAGCTCCAGCCCGGCGGCAACACGCTGGTCGTGCGCGACCGCATCGACACCATCGATCGAGTGGTAACGGCGCTCCGCCAGTACGACCAGCCGCCCCAGCGGGTGCGCATCGAGCTGCTGATCGTCAACGCCGATTCGGCCTCTCCCAGAAAGCCCTCGGACACCGCCGCACCGAGGTGGATCGCCGAACGGCTGCGCAATCTGCTGCGCTGGGAGTACTACTCGCTCCTTGCCCAGACCGCGGTCGACGTGCGCGAAGGCGAGGCGGTGACCTACGACTTCGGAGACGGCTACCGGGTGACCTTCAACCTCGGCTCGATCAGCCCGGACGAGAAGCTCCGCTTCAACGAGTTCCGCATCGAACGGCGCGCCGCCCGCCGCGGCGACGCGGCCAAGCGGCTGCTCGGGGCCAACCTGAATCTGGTTCTCGATCGACCGACCACCCTCGGCCTGACCAAGAGCGAGGAGAGCCAGCGGGCTCTGTTCCTGGTCATGACCGCGAGCCGGGTGGTCGAGCCGATCGTCGTTCCGCCCCCGGTGCCGAAACCGAAGGGCGGAGGAAGGCGCTGACGTCATGCAGTTCGTGGCACGAATCGGAACGGCCGATGGTCGGGTGCTCGAGGAGGTTCACGCCGCCAACGACGAGCGGAGCCTGCGCACCGAGCTCGAGCGGCGCGGGGTCCACATCTTCGACCTGAAACCGCGCGGAATCACCCTCAGTACGGCCACCGGCGCCCGGTTCCGCGGACAGAAGGTCAAGTCGGCCGAATTCCTCGTCTTCAACCAGGAACTGGCGGCGCTGCTCAAGGCGGGCCTGCCGCTGCTTCAGTCCCTCGACCTGATGCTCAAGCGGATGGCCGAGGGCACCTTCCGGCGCGTGCTCGAGGACATCCGCGACAAAGTCCGCACCGGCCGCGACCTCTCGGACGCCTTCGCCGAGCATTCGACCCAGTTCCCGCGGCTGTACCCCTCGATCCTGAAGGCGGGCGAGCGCAGCGGCGAGCTCGAGCAGGTGATCCGCCGTTTCATTCGTTACCAGCAACTGGTGATGGAGGCGCGCAAGAAGGTGGTTTCGGCACTGGTCTACCCGACGGTGCTGATCGTCACCTCGCTGCTGATGATCGCCGTGATGGTGATCTACGTCATCCCCAAGTTCCGGGCGATCTTCGAGAGCTCGGATGTGCCCTTGCCTTGGATCACCCAGCTCCTCATCAACGTCGGCACGTTCTTTCAGAACTACTGGCTACCGGTGATCGTCTCGCTGGTCGTCGGGTCGGTCTTCTTCGCGCGCTGGAAGAACACCGACCTCGGCCAACGGACCCTCGATCGCCAGCGGGTCCGCGTGCCGATCCTGGGGCCGGTGCTCCACCGCTTCGCCCTGTCGGAGTTCAGCCGCTCTCTCGCCACTCTGCTCTCGGGCGGTATGCCGCTGGTGCCGGCCCTCGAGATCGCGGTGGCGGCGGTCGGAAATCTGTACATCCGCGAGAAGCTCCAGCCGACCATCCAGAGCGTGCGCGAGGGCGAGCCGTTTCACTCGGCCCTCGAGCGCACCGGCATCGTCACCGACATGGTGATCGACATGGTGCAGGTCGGCGAAGCGACCGGCGCCCTCGACGAGATGCTGACCAGCGTCTCGGACTTCCTCGACGAGCAGATCGAGGTGCGCATGCAGCGGGTCCTGTCGCTGATCGAGCCGGCCATGTTGATCTTCATGGGTGTCGTCATCGCGGCGATCTTGATCGCGTTGTACCTACCGCTGTTCTCCGCGTTGTCGAATTCGAGGGGGTAGTGGTGAGACGAGGACGAAAAGGACTGCAAGGACCTCAACGACGAAGCGCTCTTCGTCCTCTGGGTCCTTTGTCCTTGCAGTCCTTGCAGTCCTTTTCGTCCTTTTCTTGGACTCTTCCCGCGTCTCACTCGTTTACCCCCTGGAGATTCCGATGATCGCCCCCACCCGCGAACCCGAGATCCTGGTAGAGACGCCCGTCGAGCGGCGCGAGCGTGAGCAGCGCGAGGCCCACGAGTGGAGCGCGCGCTTCCGCCTCGAGTACGTCGACATGGCGAGCTTCCGAATCGACAACGAGCTGTTCCGGCGCATTCCGTTCGACGTGATGCTGCGCTACGGCTTCGTCCCCCAGGAGCAGCTCGAGGGGCGGCTCGCGATCGTCATGGCGGATCCGTCGGACATCGTGCGGATCGACGAGGTCGAGCTGCTGGTCGGCCAGCCGGTCGAGGTGCGGGTCGGCGAGCGCTTCGCCATCGAGGAGATCCTGCAGAAGTCCGAGAGCGCCCAGCGGGTGCTCGACGAGGCCACCGAGGACTTTCGCCTCCAGCTGGTGCAGGAAGACGAGGAGGGCGAAGAAGTCCTCTCGATCGACCGCATCACCCACGACGCCTCGCCGATCATCCGCCTGGTCGACTCGACGCTGTTCAACGCCATCCAGCGCCGCGCCTCCGACATCCACATCGAGACGCGCGACACCGAGGTGGTCATCAAGTACCGCATCGACGGCGTGCTCTACCAGGCCATGGAGCCCATCGACAAGCGGCACCACCAGACCATCATCAGCCGCATCAAGGTGATGAGCGACCTGGACATCGCCGAGAAGCGGATTCCCCAGGACGGCCGCTTCAAGCTGCGTCTGAAGGGCCGCACGATCGACTTCCGGGTCTCGGTGATGCCCTCCGTCCACGGCGAGGACTGCGTGATCCGTATTCTCGACAAGGAGTCGATGAACGCGGAGTTCAAGAACCTGCGCCTCGACATCCTGGGCTTCGACGAAGAAACCCTGCGCAAGTTCCGCAAGTTCATCCGCGAGCCCTACGGCATGGTGCTGGTCACCGGGCCCACCGGCTCCGGCAAGACCACGACGCTCTACGCCTGCCTGTCCGAGATCCAGTCCGCCGAGGACAAGATCATCACGATCGAAGACCCGGTCGAGTACCAGCTGCGCGGCATCACCCAGATTCCGGTCAACGAGAAGAAGGGCCTGACCTTCGCCCGCGGCCTGCGCTCGATCCTGCGTCACGACCCGGATAAAATCATGGTCGGCGAGATCCGCGACGAGGAAACCGCCCAGATCGCCATCCAGTCGGCCCTGACCGGCCACCTCGTGTTCACCACCGTTCACGCCAACAACGTGGTCGACGTGCTGGGCCGGTTCCTCAACATGAAGGTCGACCTCTACAACTTCGTATCGGCCTTGAACTGCGTGCTCGCCCAGCGCCTGGTGCGGCAGATCTGCCCGCAGTGCCGGCGACCCGCCAAGGTCACCGCCGCGCTCCTCGAAGAGAGCGGTCTCGACCCGGTTCGGTACGCCGACCACACCTTTTACGAGGGAGCCGGCTGCATCGAGTGCAACGGCACCGGGTTCCACGGGCGCCTCGCGGTGTCCGAGCTGCTCGATCTGTCGGACCGCATTCGCGAGCTCATCTTGGAGAAGCGACCGGCTTCGGAAATTCGGCGTGCGGCCAAGGAGGAAGGAATGTCCTTCCTCCGCGAGTCGGCGCTTCAAAAAGTCTTCCAGGGGATCACGACACTCCGTGAGATCAACAAAGTTACCTTCGTGGATTGAGCAGCTGCTTGGTCTCGGGCCGATGGCGGTGCCTTCCCAGGCCTTCGCCATCGACGAGCACCGGATCGCCTATGCCGGCTTCGCGCGGGACGGCCGGCACGGTTTCACGCTGCGCGAGTTCCGCACCGCGGAGCTGCCCGCGGACACCTTTCTGCCCGGCTTCCTGGGCGGTCCGGTGCACGAGCCGCGGGCCTTCGACGAACGGGTCACGGCGTTCGTGGCGGACCTGCCCGGTTCGGTCAGGGAGGCCACCCTGGTGGTCCCCGACGCCTGGGTGCGCACCGCGTTCGTCGAAGCCGGCGACCTGCCGCGCACGGGCGAAAGCCGGAACGACGTGTTGCGCTGGAAGTTGAAGCGGTTGCTGCCCTTCCGGGTCGACGACCTGCGCCTGTCCAGCACCGAGGTCGCCGCCATGCCCTCCCAGCTGGCGACCGACGAGCCGCGCCGCCTGCTCCTGGGATTCGGCCTCGAGCACCTCATGGCCCAGCTCGAAGATGCCTTCGCCGCCGCCGGCGTACGCATCGGCCGGATCATCAACGAGGGTTTGGCGGCACCGGGGGCTCTGCGCGAGGACCTGGTCGCCCCGGGCGAGCTGCTCGCCTTCGCCCAGGTGGCCGACGACAGCTACACCCTGCTCTTCGTAGCCGACGGCGCGCCCGTCCTGCACCGCTTCAAGGCCTTCTCGGAAGGGCTGCCGGACGAGGCCCGCGGCTCCTTCGTGGGGCGTGACCTGCTGCTCACCAAGAGCTTCCTCGACGAGAACCTGCCCGATGCGCACCTGGCGCGTGTGGTCCTCTCGGCCCCCACCGAGTGGTCCCACGCCTGGAGCCACTGGCTCGAGGACACCCTCGGCCGGCCGGCCGAGCAGCTCGGACCCGAGCACCTGCTGCCGTTGCGCTCCGCCCTCAGTCGGCCGGTTCCCGGTTGGTCCGAGCTGCTGCCGCTGGCGGGAGCCGTGGCCCAAGAGGTCCACTAAGGTGCGAAGCCCAGGCCTGAACCTTGCGCGGCGCCCCTTCGCCAACGCCCGCCCGGTGGTCCGGTTGGCGCTGCTGATGTGGCTCCTCGGAGCCGCCTTCTTCGGCGGCAACCTATGGCTGTACTGGGATTTCCTCTCCGGTCGCGGGGCCGCCAGCGCCCGGCTGGCCCAGGTCGAGGCGGGCATCGTCGCCGCCCAGAAGCGGATCGAGGAGCGCAGCGCAGCGCTCGCGGACTTCGACCTCGCGGTCCAGAACGAGGAAGTCCGTTATCTGAACGCCCGCATCGACGAGCGGCTGTTCTCCTGGTCGGGCCTGTTCGACCGGCTGGCACGGCTGGTCCCCGGCGACGCCAAGCTGAGCCGCCTATCACCGGCTCGCGAAGAGCAACGACAAAGCCGGAAGAAGAGCTCGTCCGGGACGTTCCTGCTCCAGATCGAAGGCGAGGCGCGAGCCGACGAAGCGGTGCTCGAGTTCGTCGACCGCCTCTACGACGACCCGGCCTTCGATCGCCCGAACCTGGCCAGCGAGAACGAGGACAACCAGGGCCTGCTCAGCTTCCGCTTGACCGTGCCCTACGATCCGTCCGCCGGCGAGGTCGAAGGGCCGGCGCCCAGCCCTCCGCCGGTCGCTCCGACCGCTCCGATCGGGGCGATCGAACCGCCGAGCCGGCCGGCCTCGTCTTCCCTGGAGCTCGAGAAATGAACGACTCGTCGTTGTGGCGTCGGCGCCTTTGGGTCTGGCTACCGGCCTTGATTTTCCTGGTCGCCAACGTGGCCGTCTTCTCGACCTACCGGCTGGTCTACGCCGGCCAGGCCGAGGCCCTCGAGAATCGCCTGGCGGAGCGCGAGAAAGAGCTCGTGAAGGTCGAGGGACGGGCCCAGGAGCTCGATACCTTGGTCCTCGACGCCCGCACCAACCGGCAGCTGCTGGCCGACCTGGTCGGTGATCGCCTGTCTGCCGAGCGCCAGCGCTTTACCCGGCTGGTCGGCGAGATCAAGCAGCTCGCCACCCAGTCCGGCCTCGATCCGACCCAGATCTCCTACCCCGGGGAGGAAATCGTCGAGCTCGGACTGACCAAGCGCTACATCACGTTCAACGTGGTCGGGACGTACCCGAGCCTGCGCGAGTTCGTCCGCGAGCTCGAGACGACCCGTTCGTTCATCACCCTCGAGCAGATCTCTCTTACGGAGGGGGACAGCTCGGGGCTGTTGAACATCACCCTGCGGCTTTCGACGTTCTTCGCCCGCGACCCGGCCGCACCGGGCCGGGCCACGGCGGCGTCCGGGGAGGCCGCGCCGTGACTCCCCTGACCAAACGCTTGATCGCGATCCTGGTCGCTTCCCTGGGCGTCGCCCTGTTGCTCAAGCCGAGCGGCACCTCTCCCGTGCCCCCGGGCAGCACTCGTCCGACGGCCCGGCGCGCCGGCAGTACGCCCCAGGCGATTCCCGAGGAAGTGGTGGCCCTGCGCTCGGCGGAGCTCGAGACACCGCCCGCCACGAGCGAGGTGGGCCGCAACCCGTTCCGGTTCTACGAGCCGCCGCCCCCCCCGCCGGCGCCACCGCCGCGCCTGTCTGCCGAGGAACGAGCAGCCCTCGCGGCACCGGTCGTCACCCTGGCTCCTCCCACGCCGCCACCACCGCCCAAACCCCGTCCCCCGGAGATCCGGTTCAAGTATCTGGGCAGCTTTGGACCCGAGGGTGGGCGCATCGCGGTCTTCCAGGACGGCGACAACCTGATCAACGCTCGGGTCGGGGAAGTGGTGCTCAACAAGTTCCGAGTGGCCAAGATCGGGTACGAGTCCGCCGACATCGAATTCGTGGATTTTCCGGACGCTCCGGCGCAACGGCTGCCGGTCGGCCGCTAGGAGGATTTCCTTTTTATGCGACACAGCGTTGCAACTCGAGTTTCCGCGTCGCTTCTTGCGGCCGCGCTCCTGGCCAGCTGCTCCGGCTATCGGGCCGCCCGCCAGGCCGACGTGGCCGCCCAGACCGGCAATTGGGACGAAGCCGTCCTCTACTACCTCCAGGCCGCCCAAGACGATCCGGAGAACATCTCCCACAAGGCGGCCCTCCTGCGCGCCCAGATGAAGGCGTCCCAGATGCACTTCGACAAGGCCAAGCGCTTCATCGAGGCGGACGTGCCCGAGCGCGCCATGATCGAGCTGCAGCAGGCCGTCCAGCTCGATCCGAGCAACCAGTACGCCCAGGTCGAGCTGCAGAAGGTGCGCGCCCAGCTCCGGGCGATCGCCGAGAAGCGCTCGCCCGAGAGCACCCTCGCCGAGCTCAAGCAGAAGACCAAGGGCTCACGACCCCAACCGCCGGTGCTCAATCCCCGCTCGAAGGAGCCGATCTCCCTCGAGTTCCCGGAGCCGACCGACGTCAAGCTGATCTACAAGGCCCTCGGCAAGGCCTTCGGGATCAACGTGCTGTTCGATCCCCAGTTGAAGAACACCGAGGTGCCGATCGTGCTGCGCGACGTCACCGCCCAGGACGCCCTCGAGATCGTCATGCGCGCCGCCGGCCACTTCTACAAGGTGGTCGACGAGCAGACCGTGATCATCGCCGCGGACACGCCGCAGAACCGCCGGAACTATGAAGACCAGGTGATCCAGGCGTTCTTCCTCTCGAACGCCGAGGTCAAGGACGCCATGACGACCTTGCGCAGCCTGATCGGCGCCAAGCAGCTGTCGATGTCCGAGCAGCTGAACGCGATCATCCTGCGCGACTCGGCGGACAAGGTGAAGGTGGCCGAGAAGATCATCGAGACGGTCGACAAGGCCAAGGCCGAGGTGGTCATCGACGTCGAGCTACTGCAGCTGAACACCACCAAGATCCGGGATCTGGGCATGTCGCTCTCGGCCGACACCATCACCCAGAGTCTCGACCTCGGCGGCACCGACATTCCCCTGCGTCTGTCCGATCTCGGCTCGCTCAACCAGCGCAACTGGACCTTGACGGTGCCGAGCTTCGTCTACAGCCTGGTCAAGAACAACGCCGACGCCCAGCTGCTGGCCCAGCCGCGACTGCGCATCACCGAGGGCGAGAAGGCCCGTCTCGTCATCGGCGATCGCGTGCCGATCCCGGTGACCAGCTTCAACACGGCCAACACGGTCGGCGGCAACATCGTGCCGATCACTTCTTTCCAGTACCAGGACGTCGGCATCACCATCCAGATGGAGCCGCGGGTCCACCACAACCGCGAGGTCACGCTGAAGATGACCGTCGAGGTCAGCCAGGTTTCCGGCAACGTGACTTCCGGCGGCCAGCAGCAGCCGATCATCGGCAACCGCACCATCGAGTCCACCATCCGATTGAAGGACGGCGAAACCAACTTCCTCGCCGGCCTCATCCGCAGCGACTCCTCGGAGGACGACAAGGGCATCCCCGGCCTGTCCGAGCTACCCGTGATCGGCCGACTGTTCTCGAAGAACCGCACCGAGAACCGGCGTACGGACGTGATGCTGACGATCACCCCGCACATCGTCCGGCTGCCGGACATCACCGAGGAAGACCTGATGCCGATCTGGGTCGGCACCGAGGCCAACATCACCTTCCGCGGCGGCAGCCCGCGGGTCGAGAGCGAGATCGAAGGCCCGTTCGACGATGTCGACGAGGGCGCCTCGCCGGACGAGATCCGCCGGCGCATCCAGGAGCGGCTGCAGCGGCTGCCCCCGGGTCTGCGCGAGGCCGACCCGAACGCCGCCCCCGAGCCGCCGCCGGGTCAGGAGCTGGTGCCGGGGCTCCAGAGCCCAAACCCCTTCCTCCAGCCGACCCAGGAGCCGCAGGAGGACGAGCCACCGGCCGACGAGTTCCCCGAACCGTTCCCCTCGCCCGAGCCCCCGGCCTCCGCCAGTCTGTCGGCGGCGGGAGCGGTGGTCGGCGCCGCACCGGGAACGGAATCGCGGGCCTACGCGGCGGCGGCCCTCGAGGAGGCCGGCGCCTTCGCCAGCTACGCGCGGGCTTCGGACTCGCCCCTCGGGGCCACCGCCGAGGTGCGCCTGTCCTTGGCTGCCAGCCGGCCCCGGGTGGCCGAAGGCGAGACCTTCGAGGTGACCCTCGACGCCCGCTCCCTGGGAGCGTTGTCCCACCTGCCGGTGACCCTGTCCTACGACCCGGCACTCCTGTCGGTCGAGTCGGTCCAGGCGGGATCGTTCCTCGGCGGCCCGGAGGTCGCCCAGGTGCTCTCCGACGCCTCGAAACCGGGTCGTCTGGTGCTCGGAGCGAGCCGCCTCGGCAAGGCCCCGGGGGTTGCGGGCAGCGGCGTGGTGGCGCGGATCGTGTTCAAGGCCAGGAGCGTCGGCACAGCGGCCATCGGCTTCGCCAAGGCCCAGGCCCTCGACTCGGCCCTGGGACCGCTGGAGATCGAAACCTCGCCGCTGGCCCTCGAGCTCGTCGCCGGGCGCGAAACACCCCGCGAGCGAGAGACGGTTCCGCCTGTCGTTCCGTAAACCAAAGAGTGTGACTGAAGCCAACCCGAGAGGAAACCGGAAGTGATCCCAAAGCTCCATCGCAAGCCCGGCCAGTCCGGCTATACCCTTGCCGAGATGGTGATGGTGGCGGCGGTGCTAGCGATCCTGGCGGCCGCCACCCTCCCGGTCGCTCGCTTCACCAGCAAACGCAGCCGCGAGATCGAGCTGCGTTCGGCTCTGCGCGAGCTGCGCTACGCGATCGACGAGTACAAGCGCTACAGCGACGCCAACCTCATTCCGGTCGACCTCGGCACCGACGGCTATCCCAAGGAGCTCGAGGTCCTGGTCGAAGGTGTCGACGTGGTCGGCCAGATCGACTACAAAGTTCGATTCCTGCGCCGCCTTCCCACCGATCCCATGACCGGCGAGGCCGAATGGGGCATGCGCAGCTACCAGGACGACTTCGACTCGACCTCCTGGGGCGGCGAGAACGTCTACGACGTGTACTCGCTCTCCGAAGGCACCGGCCTCGACGGTGTGCCCTACTCCCAATGGTGACCGGAAGGACCGACATGGCCACGACTCCCCCTCCCCGCGGGCAGCGCGGATTCACCCTGATCGAGCTGATCGTGGTCATCGCCATCATCGGCATCCTGGCCTCCATCGCCCTGCCCCGCATGAAGGACGTGCCGCGCCGCGCTCAGGAGTCCGTTCTCAAGACCAACCTGCGCGCCATTCGCGACTCCCTGGACCAGCATTACGCCGACAAGGGCAAGTACCCGGACAGCCTCGAGAGCCTGGTCGAAAAGCAGTACCTGCGCCGCGTTCCGCTCGACCCGATCACCGGCGCCACCGACACCTGGGTGCTCGTCTACGAAGAGGCCGGAGAGGAAGAGGAGGGCCCATCGCTGCCCTTCGAGGAGGACGACGAGGGCGGTGGCCCCGGGATCATCGATGTCCACTCCGGCTCGGAAGCGATGTCGCTCACCGGCCAGCCCTACAGCGAGTGGTGACCTGACCATGGCTTTCCCCTGCCAGCGCTGGCTCCCCGCGATGCGCTCACGGCGCGATGCCGGCTACACCTTAGTCGTGCTCGCGGTCGCGGTCACGGTGATGTCGGTCCTGGTGGCCGCGGCGCTGCCCCACTGGAGCCACGCTGCGCAGCGCGAGAAAGAGGAAGAGCTGATCTTCCGCGGCTGGCAGTACGCCGAGGCCCTCCGCGTCTTCACCCAACGCACCGGTCGCTACCCCACCAACTTGAAGGAGCTGATGGAGGTCAAACCGCGGTCGATCCGCCAGCTGTGGAAAGACCCGATGACCGAGGAAGGCACCTGGGCGTTGATCGTCTCGGGCCTCGCACCGGGCCAGAACAACAACCCCAACAACAATCCGAACCACACCGGCGGTGGCGACTCGGAAGCGGGCGATGGAATCGAGCTGCCCGAGGGCGGTGGTGGCGTCGGGGGGTCGAGCGGCGGCCCCGGCACCCCGGTCGGGCCGATCACGGGCGTGCGCAGCCGCTCCAAGGATGAAGCCATCAAGATGCTGTTCGGAAAAGAGAAGTACTCCGAGTGGGAGTTCACCGTGGAGGCTCTCGTTTCCGGCGGCAAATCGGCCGCTGGTGGCTCGCCGGTGGTCCCGCCAGGGAACCGGCCGGCCCAGAACCCCAACCCCCTGCCCGGCTTCACGGGAGCGACCGCCCATCCCCAACTGCCCAAGACGCCGTGGATCGGCCGCCCCTTCCGGGAAGGACTGCAACCGGGCGGCGGCCTGATTCCCCCAGGCGGCAACCCCCAGGGAGGCGGGCTTCCAGGAGGTGGGCTTTCGGGCGGCGGCATCGGCCCCGGCGGCGGTATCGGCCCGGGCACCGTCAAGCCGCCCACCGTGGACGACGACGACAACTGATGCGCGTTCGGGTGAGACGCTTGTCCCACGGCGCGGGTCTGCCCCCGCCGGCCTACGCCTCCCCGGGCAGCGCGGGACTCGATCTCCTCGCCGCCCTCGACAGCCCCTTGATTCTCGCTCCCGGCGAGCGCCGGCTCGTCCCCACCGGACTGGTGCTCGAGATTCCCGCCGGTTGCGAAGCCCAGGTTCGACCCCGCAGCGGCCTCGCCCTGCGTCACGGCGTCACCGTGGCCAACGCGCCCGGCACCATCGACAGCGACTATCGCGGCGAAGTCGGCGTCATCCTGATCAACCTCGGCAGCGAGCCCTTCACGATCTTCCGCGGCGACCGCATCGCCCAGCTGGTGCTGGCCCGGGTCGAGCGGATCGAATGGGAGGCCGCCGAGACGCTCGAGGGCACCGAGCGGGGTGGGGGCGGGTTCGGGTCGACGGGTGTGTGAGGTGCCGGTGAACCGGCGCCGTCGCCTCCTCGCGGCCCTCTTCCTGTTTCTCGCCGTCGCGGTGGCCTTCTCGGTCCGCCTGGCCCACCCGGAGCTCCACGCCGACGAGATCACCTACATGAACGCGGTGTTCGAGTCGATGCTCCAGGAGCGGGTCTTCCCGGTCCAGGGGGATGGAGAGCTGTTCCTGAACAAACCACCGCTGTCCTTGTGGGCCATGCGAGGGGCCTTCGAGCTGCTCGGGCCGAGCCCCTTCGCGGCCCGCTTGCCGAGCGTGCTGTTCGCGGCCGCCACGGCGGCTCTCCTCTATCTCTTCGGAGCCGCGCTGTTCGGGGAGCTCGCGGGGCTCGTCGCGGCGCTCGTCTTCGCTTTCACGCCGAGCCCCCTCGTCACTCACGGCTTGCGCGCGGCGACGCCGGACGCGCTCGAAATCCTGCTCCTCACCGTGGCGATCGCGGGGTTCGAGACCTGGCGGCGGCGGCAGGCGCGTTGGGCGCTCGTCGCCACGGTGTCGGCCTTGGCGGCCACGGCATGGGTGAAGTCGCCCTTCGCCGCTGCCGTATTCGTCTTCTACCTGCTCGTCACCGAAGGGCCCGCCCGCCGAGCCGGGCGCGGCACACCCCGGCTTCTGGCCAGCCTCGGGTTGGTCGTCGCCGCCTGGGCAGCGGCTTTCGGCCTGTGGTTCGCCGTACTGGCCGCGGACACTTCGACCCGAGCGGTGACCAAGCGCCTGATCCATCAGCAATATGGCCGGAGAATCGAGGGCCGGCTCGGCAAGTCGCACCTGCAGGGCCCCGCTTTCTACCCGCGCAACCTCGCCGCCGACTACGGGCCGCTGCTGCTCCTACACGTTGCGGCGGGCGCCGTGGCCCTCACCCGGAGGCGGCACGAAGCAGACCCAAAGACGACCGCCGGCGCCGTCAGCCTGATCACCTGGGCCGCGGTCGCGCCGCTTCTCGCCTCGGTCTCGGCCAGCAAGCTGACCTGGTACGCCTACCTGAGCCACCCGGGCATGGCCCTCCTGATCGCCGTCGCCGCCGGGTCCGTGGTCGCCCGCTTCTCCTCCCGCCGACTCGCTTCCGCCGGTGCGCTCGGCGCGGTGTGCCTCGTCCTCGCCCTACGGCTGCCCACGGCGGACGCTTGGCCCGACCAGCCCCGCCACCGCGGCCCGGTGGGCGAGCTGTGGGACCTGGTCCAGCACGATCCGGCCATTCGCATCGTCCCCGGAGCCGGCCTCGAGCTGCCCCGCCAGCGCGACGTCGCCTATCGCGAGGCGCGGTTTTACTTGCGCACGCTGCTCAAGCGTCCGCCAAGTCCAAGGGCGAGTGATTGCCGGGCCTTACTCCAGAATGTCCCAGGTGGCTCAGTCGACAGCCAGGTCGAGCTCTATCGGCCGAATGACGAGGGCCTGGGGTTGTGGCTCGTGGACCAATGCGGCGGGCGATTGGTGAAGGCCCTGCGCGCCCCCGGCGCAGAGCCTTGATCTCCGCTACGGCCAGTTCTCGTTGTAAACCGTCCCTGCCAAGAGCGCCGCCCAATCGATGGTGGTCTCGGGAATATTGCCCGAGCCGAAGAAGCTGAAGTTCAACCGCGGCGCGTTCAAAATCACTGCCGGCCCCTGGCGATCCCGACCGGGGGTCAGGGGCGGTAGGAAGAAGATGTTGGCGTCCGGACCCAACGTCTGACAAGCCTGAGGGGTGCAGCCTTCCACAGCAAACCGCGCGGTTCCCATCGTCAAACGTCCCTGTGCGTCGCGTTCGAAGCGAAGCAGCAGCGTCGTCGCGCCTAGGCCGGAGTTGTCCGTCTCTTGGTTGAAGCTGTAGATGTCCACGAAATAGGTGTCGGGCTCGGTAGCCCGGTACAGGCCGATCTGCAACGGCTGGCTCTCGTCGACACAGCCGATGCCGAAAACGCCGCAACTGTCCACCCGCAGCGTCCGCGAGAGAATCTGGTAGACGCGTAGGTCCCGCTCGGAGACGAAGGGGTGGCAGGCGCTCGCCAGGTCGTCCTGCACGATTCCCAAACCAGCCTGACTGAGTCGATCAAAGGAGGGCAGCCGGCCAAGCCAGTTCGATGTGACAACACTTGGGCCTCCCCGGGGAAGCCCTCGAAAGTACCAGCCCAACTCGAAGCTGACCCCAACGCCGTTTGACTCTGAAATCTGAGGGAGTGTAATGAGTGTGGTCGCGCCGTCCCGGCGGGTCAGACTACCGTAAGGTAGGTAAGGCCTATCCGGACCCAGGCGGTCGCCGCTTAGCGCCAATACCAAGTCGAAAGCCAGCTGATACTCGAATCGAACCGGCCGAGCTGGAGTCGAGCCTTCAAAAGGGCTGCGAACAGCCAGGCCGCGGTACGTTCCGCCCCCAGCACCACCGCGCCAAAAAAAAGTGTTGTATCCGTCTCCGCTGCCCGTTCGAGTCGCGAGGCGGCTGAGCTGGAGGGCCTCACACAGAACCTGTTCGATCGTTGGGACCTGCGCGAAGGTCGGGAGTGGGCCGAGAAGGCCGAGACCCACTATAAGGACTGGGGTTTTCATCACGCCTCCTCTAGAGCTGAGTGATCTTCAAAACCACATCGTAGTTGTAGCGGGGAGACTGGAAGCGGCAAGTCCCGCCGTTGCAGGTGCCGCCGTTGGTAGGATTCCACAGGATGACCCTGGCCGGCTCGCGCAACAGACTGGTGGCCGGGTCCACCCACTCGAGCCGAAAGCTTCCCGGTGCCGAACCGAGCTTCAGAGTCACATCTTCGCGGTAGGCGTCACGCTGAATGCGGGCGTCGTAGCCTTGGAAGACTGCTAGTTTTCGGGCTTCGCGCGGGTCGGAGATGGGATCGCAACCGCGCCTCTGGACGCCGTTTTCCACATAGTCCTTGTAGTCGGCGCCGTTCTCTTTGCACCGCGGTGCGCTGTGGTGGACGTAGACGACGAACACCCTCCCCGTGGTCGCGGTTTGGGCGTTGATCGTTTCGAGCGCGGCCCAGTACTTCCGCGACTGGGTCGCCGGCTCCCAGTTCTCGGTCGTGGGAGTGGGGTACTTGGGCAGGTTGATCCAAAACGGTGCGTCACTCGAAGGCTGCATGTTCTTGAGCGGCAGGCCTTGCAGGAAGGCCCGGAGCTTGCCGAGCTCGGTGCGCGCCTTGGCGGCTCGCGGGTCGGTGTAGTTGTAGCTCCAGTGGTCCAGCGTCGCGCCGCCGTGGAGGAAAAACTCCCAGGCTTCCGCCCGCGCCGGCTCCTGGGTACCCCAGGTGAGCGTGCCGTTCTGGTGCATCTCGGTCCCGGTGGCGTTGGGGAGCGTCGAGATCTTGGTCTCGTTGAAGCCGAAGGCCTTCGGTTCCCGCGGACAAGCCCTAATCAGCCGCATCGCCCCCAGCTCCTTGGGTGCCGAGCCGGTTTCCGTGATCGTCGTGTAGTGGCCGTTCAGCAGCGCGATTGAGGAATCCTGCCGCAATTGCTCGGCGGTGTCGATGCGGAACGGCTGAACGCCGATCAGGTGGCCGCCCACGAGGCGGCCCGCGGTCACGTGTTGGCGCTCGGCTTCGATCACCGTGGCGGCCATTGCTCGATGCCAGCCGACCACCGTGGAGACAGGTTGATTGGCGAGTCCCTCGGGCTCGTTGGCGATCTGGTAGTACACGTTGTCGAAGCACCACAGCTCCTCGACGACCCAGCGGACGAGCCGCTTCTGAGCCTCGAACAAGGCTGGCTTCAAGCTGGACGAGTAGAAGTGCTGGAGGCTGTCAAATTTTTCCACAACGTACTGCCCGGTACCGTTGGGCAGGCGGCCGCCACCACCCCAAGGACCGGCGGGGAAATTGGGGCCTCCCGTCGACGGTGCGAAGAACACCACCTCGACGAATAGACCCTGCCGTTTGGCCTCGGCCACGACGGACCGGAGCCGTTCGAAATAGCTGCCCGCGGCAGCAGCTTTGGTGTCGAGCTTCCAGTAACTGGGCGTGGCACCGACCGGGGCTACGAAGGCGAAGGGATGGTTACCGCCGCCAAGTTCGCCCACGATTTCGATCCAGAGTTGGACCTTGTTGAGTCCCCTGGTCTTGAGGTCGAGAAACTGGGCCGGGTAATTGGACGGATTGCAGAACGCGGGATTGAAGACAGGGGGAGTGCCGACCTTGATCTCGAGATGGCAAGCCGCGTCCGCCGAGACGCCCACGAGCACCCGAACGTTTCCTTGGAAGGCCAGGTAGCGCCGATTCTGGGCCGAGACCCTGAGCGGAATCACCGGGCCGGTTGCACCTACACAGGAATCACCGGCCACGAACGGAGTATCAGAAGGCTCTAGGGGGGTGGCACCCTCGGGCAGCTCCGTCGTGTCCAAAAAGGCGGGGTCGAGGTCAGCCGGAGCTACCGCGCCACACAGAAGCCCACCCGAGGGGAGGAACAAGGCTTCTTCGTCAGTCCCGGGGTCGTTCCAAGAGCTGGACGGTTGGTCCGGATCGTAGGGCTTGGGTTCGTCTTCCGCAGGGGGTTCCGCCGTGCCGAAATCGACTTCCTGCGCCCCGAGCCCCGCGCTGCCCACGACCAGCGCCAGCGCAGCCAAAAATACACTCGCCTGATGATCAGTAGAAATGGTACTCATGCACGAAACATAGGTGATTTCGTACGAGCCCGCAAGCCTGCCCAAACCCGCCCCGCGTCGCCACACTTTACGCCCCGCTCCCGCCCTGCTAGAGTCCGCGTCCTATGGACTCGATCGCCGTCCGCGGGGCCCGCCAGCACAACCTCAAGAACATCGATCTCGAAATCCCGCGCAACCGGTTGGTGGTGGTGACGGGAGTTTCGGGGTCGGGAAAATCCTCTCTGGCCTTCGATACCCTCTTCGCCGAGGGCCAGCGCCGCTACGTCGAATCGCTCTCGGCCTACGCCCGGCAGTTCCTCCAGCAAATGGAGAAGCCGGACGTGGACTCGATCGAGGGCCTCTCTCCGGCCATCTCCATCGAACAGAAGTCGGTGTCGAAGAACCCACGCTCCACCGTGGGCACGGTGACTGAGATCCACGACTACCTGCGCCTGCTCTACGCCTCGATCGGTGTGCCCCATTGCCCGAGCTGCGGCGCCACCATTCGGCCCCAGACCGTGCAGCAGATGGTCGACCGAGTCATGGTCCTGGGCGAGGGGACCCGACTCATCGTCTATGCGCCGTACGTCCGCGGCAAAAAGGGCGAGTACAAGAAACAACTCGCCCAGATGGCCAAGGAAGGCTTCGTCCGCGCCCGGGTCGACGGCGAAACGATCGACCTTTCCGGCGAGCTGCCCAACCTCGACAAGCAGAAGAAGCACTCGATCGACATCGTGGTCGACCGCCTGGTGGTCAAGGCGGGGCTCGAGAAGCGGCTGGCGGACTCCCTCGAAACCGCCCTCAAGGTGGGAGAGGGGCTGGTGATTCTGGCGCCCGAGGGCGGAGTCGAGGAGACCCTTTCGAAGAACTACGCATGCACCGAATGCGGCGCCGGGCTTTCCGAGATCACGCCGCGGCTGTTCTCCTTCAACAGCCCCTACGGCGCGTGCTCGACCTGTTCCGGCCTCGGCACCGTGGCCGGCGTCGACCCGGACAAGGTGGTGCCCGACCCGGAGCGCAGCCTCGAGGCCGGGGCCGTGGCGCCCTGGACGACGGGGTTACGCTCGTGGCGCATGCGCATGGTCGAGACCCTTTCGAAGGCCATGGGCTTCTCGCTGTCCCAACCCTGGAACAAGCTGCCCGAGAAGGCTCGGAAGGCGCTCCTGTACGGCGTCGATGAAACCATGACCTTCGCCGTGTCCGGCAAGCGCTCGCGCTATGAGTGGCAGGGCACCTTCGAGGGAGTGATTCCGACCCTCGAGCGCAAGCACAAGGAAACCGAATCGACAGCAGTGCGCGAGGAGATCGAGCGCTTCATGTCCGTCCACGAGTGCCCGGCCTGCGGGGGACGGCGGCTCAAACCCGAGGCCCTGGCCGTGACCGTGGGCGACGAGTCTATCGACCGTCTCTCCTCGCGCTCGGTGGCGGACCTGCGGCGGTTCGTGGGCGAGCTCGAGCTGGGCGCCCGCGAGACGAAGATCGCCGGCAAGGTCCTACGGGAGATTCTCGACCGGCTTTCGTTCCTGGACGACGTCGGCGTCGGCTACCTGACGCTCGACCGCTCGTCGGCCACCCTGTCCGGCGGCGAAAGCCAGCGCATCCGCCTCGCGACCCAGATCGGCTCGAAGCTGATGGGCGTTCTCTACGTGCTCGACGAGCCCTCGATCGGCCTGCATCAGAAGGACAATGCCCGCCTGATCTCGACCCTTCAGGAAATGCGGGACCTGGGCAACTCGGTGCTGGTCGTGGAGCACGACGAGGACACCATCCGCGCCGCCGACTGGGTGATCGACCTGGGGCCCGGTGCCGGCGTCCACGGCGGCGAGATCGTGGCCATGGGTACGCCGGAGGAGGTCCAGGCGGTGCCCGGGTCCCTCACCGGTCAGTATCTTTCGGGGACCCTGGCGGTCGAGGTGCCCGCGACGCGCCGCAAAGGCTCTGGCAAGGCGCTTACGATCAAGAACGCCCGCCAGAACAACCTGCGCGGTCTCGATGTGGCGTTTCCCTTGGGCGTGCTGACGGTGGTGACGGGGGTTTCGGGCTCCGGCAAGAGCACGCTGGTCAACGACATCCTCTACAAAGCCCTGGCCCGGCACCTCTACCGCGCGACCGACAAGCCGGGGGAGCACGACAAGATCGTCGGGCTCGAGCACCTCGACAAAGTCATCGCGATCGACCAGAGCCCCATCGGGCGCACCCCGCGCTCGAATCCGGCCACCTACACCAACGTGTTCAATCCGATTCGCACGCTCCTCGCCAAGGTCCCTGAGGCCCGGGCTCGGGGCTACGAGCCGGGCCGCTTTAGCTTCAACGTGGCCGGCGGGCGTTGCGAGGCCTGCAAGGGCGACGGGCAGATCAAGATCGAAATGCACTTCCTGCCCGACATCTACGTCACCTGCGAAATCTGCGGTGGCCAGCGCTACGACCGGGAGACCCTGGCCGTCCGCTACAAGGGCCTGAACATCGCCGAGATCCTGGACCTGCCGGTCGAGCAGGCCCACGAGGTCTTCGCCCGCATCCCGGCGATCGGCCGCATCTTGTCGACCCTCGAAGAGGTGGGCCTCGGCTACATCCGCCTCGGCCAGCCGGCCACGACGCTTTCCGGCGGGGAAGCCCAGCGCGTGAAGCTCGCCCGCGAGTTGTGCAAGCGCTCGACGGGTCGGACGCTGTACGTGCTCGACGAGCCCACCACGGGGTTGCACTTCGACGACGTCCGCAAGCTCCTGGCGCTCCTCCACCAACTCGTCGAGCTGGGCAACACGGTGATCGTCATCGAACACAACCTCGACGTGATCAAGACCGCCGATCACGTGATCGACCTCGGGCCCGAAGGCGGCGGTGGTGGCGGCCTGGTCCTCGCGGCGGGCACGCCCGAGCATGTGGCCTCCGTGCCCGAGAGCTACACCGGCCGGTACCTGGCGCGACTGCTGCCGGCGGCGGCCCCCGCCAAGAAGAAGCGCCGAGCCGGGTGAGAGCGAATCGTCCCCGACACCGCCCCCTCCTGCACCTTTCGTGATGGAGAGCCTTCGCTTCGAAGCTCTCGAAGGAGGAATCCATGTCGTATCGTTTTCGCCTCCCGCTGCTCGCCGTTCTCGCCGTCATGGCTCTCACTCTGCCTGCCGTGAGCGCCACCGAACCCGCTCTGACGAGCCCGGAGGTGGCGCCCGCGGACGCCTGCTCCGCTGCCGCCACCGAAGACGCGCTGTGGCTCGCCCCGCCCCCGCCCATCGACTTCCTGCTTTGCAGCTGCGCGAACTGTCGCGCCCATCCTTACGAGGATTGCCAGATCAGCCCCGATGGCTATTCCATCGCCTGTTCCGACTGGCTGCGCCTTCACTGCGACAAATAGTCGCGCGGGCGCGGGCCACGGCTCTACAATGGTCCCGTGACCCGCGCCGACTCGATCGCCGAACGCCGCCGCCTGCTCCAGCTCGAAACGCTGTATGACTTGGCACTCGCCCTGAACGGCGAGCGCCCCGAGCAGGAGCTGGTGGACGAGTTGCTCGAGCGGCTGTGCGCCGTGCTCGATCCAGGCGCCGCCGCCGCCATCACCCGAGATGCCTCGGGCCGCCCCAAGACCGTCGCCACGGTGGGCTGGCTGGGGCCCGAGCCCTCTGGCCCCAGCCTGCTGTCGGACCCGATCTGGCAGGAGTTGCTGCGCGAGGGCCATCGCATCGCCCGCAAGCAGGGCAGCTTCTCGGGGCGCCCCTTCGAGGAGCTGGTGGCCGCGCCTCTCGAGAGCGCGGGAGTCTTCCTCGGGTACCTGGTGATCCTCGACAAGGAATCTCGCGGCGGACCGTCCAGTTTCTCGGAGGACGATCGCCGCTTCCTCGAGTCCGTGGCGGCCTTGGCCGGGGCTACCCTGGCCGGCGCCCGCAAGCGCGAGCACTTGGAGGTCGAGCGGGAGCAGCTCGCGGAGGAGAACCGCGCGCTCAAGGGCCGGTTTCGAGAAGCGGTCGCCGGCCAGCGCATCGTGGCCCACGCGGCGCCCATGCGCCGCGCCCTGGAAATTGCAGAGCGAGTGGCGCCGCGAGGGGTCTCGGTGCTCCTCCGGGGCGAGAGCGGCACCGGCAAGGAGCTGGTGGCGAAGCTCCTTCACCACCTCTCGAACCGCACCGGTGCGCTGATCGCCCTCAATTGCGCCGCGCTCCCCGAGTCGCTCCTCGAAAGCGAGCTCTTCGGCATCGAGGGCGGGGTCGCCACCGGCGTTACCGCCCGCGCCGGCAAGCTCGAGCTGGCCGACGGCGGAACGTTGTTCCTGGACGAGATCGGTGACATGGAACCCGGGGTCCAGGCCAAGCTCCTGCGCGCACTGCAGGAACGGGAGGTCGTCCGGGTCGGGGGCAGCCGGCCGATCCCGATCGATGTTCGCCTGGTCGCGGCCACCCACCGAGACCTCGAGACCCTCGCGGACCAGGGCCGTTTCCGCGAGGATCTCTACTACCGGTTGAAGGGCGTCGAGATCGAGCTGCCGGCCCTGCGCCACCGGCGCGAGGACATCCCCCACCTGGTCCACGCCTTCGTCGAGGAGTTCTGTCGACGCGAGGGCCTGACGCCGCCGCCCGTGCGTGCCGAGGCCCTGGGCCTGCTGGTGCGTCACGAGTGGCCAGGCAACGTGCGCGAGCTGCAGAACCTGGTGGAAGCCGCCATCTCCCTGGCCGAGCGGGAGATCGACGGCGATCTGGTGCGCTCGCTGCTCGGCGCCGCCCCTGCGCCCCCAGCCGCTCCGACACCCCTCGATCTCGACTCGGAAGGCCTCGACCTCGGGGCGCTCGAACAGCGCCACATCGCCCGAGTCCTGACCATGACCCACGGCAACAAAACCGCCGCGGCGCAGCTCCTGGGCCTCGACCGTAGGACGCTGCTGCGGAAGGGGTTTTGAAACTCTTGCCCGGGAGATTCGTCTACTGTCCAGGCGCGCCCGTCGTGCGCGACAAAAAGCCGCGCGCGACAATTTGCCCCATCAACGTCAAGTCACTGACAACAAGGCGCCTTTCTGGTCGCCACAACAACACCGCGAGCGAGCGCGACAAAATGCCTCGGCCCCTCGACGGAAGCTCGGTCCCGGCTCTTTCGGTCAACTCCCTGCAAAGAAAGGGCGACGCGGTCACAGGTCCGAATCCGCCTCGGCCTGGCAGCGCCTTTGCTCTCTTCCGGCCGCCGACAGAAGGAGAGCTCGACCATGCTAGAAACCGTTCGCAAACAGCTGGCCCTTCCGCAGATTCCGGTGCGTCCCCTGGCGGCCGCGGGGGTCGTGGGCAGCTTCGTGTGGCTTCTGGCGCACGACCTGATCCATCCCGTGGTAGTGGTCCTCGTGGAGCTCTACTTGACGTTCTGACCTTTCTCTCGAGTGAATCCCATGCCCGGCCCAGACGTCCTTCGGGAGGTGTCCTTCCTCCTCCCCATGGAACCCGAGATGGAAATCGCGGCGAGCCAAGAAGCTACCGCGTTCGCCGCCTCGATGGGGATGAGTGCGGATAGAATCGACGAAGTCCGCATGGCCGTGGTCGAAGCTTGCATCAACGCCATGGAGCACAGCCACGCGACGGATCAGCGAGTGCATCTACGACTGGCCGCCTTGGGCTACGAACAGCCGGAACGTCTCGAGATCACGATTCACGACGAGGGTGTAGGCTTCCGACCGGAAAGCGTCGAGCAGCCGAACATGGGCGACAAGATCCACGCTCCGCGCAAACGCGGATGGGGACTGAAGATCATCCACGGCCTCATGGACCAGGTGGAGATCTCGTCCGACGCCCGCGGTACGACTCTGGTGATGGTAAAGGCTCGCTGACAGGACTTCCTCTGATGACCGAGACGTTGAAACTGACGATCGACCGCCGTGACGGCTTGGCGGTGATCTACACCGAGGGGTACATCAACAACCAGGGCGGCGAGGAGATCGCCACGGCGTCCTATGGCTTGATCGACTCGGGCTACCGCAGTGTGCTGCTCAACCTCGCCGGCACCAAGATCGTCAACTCGATCGGCATCTCGATCTTGATCGAGATCATCGAGAAAATGCTCGAGATCAACGGCAAGCTTGCCTTCTGCAACCTGACTCCCACGATCGAGAAGACGTTCCAGATCATGGGTCTCGCTCAGTATGCCGGGATTTTCCCCGACGAAGTCTCCGCGGTGCGGACTCTGAACGAGTGATCCGCCCATGAACCCGGGGCCCGCGGATCGCGTTCTCGAGCCCGAAGCCTGGGCACGCTTCCTCCCCGTTCCCACCGACGATTCCGGCGACCTGCTCTTCCTCGAAGGGCTTCTCGACCTGTGGTGCCGGGCCCGCCAAGCCGGGGGAGCGGCTCTCTACGTCGAGGGTGAGCGTGGACTCGAGCGCCAGGCATGCTTCGGCGGCGGCGCCTTCCCCCACCGTCTCGCCCGGACCACCTCGGGTCCGGTGGCCGAGCTCGAACGCCTCGATCTCCCCGGCGGCGTGGTGCTGGTTCGCGCGGAGCCCGGAGGCCGAGCCCGCTCGGCGCCTGCCGGCCCCACCGACCTGCTCCTCGCGGCGGGAATCCGGCTCGCACGGCTGCGGGAGCGCTGGAAGCGGGAGCATTTCCAGGCCAATTTGAAAGGCGTCGAGCTCGACGCCGTGTACGAGGTGGGCCTCGCGATCGCCTCGACCCTCGATCTCGAGCGCCTGACCGAGGAGATCCTCCTGCGTGCCGTGGCGCTCCTCGACGCCCGCCGAGGGGCGCTGTATCTGCTCGAGGATGGGGAATTCCGGTTGGTCTCGACGATCGGCGGCGCCGCCCACGCCTCGTTCGGGGACGACGGTGAGCCGGTGGGTGCCGCGGAGCTCCTGCCGGGCGCCCAACACTCGATGGCGACCCCCATCCTGGTCGACGGCCGACGCAAAGGCCTCCTCGCAGTGGCCGACAAGGAGAGCCGCCAAGGCGTCGGACCGTTTTCCCCCCAGGACCAGCGCAGCCTCGAGCTGTTCGCCAACCAGGCCGCCATCGCCCTCGAGAACGCCCGGCTCCACCAGGACGCTCTCGAGAAGGAGCGGCTCGAGCGAGATCTGCAGCTCGCCGCCGAGATCCAGCGCCGCATTCTGCCCAAGGGGACTCCGGATATCCCCGGTTTCGAGATCGCGGGCTGGAACCGCTCGGCGCGTGAGATCGGCGGAGACTACTTCGACTTCATCCCCCTCGCCGGCGGCCGCCTCGGAGTGGTGCTCGGCGATGTCTCGGGCAAAGGCGTACCGGCGGCCCTCCTCGTCTCCACCCTGCATTCGGCCATCCGCCTGCTGATCGACCGGCTGGATCTCGGCCCGGCCCTTTTCGACCGCTTGAACCGCCACATCCTCGATTCCTCGGCGCCGAACAAGTTCGTGACCTTGGTGGTCGGCTGCCTCGATCCCGCCACCGGCCGGTTCGACTATGTCAACGCCGGGCACAACCCGGGCCTCGTGTTGCGCCGGGAAGGCTGTGTCGAGCGGCTCCCGGCCGGCGGGTTGCCCGTGGGTCTGTTGCCCAACGCGGTCTTCGGCACCCAGAGCGTCGTTCTCAACGAGGGCGATCTGCTCTGCCTCTACAGCGACGGCATCACCGAATGCACCACCGAAGACGACCGCGAGTTTGGCGAAGAGGGCCTGATCGAGGTGCTGCGCCAGGCACCGGATCGGACGCTCCAGGAGATCATCGACTGGATCGACGGCTCGGTGACCGACTTCGTGGGCGATGGTCCCCAGGGGGACGACCAGACCGTGGTGTTGCTGCGACGGCGGTGAGGAGAAGGGCCTTTTACTCCAGCAAGAACGCCTGCGCCTCCAGCCGACTTCCCCCTTCCGCCGTCGCCACCGCGAACTTGCCTCCGCCGTAGATCGCCGCGCTGCCGTAGTCGCCGGACTTCGAGACGGCGTAGAGACGCAGGTTGAAGTTCGGCTTGCCGTCGGCGCGCCGGAGGCGAGGGTCCCGGTTGCGGTGGACGACGCGCTCGAGCGTGCCCAGGCAGGCGCCCTCGGGGCTGCGGCCCGCGCGCATCAGCTCGACCACCGTCTGGGCCGCGTTCGAGAGGATCGAGGCCTCGCCGCGGCCCGTCGCCCCGGCGGAACCGATGTCGTTGTCGCAGTACAGGCCGCAACCAATCAGCGGGCTGTCGCCCACTCGGCCCGGGATCTTGAAGGCGAGACCCGAGGTGGTGGTGCAACAGCCGAGGTCGCCGCCGGGGGTGAGCACGGACAGGTGAATGGTGCCCGTGGGGCGGTAGGGTGGGCGAAGGGACGACCGGTTCTGCTCGACCCAGGACCTCACCTGGGGGTCGAGGGACTCGAGCGGCGGCTCCTCCCAGTCGTCCTTGTCGGAGAGGTTCTCTCGCCAATACAGCCAGATCTTGCGGCTGCGCTCGGTGAGCAAGTCCTCCACCGGAAAGCCGTGCATGGTGGCGAAGCGGCGGGCCCCCTCGCCCACCAGCAGCACGTGGTCGGTCCGGTCCATGACCAGCTGGGCGACCTTGGAGGGCATCTTGACCCCCTCGAGGCAGGCCACCGCGCCGCCTTTGGCGGACGGACCGTGCATGACGGCCGCGTCGAGCTGGACGACGCCCTCGAAGTTGGGCAGCCCGCCGTAACCGACCGAGTCGTCCTCGGGGTCGATCTCCACCAGGTTCACCCCGGCCACCGCCGCCGCGGTCGGATCCCCGCCGCCGGTCACCAGGCGCAGAGCACGCTCGACGGCGGCGAGACCGTTGGCCGAAGCGATCGCGACCGGACCCCCGCTGGCCGGCCGGCGCCGCGGATCTGCCGCCGGGCCGGCTTCTGCTGAACGAGCGAGGGCGGCGAACGGCAGGGAACCGAGCAGTCCCGAGAGAAATCCTCGACGGTTCATGGCGTCTCCTCGACGATCGAAACGAATCGAGAGTGTACCCGCTTCACCGTCGAGCCAAGACCTTCGCACTTGACAACTCATTTCGTAACGTTGAATCATGGGAACCACAGACGATCGATCTCTGCGTTGCTCATCCCAGTTGGCCGTCCTGTTCGGCCACTACAGAGGAGGTTCGTATGCGAAGCAAGATCATCGCTGTCCTGATTCTGACTTTCGTGACCCTGGCCACCCCTGGCTACCTGTCGGCGGCACCGCCGGACGGTGATCGCGTCGACCGCGGCGTGCGCATCGGTGAACAGAATCTTCGTCACCGACTCTCCGTCGAAGCGGCCCGTGCGGGCGTACCGATCGATGGCGAGGAGGTCCTCAGCATCTTCCATGGCAACCGTGGCTGGCTGGTGGCGCCCATCGCCGGCTGGGAGCAAGTACCGGCGACGGCCCTACGAACGGGCACCGACGCCGTCTTCGGTTGGATTCAAGGACTCCAGGACGTTCCGGACGGCTTCTACACGCTCCGAGCGTTCGCCGACACCGTGCGTCCAGGCGAGATCATGGGGCGCATCGCGTTCGTGGGCCTCGATGGACAAGTCGTCGCCGAGCGTGCGACGCCGATGATGGTCACTTCGATGACGGTGCCCGATCTGCCGAAAAACAAGCAGCGGGTCAACATCGTGGCCGCCGCGGAATATCAGTTGTTGCAAGCCGAGGACGAACAGGCCCCGATCGACGAGCAGCCGATCGAGGTGCTCTGGATCATTTGCTCGAACGGCCTGATCATCTGCATCTACTGGTGACGCCGGCCTGAGATCCGGGCTCGCTCGACGGAGCGAGCCCGGATCGGTTCCGGCAGCGCGTCGTGGTCTCGTGCCGACCTTCCCGTACAATTCCTCCATGTCCCTACGGCAGGTTCGCACGAGACATTCGGTGGTCCTCCCTCGCGGCGAAGAGGTCGCCGAGATCCGTCCCTTGAGCCGGCCGGCCACGGTCGAAGAGAACCTCGCACGCCTCCAGGTGCTGGGGATCATCGAGCGAGCAGCGGCCCCCGAGGGTCGGTTCGAGCCCGTGGCACACCGACCCGGTGGTCTCGCGCGGTTTCTCGCGGAGCGAGACTGAGACCGACCTACCTCGACCGGTAACCTCGTGGACTTCTGACCCAACTCGCGCCCGTCCCGTGGCTTGTCGTTTGCAGAACTTCCCTGCCAGAATGGGCAGCTACGGACCACCAGCATGAATCGCGTCTTTTTCTTTAGCCTCGCCGTCGCCCTAACGGCCTTTCCCGTCATCACCCCTGCCTCACTCGCCGAGGACACCTCCGACCTGATCTTGCGTCACGGGGTGTTCCATCCCGTCGTTCCGCCCGAGCCCGTCCACGGCAGCTTGGTGATTCGTGCCGGTCGCATCTCTTTTCTTGGCGACGACGCCGGTGCCCTGGCCCATGCAAAGCCCGGCGCGCGGGTGATCGAGCTCGGCGGCAAGGCGGTCACGCCGGGCTTGATCGACGCTCACTCGCACCTGTCCGGCCTCGGCGACGCGCTGTTCGAGGTCGACCTGGTCGGCACCATGAGTTACGACGAAGTGATCGCCAAGGTGCGCAGCGCGGCGGTGGCGCGGCCGCCGGGCACCTGGATCTCCGGCCGTGGCTGGGACCAGAACGACTGGCCAGATCCCTCCTTCCCCACCCACGAAAAGCTCTCCGCGGCCCTGCCCGATCATCCGGTGTGGTTGTCCCGGGTGGACGGCCACGCCGCCCTGGTCAACGCCCGCGCCATGGTCGCGCTGGGCCTCGACCGCTCGACCGTGGACCCCTCCGGAGGTCGCTTTCTGCGCGATGGCGCGGGCGCGCCGACCGGCGTCCTGATCGACCGCGCGATGGACGTTTCTGCGCGCATTCCCGCGCCGGACGCCGGCGAGAGGCAGCGCCGCCTGGCCGCCGCCGCCGCGCGAGCGGTGTCGGCTGGCTTGACCACCGTCACCGACATGGGTGTCGGGCCGGCGGACATCGACGCCTACCGAGCCCTGCGGGATCGCGGTGCTTTGCCCCTACGCGCAGCCCTGTTCCTGACCGACGACGACGCGCTCCTCGAGAACTGGTTCCGCCGCGGACCGGAGATCGATCCCGAGGCTCGGCTCCAAGTGCGCGGCGTCAAGCTCTATGCCGACGGCGCCCTGGGCAGCCGCGGCGCGGCCCTGGTCGAGCCCTACGCGGACGATCCGGACAATCTGGGCCTCCTGACCGCGAGTCTCGCGCACCTCACCGAGGTCGGCCGTCGCGCCCTCGCGGGCGGCTTCCAGGTGGGAGTCCACGCCATCGGCGACCGCGGCGCACTGGTCACTCTCGACGCCATCGAAGCCGCCTTCGGTGGCCAGGGGCGGCCCGAGGCCCGCTGGCGGCTCGAGCACGCCCAGGTGATGCGGCTGGCCGACATCGAGCGCGCGGCACGCCTGGGCGTGATCTTCTCCGTCCAGCCGACCCACGCCACCTCGGACATGCCCTGGGCCGTCCGGCGCGTGGGCGACGAGCGGCTGCGCGGCGCCTACGCGTGGCGCAAAGCGCTTGCCGCGGGCGGCAAGCTGGCCCTGGGCAGCGACTTCCCGGTGGAGTCGGTCGAGCCGCTCCTCGGTTTCTACGCCGCCGTGACGCGCCAGGATGCGAGCGGTCAGCCGCCCGGAGGCTGGTTTCCCGAGGAACGACTGACTCGCCGGGAGGCGCTCGAGGGCTTCACGCTCGACGCCGCCCGGTCGCTCTTCCTCGACACCGAGGTCGGTTCCCTCGAAATCGGCAAACGGGCGGATCTGGTGGTGTTCGATCGCGATCCGATGACCGTTCCGGCGCCCGAGATTCCACGCATACGGCCGCTCCTGACGGTGGTCGATGGCCGAATGGTCTTCTCGGCGGAGACCCCTTGAGCCAAAGCGGCCCCCTCGCCCTCGGCCTGGGGTTGGCCTTGCTCTTCGGCGCCTCGGCGGTCGGGGTGGCGACCAATGAGGATCGCTACACCAAGGCTCGACTCGAGATGGTCGAGAAGCAGATCAAGCGCCGGGGGATCACCGACGAGAAAGTCCTGGCGGCGATGAGCGCGGTGCCGCGCCACCTTTTCGCGCGCGATGCCTGGCGACCCGAGGCCTACGAAGACAAGCCGCTCGAGATCGAGCACGGCCAGACCATCTCCCAGCCTTACATCGTGGCGTTCATGACGCAGCTACTCGAGCTCGAGGGCGGGGAGCGGGTGCTCGAGATCGGTACCGGGTCGGGCTATCACTCGGCCGTGTTGTCGCGCATCGCCAAGAAGGTCTACTCGATCGAGATCATTCCACCCCTCGCGCACCGCGCCCAACGGACCTTGCGCCAATTGGGCTACCTGAACGTCCAGGTCCGCATCGGGGACGGCTACAAGGGCTGGCAAGAAGAAGCCCCGTTCGATGCCATCGTCCTGTCGGCCGCCCCCCCGCACATTCCCGAGCCGCTCATCGAGCAGCTCAAGATCGGCGGCAAAATGGTCGTGCCGGTGGGCGGCGCGGCGCTCCAGGATCTGCTCGTGATCACCCGTACCGAAACCGGTCTCGAGCGACTCAAGGTGGAGCCGGTGCGGATGGTGCCCATGACCGGCGAAGTCCAGAAGGTCGGCAAGACCCCACGCAAGCCGCCGCCCGCCGGCACCTGAACTCGCCGGCTCAGAACTGGCGGTCGATCCGCCCTGGGTGGACAGTGAAGAAGCCCACGCCGCCAAGGCCCCCCCCTTCCGCCGCAAGATCCGCCGCCAGCTCGGGCTGAGACGAGAACACCAGCACCTGGCCCTGACGGGCGAAGGCCGCCAGGGCGCGGGCCAGCCCCCGCCTTCGGGCCGGATCGAAGCGCAGATGGACATCGTCGAGCACGAGGGGCGGCCCTTCCCCGCGCGGTCCCGCGAGCTCTTGGGCGAAGGCCAGCCGCACCGCCAGGTAGACCTGGTCCGCGAGACCGCTCGACCACTGATCTTCGGCGCGCAGCGCGCCGCGAGAGTCCCGCAGCGCAAGACTGCCCTCGCCGACCAGCCGCAGCGAGCCGGGTTCGATCCCCAGCATCACCTCCAGAAACCGCTCCGCCGAGGCGAGCACCCGCGGGCGGCGCTCGGCCTCGTGGCGGGCACGGGCGCGCTCCAGAAGCTCGCGGCAGAGCATGAACCGCGCCCACTCCTCGAGCCCCCGATCGAGCTCGGTGCGCGCCGCCGCGGCATCCGCGAGCGCCGCCTCAAGCTCGGACCCGCGTCCCAGGGTGTCGACCTCGCGCTCGAGACTTCCGATCTCTCGCTGGAGTGCGCGCTCGCGCTCCTCGAGCTCCCGCAAATGGGCTCGCCGGCGGGCCAGGCCGTCGGCGTAGGCGGCAGGGTCGGTCGTTCGTGCCGCCGCGGCGAGCTCGGACCGGGCCGTACCGAGCTCGCTTTCGAGAGGATCGCGAGTCTGCTGGAGGTGGCGGGCCGCCTGGCGATGGAAGGCGAGCCGCAGCGCAGCGCTACCGCAGCCCACGGCGAGAGCGCCGAGGGCGAATCCCGGTCGGCCGGCGAGGACGAGGACCGCGGCCGCCGCGACGCCCGCCACGAGGAGCCCGACCAGAGATCCGCGAGGCGCCGGTCGCGCCGCGAGGCTCGGCTCGGCCAGGCGAGCCGAAAGTTGGGCCATACGCTCGAAGAGGGGCTGTGCCCGGCTCGCCGTCTCGAGGTCGCGCCGATCCCGTTCGAGCTCCGCCGCTCGCTCCTCGGCCCCGGCGCGGCGATCGTCGAGCAGAGCGCGGGCGCGCGCGAAACGCTCCCCCTCCCCCGCGAGGGCGCGCTGGCGGGCTAGGGCGTCGTCCAAGGCCAGCAGGGCCGCGTTGACCTTCGGCGCGCGCGCCCGCTCCCCCTTCAAGAGTCCGCCGATCTCGCGGTCCAGCCGGGCCAGGGCACCCGGCAAGGCGGGGGTTCCCGCGGTCGCCGCGGCCAGTTGGCGAACGAGAGCGCGGTCGTCGAGCAATCCGAGTCCTTCGAGCTCGGCGGCCCCGATCGCAAAGATCCGCTCGTAGGCGCTTCGGTCGAGCCCGCCGAGAAAACTGGCGAGCACCGCCTCGGCGTTCTCCACGGCCACCCCCGCCGAGTCCGTAAGCAGCGGCGCCGCGGCGCGGCCGGCCCCGAACCGCTCGAGCTGGAAGCTCTCGCCGCCGACCTCGAGGGTCAAGCGCCCGCCGCGACGCCCGCCCGCCAGGGGTGGATAGACCGCGGCGCCTGCGGTGCCCGGCCGGTCGCCGAAGAGCAGGAAGCGCAGGAACTCGAGCAGGGTCGTCTTGCCGCTCTCGTTGGCTCCCGTGAAGATCGCCAGACGGGGCAGATCGTCCACCACCAAGTCGTGATGGTGACCGAAGCCCTCGACGTGGAAGGCCTGGAACCGCACCCGCCTGCTACCCTCGCACCCGGCCGTCCGGCGGCCCGGTCAGCAGGTCGTGGCCGAGCACCTCGGCGGCTTCGAGCAGGCCGGCGAGCCGTTCGTCGGACCACGCCCGGAGTCCGTCCACCACGCGCGCGCCCTCCGCCCGGCCGGCGAGCAGCTCGCGCACCCGCGCCGGATCGGCAGCCAGCTCGTCCTTGGCACGCAGGAAGTCGCCCACCAGATCCTCGCGCCAGCGGGCGGCCGCGAGGTCCGCCAGCGGCGCGGTACGATCGCGAATCGACTCGACCCAGACGAAGTCGTCGCGGCCCTCCTCGCCCTCCCGCAGCGGGGCCAGCAGATCCCGCACGAAATCGAGCCGGGACAGCTCGTCGTGGAGGGCGCCGCGGCCGGCCAAGACAACAGTCACCACGGCACCGCGCTCGCGCCTTCGCCAACCATCGCGGACGGCCGCCAGGGCCGAGAAAAGTGCATCGAACCCGGCCAGCTCGCCGATCTCGATCGTGGCCCGTTCCCAGGCGACCGCCGCCGTGGGCACCAGCTCGACTTCGATCGAGCCCGGACCCGGCCGCGGCTCGGCCACGCGGACCAGGGCGACGCCCCGCGGGCCGCTCTCGCGCGGGCTGCGTCCCTGGGCGGTTCCGGGGTAGACGATGGTCGGTCGACCGGAAACATGCCGGAACGTGTGGACATGGCCGAGCGCCCAATAGTCGACCGCCGCCACGGAGGCCAGCTCGGAGACGCTGGTGGGGGCGTAGGCCGCGTGGTTCGGGTCCCCACCCAAGTGGGCATGGAGCAGAGCGACCACCAAGGGTGACTCGAGCCCTTCGAGAGCTCGGGCGTAGGCCGGAACCTGACTGGTCAGCACGTCCCGAACCGGATAGCTCGAGCCCGCCACGTGGCCGATCAACCGACCCTCGCGGAACAGCGGAACGACCTCGACCGCGGCGCCGAAGCGGTGAACCTCGGCGGGGAGCTCGAGCGGCGCCTGCCAGCCCGAAAGCGGGTCGTGGTTGCCGTGAATCACGAAGGAGCGGACGCCGCCGCGGGCCGCCCGGCCGAGCTCGTCGCGAAACGTGCGCTGGGCGTGCAGGCTGCGGTCGGCCGAGTCGTAGACGTCCCCTGCCACCAACAGGGCGTCCGCCTCTCGCTCGAGGGCGAGGTCGACGATCCGCCCGAGCGCCGTAAAGCTCGCCTCGCGCAACGCCTCCGCGATCCGCGGAGCTGCCGGCCCGAGCCCCTCGAAGGGGCTGCCCAGATGGAGGTCGGCGGCGTGTACGAAGGTCGTGAAAGGCGTCGCCATGGGAAGGGCGATCGTAGCGCGTCGCGCTATCCTCCGCCCCGTGTTTCCCCTCGACGAGCACGTCCTCCTGGCCCCGCGCACCACCCTCGGCCTCGGCGGACCGGCCCGCTGGCTCGCCGAGGCGCAATCCGAGGCGGACCTCGTCGCCGCCCTCGACTGGGCCGCCGAACGGGAGGTGCCCGCAGTTCTCCTGGGCGGCGGCTCGAACCTGGTGGTGGCGGACGCGGGGTACCCGGGCCTGGTCGTCGCGGTGAGCAGCCGTGGCGTCACCTGGCGGAGCGCCGGCGACCGCGTCTTCGCCCGCGCCGAGGCCGGTGAACGTTGGGACGATCTCGTGGCCTCCGCCGTCGCGGCGGGCCTCGGCGGAATCGAGGCGCTGTCCGGGATTCCCGGCTCGGCCGGCGCGACGCCGATCCAGAATGTCGGTGCCTACGGCCAAGAAATCGCGGACACGATCCGTGCAGTCCGGGTCTTCGACCGGCGGGACCGCGTCGTCCGCGAGCTGGCTCCGACCGAGTGCGGCTTCGCCTACCGGGACAGCCTCTTTCGCCGCAAGCCGGAGCGTTTCGCGGTGCTGTCAGTGGAGCTCGAGCTGGTGCCGACGGACCGCGTGGAGGTCGGCTACTCGGAGCTGGAGCGGGCGCTGGGAGACACGCACCCGACCCCGGCTGCCGTTCGGTCCGCAGTGCTGACCTTGCGCCGCGGCAAATCCATGGTGCTCGACCCCGAGGACCCGAACCGCCGCAGCGCCGGCTCGTTCTTCCTGAATCCCATCGTCGAAGCCGCCGACGCAGAGCGGGTGGTCGCGCGGGCGATCGAAATCGGGGTCGCCAAAGAGGGTTCGGAGGTGCCGCGGTTCCCGACTCCGGAGGGGCGGGTGAAGCTCTCGGCGGGTTGGCTGATCGAGCGCGCCGGGTTTCCGCGCGGAACGAGGCGCGGGCCGGTGGGCCTCTCGTCGCGTCACAGCCTGGCCCTGGTCCACCACGGCGGCGGTCGCACGGCGGACCTGCTGGCCTTCGCCCGCGAAGTGCGCGTTGGAGTGGCCGCGGCCTTCGGGATCGAGCTCCGGCCCGAGCCGGTGTTCCTGGGGTTGTCGGCCGAAGAGGCCGCCGCCCTGGGTGCGGCGGCGGCGTAGGCCTTAGAAGTGGATCGAGAAGCCCGCGTGGGCGGTGGCGAAGAGCTGGGCTTCGTCGAGCTCGACGTAGTGACCCGCGACCTCGGCGACGAACGAGAAGTGGCGGTTGAACGCGAACTCGCCGGTGGCGCCCACGGTCACTCCGATGGAGGTCTCGTCGCGCTCCTCGCCGGTGCCCAGGTCGAAGCCGTTCAACTTGTAGCCGCCCAGCCCCAGGAACATGCCGGATTCATAGTACGAGTGGCGGTAGCGGTACTCGCCAGAAATCGTGACGTAGGAGAGATCGGCGTCGAAAAGCTCGGCCCCGAACTGGCCCGCGTCGGCCAGACCGAACTGGCCGGCTCGCACCACCACATGAGTCCGGGCCTGGGTGACCATGGCCAGGTTCAACTGGAAACCGGTATTGGCCAGATCGTCTCCCGGATCGGCGTCCAGGGAGCCACCGGCTCCGCCCAGAACGCCCACGGTGAAGGTGTAGAGCTCTTCGGCCGAGGCCGGCCCGGCCAAGGCGGCCGCGGCGGCCAGGGTGACGGCGACGAGGACCCGCGAGCCACGGGATTTCGGGGACGGCGACGGGACATTCGAGTGCATGGTCTTCGTTCTCTCGGGTGGGTAGTCGTTCGCTTCCTAGGGCGGCGAGCGGCCCGGGGAGTATAGCTCCCGTTCTCCCGCCAGCCAGCCGGAGCGCCTTCCCGCAAGATCGGTGGGTAGCGGTCGACAGCTTCGGCGCCTCCTTTTACGTCATTCCCCGTGTGGACGTCACACCCGCGGGCCAAAACTGGCTGTCCTTTTTCCTGCCGGCCCCGTGCCTGGCCTGCGGCCGGCCCGCTCACGGCGCGCCCCTGGGGTTGTGTCCGGCCTGCCGCGGCCAGCTGCGTGCACCGGCTCCGGGATGTGCCGCCTGCGGCCGTGAGCTGGCCGGACTCGTCCCCGAGGGCTTCCTGTGCGGGCGCTGCCGGGCCGATCCGCCGGCCTTCCACCGACTGATCGCGGCCTACCGCTATCAGGGTCCGTTGGTCGCGGTGATCGCGGGGCTCAAGTACCGGCGCCTCGAGTACCTCGGCGGCCACCTGGCAGCGGCGCTCGTTACTCGGCTCGAGCCCGGCGCCCGATTCGATCTCGTCGTCCCCGTGCCGCTCCACTGGTGGCGCGCCTGGCAGCGCGGCTTCAATCAGGCCGAGCGCATCGCCGAGGCCGTCGCCGTCGCTCGCGGGGAGCCGCTGGTGCCCCTGCTCGCCCGGCGGCGCGCGACCCCGACCCAAACCCGCCTGCCCCGGACCGCGCGGCGAAGCAACGTGGCCGGCGCATTCCGCGTTCGGCGGGGAGCGGCACTCCGGCTCAACGGCCGCGAGGTTCTCTTGATCGACGACGTGTCCACGACCGGCGCTACCCTCGGCGCCGCCGCTCGGGCTCTCCTCGAGGCCGGCGCGGCCCGGGTCACGGCCGCCGTGGCGGCCCTCACTCCGGAGCCCGGCACTCGGGTCTAAAATGCAGATTCTTCGAAGTTTCCGGGCGCCATTTCGGCGCGTTGACAGCTCTTCCCCCGACTCCTATACTCGGCTTTCGTAGAGGATTGTCGATGGTGCAAGACCGCCGTATCTCACGCCTCGCCCTGGCCCTCCTGGTCACCCTGGGGGTCACCGGTCCCGCACCCGTCACAGCCTCCGAGCCCCTCACCCACACTGCTTCCTCCGTCAGCCAAGGCCTCACCGGCCGGGTCTTGGGAGAAGTTTCGCCGCTCGCGGCCGTCCGCGTATGGGCCTTCCAACTGCGCGACGCCTCCCTGCTCAAGGCGGTGACCGACGATCGGGGCCATTTCCGGTTCGAGGCCTTGCCCGCCGGGCTCTACAAGATCATCGCCCACAAGAAGGGCTTCGCCCCGGCGATCGTGATGCTGCGCCGCGGGCGCACCGATTCGCCGCAGTTCCTGGAGCTGCAACTGGCTCAAGCCGCGGCGGACGAAGCGCGGGACGACGATGGTTTTTGGGCCGTCCGCAACGAGATTCCGCCGGACATCCTGCGCGAGATCGAGGGTCCGCGGGAAACGCTGCGAGTCGCCCTCAGTGCCCAACCGACCCTGATCGAGCGACCCTTCGAGGCTCAGATGGAAGCCATGACCGGCTTCGATCAGACCGCCACTTCGACCGGCGCCCGAGTCAGCGGCGGTCAGCTCGGTGTGGCGGGGCACATCGGCCGGATGCGCCTCGGTGTCGAAGGCGACTACTGGCGCTTCGCGCCGGCCGAGAACTATGGCCGGCCTCAGGGCTTCGTGGACGGTGAAGCCCGCACCTTGTCGGTGGAGCTCGAAACCGCGGACCGCGCGCGCTTTGGCCTGCGCTCCTCGAACAACCGGCTGGTCGCCGAGGGCGACGCGCCGATCGACTTCGACCGCTACGAAGCAAGTTGGTCCCAGCCCCTCGGCGACGCCAGCGAAGCCCAACTTTCCGCCGGGTTCACCAGCCAGACGAATTTCTACGGTCGCGGCGTCGTCGATGTGGGCGCCGCCCCGCGGAGCTCGCAGGCGTGGGCCGTGGAAGGCTCCTACCGGCATGATGTCGGCGACCGCTCGAGCTTCGAGGCGGGTTTCCGCTACCGCGACCAGATCGTCGGGATCGGCCCGGGCGAGGTCTCGGTCGACCCGCGCACGGCGGACTCGAATCGCCTGGATCTTTTCGGACGAGCCGGTCACCGTGTCCAGCCGCGCATCCTGGTCGAGTACGGCTTCTTCAGCACTCTGCGCGATGGCTCGGTGTCGTTGTCACCGCAGGGCGGCCTGGTCGTTCAGCTGAACGATGCCTGGCAGGCTTCGACCCTGTTCAGTCACCGGTTGTCGGCGACCGAGAGCACCGGGAGCGCCGACTTCGTAACCGCGCTCTACGGCGGCAGTGGCACCTGCAACCAGGGTGAGCACAGCTGCTACAGCGTACTCCTGACCAAGAACGTCGAAGGCCTCGAGGCCTTCTCGGTCGGCGCCGTTCAGCGCACCATCGGCGACACCCAGCAGGTGTACTTCGACAGCGAGAGCTTCCCCGGCTCCCAGGAGAGTCTGTATCTGGTCGAGGGAGACCGGATTCCCGAGCTGCAAATGGCCGTTTCGCGCCAGCTCGCGCCCCAGATCGTCGCCAAGCTCGAGAGCAACGTGGGCTCGGGTGGCGGCGGCATCGTGCAAGGTTCCCAGAACCAGGCCTACGAGAACTCCGTCCGCTACCTGATCACCTCTTTGGACACTCGGTTCGAGGGTAGCCAGACCGGCGTCTTCCTCTCCTTCTACCGCCTGGAGCAGGAGCTGAACCCGATCGGCAGCGTAGTGCTGGCCCGTCCGGCCTCCGCCCCGCGCGGAGAGCTCGAGCGCCTCCAGATGATGCTGACCCAGGATCTCGATTCGATTCTGAACCTCGCCTCGAACTGGGCGATCAAGCTCGACATGGAAGTGAGCCGCGGCTCCTCACTGGCAAGTTCCTCGGCGAACCCCTCGGACGAGCTGCGCAAGAAGATCTTGGGCGGCCTCGCGATCCGGTTCTGACCTCGGCCGCTACTCCCCCCAGGCCATGATCTCTTCCAGCCTTCGCCGCTCGAGCGGCAGGTCAGGCGGTAGCCAGGCCGCGAAGCCAGGGGACTCGAAGAGCCGCTCGTCGCCCGGGTAGGTCGGCACCACGAACAGCGGGAAGCGCTCGAAAATCTCCTGGTCGGAGCGTCGGCGACGGGCCTGGACGACGCGGCGCTTCTCGGCAGCGCAATCGAGATGGGACAGGAGGTAGGTAAGCGTGCGGAGCTGCGCGATCGTGCGTTCGTCGAGGATCGTGGGTGGCACCGGCTTGCGTCCAGGCCGCAGGCGGGCCGAGAGCTGACGCCAGAGCTTGGCCGTCGCCCGGCGGACGAAGTCCGACGGTCCATAGGCGCGCCACTTCTCCCCGAGGGTCTCCGGTCCGAGGGCTGGCGTGGCCGGGAACGAGGCCGAGGGAGCGGCGGTGTTGGCGATCAGACCGGCGTAGGGATCGAGCGTCAGCGTCGCGGTGCCGGGGTTGTTCTGCACCAGAAGCGTCTGGGTGCGAGCTTGGAAGGTCAGCAGGATCGCCGGTAGCACGCGCTCGAACAGACCGCCCTCGTAGTTCTTGTAGGCGGTCAGGAACGCGTTGCGCTCGAAGAGGAAGCCGCGGTTGTAGAGACCCAGCAGATCGCTCGTGGCGCTCGAGCGGTGGTGAACGACGGCGGCCGGCGCGAACGTGATGCGCTCACCGCCCGCCCACAGGCGCCACCCGAGGTCCACGTCTTCGAGGTAGGCGAAGTAGTCTTCGTCGAAGCCACCGGCGGCCAGAAACGACGCCTTTCGCACCAACATGTTGCCGCCGCAGGCGAAGAACAGCTCGTCTCCGTGGGCGGGGACGCGGGCAGTGGCGAGGGGTCGCCGGAAGTCGAGCTGGAAGGCGTGACCGTCGAAGGTCATCACGCCCCGGCCGAAATCGAGTCGCTCGCCGCCCCAGTCGACGATCTGCCCCGACACGGCGGCCACATCCTCCGGAGCCGAGCGGAAAGCCTCCACCAACTGGCGCAGCCAGTCCGGCCGAGGCCGCGTGTCGTTGTTCAAGAAGGCCACCGCGTCGCCCTGGGCCGCGGCCACCAGCCGGTTGTTGCCGGCACAGAAGCCGAGATTGCTGGGGCTGGCCACCAGGCGCACGGACGGGAACGCCCCCGGAAGCCAGGCGGCGGTGCCGTCCGTCGAGCCGTTGTCGAGCACCAGCACTTCCCAGGGCACTCCTGGGTCCTCCTGGGCCACCAGAGCCGGCAGACACTCCTCGAGATGGCACCGCCCGTTCCAGGACAACACCAGGACCGACACTCGATCGACGGCGCTCACGAAACGCCTCCCAGGAGACGCCGCAGTCGCCGGCGCACGCGGAAGCCGAGGGGGTCGACCGGCGCGCGCGTGCCCGGGGAGAAGGCGAAGGCAGTCTTCGTGGCGTCTTGACGGGGATTTCGGCAGAACCCCACCAAGGGCGCCAGAGCGCGCTCCCAGGCGAACTCGCCGACCAGCTCGGCGGCCCCGGCTCGATGCTCGGAGCCGCCCGTGGCCGCCACCGAGCGAAGGGCCAGCGCGAGGGCCGCGGGGTCGCCCGCCGGCACCACGCAGCCCGCGCGATGGCGCTCGAGGAGCCGCGCCACGGTGCCCCCCTCGGACGCGATCACCGGGCAGCCCGCGGCCAGGGCGTCGAGGTAGCGCGTCCGCAACGACAAGCGAGTCTCGAGGCTCGGCCGGTGCGGCGAGACCAGCACATCCACCTCGCGCAGCAGGTCGTAGCGCCGCTCGGAGGGGATCCAATCGAGAGCCCGCACGCTTGATTCCCACCACCCACGCCGCCGACAGTGAGCCTCGACCTCCCCGAACAGGCGCTGGGGCGTCGAGTCCGGATTCGGATTGCGAATGAGCAGCACCACCGGTTTGCGCCCATCCGACAGATCGAGATGCTCCAGAGCGGTGAGCAGCGTCCACGGGTCATACCAGTCGTAGAGGCCGCCGAACAGGATGCGCCATTCGCCGGCCGCGCGGGCGGGAAGGAGCGGCCGGTGGGCCGGCAACGACTCCGGCAGACCGAAGGGCACCGGCGCGAGGAGGCCCGCCAGGTCCGGATCGGCGGCCAGGCGGTCGGGATTCACCCGGCCGAGGGCAGTCAGGAGCCCCAGGTAGTAGAGGCGCTGCTCGTCCGAGGAACACAGGAAGAAGTCGCCCCGGGCAAGCTGGAGCATCCAGGTTGCGTGGTCGTTGCGGTAGGGCCCGTAGCCAAGGGTGGGGGCGTAGTGGAGGTTCTCGACCAGCCACGGGTCGTAGAGATCGATCGCCACCGGCAGGTCGGGCCGGGTCAAGACCACGTCGTTGGCCAGTTGACCCTGCGCCACCACCGCGCGGCAGTCGGCGAGCAGCTCACCGAGACGAGCGGGATCGAAGCGGCGCACGTCCGCGGCCGGCAAACCGGTGGCGGGCACCTCGGCCGGTTCGGCGGGTGAGATCAGGATCGGCGCGATGCCCCACTCCGGCAACCGGCGAGCCAGCTCGACGTACCGAATCCCGATCCCGGCCATCCGCTCCTTGAGCGGTTCCGAGGACACCAGCGCCACTCGCGTCATGCGCCGGCCTTCCCGCCTCCCGAGATCCGTTCCTTCTGCTTCGTCTGCCACCAGAGCAACAGCTCTCGCTTGGGCAGCACCTCGAGCGCCCCCAGTGCCACGTTGAGCCGCTCGATCTCGGCGTAGGTGCGGCGCAGGTGGTCGGTCTGGTCGTCGACTACCGCCGCCAGCTCGAGCTCGCGCCGCTGCAGCCGCTCGAGCTCGGCGCTCGCCTCCGCGAAAGCCGCTTCGAGGCGCTGGCGCTCCGCCGAGACGGCCGCCAGCTCGCCGCGCTGCCGGTGAAAGCGCTCTTCCTCCGCCGCGCGGGCGGCCTGCTCGGCGTCGAGAGCCGAGCGCAGTCGCACCATCTCCTCGTGGGCCGCCACCGCGGCCGCCCGCAGGTGGTCCACCGCCGTGGCGAGCCGCTCCGGTGTCACGGCGCCGGCGTGGCGAGCCAAGACCCGCGCCTTCTGCCCGAGGAAGTCCGCGCGCGCGCCGCCGTGTTCGCCGAGGGCGTGGTGGCCCGCGCCGCGAAAATGCCGGTAAAGGGCCGTGGTCCGCCGCAGGTGATGGAACGGTGTGTCGAGCGCGAGGCGGATCAGCAGGTCCCAGTCCTCGAAGATCGGCAGCGTCTCGTCGAAGGGCCGACCGTCCGCGGGGGTCACCCGGGCGAGAGCCGTGCGGGAGATCAGCGCGGTCATGAACGGAATGTAGTTGTCGACCAACAACCAGGGGAGGTCGAAATCGCGGCTGTAGGGCAGGCGGCGCTCGACTTCGCGCCAGCCACCGCGGCCACCTCCGTCGTCCCCGTGAGGATCGAGCTCCAGGGCCACCACCGCGGCGTCACCGTAGACCACCTCGACGCCGGCTCCCTTGGCTCCACCCACCAGCACCGCGTAGTGCTCGGGCAAAATCAGGTCGTCGTCGTCGAGGAAGGCGATCCAGCTTCCCGCCGCGGCGGCCACCCCGGCGTTGGCAGCCGCGGCGCGACCTCGATTCGACGGTAGATCCACACGGCGAATCGGAAAAGGAAAGTCCTCCGGCGTCTCGGGCGAAGCTCCGCCGTCGTTGACCAGCACCAGCTCGAGCCGCCGGTAGAGGCTGCCGGCCAGGCTCGCCAAGGCCTCCGCGAGGAGCGCCGGACGATCCTTGGTGCGGACCACGACCGAGACCAGGGGGCCATCGAAGGACTCTTCCAGGGAGGCGGCGGCCGGGAAGGAGCCACCCATCTCCGCGATCAGCTCGCAAAGCCCACGCTGGACGAAGTCCGCGCCGCGCAGGCGGCGGAATCCCTCCGCGGCCCTCACCGTGCCCGCCGGCAAGGACAGAGTGCGGTATCGCCGCAGGCCCAGACCCGCCGCCAGGTATGCGTGACGCTCTTCCTGGCTGGAGTAGTGCGCCATGGCCGCCTCGATCCGGGGCAGCTCGGTGGAGACGTCGACCAACACGTCCGGATAGGCAGGGTGGTTGACCTCGTAGGCCAGAACGGTGAGGTCGCGCACCACGGTGGCCAGTTCGTCACCGTCCTCGAGCCGAGCGACGGAAAGGACGGCGTGGAGCGCGGTGAAGGCGGCACGATGATCCGCCGTAACTTCGAGAGGCGAGGGAACGAAGACGAGGTCCGGCGCACCGGCCAGCAGCTCGCGACGGAGACCGGCCGCGAGCTCCTCCCGCCGGTGCTCGAGCTGGCCGTCCGGCAGGTCGAGGCCCACGGGAGGCTGCACGAGACCCAGCTCCGAAACCGCCCGCCCGGCCTCGGCCCACCGCCGGCCGCCGTAGGCCCGGCGCGCGACTTCGTCAGCGCCAGGCAGGGCTCCCCCGTCGGTCAGAAACAAGATGCGCACCTCGGCGCCACGCTGCGCCAGCTGGGCCAGGGTGCCGCCACAGCCGAGCACCTCGTCGTCCGGATGCGGCGCGAGGACCAGCACCCGGCGCGCGGATACCGCGGTGGTCCGACCCGGCGGCCGCAGGTCGAAGGACCCGGCGATCATTGGATGTAACCCAGGGCGCGCAAGCCCTCGCGGGTGGCCGGATCCGCCGCGACTTCGCTCGGGCGCGCGCCGCTCGGGCGCCACAGCCGCAGGCCCGGGGACTTGCCCGCCGCCGGGTAGCGCGTCGCCAGGAGGGACGCCGCGGGGACGCGACCGCCGCCCCAGGCCGCCCCCACGCCGAGCCGCAGCCGTTCGCTGGGCAGGGGGCTCCCGTCGAGAGTCAACCGGGCCGAGAGGAGGTCGCCCGGGTCGCCCATCAAAAGGAAACCCTTGTCCTCGATCTCGGCCACCAGCCGAAATCGCACGAGGGTTCCGTCGAGCTCCACCCGGTCCTCGGCGCCCAAGAACAGCGGCCGCCATCCCTCGGGAGCCCGCTCGAGCTCGAGCTCTCCGGCCAGGACGGCGCCGGGGGCGAGCCCCTCCGTTAGCGCCCGCGAGCCCACCAGCGCCCGATCCAGGTGCGAAGCCAGTACCGGCGACAGCGGCGCCACCAGCGCGGGAGCGCCAGGTTCGGCAACCAGGTTGCGACGTTCTGCCGGGTCCTCGGCGAGGTCATAGAGTTCCAGCGGGCCCAGACGACCGAGATCGACCCGATAGAGATGGTCCTGAAGGCTGTCCGCGGGCGTGAAGGGCTCGAGCCGGTTGAACCGGAGCAGCTTCTTGCCGTCGAGCACCGCGGCGGCCCGCAGCGGTCCGTGGGCGAGGTGCTGGGAGAAGGCTGCGAGCCGCGGCGCCGGGGCCTCACCGGTCAGGGCCGGCAGGAGATTCACCCCTTGCCAATCCGCCGGCGACTCGCCACCCGCCGCTGCCACCAGCGTCGGTGCCACGTCCAAGAGCCGCACCGTGGCGTCGAGGCGGCTGCCCGGGGCGATGCGCCCGTCCCAGCGAAACACCAGAGGTACCCGAATCTGCTCCTCGTAGAGGGACTGGCCGTGCTTCCAGCCGCCGTGATCGAAGAACTCTTCGCCGTGGTCCGACGCGAAGACGAAGAGGGTCCGGGCCAGCACCTCCGGCTCCAAAGCCTCGACCAGCCGCCCCAGGTATCGGTCGGCGAAGCGGATCTCGCTGTCGTAGAGGGAGATCAGGTGTCGCCGGTCGCGCTCCGCGTCCTCGAGGGGAAGCACCCCCGCGTACACGCCGTGGATCCACTCGCCGCTGATGCCGCCCGGATCGTCGAACCAGGGCGACTTGCCATCGACCAGCTCGGGGTTGGCATAGGGGTCGTGGGGATCGATGTAGTGAGCGTAGAGAAAGAACGGCTCGTGCTGGTGGGCCCGGAGCCACGGCTCGATGCGCCGATGGAGGTCACTGGCGTTCAGATACAGAGCCTCGAGACCCTCGGGCGAGTGGAAGGTGTCGAACCCCCGACCGAAGCCGTTCTCCTCGCGTAGTGTCGGATTGCCCAGAAAGCCCGCCGTGCGGTATCCGAGGCGCTGGAGCACCTCGGGCAAACTGGGCGTCTCGGCCGGAATCCCGTAAGCCGCCGGGTCCCGACCCAGCAACTCCCCGGGGTATCGGCTGGTCATGTAGGACACCGCCGAGGGGAGCGTCCAGGGTGCCTGGGCGTAGGCCCTCTCCACGACCATCCCCGACGCCACCAGATGGCGGTCCAACTCGGGCGCAGTGTCCCGGTCGTAGCCGTAGGCTTTCAGGTGATCGTGGCGGACGGTGTCGAGGAGCACGAAGACGATGTTGGGGCGGGTCTCAGCGACCGCTCGAGACCGATCCGCGCCGCTCGCGGTGACGGCTACCGGACCCCACGCCGCCAACTGTCCGGCCGGCAGGCCCTCGAGCCGCAGCTCGATCGTCACTTCCTGATCGGCGTAGGCGGAGAGGTCGGCCCGAAGCTCGACCCAGCGAAGGACCGGGACGTCGGCGACATCCAAGACTTCCCGTCCGCCGGCGCTCGCAAGCTCGACCACGGCGCGCAAGGGCGGGCCTTCGCCCGACTCGACCCGCCCCACGCCGGCCTCGAATCGGGCGCCCGGCGGAACGGTCAGCCGCCATCGCCACGTTCCGCCCGCCGGCACCATCAGCGCGGAGCGGCGTTCGAAGTCGATCCGAATGTCCTCGACCCGGCTTCCCGCGGGCAGCTCCAGGCCTGGGGCGAGAAGGACTGCTTCCTCCTGGGCTATACGAGTCGTCACCGTGGGCTTGCCGCAGCCGGTCAAGACCAGCGCCAACGCCAACAACCGCGCGGCTCTCATGCCCGCCGCTCCTCGACCGTCGTGGCCGGTTGCAGGCGCCGGTGGAGCCAGCGAATGCGCAACACATCCCGAATCATGCCCGCGGAGTCGAAGATCGGATGCACGCGGGAGTCGGCGGAGTTGACCCACGGCACCCCCACTTCGACCACCCGGTGACCGAGGCGCATCGCGAGCCAGACCAGCTCCACGTCGAAGGCGAAACGGTCGACCCTCATACGCGTGAAGAGCTGCCGTCCAACCTCGCCGTCGAGCAGCTTGAACCCGCACTGGGTGTCGCGGAAGCCCCGCACCCCGAGCAACCGGATCAGCCGGTTGAACGTCTTCCCCATCAGCTCCCGATAGAACGGCTGGCGCACCCGCACCTCCGCGGTGGCCACCGCCCGGCTACCGAGAGCCACCTCCGCTCCGGCATCGAGCGCCGCGTCGAGCCGGGAAAGTGCTTCGATCGGGGTCGAAAGGTCGGCATCGCACAGCAAGACCCGTCGTCCCGAGCTGGCCAGCACCCCGCGGCGGATCGCCGCCCCTTTGCCACGATTCGTGCCCAGCTCGATCAAACGCAGGTGCGGCGCCGCATGAGCCCGCACCAACGCCGCCGTCCCGTCCGTCGAGCCATCGTCGACCACCAGAATCTCGTGCTCGCGACCCACGAGCGCGGCCGCCACCCGGTCCAAGGTGGGGCCAAGCCGGCGAGCCTCGTTGTAGGCGGGGATGACGACGGAAAGATCGGCGGACACCGGGGGATTCTAGCAGCGCATAGAGCAAGGGCCGGGGCGCCGCCTAGGACTTCCGGCGCAGGCCGCCACGCTCGGTGCCCAAGGTGCGCACCAGCGCCTCCGCCACCCCACGGGACAACTCGCGGCGCTCCGCCGCGCTTCGGAGAATCGCCCACGAGGCCAACGTCTCCCGCGCCACGCCCAAGCGCTCGAACTCCCGGCCCATGGCCAGGGCCAGAGGCAAGACTTCCTCCGCTTGGCCCTGGTCGAGCAGCAGCAAGCACCAATCGAGCGTGACGAGGGCCGCGTTGTAAGGGTTTTTGCGCACGAGGAAACCCTCGCGAGCGGCGCGGAAGGCGGCCGCGGCTTCAGCGGGCTGGCCGAGACCGGCGGCGATAAGACCCTCGAGCCAGCTCCGGAAGTCTTCCTTCCACGGATAGCGGTCATACACCGGCGCCAGCGCGGCGAACGCCGCCGCCGCTTCGGCGAAGTGCCGGCAGCGCGCGAGGTAGGCGGCCTCCGCGTGACGGACGTTGAAGAGAAGCTCGGCTTGCGGCGCGTCATCCAGAGCCGAAAGCGCCTCGCGAATGGCCGTCAGAGCCTTCTTCGGCTCACCGAGCTGCTCGTGGATCGTGGCGATCTGCCAGAAGGCGCGAGCCTCCGCCGCACCATCTCCATCAGCCGCGGCATAGTGGGCAGAAAGCCGAGCTTCGCGCAAAGCTCTCGGAAAATCGCGCTGAGCTCGCCGCAGGGACGCGGAGAAGCTGCGAAACTCCGCCCAGAAAGCGGGGTCGAGCAGCTTGGCGCAAGCAGCCTCGTCGCCCACCCTGCGGAAGAACCGCTCCGCCTCCTCGAGATCGCCGCGACAACGAGCCGCGTTCGCGACGAAGAGGCCAGCGCGCAGGACGAGAGCGGCCTCTTCGTCATCGTCGGCGCAGTAGCGCGCGGTGCCGAATCCCGCGACCACGCTCACCAACCCCCTGCGTCCAACCCGCTCCGTGGCGAAGGGCCGCGAGCGTTGCTCCCAGATCTTTCGGATCTTCGTCTCGATGACTCATGACCGAGATGCTACCGCGTTCCCGAAAGGAGGCCCTCGACATCAACTCTCGCCCTGCCAACTCACCCACAAATGCTAAGCTCTTACCACGACTCACGATGATCAAAGATCCTTGAGGTGAACAATGAGAACGAAACTCTTGCTGCTGGTATCTGTGGTGCTCCTGGCGATCGGCGCGGAAGCGAACGCCGACTGCTGGTACTGCCAGTCGCGGGGCGGCCTCGGCGCCGGTGGTCGCTGGTGTGCTCCGGTCCTAGCGGACGGCGAAACCGGCTGGACCGAGTGCGACGACTTGAACCTGTGGACTTGGACGTGTGAAACCAGTGGCACAGCCTGCATGAACGTCGTCGTGATCGACCCAGGAGGGTCCGGCGGCGGTACCGGAGGAGGCCCCGGCGGTGGCTCGAGTTGCACGGTCATCGGTGCCGGTTTCTGCCCCACGAGCTGCTTCAGCTGCAACTACCAGTTGGTCTAGTCATGTTCTGCCGCGAAGCGCTCCTAGAAGCCACTGCCGTTTGCGTTCTGCTAGGGGCGCCCTCGCCGGCCTCCCCGGCCCTGGCGGACGAACATACAACCCTCCTCGACCTTCGCCTGCAGGTGGTCGAGGGGGCTCTTCCCAACCTCCTCGAGACAGGCAAGCTGATTCTGGAGCGGACAGATCGCCCAGGGCAGACGCCGGTGATCTTGCCCGCTCGGCTCCAACAGACGGTCCCTGTTCCGTTGCCTTCCCGCTGGATGATCCGGTTCGAAGTCCCGGGTCTTTGGGGGCAGCGAAGGGCGCTCGTGGCCGATGGCTCGGCACCGCCGGCCTGGATCTTCAACCTGCGGCCGGCTGGGCGAGTTTCCGGTCAGCTGACTTCGCGAGCACTGCCACTGCCCAAAGAGATCGGGCTGTTCAGCGAGTTGCCCTCGGGAGCTCGAGGCGAAACCCCTTGCCCGTTGGCCGCTGAGGGCAAGTTCGATTGCCTGGTCCCCGCGGGACCGCAGGACCTGGTCCTCACAGCTGGAGCCTTCTCCCCGGTTCGGTTCCGAAGTCGACAGCTCGTGGCCGGCAAGGTGACGGTTTTGCCTCGTACTGAGCTTCAACCCGGTGCCTCGCTGGCGGGCCGCGTCCTGACCCGCGATGGAACAGCGATCGAAGCGCCCCCGGCCGCCGTCGTCAAGGTGTTTCGGTTCGTCGCGACATCGAAGCCCTGGGTCGAGCCCCCTCAGCCGCTGGCCATTGGTGCGATCGACGCGGGAGGAGGTTTCGCGTTCTTGGGCCTTGAGCCGGGACCGGTGATCCTGGAGGTGAGCAAAGCGGGCTTTTCCCCCGCGCGAGTGTTTCCGCTGGAGCTTTCTCCAGGGGCCGAGGTTTCCTTGCCGAACCCGCTGGAGCTGGTCAGGCCCATCGAGCAAGTCGTCGTGGAAGTGACTCCCGCCACGGATGTCTTCGGCCTTCCCTGGCGAGTCAACCTTCAGCGTATTTCCGCCAGTGCTGGCGCCTCGGAGTGGGAGCCGACCGTTGAAGCGAAGACCGACGACGTGGGTCGCTGCTCGTTCGCCGGTCAATCGCCGGGACGGGCGATCCTGCGGGTCCAAGACAGCGCAGGGAACACCTTTTACAAGGATGCCGATCTCTGGCTCGCCGAGGGCAGCGAGGCTTGGGTTCCCATTGCCTTACCCCTCGTCGAGATCCGCGGCGAGGTGAGCTACGGCGGCAACCCGCTGGCCGGGACGCTCTACTTTGGAGGCCGAACTGGGGAGCGGCGGATCGAGTTGGCGAGTGACGACGAGGGGCGCTTCGAAGGAGTCCTGCCAGATTCGGGGACGTGGCCGGTGGAGGTGATCGCCGAGGGCATCTCGACCCGACTGAGAGTCCCGGTCACGCCCGGTCTGTCGAAGAGGCGGGCAGAGCTGAACATCCGCCTTCCCGATACCCTCCTGTTTGGGCGCGTCGTCGATTCGTCTGGCCAGCCGGTAGCGAATGCCACGGTTCTCGTCGATTCCGACGGATGGAGCCACAGCTTCCGTTCCGAAGGCGATGGCTCGTTCGAAGCAAAGGCTCTCCCAACTGGACGGCTCGAGCTCGTAGCCGAGCAGAGGCTCGCCGGCAAGCCGGTCCTCACGAGCGACACGATTCCTGCGGAGTTGCTCGAAGAGCAGCCCGTCGGACCTTTCGAGCTTCGGTTGCGAAGCCTCGATACGGTTTCAGGAAGACTGTACCGTTCTGGGCATCGCCCTGTGGCAGGCGCGGTGATCGGGCTCCACTCCCGCGGCGGCAGCTTCTATGCCGATCGGGCGGCCACGGATGCCGAAGGGGCTTTCACCCTGAAGAGCGACCCAAGTGCCTCGGAGTGGACGGTTACAGTGATGGCTCCAGGTGCCACCCTGATGGTCTTCCGCCACGCCAACGACGGATCCCCACTGGAGATTCACGTCGAAGAACAGGGCGGGGACCTCGAGATCGAGCTACCCCTGTCGAGCGAAGAGATGTTCGCCCAGAATCTCGAACTGTCGTTGGCCCGAAACGGCGTCGAGCTGGGTTTGCCTTGGCTTTTCGATTGGCTCCGGGCGCTGGGAACGCCCATCGCGAGAGGGCCGGAGGTCAAGACCATCGCGGCACCGCGCCTCGCCCCGGGACTCTACACGGCTTGTCTCGGTGCGCGGAGGAACTTCGAGGTTCCCGGCGCGACTCCCATCGGAGGCCCAGAAGTTGTTTGCCGGAGCGGCCATCTTGGTGCGGGAGGGCGCCTCGAGTTGAGCTTGAGCGAGGGGTCACGATGATGGACTCCGCCAGTGCTACCCGCCGCTGGCGCAACAGCCTCGCGGCTCCGACCGGATGTCCGGTTTCGGCGGTTGGTTTCCGCCATGGAAGAAGGAGGGATCACCCCCTCCCCGTCTTCCCGGGAGCCCCCGACCATGAAACGCTTCTGCGCGTTCGCCCTGCTCGTCCTCGGCATTGGATCCGCGGCCTCGGCGCTGCCGCCCATGACGATCCGCGTTCACGATCTCAACTCGACGGGTGATGCCTCGGCCGGCTTGAACCCCCGCTCTGGCATCCTCTTCAACAACCAGCTGTTTTTCGTTGGGGGCACAAGCAACGATCGAGAGCTGTGGGTATCGAATCTCGCTGGGACGGCCCCATTCGTCGAGATCGTGCCCGGAACGCTCGGCTCGAGTCCGTCGTCGCTGACCGTGGCGGGTTCGGAGTTCTTCTTCTCCGCCAAGGACGCCGACCACGGTCGCGAATTGTGGGTGAGCGACGGAACGGTGGCCGGCACCAGCCGCCTGACCGACCTCCGCGCCGGAGCCCTCGATTCCAGCCCCTCCAACTTCGTAGTGCTCGCCGGGGACCTGCTCTTCCGGGCCACGGACGACGGTTCCAGCTTTACTCTCTGGCGCACCGACCTGACGACGCAGACCACCGCCGAGGTGCGATCCGACATTCCGCTCGGAACGAAGATTGTGGTCGTGGCAGGCGAGGCGTTCTTTGTCGCCGCCAATACCGACGGGCGTGAAGAGGTCTGGCGGAGTGACGGTACGCCGGCAGGAACGGTCGTCTTCACCGACACCGACTGCTTGAGGATCGGCGAGTTGGTCTCGGCCGAGGACCGGGCCTTCTTCACCTGCGACCGCGATCTGTACGTGACCGACGGAACCCTGGCTGGAACGAACCTCCTGCGCCACTTCGACGCGGACAGCCCACTTACCTTGACGGTCACCCGCACCCTGGCCTCTCACGGTGCGCCCCAGGTCTACTTCTCTGCATCCGACGACCCGGTCGCGGGCCAGAACGTCGAGCTGTGGGTCACCGACGGCACGGTGGCCGGCACCCTACCCATGCCGGAGATCGCTTCCGGCACGGCCAGCTCTCGTCCGAGCTCGTTCTTCGCGGACCAAGGAGAGTTGCTGTTCAGCGCGGACTCCGGAGATGCCGATCGCGAGCTCTACTGGACCGCCGGCGGAGCGATCCTGGGCGCGGAGCTCAACACCTGCGGCAGCGGCTCTCCGGCGAACTACCTGCGGCACGGGAGTTTCGTCTATTTTGGAGGGTGCGACTGCACGGCGGGCTGCGAGCTGTTTCGGACGAATCGCAGCGTGGCGGGAACGACCCTGATCGAGGACCTCGAGCCCGGGGCCGGATCGAGCAGCATCGGTCCTCTCGCTTCGACGGCCGTCGGCCTGATCTTCTCCGCTACCGAATCCGGGGTCGGCGCCGAGCTGTGGCGGAGCAATGGCACCGCGGCCGGAACTCAGCGTCTGACAAACTTCGAGGCCCCCGACTCCAACCCCACCGGGCTGATCCCGACCGGCCAAGGGGTTCGTTTCGGAGCCAGCCACTTGGGAGGGAACGAACCTTGGCAGGCCGCGGCCAACCAGGGTGCGGCCTTCGAGATCGCGGACCTGGCGGCGGGTCCTCTCGGCTCGAACGCCTTCCGGTTCGGTGGGGCGACGACCTCCGAAGGCATCACGGTGTTCGTGGGCAGCTCGACCGGCGGATTCAACCTCGATACCGTGTGGCGAACCGACGGCACCGCTCCCGGGACCTTCGCACTGACGACGCCCGAGCCCTCCCTCTCCGCGAGCGCTTTCACCGCGGTCGGTCGCCTCGTGTTCTTCGCCTTGGAGGACAGCGCCAGCGGCAAAGAGCCATGGCGAACCGACGGCACCGTGGCAGGAACCTACCGACTCCTCGACATCGTCCCCGGGTCCGGCTCCTCCTCTCCCTCGAACCTGACCCCCTCGAGCGGCTTCTTGTACTTCTCGGCCACCGACCCCATGCTCGGCAACGAGCTGTGGCGCTCGGACGGCTCGACCGCGGGTACCAGCCGGATCACGGACATCGAACCGGGGTCCGGAAGCTCCTACCCCGGCGAGATCACGGTCGCCGGCGGCACTGTCTACTTCAGTGCCTCGAGCGCCACGACCGGACTCGAGCTTTGGACCTGGGACGGTGGCGTCACGACGCTGTTCGACCTTGCTCCGGGTGCCGCGAGCTCGCGGCCCGACAGCCTGGTTCCCTGGGGCAGCGGGATCGGCTTCGTCATCGACGATGCGAACTTCGACACCGAGCTCTGGAGGAGCGACGGCACGCTCTCTGGAACCATCCAGCTGGTTGCAGCACCGACTCGCGGGGGCTCGGGGGAGTATCGGCCCCTCGGAGCTACCGCCGCGGGCCTCGTCTACCTCAACGATCTAGCGCTCGGTTTCGACCTGCTGGTCGCGAGCGGCCTCCCGGGCCAATTCACGTGGCTCGCCCACTTCGACGACATCGTGTCCATCTCGTCGGAGCCAGCATCACCTCTCCTCGATGGCGTGCTCTACCTCGGCGCCGAGGTGGTGGCCACCGTGGGCGAGGAGCTGTGGCGGACCGACGGAACGCCCGCGGGAACCGAGGTGCTCGATCTGGTGCCGGGGCCGCTCTCGTCGAGGCCCTCGTATCTCGAGTCGGCCGCCGGACGCCTCTATTTCGCCGCCAACGATCTGGTCCTCGGTCGCGAGCTTTACGAGCTGGTCTCGGTACCGCTGTTCTCGGACGACTTCGAGACCGGCAACACCGCGGCCTGGGATCTGAGCTCGCCGTGAAGGCTCTCAGCCCGGGGGGGCGGCCTCGGCGCGCCCCCGGCCCAGCTCTCGCCGGAGCCAGGCGTGGGCCATCTGCCAATCGCGACGGACGGTTCTCTCGTTGACGCCGAGAATCGCTGCCGTCTCTTCGTGGCCGAGGCCGACGAACAGTCGCAGCTCGACGACCTGGCGGGCGCGCGGGCTGGCGGCACCGAGGGCGCTCAGAAGATCGTCGATGGCCAGCAGCTCCTCGGCCGCGGTGTCGCCGAGCCAGTCGTCCACCGCCTCGAGGGGTACTCGGACGGCGTCGCCACCCCGTTTGGCGCTCCGCCGGCGGCGGGCGGAGTCGACCAGAATGCGACGCATGGCGGTGGCGGCGACGGAGAAGAAGTCGCCGCGATCCTCGACGCCGATACGCCGCTCACCGAGGAGGCGCAGATAGGCCTCGTGAACGAGGGCCGTCGGCGTCAGCGTGTGACCCGCGCGCTCCCCGGCCATCAGGTGGCCAGCGAGGGTCCGCAACTCGTCGTAGAGCATAGGCACGAGGTGGCCGAGGGCTTCGCCGTCGCCCGCGCGGAGGCGACCAAGCCAGCTGGTGATCTCGCCATTCACGAGGGTCCCCCGGGGTCCGAGGCCAAGGCCTCGAGCTCAGCGACCCGGGCCTCCGTTTCGGCGATCTGGGGGTGTCCGATCGGCAAGCCCGCGCGACTCACGCCGAGCGCCGTCCTCGCGGAGTCGAGTGCGCCGGCGAGGTTGCCCAGGCCCTCGCGAGCCCTCGACAGGGCGAGGTGGCTGCGCGCGAGGCGGGGGTGGTTCTTCCCCAGCGCGGTCTCCCAGCTGGTGATCGACTCGAGGAGCAGGGCCTCGGCGCCCGCGGCGTCGCCTAACTCGAGGCGGTAGTTGGCGAGGTTGTGACGCGAGGCGGCCAACCACGGATGATTCTCTCCGAGCTGGCGCTGCCGGATTTCGAGGGCCTCGCGGCCCTGCCGTTCGGCGGCCTCCAGATCGCCCGGGCGCCGGCGGAAGAACAGACGCACGGCCTGGTTGTTGAGCGCCTGGGCGGTGTCGAGATGATCGGGGCCGAACCTCTTGCGATAGGAGACGAGGGCTCGGTTGCCGAGCGCCACGGCTTCGTCGAGGTCCCCCGGGTTGCGCCGCGACGAGAGCAGAACCGCGAGGTTGTTGAGACTCTCCGCGGTGTCCGGGTGGTCCCCGCCAAGCTGGCTCTCACGAATCGCGAGGGCTTCGCGGAAGGCCCGCTCCGCGACGTCGAGCTCGCCGTTCTCCTGCTGGGCGGTGCCCAGGATGTTGAGCGCCTCGGCGACGTCCGGATGCTGGTTGCCAAGCAGTCGGCGGCGCTCGGCCAACGACTCGGCGGCAAGCTTCGCGGCCGGCTCGAGCTCGCCCAGATTGGCGTTCAGGCGGCCGAGCATCATCAGGAGACGCGCGCGCAGCTCGGGACGGTCCTCCAGCCGCTCCCGCACCGCCGATTCGCTGTTGATCAGGAATGTCCCCAAAGGCGTCGCGCTGGTGGCCTGGCCCCCGGAAGCGTAAGGATCGGCGTCGAACAGCGAGACCAAGAACTCGGTCACTTCCCGAGCGGCGTCCCGCTCGGCCCGCGCCATGTCCCTCTCGCGAACCGTCTGGACCCCCGCTGCCCCGAGGACGAGGAAGACCGCGAGGCCGGCGGCGAAAGCGAGCCGGTGGCGCGCCACGAGCTTGCGCAGGCGATAGGAAAAGGTCTCTGGGCGGGCGCGAATGGGGAACCCCGAACGAAATCGGGCCACATCCTCCGCGAGTTGCTCGACCGAGGCGTACCGCCGCTCGGGCTCCTTGCGCAGGGCGGTCAAAATGATCGTGTCGAGGTCCCCGCGGAGGCCCCGTGCGAGCTCTCGCGGTGCCACCTGGCTCGGGGGTGGCGGCTCGACCTTCAGAATCGCCGCGGCCAGCTCCACCGGGCTCGCTTCGTGGGTGCGATAGGCCCGCTGCCCGGCCAGCAGCTCGTAGAGCAGGGCCCCCAGGGCGTGCACGTCGGTGGCCGTCGAAACGACACCACCCGACAGTTGTTCGGGGCTGGCGTACTCGGGGGTCGCCAGGGTGTGTTCAGTCCGCGTGCGCGCCGGAGCGCCGTCTGCCGCGCCATCGAGCAGTTTGGCGATGCCGAAGTCGAGCAGCCGGATTTCGCCCTCCGGGGTGAGCAGGATGTTCGAGGGCTTGATGTCGCGGTGGACGACGAGGTTGGCGTGAGCGTAAGCGACCGCCCGGCAGACCTCCTCGAACAACTCCAGGCGCGCCTCCTGGCCGAGCTGGCGCTCCGCGCACGCGGTCGTGATCGGCTGGCCGTCCACGAACTCGAGCACGATGTAGCGAGTGCCGTCTCCGGCCAAGCCGCCGTCGAGCAGTCGGGCGATCGACCGGTGGGTTAGGCGCGCGAGGGCGTGGCGCTCGGTCTCGAACCGGCGGGCCAACTCGGCCTTCCCGATCCCGGCGCGGATGCGCTTGATCGCCACTCGCCGCCGAAAGCCGGCCTCATCCCGCTCGGCGAGCCAGACCTCACCCATTCCCCCTTCACCCACGAGACGGACGAGCCCATAGGGGCCGACTCGGCCTCCCACGAGAAAGCTCGACGAGCTCGCGGTTGGAGCTTCGAGCCTCGACTCGATGGCCAGGGGTTCAGGCCGGTCGTGGAGAGCCAGCAGCTCGGCGAGCTCGGCGGCCAGGGACGGATCAAGCTCCGCCAGCCGCGCCCGCCGGGCTCCGGTGGTGGCCTCGGCGAGCGCCGAAAACTCTCTTTCGAGCTCCATCCAGCGGGCAGCGTTCACTCTTCCCGTCCTCGTGACTCGGCGAAGGCGGCCCGTCGGCCGCCCAGCCGACCCCACCGCGGGCGGCTCACCCCTTGTTCGCCGCCCGCTTGGCGGGCTTCTCCACCCGGACCGGGCCGGCGGCGGCGGCCTGGGCAGCCCAGCGGACGGCTTCCTCGAGGCGAGGTCCCACGGCGGCCGCGGTGAACCGGGCGGCGACCTGCTGGCCGGCGAGACGGGCACGGCGCCAGGCCCGCCGATCCCGCAGCAGTCGCTCGGCTTCGACGGCGAAGGCCTCCGGGTCTTCCGAATCGACCAGGGTTGCAGCCGAGGCGGCGTAGCCCAGAGTCGCAGGGATTCGCGAGGCGACCGCCGGGACGCCGCTCGCGAAGGCCTCGAGCAGCGGCAGGCCGAAGCCCTCGGCGGCGCGGGAAGGCAGGATCATAAGGTCCGCACCGCGCAGTTCCTGGGCGACCTCGGACGGTGATACCTGGTGGAAGTAGCGATCCGGGAGCACGATCGCGCGCTCCTCGGCGCTGATCGGCAGGGCCGAGAAGCGCACCAACCGCACCGGCAGACCCCGTTTACGCAGTCGAAGCACGGCCTCGATCGCGGTCGCCACGTTCTTGACCGGCGCTTCGAAGATGCCTGGGACGACGACCGTGGGCCGCCGGCCGGGTCCGAAGCGCGCGATGGGCACGAACAGAGGGTCTACCACCGGCGGCGCCCACTCGCTGGGCCGGCCGAAGCGCTGCTCGAGGAACTCTCCGAGGTGCGGCGAGACAACCAGAGCGGGCATCGGGTGGGAGTAGGCCGCCTCGATCTCGGGCAGTTGCCCCTCGAGGTGCTCAAGACCGCCCTCGTAGCCCTGGCAGAAGTGGGCGACCGGCCCGATTCCCCACTCGAGGGCGGGCGCAATGGTGTTCCAGAACGTGGCGATCACCAGATCCTGAGCGGGCAGCTTGGGCCAACCCCGGGAACGATCGTGATAGGGCACGTCGATCGATTGCCAGTCGGGGGCCGGGCCTTCCCCCACCAGAGTGACCCGGTGCCCGCGCCCCGCCAGCAGGTGAGCGTGCTGGAGGAGCACTTTGGCGCCCCCACCGAGCTCGAGACGGGGCGCGAGATACGTGATGCGAAGCGACATGCCTTAGTCCTCCTAGAAATTCAGCCAGCCCGTGTGCACCTCGGCACCCCGGGCGTCACTCAAGACGAATCGCCAGCGACCGCTGCCGGCGAGACGCGCCGCCACCTCCGGGGGGCAGCGCCACGGACCGGGACCCAGCAGCCGCTCGGCGGCCGCCGGATAGCCGGTCGGATTGGGGGAAACTTCGATCCAGCCGCCTTCACCGAGCTCGGCCGGGAGCTCCACAAGCGCCGGGAGAGCGGGCGAAGGCTCCCGGCGAAGTGGCGGCCAGCGGCGGGCCAGGGCGGCCAGGGAGCGGGTCAACAAGCGGCCGTGATGGCGCTCCCGGAAGCGCCGGGACGAGATCTCGAACCACTCGCCGGCCCGGGGTTCGATCGCCGTGCTCTGCTTATGCAGATGGACGGCTTCCGCCGCCGGCACGTGGACGCATCTCACTCCTGATCGTACGGCCCTTCGCAGCCAGTCGGTTTCCTCGAAGTAGAGGGGGAAGCGCAGGTCGAAGCCGCCCAGCCGCTCCCAGGCTTCGCGCCGGAAGGCCAACAGCGCCCCGGACAACGTCGCCGAAGACAAGGTCGCCCGAGCCTCCCAGTGGTGCCGCGCATGGCGCCGCCAGCGCCGCCGGGCGCGCGCCGCCCAGCGCTCGGAGCGGGCCGCGAGCAGGTCGAGCACGGCGTCGGCGCGGGTGGCGCGGTCTCCCGGCGGCAGGAGCATCCGAAGCTCTTCGTCCCAGTAAAAGCGCGGACCCGCCGCGCCGGCCCCGTCAGCGAGAGCACCGAGGAGCGCGGCGGTGAGCCCCGGACGCACCAGGACGTCGGGGTTCATGACCACCAGGGCCTCCCCCTCGGACGCCCCCACCCCCAAATTGGCCCCGCCCGCGTAGCCCCGATTGGCCTCCGGGGTCAGCAACGTAACGCCGGGCCGCGCGGCCAGATCGCGGAGGATCTCCACCTCGACAGCGTCGCTGCCGTTGTCCACGATCCAGAATCCGTGCTCGACCCCCGCCTTCTCGAGGTCCGCCTCGAATGCAGCCACGGCACGGGCGACCAGCCGGGCGGCCCGGTAGTGGACGAGAACGATCGCAAGGCGCATCGGTTGGGTGAGCTCGAGGGAGAGAGGAGCGTCTACCGGGTGCGCGCGAAGACGCAGTTGCGGCACATGAAGTCGTCCGGCGCTCGCTCGATGCCGTAGATCCAGCGCCGGTAGAGGGCGATCTCGGGGCCGCGCAGGACTTCGTCGACGGTCTGCCGATTGAGGTCTCCCACGACGTGGCCCTCGTCGTAGTCCTCGCAACACAGGATGCACTGGCCTTGGGGAGTGATGTGGAGGTGTTGGAGGGGCCGGGAGCCGACGTTGTCACAACCGCACAGGGACTTGTGGCGGGCCGAGAGTCCGATCTGGAGATAGCCGGCGCGGTCCATCACTGGATAGCGCTTGACGGTGAACCGGCTGCCCGCGAACCGCGCCTCGAGGGCCGCGTGGTCCGCCAGGTGGACCTCGTCACCCTTGCCGAGGACGATGATCTCCATGGTTTCCCCGACCGGCTTGTCCTTGGCGTAGTCGAGGTTCTTGAGCACCAGCTCCAGATGATCGCCCTTGCGGTCCTCGCGGTAGCGTTCGGGATCGAGGGTCGAGAGATTGATCGAGAGGTACTTGAGCCCGCCCATCTCGACCAGCTGGTCTACTCGGCTCGGAGTCAGACCGGTGCCGTTGGTGAGCGTTGCCGGAGGCAGGCCCGCTGCCTTGAGGAGCCGGACCTGGTCCACGAAGCGCTTGTCCGCCGTGGGCTCGTTGTAGTTGATCATGAAGACGGCGTCGATCGTCTCCCGGTGGGCCGACAGCTGACGCACGATGTTCTCGTACAGCTCGGTCGGCATGAAGTAGGCCTCGCGCGGGTCGTAGGAAACCGGGCAGAAGTAGCAGCCCTGGTTGCAGACGGTGTGGGCCTCGAGGGAGACGTACTTCAGGTGGAAGCGCTCGGAGAGGGCGGCGAGGTCGTCCCCCGGATAGAGCCAGCCGGCGGTGGCGAGGCGGTCCCGCGTGGCTCCCTCGAGCGCCGCGAGGGGCAGTTCGCCGGCCATCAAGGCGCGGAGCGACGGGTAGTCCGCATCGCCCTCGCTCAGGGTTCGGTCGGTTTGGGGGTTGTAGATGGCGGCGTCGCCGGCGTGGAGAAACGGGCTCGGCACGAGCTCGCCGGCCGGGTCAGGGGCGGCGATCTTGGCCGGGCTCGGAAGCGTCTCGATCATTTCTGCTCCGAAAGATCAGGAACCCGCGGCGACGAGCCGCAGCTCCGGTGCACTCGATACGGGAGTGGCCGGGAGGCCCTCCCAACGGTGGGGGATCTGGACCACGCCGAAGGAGTAGTGGGGGCTCTCCACCCGAAAGCCGGGCGCCACCAGGCGCTGATCGTAGAGGTGGAGCCCGCGCTCGTCGAGCAGGAACACGTAGAGGACGAAATCGCCCTTGACCAGGGGCAGCTCGGGCACCACGAGACCGACCTGGTAGCGGCGCGCACCGCGCCACGCGGGACGGCCGGCGTGAAAGGTCGAGAAGCTCGCCACCTCGAGACCGTCCGCGCGGTTCAAACCGACTCCCACGTGGAAAGCGAGGGACGGATCCTCGCTTTCCCAGGTCACGTCGAGGCGCCAGGGCTCGCCCGGGGCGAAACGGCCCTCGTGGTCCTCGAGGCCGAAGATCCGCGTCTCGGCGAGCCGGGCCGGCCCCGGCCGGTTCGACTCGACCGGGGGGGACTCGAGGACGGCTTCGGAAGCGGCGCTGCGCCCCAGAAGGTGGGTCTCGTACTCGCGAACCACTTCCGGCACCGGCCCGAGCGCCGCCACTCGGCCCTGGCGCAGCCACAGCGCGCGCTGGCAGTAGGCCGAGACGTAGTACATGGCGTGGGAACAGAACAGGAGCGTGCCGCCCCCCGCCAGGTAGGCGGAGAGCTTGTCCATGCACTTCTTCTGGAAGTACCCGTCGCCCACCGACAGAGCCTCGTCGATGATCAGCACCTCGGGGTCCACCTGAGTGGCGATCGAGAAGCCCAGGCGCATGGCCATGCCCGTCGAGTAGGTCTTGACCGGTTGGTCGATGAAGTCGCCCAATTCGCTCCACTCGACGATCTCGGGAGTCTTGGCGCGCACCTGGGCCTCGGTCAGACCGAGCATGGCGGCGTTCAGCACAATGTTCTGGCGGCCCGTGAACTCCGGGTGGAAGCCCGAACCGAGCTCGAGGATCGAGGCCACCTTGCCGGCTACCCGCACGCTGCCGCGGCTGGGCGCCACGATGCCGGCGAGGATCTTGAGTAGCGTGCTCTTGCCCGCACCGTTCTCGCCGATGAGACCGAGACCCTCCCCCCGCGGCAAGGTGAAGCTGACGTCCGATAGGGCATGAAACTCCCGGTGGCGCGGCCGGCCGAGCAGGGCTTCCGCCGCCCGGTGCCACGGCCGAGCGTAGACCCGGTAGGTCTTGCCCAGTTGGTCGACGGTGACGGCGGTGGCGGTACTTTCGGTCATTCTCAGGGAATCAGAATCGTGCCGGAATCCACCGTATCGCAGGCGTTGTCGAGCGCCACGCCCGAGAATCCGACGCTGAAGCGGCCGAGAGCGGACATCAGGGTCGTGACGTAGGACTGGGCGGTGGCGCCGAACTGGCCGCCGGCCACCGTGGTGTTCAGGTTGAGGTAGATCCAGCCGAAGTCCGCCGGCGGGCTCGGGGTGGTGCCGCCGGGGACGTTCGAGTCCACCAACGAGACGCGCTGGGCCTCGGCCGGGAAGCAGGAGTCGGCGCCGCCGATCGGCGGTGAGACGTTGTCGCCCCGGAAGCACAGATCGGTGGGGTTCTCCTGCTCGTCGAAGGCCACCACGTCGGCTTGGTTGAGCGGGAACCACGACTCGTGGGAGCCGCAGGCGTGCCCCGTCGTGGCCACCGTCTTCGAGTCGCGCCAGACGATCAGGTCGGTGCCACCGTCGAAGGCGCCGCCGAGCACGAACCGGCTGGCCCAGGTGGTGCCGAGCGGCTCCCGCTGGTCGGCCGCGCTGGCCGCCACGTAGCGGCCGTAGAAGGTGTAGTCGCCCGCCACGAAGGGGCATTCATCCTGGGGAGGCGGTCCGCCACGAGTCACGTTCGTGCAGGCTTCGACATGAACCAACGGTTCGCCCTGGGCGAAGTTCTGGCCGAGGTCGACGTAAAAGTAGTCGCCCCACAGGACGTTCTCATTGCTCGCGATGCCCGAGCCATCGGCAGCGAAATAGCCCGGGCTCGAGGGGAACTCGAGGTTGCAGGCGTTGACCGCATCGATCGTCACGTAGCCACGAGCCACCCACAGCGGACCGCCGTAGTCGAGGCCGGCACAGCGGCCGTAGACCGGCGACAGGTGTCCGAGGTGGGACTCGCGCAGGTGGCTGAGCAGCAGGTCCGAAAGCGCCGGATCGTCATAGGGCAAGGTGGCGCCGCAGCCTGGGAAGGAGGCATCGCCCGAGAGCGCTCCCTGGTTCGAGATCGCGTCGCCCGGATCCCGCGCATCATCCGCCGTCCGCGGCAGGTGACCGTTGAAGATGTCCCGCAGGTTGATCGTCTGGACGTCGTAGCCGGTCAGGTAGAGGTCGAAGTCGAGCGTCGGCACCGACTCGTCGGTCCAGAATGTGACGTGGGCCAACACCGGGTCCGCCATCGAGTTGTTGACCGAGATCAGAGTAGTGATTCCTTCGCCGGTTTCGAGATCGACCTCGAAGTAGGGCAACAGCAGGGTCGCCGCGGGCACGTTGTCTACGGTACAAAGCTCCGCCGACACCGGCGCCGCCGAAAGTACCGCCGCCAGAAGCAGGCCGAGTGGGGTCTTCATCGCCGTGTTCTCCCTCGTCATTCCATTCGATCAGCGGCCGGCTGACCTGCGCCGGATACTCCGGTGGATTCCGGCGGGCGGTAGAAAAAGTCCCCGGGTAGCCTCTCGACCTCGAACAATACCGCGACCAGAGCCCCCTCTGCGCCCGCTCGGTGAGGCGTGTCGTACTGCCAAACCCGGCGGCCGCCCGGCGCGAGCTCGAAGGCCCGGCCGTTTTCAGATTCGGTGACGAGTGTATTGCCGTTCGGCAACCGCTGGACCGAACCGAGGGTGCGCGAGAAGAAGTCGACCCCCTCTCCACCGTAGCTCCATGCGACGGCGCCGGTGCGCGGGTCGATCTCGAGGACTTGGGAAAGATCCGCGGGCAACAGGCCCCGGTTGTCGAAGAGCAGCAGTCGGCCATCCGGCAGGAGCGTTGGCTGGTGCTGTTTGCGGAACGGCCCGGTCATCGCCCACACGATCGTCTCCGCCTCGGGATCGAGCACCGCCACGGTGTCCAGCTCGAGCACCGAGATCAAGAGATTCCCGGCCGCAAAGGCGGGAAGAACGTCCGTGTGACTGCCGTCCAGCAGCTCGATCGTGTTGGTGTGGAGCAGGTCGCTCTTCTTCGGCAGCCGCACCAGCAGGTCCGCGTAGGCCGAGCGCTCGAAGGCCCGGAGAATCGACACCTGGCGCCGCACGTGCCCGTCGGCGAGGTCGATCTCCGTCACGAAGTCCTCGAGGATGGCCTCCGCGGGGTACAGGTCCGGCCGGGACACCGCCTTGCGATCGAGCACCCAGATTCCGGTTTCGTCGGCAGTGAGGTCGAGATCGTGGTGGGCACCGCCTCGGTAGCCCCAGCGCAGCTCGGAACGGGGCGAGAGTCGTACCAGCCCGAGGCCCTCGTAGATCGCCAAGAGGTCGCCACCCGGCAAGAGCCGGGCACGGCGGAAGTACTCGAGCTTGCGGATCTCGTCGCTGGGGTAGAGCTCGGGGCGGAAGCGTTCGAGGGGGTAGCGCCACCGCGCCAAGAGGCGGCCCGACATGTCGATCAGCCGCGCCTCGGGCGCGTCCCCCGAGGTGTAGAGATTGAGCCCGTCGAAGGCTGCCGCAGGGTCGTGGACGGTGACGGCGCCGCCGTCGCCCGCACCGGCCCGCCGGTAGCCTTGAAGGTAGGGCAAGGTCAGGAGTGCCTCGGGTGCCTGGGCGGCCACCGCGGTGGATTCCCGCGCCGGCCGCCATTTGCCGGCGGCGGGAGCATCGGCCCTCTGAGCTTCCGGGGACGAGCAGGCGGCGAAGAGAAGGAACGCACTGAAGAGCAGAACAACCCCACCCGCCCCGGCCGGGACGAGCCCGGCCGCTGCACGAAAAGGAGGG